>Ga0222714_10000374_pt1 | contig 52697 bp, 65 predicted proteins | sample C33_3DmetaG_FD_165048 | JGI IMG/M metagenome (GOLD analysis project Ga0222714, IMG submission 165048) | Estuarine water microbial communities from San Francisco Bay, California, United States - C33_3D | ecosystem: Environmental > Aquatic > Marine > Unclassified | place: USA: California... | reverse complement strand
CGTCATTGTTCATACCAGTGTAGACAACTACACCAGCAGATCTTTCTTGCGACTGTGCAAGGAATGTCTCTCTTTCAGTAAGAGTAATTGTTTGAACTTGGGGAAGACCAGTAGAGTAGTTACCAGGACCATAACCAAGGTATTCAAATGTGTGACCAGATGCACGAAGAATAGAGTTTCTTCTCAGTTCTACGGGGAGAGGTTCAATTCTCTTGATCCTAGATCCAGCCCTGTGAGAAGACTTAGGTGTGCCAAAGTAACCACGAATAACATTCAGACTATCGTTGTTTGCACCAGACAGTGAAGATGTAGTAATTCTCATTACCTCATCGTCGATCATTACATAAGATCCCAGAGGGAATCTTGCAGCGGTGCTAATACCAGTGGCAGAAAGTCTGATGGTATTTGCCGTATCAGCGTCTGTAATGTCAGCGACCAGAGTAGCAGTCTCATTGGCAAAGAACGTGAACTGTCTACCACCAAATGCTTCAGACTCGGGGTTAATGTCTTGTCCTCTAGCACCAAATGCAACAGGGAGAATTCTACCAATATTAGTGATTACACTAGCATTGTTTACTTTGGCAGAGAATGTGTTAATGCCAGCAACATCATTGACGAAGTATTCTCCAATGTGATTGTTATTTTTATCAACTACTCTAAAGGAGTTACCAGCAAGTAATCCATGAGGATTGTTGCAAGTGAACGTTGCAATACCAGCGTTCGAGTCATAAGATACAGTACCAATTGCAGCAGTTGGGCCACAATTGTAGACATACTGATTAAGAACTGGGGTGGGATCTCCAGATGTAAATGCGAATGCAACTTGAGTGGATGAAGGAACACTGAAGATCTTATAAGTTGCAGATTCAGTGTTACCAACACCAGTAAGTTGAATAGCAAAGTCTCCTGCGGTCTTGATTCCAGAAGAAGCCAGAGTGATGCTTGCTCCAGAGAATCCAGAAAGATTCAATACTTGTCCAGCAGTATAACCAGCGCCAGGAGCAGTAACAACTACATTATTAACAGCGCCAGCACCAGAAACAGTAACTCTTGCCTTAGCACCATACCATGCGGTAGATTCGTTCAGCAGTTTAACCTGCTCATATGTTCCAGCAGTAAATCCACTACCACCAGTAAGAGTAGAGTAAGTTACAATACCGTTGAAACCATGCTCTCTTTCAAGAGTCAGTGTTGTTACACCAGCAACAGAGTTTGTTGTGATTGCAGTGATAGTATTTGCAAGGCCAATCTTGTTTACGAAAGTATCGATAGATTCTCTCGTGATACTCTTTCTGAGATCATCGGTAGCAACATCACCAATAGGAGTGCGCTTAGCAAAAGACTTAGCAGCTCTTGGGTTTGCGTTGAGATTATCCTTATCAAGTTGAGGATAGAAGTTCTGAACAGCAGAACTAAACTTCTTGGTAGTGAACTCATTATCAATAGCGTTATCAGCCTCTAACAGATACAGGTGATAAACACCATCTCTGGATCCAGGTACATATCTTTGAATGACTTCACTACGGAAGACATAAAGATTGGATTGAAGATCATTCCTTTCAAATCTAGGAAGATTAGCAGATCTAACGTTAATGTTATTTGTCAGATCTCCAGGAAGATGTACAACTCCTCTTGTATCTGTTACAGAATAAGTAAAGGTCTTACTATTTGTTACTCCGCTAACAGTAAATTTGCCGTTGAATCCACTATTAGCAGCACCAACAGTGTTAGTTGTAGATGTAGCATTCTTAATTACAACAGTGTCACCAGGGAACAACTTATGATCCTGATTAGTAATAACTGTTACCGTGCCACCAGATGCTGTGCAGGAAGAGATAAACGAAGGATTACGATTAAAGGCATAATCAGATGTATTAATGCCAGTAATTGTAAAGTCAGTGTCAGTTCTTACACCAGTATTTGCTGTCTGTTGCAGAACAAATCCTTCTCTAGGATCACGAGCATCAGCAACTTCTTTGGGGATAAAGTATCTTACTTTGTATACCTTATCATCCAGTCCTCTGTTATCAACAATTCTCTTAACATAAGATACATTAGACTGAGCACCACCCAGTCCAGCTACACCTTGAGCAAGGAAACTGGTGTAGATTCCACTGTTTGTTTCGGTGTGAAGATACCAGTTGTTGTTGACTTCATCAAATTGGAGAGGATGTCCAAGATCACCAGCAACTTTATCAGATACTCTAGAAACAAATGTTAGGTTTGTTCCACCATAAATTGCAATACTCTCATTCTTCAAAGCGTCGGAGAGTGTAGATGCAATCTTATAAGTTGTTGCTCCAGTCTTAATTGCAAAGTAGATTGTGTTCTCTTCGATGTTCTCGGGAAGATCACCATCATCACTAATAAGTCTAATCTTTTCACCTGTGCGAATGTCTACACTTGCACCAGCAATAGACAGTTCACTGTTGATAACACTGTTGACAACATATGACTTCTCAGAAGAAGCATCACCAAATGCTACAGTATTACCAGAACCAACGGATACGTCGGTGTTGACCATCTCAATGCGAGCACTGGCCGTATCATTGTTATTAATCTTGACGTATAATTTATCCTCTACACGAGCACCAACTCTATAACCTTGAGTTACATTGAGGGGCAGAACGTCCTTCTCATTATATCCATACAGATACAGGTGACTTGTAACACCAACAGCTGTTGTCAGGCCTACATCAAGTGTTAGATACTCAATGTTAGTTTCTGTAGGAACAACTGCCTTGGGAGTAATAATCGAGGTAATATAACCTTGATCGTCCTTTGTAAATGCTTCTGCCTTGAATCCATCAGAGACAAGAGCAATCTGACCGAAGTTAGAGTTAGAGTTGGTGATAGATGCATCAGCACCAGACTCAGCCGCAAAGTGCTTATTGAAACCAATAGCGAATACAGATACAATCTGGAAAATTGCATCATTTGTCATCTTGATGTGAGCAGTTTCCCACCCTTCTCTATAGACTGCTCTAGAGTCTAAGTGATAGACAGAGGAGGAAGATGTGGAACTGGATCCTTCGGGAAGGTCAGAACCTGTCACTCTGCTGAGAGTAATACCCTCATAAAGTCTGGAGACCTCGTTATACTTAACGAATGCACGGTCATCCTTTTGCAGAGAGATAGCAGTAAATTGTGCAAGAACCATGGACTTAAATCCAGTTGCACTTGCACCATCACCAAGAATACCGTTCATGCCATAGACAGAACGGAGAGATACGTTAAAGATGTAAGGAGATGCGCCAGATACTGTATCAGTCTCAACAGTAACAGATGCTCCAGCCACAGCACCAGTTCCACCAAGAAGATCAGGAACCTTAGGTAATGTGTAAGTGAACGACTTAGAATTGATTACGGATGTTACAATAGTAGAGATGTTATAATCAAGGGGAATTACACCTCTAATCTTGATAGGAGTACCTACAGTGAGGCCGTGATCACTTGCAGTTGTTACGGTAACAACAGGGCCAGCGTTAACACCATCACCAGATGTTAAACTGCTGAGTGTAATGGCATCGGGTGCAAATGCACCAACAATTTCATATTCTGCTCTCTGACTTGTAAATCCTTCAGGAAGAGCAGGGAATTTCTGATCAATATCTCTACCAGATGCAGTGTTGAACGCATTGCTCAACTTAGCATAATACATGTCGAGGTCAGTGAGTGTATAACCATCGACAATATTAACACCATCAGCAAACTCAAAACAATTAAGTTTATGGTGAGAGAACAAAGGTCTAGATCTATTGCCAGTACCAAAGTTTGAAGGATCTGTGTAGACTTGTCCGTTCTCATCACCATCAAAGAAGGTGAAGGAATTGAAGTAGCAACCACCAGTTACACGGAAAATTGCAGAGTAAGATACGTTTGTATCTGTTGGGTTAGGAACATACTTAGGACGAATCTTCGTCTTACGAAGATCTAAACCAACGATAGAAGTACCACGGGGAATGATAATACCACCGTTGACACTATTAAACTTGTAAAGGATGTTATCTTCTGTACCAAGATCAAATACAGATTGCAGAGAGAGTGTAAATGTATCTTGAGCGAGAGATTGAGTACCAGCAGGTGATACGGCATAAGGAGTGCCGCTTATGTTTTTAATATAGAATCCAGGTCTATTGTCGATAATATGTTCGCCAGGGAAACACAGAATTGTAGTTCTGTTGATCAGATCATTCTCATTCCCTTTAACATACGAAAAACGAGCGGCTTCAATCAACGCACGTTGAATAGTCTTGAAAGGTCTCGCTAACGAGTTTCCCTGATTCTCAATGCCATCAGTAGCATCAATATCATTGGGGTTAACATATAGAATACGTCCTTCTGTATTCTTAATAAGATTCTCTAACTTACTGAGAGGCATTGCGCTAGTCTGCTCAAAATCATCCTACAGTATTTAGACGGATGCATAAGAGAATAAAAAGTCCCTTACATATTTGTCAGAGAACTCTTTTCCAAACTTATTACCAAGATACCCTGCTACAGGATCAAGATTCAACATATAGTTGTCAAAATCTCTATACTCTTCTACATCAGTTCCAGTTGGCTTAGTTGCATCCAACAACTCTTTATAGGCATTTACATAACGCTTGAATGTTTCGAGGTGATCAGGAACCTCGTACTTAGTACACTTTCTAACGTAAATGTATCTGGAGAAATGATTCCCTGCTTGGAAGAATCTAATCTCATCAGGAGTATTATCTAGCATGTCAGCTAGATGACACATCATGAATGGATTATCCCAATCATAATATGGAGTTGGGTGCTGAAAATCAAAAACTATAATTACTTTCTTCTCAAAAAAGCACATCAAGTCCATACCAAAACACGGGAGATTTGCTCCTGTCTTGGGATAGACAATGTTATTATAGATTTCTGTTTCGCCAGCATTAATAATGGTTGCTCTGGACTTGAGAATGTGCTCACCACTATACAATCCAGAGCCTAAAATGGCATCGTTCTTACCCATGGTATGACCGATGTCATCAACATTCAATTTTAATTTCTCTAAAAGAAAATCGGAGTAATCATCCCACATTTATACTCTCCACAATAGGCGTGGTCGGATTCGAACCGACACTGGAGGGATTTTAAGTCCCCTGTCTCTGCCGTTGGACTACACGCCCTCAGCCATCAGCACAGTTATTCCCACCAGAATAAATGCACTTAAGTTCGTCTTCTACTTCTTTATAGTCTTCGTATGGGATCATCATTAGATCTCCACCAGCAGGGTTCTTGATGAGGAAGGATTCTCCCTCACCAGCCCTGTCTACAAACTCCTCAAATTTCTCTTCAAACTCTTGGATTGTAATCTCAATCATCGTAGGGTAGTTTCAACCTCAGCGTAAACAATTTGCTCATCGGGAACAATAGCACGGACAAATTCAAGAACATTCATGAACTCTTGCACAGTTTCACACTCAACAAGTTTCTCACTACCATCATCAGCAGTCAGAAGAACAGAACGGGTGCAGACATCAATAGCAACGGATTCCAGGAGTTGCTCGGACATGGTGCGCTTTGCTTGATTACCTATGTATTATAGCACGATCAGGGCAGTCCGTCAAGGGGCATCTCGGTGATGGTCTCAAAGGGCCCGACCCAAGACTGGGACTCATCCTCCCAGATGTAGTGTCCATCTGGACGGGGAATCGGTGGATCCCAGCGACAGGTTTCTTCATTCAAAACCCAGGATTCATACTCCTTAGGTGGAATGAATGCGTCCCTATCTTCATCATATGTATAACCAACCGATGCGTAGTTCTTTCGGAATGGTTCCTTTCCCTCAGAATGTTCACCAGCACAAGTATTACAACTGGTTCTTTTACAAACTAAACCAGTAATCTCAAAGTAATGCTGTTCCCAATCTGTGTCCCCACCTTCATCAGGGCCACCAATAACATTCACAACAATGTTGTGCTCATTCAATAGTGCGTAGTGTGCCATAATTATGCATATCCAAAAGTAACTGTACCAGTTCCAGCGGTAACTCTATATATTTTGTAACCAGGAACAGTTGTATCATCCAAAACTGTAGTGAGTCCACCAGAAAAAGTGGCCGTAAAAATACTCAAGATTTTAAAAATCACGACTCCATTACCTCCACGAAATCCTGTTCGTGTTCCTCCTCCGCCAGAGCAGATGTTACCTGTTCCTCCACCACCACCGCCAGTGCCATCTGTTCCCTGACTACCAGATTTAGATCCTCCGCAGAAGTTGACATATCCACCATCTCCACCACCAGATCTTCCATTTCCACCGTAGGATCCTCCACCACCAGCATAGGCAACCATCGTTCCAGTTATATCAGAGTTTAATCCATAACCACCGAAACTGTCAAGGTTTCCAGGTTCACTACCTGCGCCACCACCGCCAGAACCACTGTTTCCAGATGCAGGGTTATGATCTCCACCATCAAAGCCTTGGTTTGCTGTACCAGAACCACCATTTGAGTTAGTGGCGCCACCACCAGCGCCACCACCAGAGCCACCAGAACCACCAGATGTGTTGTCTCGTGCTCCTCCTCCGCCACCAGTGCTAGTAACAGTTGCAAATGTACTAGATCCTCCTTGGCCGCCTGCACTAGAAGATCCACCACCGCCACCAGATCCAACTGTAACAGTGTATGGAGTTGCAACTAGTAATGACAGTGGACTTTCTGGAGTAGAGAGTCTTCCAGAAGTTTGTGCTACACCAACGCTGGCACGGAAACCGCCGCCGCCTCCACCGCCACCTGCGGGGTCATATCCAGATCCACTGGCTCCACCACCACCGCCACCACCGACAACGAGAAACTCAGCCTGGAGTTTACCACTAGCGTGGATCATCTTCCAGTTATTGTTATCTTTAACCCAGGCAGTAGATACTTCTTTCCACATGCCAGAGTCTTTTACAAAAAGATCAGTTATCTCAACCCAAGTATTCGAGTTCTTAATATAGGCGGTTTGCATATCAAACGACGTACCAAATGTCTCCGTCAAATCCAGCCGTTACGCTGGGAGTAGAACCTACAGAAATATAACGAGTTCCATAGGCATTGCTAGTTGATCCTACAGAGATTACCGTTCCAGTTGTTAAGATTGGATTGCTACCAGCATAACCAACCTGATTTACAGTAATAGATGTATCGGGAATGTTTTCCTCATAATACTTCTTAGTTACATAGTGCTCAGAATTCTGAGGATCTACACCAGCAACAGGCTGAATGAATGTAGTTTTTCTAACCTCAACATTCTCCTGCGCCAAAAGACCATCAGGATTGTCAATATTTGGGTAGATAGTTTCAAACTGTGACATGATTATCTATTGATAATTGATTTGCCGATCTCAAGCAGAATGCCAGGACCAAGTTTAGTCGTAGCAGCAATCTTCTGAACAAAAGTCATCTTCATTGCTTGCATTATGTTTCCTGCTTTACCAGTTGCCTGAACTTTGTTGCCATCAATATCTACTTTTGCCTTTCCCTTGAGGTTTAAGTTTCTTCCTGCCTTGAGAGTTAGATCTCTCTTGGCATCTAGAACAATATCTCTACCTTTAATTCTTACTTGACCAGATATAGCATTGATACAAATATCACCGTTCATGCAGTTGATAATCATATCAATCTGACCTAGGTCATTATCTTCACCGGTAGTAACTTCCATCGTTTTATCAACGACAATTCGTACAGTACCGTCTTGAGACAATGAATGAATGAAGACTTCACCTTCATCGGTGATAGCCATAACCTTAGCAACCTCAGGTCCATATCCACCTGCCTGAGGATTATTGATGTCCTGCTTATAGTTCGGGCCTTTATTGGCAATGATTCTTCTTTCTTTGTTTGACATTATTGAATCCTCAGTACCTCAAAAGGTGATCCCACACAATCCTTGACGTACAGAACTTCTCCTGTACCATCTATAATTATATCACTAACAACTGGTGCCAAATTAGCACCACTACCATTACCATCAACAATCAAAGTTGGTGTTGCCGTTACAGAATTGAGAGAAGTAGGTGTTACTTTGGTAATTACACCATTATCAATGACAACGTTGTAGTTGTTACCGAGATCATCAGTAACTACTGTGTCGTCGTCATATCCAATACCACCATTGACAACTTTAATATCGACAACACCAAGAGTTCCCTGTGTTGGATCAATCGTATATCCCTCTCCAGGATCTACAACATAGATTGATTCAATACCTCCACTAGAGTTTAATGTTGCTCTAGCAACACATCCATATCCCTGCTTACACTGATCTTTAATCTTTACGATTGGAGGATAAGCATATCCCTGACCAGGATCTTCAATCTGGAATCCAATAATGCCGCCTAGTTGATTAGCAGCATTGACTGTATCGGTTACGGCTGCTCCTAGTTCTGGTGTCTGTTGAATAAAGTTTCCTACAAATGCCTTGGCAAGAGCACCAAATCCACCGCCACCGATAAACTCTACCTGAGGTCTTCCACAAGGTAAAGCCCCAGGATCTCCAGCATAACATCCTTGCGATTGTCTAACTTGGAGATTTGGATTCTTAGTAATACCTTTCAGAAGTCCTTCGGATGACACATTATCTGTACCAAGATCAAAAGATCCTAGTTTATCCATCACCTTATCAAACATGCTAGGTTCTTCTTTTTCGCCAGATGCAGGTTCTCCGTTATCTTCTCGCTCACCCTCTTTCTTAGTATTCTTCTCATCATCATCTTTTGCCTTCTCGGGGCCAGATCCGATACACCACTTTTTAATCTCTGCACATGCAGCACCCTGACCACAATCAAGGAAGGCAAGAATAGATTTGAATGCTCCACCAGCACCCTGCAAAAATCCAATGACAGTGAACACTGGTCCGAGAATCTTGTTCAGTGATTCTAAGGGACCAGCCAAAGCATCAGAGATTTGCTTTACAATATTAGCGAGGAAACTACCAGCGTATGCCTCAACAGCACACTGAGTTACATCGAGAATGTTACCAATAAAAGACTCTAAGAGACCTCTCGCTGCCTCTTTAAGACCCTCTACAATCTTATTCCCAACACACTGAAGTGTATCCTGAAACTTCTCGATGATGGGGATTTGTGCTGCTTGTGCTGCTACTCCAGCCGCATATGATACAGGAAAGTTTCCTGCGGTTGCTGCCATTGTAGAGGCAAACACTGAATCAAACAGTTTTTCCAGACCCTTTGATAATACCTTCTCCAGTTCACCAAATAGAGCACCAATAGCAGTCTGCACAAAATTACCACCAATATCTTGAATCAGACTCAAGACCTTGTTAATTTCCTTTTGAATGTTAGCCGCTGCCTTACCAACCTTATTGAGTTTAGTGATAAGATTGTCTAGAACTTCTGTCAGTTCTGCGATTGGATTATCCTTACATGCATCAGCAAGTCTTACACAAGTTCCATTCGCTCTGTTGTCAGCCTCTACGCCATTTGTTCCCTTTGTTGTGTTAGATGGTGTCTTAGGTGAAGATGTTCCTTGCTCACCAGTTTCTGATGGATCAGATGCAGTTTTAGGATCAGCACCATTCTTAACTTCACTTGCCTTATCAGGAATCCTGTTGTGAGCAGGCTTCATCTTGTCAGTCTTTCCGCTGTAAGGAACGAAAGGTGACTTATATTTTGGAGATGCTAGTTTAGTTACTTCGTCAGTTTTACCAAAAACTCCACTAATGCAAGGGAGTTGAGAATTATCGCCATCAAGGAAGAATCCAAATACAACATCTCCAGGTCTAATTTTATGACTGGAGTAGTTTCCTGCACCACCACTACCACCAGTGGTGCTTAGAAGAATGTTTGCATAAGGAAGTTTATCATTTGGCAGTTCTTCTTCACTGAAAGGGTGGTATCCCATGATACGCACACGAACCCTATTACCCCAGGTGTCTCTAATCTCACCAGGGGCAACTTGACCGATCCACCAACGGAATCCGTCTCTTCCTACGAAGTTATTTTGTAAACTACCAAATTCCTCTAATGACATTTATATCAGTCGTCGTAAACTAGACACTCTGGGGCTTCAGGGTTGGCATCACAATACAATTCCAGGGGAGTGGGATCATGATGATCTTCTGGATGATTGGCATGATATGCTTCTAATTCTTGCAGTTCTCCTTCAGTATGACGGCGCATTTGGGGAGAAATAGTAGGATCATCGAGAATCTTTTTGTCCTGCTCGATGTGTGCTTCGATGTTTTCCATTTATGCTTCTTTATTGTTTGGAGTATACAGTCCTATTGTATCACGGACTAATGTCAAATAGGTAAACGATTGCTGGCCTTGGAAATAATGACACAAATCCTTAATCATATATAGTCCACTTTGAACAGGGTCATGTTCATTCTGTTTTTGTTCTTGAGTTACTACAGAAGGGAACATGCATTTTATAACTTGTCCTGCTTCCAAATCTGTATTACATGGAACAGCCATTTTCACTTGCTGAGTGAACAATGAGTTGTATCGCATCAAAGATTGCGAATGATATTTTCCAGGATCAGCATTAGCACTCTTATCTTTATTATCACCTAAAGTTCCAATGTCTTGAACACCAGTGATAATTCTGGATGGAATTTCTCCAAGACTTATCTTTTGACCATATGCGTTTTCTACTTCTGGTAAAACAAATTGTTGTCCAAGATTTCTAACACCCTGAAGATAATCTTCTCTAGTAAATAATCCGATGTCAGGACTAGTGAATTGGAATGTCAATGGGTTCCAATATATTCTATAAGATGCAAACTGTCCCGTTCTCAGCTTTGCAATCAAATTAGTATTAGTAGAAGTTTTATACTTCAAAATTGCATTACTCGTATCCTTATTAATATTACTCTCATTAACATCGGAGTAAGTATAAGTCGCTACTGGATCTTGAGAAATGAGTCCATCAATTGATTTAAACTTAAATCCACTCTTTGTTTGATAAAACAGGAATCCAGCCGATGCATCTTTCTCAGTCTTTCCAGACACTGACTTCGCTGCAAGCATCTGTAAAACCGTAAATGGTTTTCTAGTGTTACCTAGAAATGCATACTTGTTTTGTGTATCATCAACGTCAAAAGGAAGGTTCGTTTGTATAACCTCAGACATAATTTTTTTAACGTTTTCTGAGATTCTGGCTGATCCCTCATATTTTTTATATACCCTACTTGTCTCGTTTTTGATTGCTTCTTTGGAAACTAGATGTAATGTAAATCTTTCTTTCTGATTGGTTGCAATTACATCACTAACTTTTCCAACGTGAAGATACTCCGTGGTATCATCCCATCTTAATCCAGATCCTTTTCTAGTGTCAATAGAAAGTTGCACTCTCTCACCACCTCTAACAGGCAATCCATTATATAATCCAGTCCCATTCACGACACCACCAGACGTTGTAATAATCAATTTTGCAGTCACTGTAGGTGAAAAAATATCCTCATAGTAAGTCACGGCAACAACACCATTGCGAATGTCAATGACATTTTGCTTGTCGTTAGACTCAATATTCAATACCTTATAGGTTGCTGACTGTTGAGCTGCCGTCATTGGAATGCAAGTGAAGTGAATAACATACTATTTAAGTTACTAAGCGATGACACTGGAACATCTGTTGATGGAACATTATCGGCATTATATTTTGGAGGTGCGGTAGCTGCACGTTTTTCCATTGCCATCTTGATTAAGCGGTCAAGTTTTTCCATATCGAGAGGAGGTTCTCCACCACTATCTAGAGGAGCAAGAGATCCTTGAGAGGGGTCCAACCCAGTATCCATTAATGGTCCACCTCTAGATCCTCCCTTAAAAGATACATGCAGGTGATCGTAGTGATTTGCAGTTTGCCAAAGAACTTCAGCAACTCCTAAAGATGATCGATTGTCTCTAAAATATTTTGCCAGAGAGTCTAACTGTGCTTTAGTGTTGTGTGATAATGGATAATCTAATGCTTCACCATAATTATGGTAGGAGTTATAACTCCTCCTCATCACACGTTCTCTACCGGAACCAGTATAACCACTAAACAAATTAAAGTCTGGATGTTGCCAGGGTGTATATCCTTTTGTAAGTAAAGAACGACCAACTTTTACCGCTTGCCCATATGCTGAAGATGGGTTAGCAGGCCTGCGAACAGATCCATCACCAGCTCCAGGAGTTCCTCTTTTTGCTCTTGCCCTATCTAATGCTGCCTCAACAGTTTCTGGAGAAATAGATGCTCTATTTCCTGCGCTACCGGCATATCTTGATTGCCCTCTTTTCTTTCCAGCTTCTGCATAAGATAATCCAACAGATGCAAACTCTCTAGCAAGTTCTTGTGCTGCTTCTGCTCTATTATTAGATTCTCCACGAATATATCTACCAACCTCAGGTCTTTTAAACCTCACCACATAATCAGTAAACTTTTCCTGAGTTGCAGCATCAAATTTATCAGATCCCTTTATCCCCATGTTCCTGACAAAACCTACCATGGTGTCAGGAATTATCTGATACTTTCCAACAGCAAACACTTGTCCAGCTGACTGAAGTCTCATAACTTCAGCAACTGTCATTTCCTGTAGATTTCTACCAAAATATCTTCTAGCTCCACCAGGACTATCGCCTGCATTTCCCCTGTTTATTGACTCGTATCCACCTTCTCCACCAGCAATTATCTCGAATAAATCTCCAGATTGAACCTTTCCTCCAGGTCCAGGTTCACCACCATCTTCAACAGGAAATGATCCAAGAGGAGCAGTCAATATTCTTTCGCCATCTTTAAAGTCTTTTTCCAAAGATGCAATAGCATTATCAAGTTTTTTTTGCGCTTTCTTTACATCACCACTTCTATCTTTAAAATCAAGGGTTAGAATTTGCTTTGTCTTTGCAGCAATGAGTTCAGTTGTTGAAGTCATAATCTGCAAATTCTTTTGAACCATGCTTCTAAAGATTTCTCCCATCCTTCTGATTCTTTGGTTCAAATCTTTGATTGCATTAATGATTTTTGGTAATTTATCAGTAATCCATCCAATCAGATATATTCCCAAGAAGTTCATGATTCTTGCGAATGCATCTACCGCAAAATTAGGAACCTTCTTTACCAAATTCAAATTAAATTTAGATCCCTGTTTTTCTAAAGCATTTTCTTTTGCCGTTCTAGTTTTTGCTTCCCCAAGTAAATAAACGCTTCGTTCTTCTTTTTGATTTAATTTCTTAGTTGTTTTAATTTTCTTTTGAAGTACTTTCCCAATATTGATTACAGTCTTTTTCACCATGCCAGCATTATTCTGCTGCTTGGTTAAAGCACCACCTGCGGCAGTCTTAGTTATAGCACGGTATTGTACAATAGCTGCCATTAGACTAATACATTATAGATGGAATAAGAAAAAACTAAGTATGGATTATCATAATTAGTTGATTCGATGGAGGGAAGATCAGTCACCAATTGTTTATTTGGTACTTGTTGTGGTGGCCTGGGAGATCCCATTGGGATTGGAATAACAACAGGAGAAGTTCTTCCTCCACCGTTTCTTATTGGTGTAAGTACAGAATTATTATTTACTGCACCTCCAGGAGAAACTCTCGTAACCTTACCTGTTCCTGCACCGTCATTTTGAGCTTCTGGAGATTTTATATTTGTTGCTGGGCCAGACTGAGGAGTTCTTGCATCCCAAGATGCCAATGCTTTAACAGTGCTTGACTGTTTGTCCATCCATGCAGAGAACCATTTATCAAATTCATTCTCTGGTTGTTTTTTAGAGTTAAACCAATCATCAAACGGTTTTACAACCGCTTTACCAACCATAGGACCAAGAAATCCACTAGCTGCTAGTCCTATCCAAAATCCAGCACCGGGAATGAGTGCCGATAAAGCAGCCGTTAAAGATCCAGAAAAGACACCCTCACCAAGACCCTCAAGTAAACCACCAAGAATAGCCTGAGTTGGAGATTGCCCAGACCCAAATCTATTTCTAACAGTAAAAAATGATGCTAAAACAGTTCCGAGTAAACTTTCACCAATAATATTTTTAAGTAATTTTCCTATAGAATTAGAACCTTTTTTAAGCAACTTGTCGCTGACAAATCCAGTCAATTTGCTAATTAAACCTTTCTTACCTCCTTTCTTAGCCGATTCTTTAACTGCGATGTCATAATATCCTTTAGGACCAGATGGTCCAAAATCAGTTTGTATCGGTTTTGGTGGTTTTTTTCCCTTCGGAAGCAGTCCTCTTACGGCTTGTGCTAATGGTTTTACAGTTTTTTCTGCAATTGGTTTTACAACACTTTCAGTTAATTGTTGTATAGGTTTTTGAACAATTCCTTTGAATTTATTCAGCATTCCAATGGCAAGATCTCTTATTTTTTTAAAAAATGGAGTAAAAATTTTCCTTCCAATTCTTAAAGAAAATCTAGTGATCGTCTTGATTGCATTTGCTACCCAAAAAGCAAATCCATTTGCAATATTAGCAACTGGTGCAAAAAATCTACCAAGAGAATTAATAAGTGTGTCTCTATACTTAGTAAATTCTTCAACATTCCCCGCTGCTTGAGCAGAGAACATATTGATGAGTTTATCGCTGGTCCAACCAGCCAAATAAATCATCAAGAATTTAGCAAGTCTTTCTAAGAAAGGAATTTGCACTTGCATTCCTTTCTTAGCTTTTTCTACTTTTTGTGCCTTTGGTTTGTCTGCTCCTTCTAACTTTTGCTCCGCAGATCCTCTGACTAGTTTTTCTCTTACCCTTCTTTGTTTCTCAAATTGTTCTTCTCTATACTTAGTTTCAGTCTCAGCATCAGTTTTTAATAGTGTTAGAATGTCACCCAACTTTTGATTAACATCATTCGTAGCGATTGCACCAGGATCTCTAACTACTAGAGCTCCGCCTGCAAGTCCACCAGAGCGGCCTCCTCCTCCGCCTCCGCCACCTCTAAAACTTCCACCTCCGCCACTTCCTCCGAATACTTTAGATCCAGAGACTTTAGCCTTTTTGAACAGTTCCTTTCTTTGCTTCGCAGTAAGATATTCTCCTGTTACAGGATCTTTACCGTGTGCCAGAATGGCAGTCATTAAATTGTCAGTCTTACCTGATGCCATTCTGTTGTTGATCCTTTAGTCTCTCTTCTTCCAGATATTGTGACAGGAGAGTAACGTATATTTCACGTTCCCAAGGGATCATGTTTTCCAACTCTGTCAGGCTATATTTATGGTGCTGAACTAGGGCAAAATTTGTCTTATAGTAACTCTCAACATTTTCATGAGAGAGTGCTAGCTGAAAAAACTTGCCAGTCCCTCCAGAACAACTTTATTTTTCTTTTTAGTTTTTGGATTAGTTACCGTAATCTCATGGGAGAGTTTAGGCATAGTCTCGAAGAATTGTTCAATCTTCTTAAAGTTAGAAGTTGGAAACTGTTCGAGAAACTCGATCATTTCTTTCTCAGTAAAATCAGCAGAATCCCAAGACTCTTCATCATTGTAAATTGCATCAACACATCTTGCAATCAGTTTAAAAGATTCATCTCCACCACCAACAAAGTTATTCTCGATAAACTCATCAAACTTTGGATACTTCATTTTAATCATGTATCCACCACCAATATCAATAGTGTTTACATGATCTTTATCATTAATAACTTTAATATCATCTACATCAACTTCAACTTCAACTTCCGTTTCTCCATCGTCTTCACAAGTTACAACAATGGGAATCTTTTCTCCAACGGATTTTCCACGAATGTTGAGAAATAATAACTCAATATCAAATGTGGCAAGTTGAGAGACATCAATACCTTTAGTAACGATGCAATTTGTTAAAACTTGTTTTACAGCTCTAGCAATTTGCTTGCTGTCTTCACTCTCCATGGCGAGGAGTAAGATCTTTTCTTCCTTAACTAGAAAAGGTCTAAACTCTATGGTCTTTTTAATAGAAGGAATAGTGAGTTCGTAAGTGGGAGTCGAAATTACTGGTAATGGCATAATATCCCTAAAAATTCAATATAAATTATTTATTACCCAATATCGGGTGGAGCAAATCCCTCAAATCCAGCTCCAGCAAATCCACTAATGTTTCCTTTAATTGGAGAAAGTCCAGCTCCAGAAAGAGGTGCTGCTAAAGTAGGTGTGCCAGGAGGATTTAAAGGTGGTACTTGTTGTTCTGTGTTAGTGTTTATTGGAGACTTATTGGCATCTTCTCCTCTGGCAATAGCAATACTCGATGCTTTACCACACTGATAGGTATCGTAATCAAAAGTGACGTTAACTCTGAGGATTTGAGATCCATCATAAGAAACAGGAGTCGAACTCAAAGATACTGGAAAGATGTTAAAGAAGTTGTATTCAAGTGGTTTAATTCTCTTATCTTTTTCGAATTTTGTGATGGAAAATCCAGACTTAGATTTATAAGTATCAGGATATCTCATCCTAACAAAATAACCAGGGTTTGACTTTTGTTGTCCAGAACCAGATGCAATGTATTCAATCCAGTGTTCAAATAATTTTAACATATTATAGTTTAGATCACAATAGAAACCAAGAGTAAGTTGGTCATACATTCTACTGTGAGCGTACTTTTGAGTAACTCCCATAAAATCCCCATACACATCAACTGTGGCCAAGGATGATCCAGGAAGAGTTGCCTCATAACATAATAGTCCAGCATCATTACTAATAAAAGCTGGAGATACGCCTCTAGATGATAAAAATGAACTTAAAGGACCAGGAAGACCACTCATTCTCACAAAGTAGTGAGAACTGAGAGCAAGTCTCGTTAGGAGTGGTGCTACTTCTGTAATTTTTGAGGCTATCGACATCTAAATATCTCTAATGCTGTGATTATTCTATGTCATATCAAGGAAAGTTTCGTCCCAGTAACACCAAAAAGTATAGAGGGAATCCCACAAACATTATTTATCGCAGTTTGTGGGAAAGAAAGTTCATGGTTTACTGTGATAAAAACGAAAACATCCTCGAATGGGGTAGTGAAGAGATTTCAATTCCATACAAATCTCCACTAGATAAGAAGTGGCATCGCTATTTTCCAGACTTTTACATCAAGTACATAGACTCAAAAGGTAAAATTAAAAGGTCTATTATCGAGATCAAACCATTCAAGCAAACTCAACAACCACCACTACAAGAAAAGAAAACTAAGAGTTACGTTTATGAAGTAACTCAATACGTTACAAATCAAGCAAAATGGGCTGCTGCAGAAGAATTCTGCAAAGACCGTCTGTGGGAATTCAAAGTCTTTACGGAAAAGGAGTTGGGCATAAAATGAAAGAATCTGACTTTAGGATCAAGCAAATTATCGATGAACTGGAAGATCTTGTAAAGAGATTAAAGGCTGAACATCTACGTTCTGAGTTTGGTCTCGATGAGAAAGATCACACAAAGGGTTTAACTTATGATGATCTACAAGACGACGATGGTTACATGGACTAATGAATAGAATTCAGAACATTCTCGATGATCTGATTGGAGTAGAAGATCCAGACGATCTAATGCTTTCAATCATGCAAGCACTAACAGATACAGTTGATCAGGTTGCTGTTCCAGGAAATTATTATACATTCATATATCTTCCAAAAACTCCAAATATCCAATACGATGAACACCCACTCATAGCTTGCACTACCGCATATAACTGGGGATTTGATGCTATCAATTATCACTGGAGAAAACCCAGAAGATATACATTCGATGAAGTTGCGGGAAACCTATACGAAATCTCAGAGGAAGAAAAGAATACCTTGAGAACTATACCATACCAAAAATTTAAACTAAATATCTAAAAAGGGTAAAATGGTACAAGACCCAAGAGAAGTAACAAGATTAAAGGCACGTCCTAGTGCAACTGCTGCTAATGCAGCAGCAACTGCTGCTGCCTCAGATAAATCATCATTTGCTTCTATAAACGCTCCTCTCAGGTATCCTATTGGTAGCATCGATACATATACCGATTTTATGCTTTTTGAAGAGTTGAATTATAGATCAACTTACGGAACTGATGGAAAAGGAAATCTTGATAGTCTCATTGGCGGTGGAGAGAAAATCCTTGATGATTCTAAAGAAGATAAAATTGCAAGAGGACTTCTCCTGCGAGTAAATGAAGCATCAAGCGCATATGCAAATTCAGTCGCAATAAACACAATCATTCTTCCAATTCCAGGTAATATATCGGATACAAATGCCGTAACATATGGAGAAGATAATTTAAATTCTTTCGCAGCGGCCGCTGTTAGTGCTACTGCTAGTGGAATCAAAGATGATACTGTTACTGGTGGTATTGGCAAAATTATGAATCGTGTTTTGGGAACAGTAGGGGCTCTTGCGTCTGATGCTGGAATGAAGGATCCATCTGCACTGTTCTTTGGATCAATGGCAGCAAATGTTTTTGGAGCCAATACATCCTTTGAAGGGTTACTTTCTAGAGCAACTGGTCAAATCATTAACCCAAATTTAGAACTCTTGTTCACTGGTGTTGCCCTTCGTTCATTCACCTTTGATTTTAACTTTGTACCTAGAAGCAAAGAAGAAGGTGAAAGAGTAAAGCAGATCATCAAAACTTTTAAGATGGCAATGTCGCCAAGAAGATCAACTACTGGTCAAGGATTGTTCCTTTCCACTCCAAATGTATTCAGATTAACATATAGAAGTGGTAATAAAAACCATCCATTCTTAAATAGATTTAAGATTATGGCTCTGGAAAATATGTCCGTGAACTACACCGCATCTGGTCAATATGTTACATATGACGATGGAACTCCCGTCCATATGCAGATGCAGTTAGCGTTTAAGGAACTCAATCCAGTTTATGCTGATGATTACAACGATGTTGCTGGAGTAGGTTACTAATGGGATTTTATTTTAGAGAAGTTCCTAATCTCGATTATATTTCTCCATTTAGAGATAGACCTTCTTCGGAGACATACATCACAGGAAAAAATCTTTTCCGTAGAGTAAAGATCAGAGATGATCTCAAGGGAATCTTTACTTTATATAATGAGTATAGTATTGAAGGAGATGATCGTCCTGACGTTGTTGCTGAGAAAGTCTACAATGACAGTTCTTTGGACTGGGTAATTCTAGTCACAAATAACATTATCAACATCAGAAATGAATGGCCTCTGTCTGACAGAGACCTGAGAAATTTCTGTCAGGATAAGTATGGTAATCAACTTCTAGATACTCGCTACTACGTCACTACAGAAGTTACAGATTCTAAAGGAAGATTAATTCTTCCCGCAGGGTTGACTGTTGACTCAGATTTCACAATTCCTGATCCAGATGAAGCAACCCAAAATATCAATCCTGTAACAGGCGTTAGCAATCTAGAGTATGAAACAAACAAGAACGATGAGAAGAGACAAATCTTTATCTTAAGACGTGAGTATCTCGCTCAGTTCTTGGAAGATACAAAACAGGAAATGTTCTATAAAAAGTCTAGTCAGTACGTTAGCAATACTGTTAAGAGAGGCGATAACATTCGTACATCATCACCCTAATCTAAATAAGAACAGATAGCGGTATTTTCAATCATGGCCAGAACAAGAAAAAATTACGCAGATTCTGAGGTAGAAGTTGCTCCCCTTGAGTTTAGTAAGGGTGGATGTTCGAACTGCAACTGTGCAGAATTAGAAAAAAGAATCGAGGCCCTTGAGAGTGCGTTAGCACATATCAAGCAAACCTCGATCTGGAATAATAAGTGGGATTAAGTTATCATTTTCCGAGTACATAATAGGGTGGTAGTGAGACTATCACCCTATTTTTTTACCACTCGGCGGTCTATTCTTCGGCCAAACGCTGGAAGTATGACAGCGTGTCGTCTTCATCATCTTCTTCCCTAGAAGAGGAAGACAGGGAGTTCAGTTCAGAACGAAGATCATCATCGAGATCACGCACTGGACCACGGAAGTCATCTTCATCTTCAACTTCCTCATCCACAGGAGCGGGACGGGAGTTACCTTTACCTAGGACTGCTTCAAGACGGGTCTTGAGTTCATCATAGGTCTTAAACTGAGAAGGTGCAAGGAACTCTGCAAGAGAGTATTGCTTCTTCCAAATTGCTTCCATCTCATCATCTTCATCGAGAAGAGGTCCCTGAATGGCAAACTCACTAGAGTCATAATTCCAATAACCAGCAACTCGCTTAATCTTCAGTTTGAAGTTAGCGCCTTGCCAGAAATCAAAGGGGTTGATGGGAGTCTCGTCTTCAAATTCAGGTTGCATTGCAGCCATGATCTTGTCAAAGATCTTCTTACCATACTTGTAAAGGAAGACCTTACCCTCGTTCTGCGGATTGGCAGGATCTTTCACAACATAAATGTTGGAAACGTAAGACAGTTTACGCTTCTGCTTACGGGCCTGTTCCTTACCAGCATCGGTGCCGTTGTTCCACAGCATAGAGTTATGCTCAGATACAGGATCCTTCTGACCGAGAGTAGTCAGAGAGTTCTCGATGTACCAACCACCAGGACCTTGAAAGGCATGGGAGTAGACTTTGGCGAAAGGCATATCTTCGCCATCAGGAGGAGGAAGGAATCGAATAACAGCATAACCGTTGCCGGCTTTGTCTACTTCAGGTTTCCAGAGGCGTTCGTCGCCAGAACCAGCAGACTTGTTCATCTTCTCGACTTGCGTGACCAGTTTCTGAGTCAGCGAACCGAGTTTGGATTGTTTCTTGAGATTAGCAAAAGACATTGGATAGTTGGATGAATTGGGTTGGTTGAAGACTTCTTTATCATACCAGAGGCATGAAAGGATGTCAAGCCTGTGACTGTTGCATCATTTGCTCTTGAATGTACATCGGCACCATACTGTACCAGCCTGTAGCAATGATCTTAGAATTCTCTTGGGAAATCTGTCCCTTGTGAGCATAAGTGAAACTAGTTGGGAATAATACCAGTGTTCCTTTTTCTGCTTTGGTAACTACATCAAAGTAAGGAAACTCTGTGCCACCATCAGGACAATCGTTCAGATAAATCATCCAAACAATCATTCTAGTTGCCAGTGCTTCATTAATGGTTTCGTAATGAAGTTGGAAAAATCCTTCTTTAGGTTTATATGACTGAAGAATGGCCAATGGTTCCATTCTCCACATTTGTCCTGTTTCTAGGATAGGATACTCCTTGACATACTCTTCCATTCCATCGGTAAGACACTTATCAAGTTGATCAATTACAAATTTTTGATCTTTCTGTTTACTATTGACGTTGATAATAATGTCAGTTGACTTTTTGATCTTGGTATCGATTGTTGTCATGCCGCACATGCCAGGCATTTGCAACTTTTTATTCTGCTTGAAAAATGTAACTAGATTGTCAACGTTTTGCTCGCTGATTGCATTTTTTTTAACAAAGATCCCAGGAGCGGGAATTTCATAAGTCATTTTTTATATGGAGGGCTTTCCAGAATGTTTCTAATCGATCTAATCATACCATCAAACATTTCCATTACCGAGACTTGATCAGAAAATCCCATCAATAATGCAGACTGTTCAATGTCCTTTTTCATTTTCTGTGCATCCTCGTCATCACTAAGACAGATGCGAGTGTAAAGAATTCTTTGTTTCTCTACCAATTTGACTAGATCTTCAAGGTGAGAGCGTTGCTCTTTAATTGGTAGAGTTGGAAAAGTAAAAAGGTCGCCATGAATTGTTTGCTGAAGTCTATCAATCTCCTTCAGTTCTTCTTGTACGATTTCGGAATCAAAAAAGTCTGACATTTCACTTTTTTCCAATATTTAGTTATAGTGGTAGTCGGGCTCTAGTTGTCTTCTTCATAAAGTTTAGTTCAATTGCATCTCGTTTTAACTTCTCTTTTAGAGGTTTCGAAATCAGTTTGGGAATGGTATCGATCTCGATACTATTCATCTCACAGTATAGCACGATGGCATCAATGTAGTTGACACTGTTATCTTTCACAATCTTCTCGATTGCAACAGCAAACTTCTCTGGAGTTAGAAATTTTTTGGCGATCTCCGCCTGTAATTCATTATCCATAGTTGGAAAGATTATGTTCAACAAAGTTTCTGATGTATCGAGATAGCATTCCAATGTATTTTTTCTTGTCATATTCCTCATAAACAACGCATTCTCCGTCTTCGCACGCCATAAGAATGACGAACTTCTTAACGGGTATATTAGTTAATTCGTAGAACATGCAGGCATAAGCCGCACACTGTACGAAGTAGTGATCAATCCACTCTCTCTTTTTGGGTTTGGATGATGTTTTGAAGTCGATTACAGCAAGTTCACCATCAAACTCAGCAATACAGTCAACAGTTCCTGCAACACCAAGAACATCGCTGTAAAGAGCGGACTCTAGACAGTAGATATTATCAATACGATCTAGAGTGCTCTTTGAAATATTAAACAGCAACTGTGATAATGGTTGCACAGAAGGCTGATCTTCCTCATTGTTCAGATATGACTCCACTAGGGAGTGCATATCCGTTCCTCGACTAGTAGCTCTTGCGGTAATCTTATTTGCTTCTTCCTCACCCACTTTAGTTCTCCAAGAGGCAAACTTAGGTGCTGTGATGAAAGATGTAATCGTTGTGATAGAGATGAATAGTTTCTCTACGTCGTCGATTTTATAGAATCGTTTACCCTCAATAGTTGTTCGGGAAATATTCGGAAGATCAATACTGTTGTGTTTAAACATCAAAAACCAAGGGCAATTTTATGTACTAGGTACTCTTTTACGAGGCCAGATCTTACGATGTCATCAACACCAAACTCAATCAGATCAAATGATTCCATTTGCTGAATGATACGAACGAAATCTAGGATTCCATTCTTCTCATGAGTTTTAATAAGATCAGACTGACGAGCGTCACCACAGAACATAATCTTGGCGTTCTCACCTACACGAGTAATTATACTATCTAATTCGTGAAAATTCAAGTTTTGGCATTCATCAACGATAATGATTGCATCGTCAATGGTAGTTCCACGAATAAAAGAAGTAGACCAGAAAGAGATGGTTTCTTGTTGTTTAAGATTACCATACAACATTTCAAAATCAGAATCAGAAGGCATCTCGAACATGTATTTCACCATGTTCTTGTATGGTATCTGATACAGAGAAGATTTGTCTTCGTGGTCTCCAGGGAGGAATCCGATTTCTCTAGTCGAAACAAGAGAACGAACAATATAGATTTTATTGTACGGAGTATCCTCGCTCAGTACTTCTTTAAGTGCATTATACAGGACAACAAATGTTTTTCCTGTTCCTGCAGCTCCATACGCAAAAAGGTTTTTACCCTTTTTATAAGAATCAAACAGTTTAATTTGATTCTCTGTCAACGGATTGATATCCGTGAGCAAATCCGCACTAAGAGGTTTCCTTCTTTTTTGCGACTTGATAGTAAGACCTACGCCAACATTGTTGACCGATGACTTTCTTCTAGGCATAAAAAAATTAGATTTTTTTGACTCGGGATCCAGGCGATGCAGCAGCTCGACCTAACACATCATTCCAACCGGGGTTTTTAGCGACGAGTTTATCTCGCCACTCACCAACCTCTCCAGGAGAGGGGCAAGTTGATGGGTCAGACCAATCTCTCTGCCAGTCTGGATTATCGTTTTTCCACTGTTCCCAGTCGTGGACGCTCAGAACCACGTCTTTCTGTTCACCAGTGATTTTATTAATAACAGGATATGTTGCCATCAATTCCACTCCAAAGCTTTGGCACAAGTCGGAAACTGCTCAACAAAGATTTCTTTACACTTGTTGGCAATGTCCATATGTTCTTTCTGCGTTCCGTTTGCAGATCTTAATTGTATATAGTGAATCCAAGAGCGTGCAGATCCGGTCATATAAATTCTGGTTGGCGTTGCCAGAGGAAGCACCATTCTAGCACATTCTTTGGCGACTCCCTGAGATAGCATAAAGTTATACACGTCTTGGGCATCTCTGAAGAGATCCTGAACCATTTTATTCAGGAGGAAGATTTTCTCCTCATCCAGATCATCAATAGAGTTTTGACGATTCTTTGTATCTTGACGACGAAGTTCAGGAAGGGGAATCTCTTCAGAAAGAAGATTAGTATCAGCGTAACGCTGTGAAAATTCTTGATATGTGAACGAACGGTGCCGGAGAATTTGAGCCGCAATTGCCCTAGAGGTTTCAATCTCCAGAGTCATATGCGCTTGCTCAAATACACTCCAATGGTTGTGTTTAATGCAATATGCAAGGAGTTTTGAATACTCAGGATTCTCCTGATTGTTTGGATTCGACACTCTCGCAACATACCCCATCATCTTTTCCGCATCCGGGGTTACACTCACCAGTTTCACATTCTCTAGCACACTTCTCTCCTTCATTACGTTTGATTGATCTCTTCACCATTTTAGCATATAACATCTCTTCTTGGGTATACCAGTCAGGATGTTCTTTATACCTTTTGATGAGTTTTTTTGCTGCCTTTTTGTTGGAAAGTTCCTTCACAACCTTACCCCCAATAGACTATAAAAATATTTAGGATGAAAAAAGAGGGGTGGTTAACCCCTCAACTTATCGTTATTTTGCAACTACTAGTTGTGCTAGTTGAGCTTTGTGACGACGATCTTCTTTTTGCTTCTGCTCTTTGATGAGTTGAAGGAAGTTAAGTTTTTTCATCACTTATGACCCTCCTTTACAAACTTAATACCACGATAGGTCTCGTTGTATTGTTGGGGTTGTTGCATCATCTGCTGTTGATATTCGATACGCTTTTGAGTATCGTACTCAACGCCACGATAAACTACTTTCGACATTGGTTTTTCTCCTAAAGAAATGAGATGGTTAGTCCCGTTCCTTCAGTCGGCTTTTGCGTCTATGGGGCAAGACTTTGGAGAAATCTGTTTGATCTCCCAAATAATATCATTCTTCGCTTGTTTGGGAATGTCGTGTTTAATGACTCTCCCAACCATTAATTGTGCCTGTAAGCAAGTTAGAATGATTGCTTCCATAGATGAACGTCCCGTTCCGAGTCGGCTTACTTGCGTCCTATTTAATTTTAGCACCTCATAACTACGTCTTTTCGTAGTTCTAGTAGCAATCGGTCTTCTGTTCTTTGGTTAACTACATCGTCGTTTTTAACGATGTCCATTAGTTCCCACGCTGCGTCACAACTTATACTCACAGGATATGAATTTTGAATAAGTCGTGGCGTTGAAACAGAAAGAAGTGGAACCCATGCTAAAAGCAAAAGTGCTTTCGTCATAGGATGAACGTTAGAGGAATATTATACTCTAATTACAGTATATAGTCAAGTAGTTCTGTAACTTGTGTTACAAATTTAAGGGTTGTAACTGACTTTCGGGAAGAACCAATGGTTCAACAATATCATCTGGAATCTCAGGGTACATTGAGTCAAAATATTCCTTAGGAACAGAAGGTACAATATTGGTGGTAGGAAGTGCCTTAGGAATCTCAACATCAATAACCTGACCAGCTAAGAATTGGTTTCTAGTGATCGTTCTATTTTCTGGATCAAAAGCGACCATGGCAAGAGCATCTTGCTCAATACCACAGTCGCAAATCTTTCTACCAGTCTTTGTCTCAATTACAGAGAAGTAATCTTCAGTCTTATACTTTTTCATAACAAAATTCAGAGTTTACTTTTTCTTTTTGTTGCCCCAGTTAGCAGCACCCTTTTTACGGCACTGAACCAATGCACCCGATGCATAAGCAGAAGGCCACACCTTGAAGCGGCGCTTTACTTTATTATAGCACGCATCCTTCTCACCTGCTTCTTCGTTAGTCACATAATCAGCAGCGGTATCAATATAATCTTGTGCCTTAGTAATCTTGGATTGAACCCAGGCTTCCATTCCACCTTTCTTATTCTTTCCAATCTTTTTATCTAATCTAGATGCAGCATTGCGAATAGACTTTAGTTCAGATCTGATCATCGAATACTCATCATCTTTCTCAGATACTTCTTCGCCCATGGGTTTTACATAATTTTTATTGGGTCCTGGTTTAGCAGCGTCACCTCCCATGGGTTTTTTTCCTTTCTCTTTCATAGAGATGGCAATAGCAGCTTGTTGTGCTGCATTTGCTGCTTCTCCAAGTTCTCCAAGTGCTTTTGCTTTACGAACTTTCTTTGGATTTAACTTACCACCAGGATAGTTTCTTTCATCATTACCCTCAAAGTCAGGATCTACATTTGCACGATGACGTGCTGCTCTTTCGGGAGAAAGTCTATCGGTATGAATATCCTTTCTGCGATTAGGAGCAATCTTATCTGCTGCCCTCTTTTCTTTTTGCTTCTGACGACTTCTTTGTTGTTTGAAGTCTTTCATTGTCATGCCTTCGTCAATGTCATACTGATATTCCTCGGGGAAAGGATTTCCTACAGTATGACCTCTTTTCTTAGAAGATTTGTCATGAAGAGCAATGCTACCCATCTGACTATTAGCATAGTCTTTACCAGCAGTTTCTGATCTCTTAGTTGTGCTCAGTTTGGGCCCTGTTTTCTTTGCACCGATTCCAGCTTTTACATGCTGTTGCTGCGTCTCTCTTTCTGTGCGACGCTCTCTAGCAAGTTCTGCACGGTATTCACGATCCGTCGCTTCTGCCAAGAATGACTTAAATGATTTCATTTCTTTTTCTCCTTCTTTTTCTCGGTGGCGACGTTGATCGGTTTACCTTTACGATTTGGATTTTTATCCTGTTTATTCTTTCTTCTAAATGCGCTTTCCTCTTCTTTATCGGAGAGGTCTGCCTTCATTTTTGAAGAACCACACTTCGGTTTTGTGGTTTGTCCTGGTTGTTTTGCACAGGGTTTTCCTGCGTATTTACCACCCAGTTGAACCCAACCAGGGGTGCCATCAGAAGAGCGACTCTTAGCAAACCAGTCATGCAAAGAAGAATCACCACTCTTGTTCGCTTCAATTACAAACTCCCTGAATGACTTCATTTTAATCCCGCAACACGGTCAATAGCATCACCCAATCTACGCTTGATTCTATCACCTACTCCCTCTTTAGGTTTGGAAGCGGGTTTTGGATTTTGGCGGTTATGGTAATCCATATAGGATTCTCCTGATCTTAGTTTCCTAGGATCTTCCTTTGGTTTAGATGCTGCTTCACGATCTTCACGAGCACGCTGATTGGCACCAGGGCCACCCAGTTTGCGATCTTGTTCAGGATCAGGGTGCCAGGTATCAGCACGTTCTTTAACGCAATCATTAACAAGGCGGCCGCCTTTCATTTTCTTGCCGACCTTTTTCCAGCCTTTCCAGCAAGATTTTGCTTCCTCGTCAAATTGTTTAAAAGATTTCATGCTGGTGAACCATTACCGATTTATTTATTCGTTTGACCTCCACACCTTTCTCATTTCCTGATATACAGGATCATATGCGGCTTTATCTCGAACTACTTTAAAGACTTGTGCTGCTTTTGCCTTTTCATTCACTGCCCAATCTTTTTCTTGTGGTCGAACCACGGGTCTCGAACCCTTTTTATCGTATTTGCGTCCGTCTGAATGATTAGCATATCTGCGGGCTCTTGTGAAACCCATTTCAAGGAATTTTCTCGCCATGTCCATTCCAATGAAATCACCTTTCGACTTATAATTCTCGAACATCGAGTATATTTTAGTAGAAGATTGATGAGCAGTATCTTCATCTACAAACCTCCAGTGTTTGCATATATCGTTAGTATAAGGCCGTACCAGTAGAACTCCTTGCTCTCCCCTTCCAATACGATAAAGTTTGCGAGTCTCTGAATCTGTGAAGTCAAGAGACTTGTAATCGAGATCATAATCAAACTCTTTCATCGTCCAGTGACATCTTCGTATTCAACCACTTTACCATACTTGAAATGTAATCGCAAGCGGGGCCAGTCCTCCCATTTACCCTTCCATTGTTCTGGATAGATTTCAATGTATTTGGTGATGGCATGAACTTGATACTTACCGTGCTTTCCTGTAGGTATCCACTCATAATTTAGAAAATATCTTTCTGGATTATAACGTGGATCATCTTTTTTAATAGTCTCAAACGTAGAAGTTCCCCTATAATCACCACACCACAAATAACCAGCAGGATCTATCCAGAAGTGAGACATAGTTCCACTATATCCTTCTTCAATATCTTTGGTTTGGTTTATACCCATGAAAGGTTCTGGTAAAGGATAACTACTCTTCACCCAGTCGAACATTCCCATGGTTCAATCCCAACTAACGTTTTGCACGAGAAACCCAGGCATCACATAAGTCCAAGCACCTAAGTCATTATGTCCACCAGTTTTATATTCCCACTTGTACTCAAACTTGTTATGACTATCCCAAGTCATGTATCCTTGTTCTTTATCAAAACGACCTTTGATAGTCAATCCATGTTTGTTAGAGAAAATGTTGCGAGTGCGAAGTGCTCCACCCTTTTCACGGGTTTCAATCACCACACAGGTATCAGGATAGGTTTGAATACCCTGCTCCAACATACAGGGAGTTTCATAACGAAATGGACGGTAAAAGGCATTTTGTTCTGGCGTCGCAAGTGCAGGAGCACCAGAAAGAACAAGCAGAAGTGCAATCAGTTTTTTCATTGGGCTTTCAGAAGATTGTGGTAATGAAGGACTTCGGGATTTTCTGTGTCTTTACAACGTGTATAAAAGATTCCATCTTTATAACATGACTTTTCAGAACTTTGCGTGTCATATTTTATGACAGGTACTTGCGAATCTCTAAAATTACACAATTCTCCTTGCTTGCTTACAAAATTATCAAAGCATAATCCAGCGATGAATGGAGCAAGAAGTTGAAGCGTATACACTCAAAGAGCCTCCCAAAATTCATCCCACTGCTGTTTGCACTTTTTAGATGTATCATCCCTATCACAGGAATCAAACGGTTCATCATTCCCCACACCAATCTCAATGTCACGATGACCTTTTAGAAGATACAGGAGATCAACGCTTTTATCCAACTCTTTCCTGTGATGCTTAACATTATCACTTACAGCCGTTACGATTGTCTCATAGACTTCTTTATGAGTAATATCATCACAACTGAGGGCATCTAAAACCCAATTTTCAAGATGTTCCAGAGTATATTTCTTGTAACAAAAATCACTCAACACTGGGCGGCCTTCAATGGTCATCGAGGTAATCCTTGATTGCTTCCTGCATTATAAGACTAACCTGCTCTGATGTCAAGCCGTTCATCCAAGACCATTTTGGGTCTTGTGGATCCCAGTCCATCTCAAAAGATCCATCTTCTTTTTGTATGATTTTTAAACTGTCTTCCATTTTAATTCAAGTTTTTTGTCGAAGATCATAACGTATCTATGTTTTCTAGAACGATCACGCCACTCTCCTTCTATTCCTTTGATTTTTCCACGAGAGTGTTTAGTTCCGTCTGCATAGTAGAAATCTTTTTTTCGATCCGTAAGACCGCAGTACTTAAAGTTGCAAGCTCTATAAATTGTACCAGAATGGTAATCTGAATCAGCATAAGAAATGATTGCTTTAACTTCAGTATCTTTCCGAAGTTGTCTAATCGCTTTTGACACAAACCAAGAAGTGATGTTATATTCTCGTGACTGCGTAATAGGTTCGATGCAAAGTCTTGAAAGTTCGAATAATCCTTGTTGTTCATGTCGTTCAAGTCCAAACGCTCCTTTTGCTATTTCTGGTACAGGGAGACCTGTAAATATGCAAGTGCCAAGACACCCACCTATTCTGAGAGGACAATCCCAATCAGTATCCTTAAAAAGTCCATAATTGAACCCAGATTTGAAGTCCTTGGATAAATCCTTCAAATAGTGATACTGAAGAAGCAGACCCTTTGCTTCCTCTTTGGAGATTCGGTCAATGGAGTAATCTGTCTTCATAGAACCCATTATATCACATATCGACCCTATAGGCAAAAAAATAGCCCGAATTTTTTTTCGGGCTTTTTTGTAATTATTTTTTCTTTTTGGTTTTGGGTTGATACCCCCATGACTTTGGATTGACATTTCCATTTCCAAAGTCCCACCCAACAAACTCTTCTCTGAATTTGTCCCAATACATATCAAAAAGTTTTGTGTTCTTGGATGGTTTAGTCAGATCATAATGCATTTCACCATCAATTTTATACTTAATGATTTTTGCATCTCTGGGAGCATCTTTGGTATTAACCTGCTCCCAGGTTCCATCTGCTACGATAATTTCACATCCGTATAAAGAAAGAGCATCTTCTCGTTCTGCTTTAGTCCATCCAACCACTTTAGACTCGGCCTCCCCATTTAATATCCGGGTAGGCTTCGGAAACAACTTCTCTGTCAATTTTATACTCGCTCTGTAGATTTTTGTCTTTAACAAGATTGAGAACTTTAGCCTCATCACGATGAATTGACTCAAGCAATTCGATATAAAGTGCCTCTCTACGAGTTCTGTTCAGATCATAATTTCCACCAACAACAAAGTTGTAAAATCTCTTTGTATGCTGATTCAGTCTACTCACACCATCAACGGGATGAGACTCTTCATTTGGTTTGTAGGGAACATCACCTTCAGGAATAGCAGACTGAATGGAGTCGTCAAAATTCCAGATGAGAAGAGAAACCAAACAAGGATTTCTATACTCTTTCAAAACTTCGACTTTTTTTGCCTTGGTTCTTTGCTTAGAAACAAGATCAAGAATTTCACTCTGTAATGGGTTTGGCGGTAACTTTGTGGGAGCCGCTTTCTTTACAGAAACTGTTTTAGTAGTCATGATTAAAAATTAATCCTCCTCTTCTTCATCATAATCATCTTCGGTTTCAAACCTAACAGCAATCAACTCATCAGGGATAAGTCTTCCATACTGATCAAACATCTCGGGGTGCATTTCTGCTTGTGCTTCGTATGCTGTGGCATCTACTTGAGACTTCCATACCCAGCCAATTAAAACCCCCATCATCAATGCTCCGACTATCATGAACGCAGTCATTATTGCAACTACTGCTGTTAACATCGGACAACCTCCTATCTTTTTTTGAATTTCCTTCTAGAGGAAATGTAAATGCGGATTTCTCTTCCGAAGAAGACAAATGTCTGATCAATTATAGTGCGAGGTTTTCTTCTCCCTGATAATATTACATCAACACCTTTATTTATTGACATGAAATCAATTTGATTGCCTGGTTTTGATAAACTCAATTGCTTCTTTTGCTCCTCCGATTAACTCTCCATCAATAATAACTCTTGGAAAAGTTGCATCACCAAACTCACTTTTGAATTGTTCTCTGTCAAAGTGCTCATCAAGAGTATACACCACATGTTCGATATTTGTCAAGTCCATGACTTCTTTAATGAGTTTGCAGTGCTTACACCCCTCTTTTGAATAAATGATTGCGTTCATGATTTTATAGGTTAATTGTTTTATATATCAGTACAATCCTGGCATGGTAGCAGGATCATCTAAAAGAATATGTGGTCTCCAAGGATTAGCAATCATTGTTTCTTCGGTTACAATGTCACTAGCAACACTTACTCTTAGATCATGATTTGTAGTATTTGTTCTGTGATATACCCAACTAGGCCACATAACAATTCCACCAGATATTGTTGGAAATGCAACTGCCTCACCTTCATCGAATGGATTCAAGAGATAAAGACTGGTATTAGATGCCTGTGGATAATATGTACATGCTAAGTATGAATTTGGTCCAGACACATGACAGTGCCTGTTTACAAATTGCCCAGACCTTAAACAATTAGCCCAAGTATGAATGTAAACTTTGCGACGTTGATATCCAAGATCAGATAAAAATCTCAGATAGTGTTCACGAATCATCTCAAAAAATTCCGTCTGAACTTTATCTTCTGGGAATCTCTTGAGATGATTGCCGTCTAGTCTATCTCCACTATCGTCCAACAAATTATGTTGTTTCCAATGTTGAGTGAATGCATATGGATCTTCAGTATTTTTAATTACTTCAGAAACCAACTCTTCATCCTCAAGCATTTTCTCACACTTCAAGCAATACTCAATGAGTCTTTTTTTGAAGTCTTCACTTCCATGTTTTGCGGTATAGTGTTGAATTAAAAATGATGGTGCAAAGGGAGTCTTTGGTTCTGCTCCTCTCCAGTATTCAGTTTTACTCATAATTCATGCCCCATATATGCGGCACCGATAGGAATGCCAGAATCATCACTGACTGGTTCAACATATAGTTTTACATCGTCTGGAAGGTGTTTAAGGTATTCATAGTTGGCTACACAGTTCAATGCACAACCACCAGACAATACAATGTTTTTACATCCAGTTTGAATTGATGCGGTTTTCAGAAGATGGGTCATGTAAATCTCAAAATCTAATTGCAATCTCCAGGCAAGATTGGCGAGAGGTTGAAACTTTGGATGATCTGGTGTCATATCATCTACTTCACCCTCAAATTTTACATACTCATAGGGTATAAACTTTGCACCGTACTGAACTCTATGAAAAAGGTCTTGATCAATTACTGAGGGATGAAGTAAGAACGGTTTTATGTTTGGATCTGGTTTACCATAGGCAGCCAACCCCATAAGAATTCCAGATCCAAGTTCACCAAATCCAAGATAAACTGACATAGCAGAGTAAACCATTCCAATGCCAATCTCTGCATTTTGATTAATCCAATCACACTTTGGATATGGACGATCACAATCAATAAAAGTTGGTGTAACATTTTTCCAAACGCATTCAAAATTTCCGTTCTTTACATGATATACACTTTCAACTTCATGACAAGTTGGTTCGTCGTCGTCATACTTTAATGGATTTCCCATTCCATCAGCAACCACAACAACTGCTTCATCAAAACCAGAATTATAATACCCACAAGCAGCATGAAAAATATGGTGCTCTGTAGATATAATTCTATTAATGTGATCGTTTTTTATTCCATAAAGTTTCTTATACCACTTTGCTACTTTATAATCAAACTCAAGAGCCCATTCATGAATGTATTCGGGTTCCCAAGTTTTATGCAACAATCCAGTAATGACCCATTTATCAACTCTGGTGTGCTCTTCCAAGTAATCTAGAACAAAAGTAGGATCAATATCATGCTTGTACCTACTTGCTCTTTCTTCCGAGAGAAACCAGTCAATCTTACCATCAGTCACTTGGCAAACGCCAGCATCATGAGTAAGATTGACTCCCCATACTGTCTTATGCTCTGTCATTTGACATAATGGTTACCAGTTTTCCAAGATCTGCAAGATACAGATAATTGATACCAGAGTTTCTAAGCGTCCACAGAGCATCCTCTACGGTCTCAACAAGAGGTTCACCACCAAGGTTGAAAGAAGTATTGAACAGAATAGGTACACCAGTTCTCTCATAGAATACCTTGATCAGATTGTAGTAATTTGCATTCTGCTCTTCAGTAACAGTTTGAATTCTACAAGTCTTATCAACGTGCATGATGCTAGGAATCTGTTCCGCTTTCTCCTCAGAAGCAGCATTAACGGCATACATCATGAAAGGAGTATCATCCATTCCACGAAGATCAAACCAATCATGAACGTGCTCGGCCATAATTGTACCAGCAAAAGGACGGAACCATTCACGCTTCTTGATAGTATTCACCTGATCTTTTCCATCCTTAACAGTAGGATCAAAGAGAAGACTTCTATTACCAAGAGCACGAGGACCAGCCTCAGATCGACCTTGATAAAGAGCAACGATGTTTTGCTCCTGAATGATATCAATGACCTCTTCAGGAGTTACATCTCTAACTTCCTCACCTTCTTTAAGTTTAATATTATCGTAGGAAGGTTGAGGACCAAGATAAAGTGATTCGTTCTTTCTAATCGTCATGTCTTTTTCTGATTCATGCCAAACGTATTTTGCTGCACCAATACAAGTTCCACCATCGTGAGCGATGGCCTCACAGTATAGATTTACACCTTCGGGGAGATGTTCACGATACTTATAGTTTGCAACACAGTTCAAACCATATCCACCAGCGATAACAATGTTCTTTTCACCAGTCAATTCAATCGCTTTATGAATCAGACGAATCATCTCATCTGAAGTTGCCTCTTGAACAGCATAAGCAAAATCTTTTTGAACTTCAAGACTATCTGTATCCAGGTATGGGAAGATGGTTTTGTCAACGTATGCGCCATTAGGATAGTTAGGGACGAAAAGATTCCTATTACTGAACCTACGTCCCTCAGGTCCCATAAAGATGGGAGGAATCTCAGGATTAGGTTTACCATAAGGAGCAAGACCCATCGCCTTACCAGCCTCAATGAAGGAGAATCCGAGATAATCGGTCATCGCTTCATAGGTTTTTGTAATACCTGGGTGATCAGTGAAGATCACATCATGCAGTCCTTCATCTTCACCACGACCACGATGAGCGTGAGGAACCTGAAGTTTCTCAAAGGTTGTTACAGGTCCACGAACACCAATGTGCTTGTATTTTGTAATAAACTTTCCAGGATAGGATGCTTGGAAAATAGTTTCTAGTTCCCAACCAATACTATCTTCACCAAGAGGAACAAAAGTTCCTGCGCCATCAACAATCAAACATGCAGCAGATTCAAAACCAGAGTTATAGAAAGCACAAGAAGCGTGCATCTCATGGTGAATCATACCAAGATCAACAACTTGAGGATGAGGTCTACTGGGAGCATAACGGTCAATTAAACCAATCTTTCTGGCCAGAGCAGTGACATAATCATCACCAGAGAAATCAATTTTACCTGCTTTATCTAAAGAATCAGTATGTGCTACAACAAGACAATCGAGTTTATCAGTAAACTCTTTCATCTTCAGCAGTCCAGCCATGGGACCACCATCATACTTCTTCCTACTCAGTCTCTCTTCTTCAAGATAAAAAACTAGTTCTCCATCCTTAAGTAAACAAGCGGCTCCATTATGACCACGAGTTACAGCACCAATCCAAACGCTCATTTAGTCTTTTCCTCAATGTCTTTGATAATGTTTTCAATAATTTCCTCAGTTTCCTGTTCATCAAACATCATACAACCAGAATTGTAGTATGAGGCCTCATGAGATCCGAATCCACTCAAACGGAAAGTATCAAACTGAGGTACAAAGTCTTTCTTTGTAATCGTATTAAAGTAATGTGGATATGAAATATTCACGGGGAACGTGCTTCCAATAATCACACTACCAGGAGTGTTGAATGCGTATGCCGCATGTTGTCCTAGACTGTCACAACCAATAAAGTAATCGCACTGAGAAATTGCACCAAACCAATGGCGGATCTCAACATCCTTTGGACAAATAGTGAGTAAATCATTCGGAGCCTTAAACTCCGACATGCACACCACATTATACTCCGATCTGAGTTGTTTGACAAGTTCTAGATAAAATTCAAAACTAAAACTTCTAGAAGTTTTATCAATTACAGTTTCAAGTTCTTCCTCTTTACTAGCCCCTCTACCAAACGGTTGAATGATGATGGTCTTTTCATTACCATGCTCCTTCTCAGCCGCATTGATAATTGCTCTACCATATGCCAGTTCTTCTTCGGTCAAATAAATGTTTGGACGATAGTCTTCTGGATTATCCGAGTACTTTCCATTCCAATGTTTATCAAACGCTTGACCAATACTAATCTTCTGATTGTAATATTCCCAATCGGTATATGGTTCTGCCTCAATCCATTCTCTATCTTTAATTATATCATTGAAGATGTTCTTCATCTCAGAATGATATGACTTTGGTTGAAGAATTTTATTTCCCCAAACAAAATCGAGACTAGAGTTTGTCATAACCCTATTCTCTGGATTTGCTTGAACAAATCTTTCCAGTGGGCGAATTGCACTCAGCATTCGGCCAAGTCCGCCATTGGTAAAGGCAATCTTTCCCTTGGGGGAAGATTTTTTAGATGCTGTCATTATCGATAAAGATGATAAAGAATAATATCTGTACTATGTAGTCCTATTCTAACACCCTTCCGAGGTATGCACAAGTCCATCCTCAGGGTTCAGATATTCTGCCACGGAAATGTAATTATAACCAGGGAAATCCTCTTTTGCACAAGTAAAGTTCTGATACTTTCCAATCAAATGCTCAGGAAAAGGAATGTATTTAATCTCTCCACCGTATACTTCAACTACTTTTTCAGCAACATACTGGAATGATACTGGTTTGGATGTGCCAACATCATAGATTCCAGAGGGAACATCCTCATAAAGAACAATGTCAACACAATCACCAACCCAAACAAAGTCTCTCAGAAACTCATCTGATCCTTCAAACAGTTCAATGTATCCTTGTTCTTCAATCTGTTTGATAAACTTACTGATAGGGCTGGACTGATTGGCAAGAATTTTCTTGTCCTCACCAGTTCCATACACATTAAAGAATCTGTATCCCTGAATTTCTTTGAACTTATCTAGGTTGTCCATGACATAGTAGTCAATAGTCAACTTACTCAAGGCGTAATAGTTCAAAGGATTGTATGAATCATGCCCATTCATACCATACACAGAGGCCGAGGATGCATACTTGACTGGGATTTGATATTCGATTGCCTTCTCAAACAAACGAAGAGTGAAGTCAATATTGTAAACGTAGTAATCTCTCAGATCTTTACCCACGGTGCTAGAGTTTGCACCCATGTGGATGATCTTAGTTACTCTATCCCAAATTTTAAATTGGTCAAAGAAAGTTAATACCTCTTCTTTCTCAACGCACACAACTTCTTTATGCTGTGCTTTCAAAGAATCTAATAAATGGGATCCAATAAAACCTTTATGTCCAGTCAGAATAATCATAACATTCTTGCAGCACCCTGTATATATTCTACCACATAAATAGCTAAAATTGTGGGCTCTGTCAGAGGAATCAGCGTGGCATCGAGAATTGGAAAGTTAAATTCGCTCAAGACCACACGAAATCTGGGTGTTAACACCAACGCCATTCTCTACACATCAGATGGCAATCTTACAGGTGTAAACATCGATATCGTGAACCAGGGCTCCGATCCTGCGAACGTAACCGTTGGCGTCGGTACAATCTTTGTAGAAAGAAATAACGGTGTTGGTATAAGAACAGAACTTATTGTTGGAGATTCAGATAAACTTCTGACTGGTGTAAGAATTGATGCACTAGAATCTCTCAGAATTTCTAATGTTGGTATCCGTAGTGGAGATAGTGTCTTTATTTCATGTACCAAACCAGATGTAAGTTTCCTGGCTACTGGTGCTATCGAATATAGAGACGCTGTTGCAACTCTCTTTGGAAAAGGAACTGCTATCAAGACTGGAATCACAACCCAGAACATCAATAGAAATCTTCCAATTCTAACAGCGACTAACCCAACAAAAACAACTCTTTATGTTTCCAACGCAAACCAATCAAAGGATGCTCGAATCACGATTGGTATTTCTTCTGGAACTGTAGAAGAACTTCTTGATTCTGATTATATTACCTACGCAAAAGGTATTGCATCGAATGAAGCAGAAATCTTTGATGACATTTTCCTTCGTTCTGGTCAGACTCTTTGTGTCAAATCATCCATTCAGGATGTAAACTTCCTGTCCTTATCAGTACCAGCAGACAAAGACTTTGCAGGTGTTGGTGATGACTCCCTTTATCTGAACACGAACATCTCGGCTCTTGGTATTGGATCCGATGGTTTTGGTTTCTTTGGTAATGTCTTTGGTAATATCTCTGGCAATATCTCAACAACAACTGGTGTCTCTACAGTATCTAACTTACAAATTGGTGGAGCACTTGGCATTGCTACAGTTGTACAAGGTGTTGGCGTTATTACTGGATTGACAAATGTCTCTGGTATTAATCCTCAGTCTGGAAGAAACACTGGAGTATTTGCGATTGCAGGTCATCCACTTGCAGGAGCTGGTGGAACTGGAGCATCATTCTCCGTAGATATTCTTGCGGATGGATCTGCAACGGTAACTATTCTGAATGGTGGATCAGGACACTCTATTGGAACGTCTCTCCTGATACCACGTCAAGGAACTTATGAAGGATCTTCCGATATTATAGCACAAATTAGTGGTATCGGAAATCGCATTGGTGTAAATACTGCACTAATTGTTGTTGGTGATGCTAGAATCACTGGAATTTTAACCATTGGTACACAAAGTATTACCCTCAATGGTGGACATGACTCTAGGATAAGCGTAGGAGGCACGTCAACGCTGCACTCTACCCGCTTAGAGGTAGGCACCAGCAGAATGGACGAGACAAGTCTTACAGCGGTGTCTCTGAACCTCTCCGGCGTCAGTACAGTATCGACTGTATTTGTTGGTACTGGTGTTACCTTACAGAGTGGTTTGATTCATGCTGAGAGACTATCCACAAATGGTATCTCTACATTCTACGGACAAAACTACACCGCAAGATTAGCAACACAAAACTATGCTGCTGATCTTACAGGTCCATTCCATGCAACCAAAATTGCAACTCTCGATGACGGTCTGTCGGTAACTGGTGTTGCTACATTTAATCAGGAAGTTAGATTAACCGCAGACACACCAGACATTCGTGTCGGAGCAGCAGATACTCAAAGAGCCGCCTCTGTGCAGTACGTTAAAAACGAGGCTGCAGAGAGTGCGGCTGTTGCGTTCTTCTTTGGTGCTCTTTGATCAGAGTTTAACGTGATTAAAGAGACCAGAGGGAGGAGCAGAAAAAATAAGGTCTCTGCTGTGTGTCCACTCACCACTAATTACCTTGTTAGGCATGTCTCTAAGTTCTTGTCTCCAAGCAATAACTGCATTCATAATGGAGTCGGGAACATCATCGAGAAGCATGAAGTAATCGCTTGCATCTAACTGCTCATCACGAATTCTACGAGCTTCCTCAAGAAGAGTTTCTCCTCTATCAATCTTGGGGAAAGTAAAAGTTCCAAGAGTGAAATCATATTGAGGACCACCATTTGTAGAGGGTCCATAATACTCTGCCCAAGGAGTCTCTCCTTCGGTAGGATCATCTACAAAAATAGCATAAGCCTGTTCCCACTGAGGATGCTCATCAGTGATCCAAACAAATCTTACTCCCTCGGGCACTGCCTCTGCAGGGGGTTCTTCATGTTCTCTATATGCCCAGGTGTTGAAGCAATAACCGTTTGCTTCCTGCAGCATTAAACCAAACTTTGCCATTGTTCTCCTTTATTCAAATCTAATGCGAACGAGACCAGTACCGCCGTTACCAGCTTGATAGCAGCAGCAATTGTAGTTGCGAGGACCATCTCCACCGCCACCAGGAAGAGCACCAGGATCGCCAGGACGACACTGGCAGCAATGCTCATGAGAGAACCACTTAGTTCCAGCAGTGAATGCAGCACCGCCAGCCCAACCAATCGAATAGTACTGGGCATCAGAGTATCCTGTCTGTCCTCCAGTAGCACCATTGCCATAGATATTTCCACCAGATCCACAACCAGCTTGGTTAGACATGCAACCACAGTGACTATAGCAACCGTTTCCAGCCATGTCTGCACCACCGCCACCGGTTGCACAGAAAGAAGAAAGGTTATATCCAGTCACATAAGAAGTTCCACCGTCTTTACCCCAGCAGCACCAGTGGCGACCTAACTTACCAGTTACGTCTTCGTTACCACCACGTCCTACGCAAACCGTATACTGACAACCAGCAACAGTAGCAACAGAAACAGCACTGTATCCACCACCAGATCCGCCGTGACCATGGTGATAGCAATCGCAGCAGCAGCGAGCAGATCCTCCACCACCGCCACCCCAGGCTTCAAAAGTAACTCTGGTTACGCCAGTGGGAACAGTCCAGGTGTAGTTTCCTGCTTCGCAGAAATCAACCATGCGGACACAACGAATCTGACATCCCGTCTTGTCATTATCATCAATACACCTGCCGCAAGCGTCTTGATAGGTAGATGCAGAATATAAATTTCTAGCCATTAACGTATCCCTCGGAGCTAAATCTAGGTGTTACACCAGGAGCAAATTCTGTTTGTGCATAATATTTTGAAAACATTCCTGCTTCTCCAGCGATTTTTGCCTCACTGTTTGAAGTGACGCTGGTGGACCATGGTTGAATGGGCCAAACAAGATCGAAGGTTTTACCCTTTACAATCTCAAGATTATTTAGTTCCGCAACATATGCATCAATAGCTGCAGCAAATCCAGGAGTAATATCTCTTACTTTTTTACGAATTGCTGCTTCTTTTAATAAAGTTTCTCTATTAGAGAGGGCGATCTCCAATGCGGATTGTTGGGGATCTGACGGAGTTTTTTCTACAATACTTGGTTTAACAAAAAATGCATCCCAAGTTTGCGATTCAAAACTATATCTAGTTCTCTGATCATCGACGATTCTAGTGTCAGAAGGATCAGTCATGGCTGTTTTCAAATCGCCAGTGACTTCAACCCACGTTGCTAATTGATCTGCTTCCCACTTTTCTGAGGTGGGAACAACATTAGCGACCTTGCGGAAGAAATAACCTTCATCAAGGTGGGTTTTTCTATAAACAAGTGCCCAATACTTTGTTGTTGCCATTTTTCTCCTCAGTATGTAATTCTAATAAGACCATTGCCGCCCTTACCAGAGCAAGCACAACCATCGCAATGATCAGCCCCTGCCATAGGATTGACTCCACCGCCACCACCAGGGAAAGTTCCACAGCATCCGCAAGATTGATCACCAGCGCCACGGCCTTGACCGCATTGATAGCAGCAGCACACTCTGCCTTGCCACTGATCAGGACCTCCCATGGGAGCTCCAAAACCACCAGTTAAGATGCAGTTCTCAAAACAGGTATGTACTTCTGCCCATCCACCACTTAAGTTAATATCTCCACCAAAGGAACATCCACACTTCTCAGTGCTTCTCCACCAACCACCAGTGCAAGATCCATATTGAGAGCAGTCATTACACCAACTGCCGCCGAGGCCGCCGTCAGCGTAAAGTTTTCCACCCTTGTAAACGTCACTCTCAGCACGTTGGTTGTTGCAATCAAATCCTAAGTTACATCCTTTAACGAAGCTTCCACAACCTCTACACTGACATGCGCTAACTTGGTTCGCATTCCAGCAAGCGTCCCAGCCACCACCACCTGCACAGAGGGTATATTGCCATCCGGGTTGAACCTTAATTGTCTTGGCTGCATATCCACCAGGAGATCCGCCAATACCAGGATAACAAGAACAGCAGCACTTGTTATTTCCTTGTCCACCACCACCCCATACTTCAAAGGTAGCACAGTAAACACCTTGAGGAACTGTCCAAAGACAGCATCTATTAACGGATCCAGTACCTGTAGCTGTAGTTCTGTCACCATCCTCAGGAGATAACCAAAAAACTCCTGTACATGCTAGATTACAGTCGTATCCTTTTGTTGAATGTCTTCCCATTGTTTACTATACTCCTGTTGTGCTGATACCAAGACGTTGATACATCTCCGTGTACCAAACATCACCTCTTCTAACTTTAGAGTCGGCAATGACTCTCATGTTGGCATTTCCAGCCTGAATGTATTCAGACATTGCTTCGATTTCAAATGGTCCCTCAGGGAATTCAAAATCACAAGGATTATCATTTTCAAAGTCTACATTATCAAATAAGATTCTCAGATGAGCTCTGTAATCTCTCCACATTTTCTGTGCATATTCCACATCATGATAAATTGCAGCGGAATAAGCGTAATCACTTTGATCAAGAAGAGCGTTTCTATTAGTGATTACATCATTCCAAGTAATTTCACATTGTTTCTGAGCATAATTCCACTGCTGATTATCAAAATCATAAGTGGATTTCCAGATATCAATATCAAAATGAAGTTTACCTTCAATTGCAAGAAGAACATCATATACTGGTGTATCTTCTTCAAGAGTTACATACTGATATCCACTGGGCGCTGGACTCTCATTACCAGCACTGACAATGGGATAGGGACCGATTCTACCAGTAGATGTATTTACTAATACTTTATAGTCTGCCATTGTCTTTCTCAGTATGTAATTTTAACCATTCCGGGAGCGCCTGGGCCACTTCTACCTGGGTTGCAATTGCAACCACTTTGGAAGTGTTGGCCAGCTCCACCGCCACCAGGAATTCTACCATGCATCATTGGTTCAGGGAAACCAACATATTTGCCCCAACTGTTGTCACCCATTTTTCCACCCCAGCAGTTATACGATCCGGAGTGATTATGTCCTGCTCCGCCGCCGCCAGGGCCTGCTCCAGTGCCACCCCAATTCTTAATTGTGTAGGGGTTTCCACCATCAGCATATAAGTGCATGAGTCCACCATTGCTATGAGCATGGTAATCATACCCATATGAAGTTGCGCTTATTCCAGGAGTGCCACTAGAATAAAACATACATCCACAGTAAGAATAGCAATTAATACCGAAATCACTTCGGCCTCCACAACCACCCTCTGCACAGAAATTAGTAAGTCCGACTCCAATTACAAAACTGTTTCCACCGCTAATTCCATTACAGCAAAGATTTACAGGAGCACCAGTAAATTCACCCTCCTGGTAGGTCATGCCGCCAGATCCAGCACAAACGTAGTAGTAATCTCCAGGAGTTACGTTAATAGATTTTCTAGCGTATGCACCTCCCATACCTGGGCCGCCAGATTGACAGCAGTTACAGTTAGTACCAGCGTTTCCTCCACCGCCGCCGCCGCCCCATAATTCAAAGGTGACGTGTTTTACACCATCAGGTACGATCCAGCAGCAAGAAATTCCGTGGACTTCGCAACAATTAGAATCAAGAATGTACTGAATAGGCATGTTACGATACTCCTTCGATTCCGTATGCTACAGCAGAAACAGTAAGAGATCCTGTCACGGCAGTTGCCGAAACGGTAATTGACTTACCAGAAGCGACTACGATACCAGTTCTTTCAAGAACACCACCAGTGTTTAGAATGGCATCATATTCAAGATATTCACCAGCAGCGGGCGAACCAGCGGTATTGGTAAGAGCAATTCTTACTTTACACTGAGTAGAAGACCTATTTACCATCGAAACGGTAACAACAGAATAAGTATTCGACGCCATTGCGGGAACCAAAGTTTGGTCCGTCGCTGATGTGATATTCAACTTATTATAGTTAGCACCAGCCATTTTCTAATCTTTCCTTGCGTTTGTGCAGTTAATGTTATTTATAAGAATACCCCCCAAAGGGGGGTTATGGAGTTATAAACCCAGAATCAAATGGATCCCGAGAAGTATTGGGAAGGTCCAACCTGATCGTCAACATAGTGACGTGTTGCAGCATACATGCTAGCAGCATATCCAGGACCAGGATCAGCATAAAGTTTTAAGGCCCCAGTCATGGTGCTTCCAGCTCTAGCAACCAGAGTGTTATTAAGTCCAGCGGCAAGAGTGTCAACATAAGTCTTAACTGCTTGCTCCGTGGGTACGGCCTGGTTAGAGTTACCCGACAGTGTTCCGTCAGAGGAGAATTCGTTAATCGATTCACCAATCTGACCACCAATAGCACCCAGTCTCAGTTCAGTCAGACCAGACAGGTTGAACGCCGAAGCATCCAGGGTTGCTCTACCAGTTAACTGATCAACCGAGAAGAAGTCACCAACTCGGAAGTTACCACCTTGGTCAGTAGAAACGAAGAACACTTTACCACCAAGTCTTACATTGGTTTCATTACCCTGCTGAACCGTATCATCATTAACATTAGGATAGTTGGTTGTTACAGAGTTACCAGTACCAACACTCAGGAAGTCGTGTCCTGTCAGACGCATTTGCGAGAAGTTGGTTCTCATTTGAATGAGAGAAGTGCTTGTTCCATCATCAATTGTTCTGAGTGTTTTCTCAGGAGCAATGCTCAGTGTAGCACGACCAGTGGCAGTTGTAAATCCAGTAACAGCAGCAATAATATAGTAGTTGTTATCAGTGTTGATTCCAGCCGCCACTGTTGTGGTTGTAAACGCTACGTTGTCTCCAACTCTAGGAGTTGTAGAGAGTCCAGCAACTTCAATCAGAACACCTTTCTGCCCACCAACAGATCCAGCAACAGAAGCAATACCAGCCGATCTACCACCAGCGATGTTAACTGTCTCGCCAGGAATAAAGGAAGTGGTTCCGATACCAATGGAAGGATCACCATATCCAGCGTTGTACTTGAAGATGATGTAGTCGCCAGCAGTCTGGTCATTCAGAATTGTGGCTCTAGCACCAGAAGTGGCACCAGTCATCGCAAGTCCAACAGCAAGAGGTCCGTTGACTATAGATCCAGTAATTGTTTCAAATCTATCTCCATATACACTGGCAGTTCTTGGTGTTTCCGAAGTCGAGAATCCAGAAGCAATTACACCGTAATCGCCGTAAGAGTTGTTACCACCAACCGAACGAACTCTAGCACCTTCTCCAGCGAAATAACCCCAGGAGCAGTAATATGTGAAGCAAGAAACAATCTCAGCACGAGCGTCTTTATCAAGAACATATCCAGCACCATCACTATTAATCTGAGTGAAGGAGTCAAATACCATCGACTTGTTACCAACGGTGTGAATACCACCATCGATGAATACACCTACACCACCATGAGAGAAGGAAGTACAATCCTTAAGGTAAGGAGACTTTCTTAAGATTGGAGATTCTGGATTTAGAGCACAGAAAATACCACAAGCAGTAGTTCCAGTTCCAACACGAATATTGGTTTGTCCAATATCAAATGGTGCGTTAGGATTATAAGTAAATCCAGTCATACCCTTCAGGGAGAGTCCCTGAAGAACGCAACCATCAGAAAGTTGGAACATTGTCTTTCTGTTGTTGGGAGTAACACCATCAGTCGAAAGACCAGCCGCAGGAAGAATAGTTGTACCTCTGAGAGAATCACCAACAACGGAAACGTTAGGATTCAGTCTGATGGGCAGTTGCTCAAAGAAGTCACCAGCGGACAGTTTAAAGATAACAGGAGATACATCGGTAACAGTTCCGCCCTGAACATATTGAAGATCAACAGGAGCAGTACCAATGTTAACAACCAGAGTGTTATCGTCTACTCTGTTAGAAACATCAAAGAAGAATCCGCCGCCGCCTTGGCCTCCTCTTCCACCGAGTTGCTGACCATTAACGGCAGGGAAGATATTGCTGGAGAATCCAACTTGAGAAACTAAGGTTGCAGTAGAGAATGCAATGTTATTGAGTCTGATTCTGGAACCATTAAAAAGAATTCCATGATTCGGAACAGTAATGGTAGCAAATCCAGTTACACCATTGTATACAAGGTTGGTAATTGACTGAGGTCCAGTAGCACTAGTCAGAGCAACACCAAGAGTTTTGTATGCAGTAGCAGCGGAAGTTCCTGTCTCGGTATCATTACCAGTAACAGGATCAACGTACAGAATCTTAGTTTGTACACCAGCATAATCCCAGAATACATCTGTTCCATTGGATGTAAGAACAGTACCGAGAGATCCAATACCAAGTCTTGCGGGAGCAGAAGCATTTCTATAGAGAAGATCTCCTCTAGTTGTCAAGAGAGCAGTGCTATCTCCAATAGCAAACGCAGCCCACTTGCTAGCGTTTGTTCCGGGAATAACGCTCATGTTAGAGGATGCTACCGAAACATAAGCAGACGATGCATACTCAACAATATCATTGAGTTCGTATGTCGTTGCTGTCGCCCAAGTTCCAGCAAAATTAAGACCTTTAACTACAAGTTGCCAGTTCTCGGTGCTACCAATTCCAAGGGGGTTGATACCACTTACTTGAGGAGAAATCACACGATATGTGTTACCACCAAGGGTAACCATATCAGATTGGTTATAAGTTCTGGTGCTGCTATAAGTTCCAACAGCAGCCGTGGTTCCTAAACCTACAGCAACAGGGTTCCAGAAAGAATCAGATGCACTTAAGTTTGGTTGATTTCCTAGAGACTGAGAAATGTTAATGTAAGCATTACCATTAAACTCAACCAAATCTCCAGGATAGTAGATGCCAGTTGCAATCCATCCACCACGATGCTCAACACCATCTGCAAGAACGGAAAGATTACCGTATTCTACAGTTCCGCTGGCATTGAAAGGCGTTGTGACTCGATACTGTTTAGGACCAATCTTAATTACATCATTAGGTCCATACTGAACAGATGTAGTATAAGCACCAACAACATCCAATCCAGGATTAAAGATAGTCCACTTACTAAAGTCAGTAGAATACCAACTAGATGTAGTAGCGGCTCCAGTATGCGCTTGGTTACAACGATAAACGTTACCACCAATGGTAATGAGTTGGTTTACGTTGTAATATGTATCAGGTCTCCACTCATCAGCAGGAGTAACATTCTCATTGTATGTACGCCAGTACTGATTCTGATTCTGAGATGCCCAGAGAGAAGTAGAAGCAACGGATACATGGTTGGAGGTACAGATATACTGATTACCACCAAGTTTAATTACATCGTTAACGACGTAAGTGGTTACAGTACTAAATGCACCTTTAAAGGTGAATCCTTCTACATGAAGTTGCCAATATGCCGAATCGGTCGATGCCCATGCAGTAGTACCAATACCCGTAGAGGTGTGGTTGGTAATACAAACATAGTTATTAGGACCAAAACGCATAATGTCGTCAATGACATATGCTGTCGAGGGAGTCCAGTTCCCTGTCCAGTTAAATTTTAAACGCCCTAAACGAAATTCAGCCATTGTTCTCCGTCGTTTTTATTTTGGTCCAACGCTATCATAGTCATATGTCCCGCCGATTTTCAGGACAAAATAACCGTCACTGTCAATGAAATAATTCAAGTTGCGTGAATCGAAACGTATCTGTTGATATTTATCTGCTGGATTATTGAGAGCCTGCTTCTCAGCAGTAGTTTCTTCAACGTAATCTTGCCCCTCAGTAACTCCAGGAATTTGTGTTCCGTCTGTTCTATGAAGGTCAATCGCAGTTTCATTGGATGCACTATTAATCTTAGTCAACCACAACATATCATCAGAATCTCTACGCAAAGCGTAGACAAAATAGTTCGCTGAATTAGCGATGCTACCAGATAGATTGCTTAAACTAAGTGACATCTTAAATTCCTACTGGATTTGCGAATACTTTCCATAAAGAACCGCTCCAAATCAGCTTAACCTGAGCAGGAGCATCAAGATAAAGAGGACCATCAGATGTATTCAAAAGTTGATTTTGAAACTGTGACCCAATACCAGAGTATACCGTTACATTATTTATGTTCCAAGAACTTCCCTGATCTAAGATCTCAATCCAATGTCCTGTTTGCAACCCAGCTGTGGGAAGATACACAGTACATGGACCGTTAGTTGTATCAATAAGATACTTACTTACGACAACTAAGTTTCCTGATCCAGCTGCGGAAGTTCCGAGTCCAACGTTAGCGTTGACAAGTTTGTAAAGTCCACCTACATCATTACCATCTCTGTCAACAAATCTTGTAGCACGGACAGTTCCAAGAACATCTAGTCTTACAGGATCTCCATCAAGATCACCAGGAATTGTGCTACCAACACCAACGGATCCAGTGTTAGCATCATAAACAAGGAATTCAGATGCACCAGCAAATCCTAAGTTGTTAAACTGGAATTGACCATTATCACCAACAGGAGAAGGGTTAATACCAGTCAGACCAGCACCAGATCCAACAAACAGTGTCGAAGTAACAACACCCGTTACAATCAGACCACCAGCGTTGATAGTGTTAACACCAGCAACAACGAAGTGTGTACCAACAACAACGTCTTCGAAGTCAGATGTTCCGCCTACACCAAGAGTTCCATTGATTCTCAGGTTGCCAACTGTCAGTGCTCCAGAGACAACAGCATCTCCACCGACAGACAAAGCAGAGGTTGGCGATGCACTATTAATACCGACCCTCTGGCCGGCATCAATAAGCATTGCCTTGGTGCCGTCAGTGAAGAATTCAATCTGACCGCTGCCAACTCCAGTATCAAAGAGAGCAACCGAAGTATTTCCTTTGGAGAAACTATCAAGTTGGATACCAGTAGCAGTGAGAACACCAACTACATTCAGGTTACCTTGAATGACAACTTCATTAGCACCACCAGGATCGAGAGTTAAATCTCCACCAGTAGTCTCAATTGTATTGTCTGCAATAACTACGTTTCCAATGGTCGCATTATTTGCAACGAGACCACCAGAAATTGTCAGGTCATTGACTGCACTAAGGTCAAAAGCAGTGGCAGCAAAGCTAACACTTCCACTTTCCTGATCAACAAAGAACAACTCACCAACACGGAAGTTGCCGTTCTGATCGATGCTGACATAAGAAACTTCAGCACCGTTTGCCTCAACTACTTCATTAGACTGAATAACTTCCGTAGGATCATTACTAAAGTCTTTGCCAGTTCCTACATGGTTGAAGTTAAGAGCAAAGAGTCTAAGAGAAACACCTTTACCGTCACCAACAACACCTCTTGTTCCATACTCAATGGCACAACCAACTGAACGTAGATCAGCACCAAATTCTTTATAGTCTGCAAGTGTAATCTTTGTTGCAGTACCAAGACCAGAAACTGTTCTGATATCCTGATTTACAACTACATCTTCAACAATAGTTGTGGATCCATTTGCACCATCGAAGTGAGAAAGATAAACAGTTGCACTATCACCAGTAGCAGCAGAAGTCGCTGTTGTATAACCAGTGGAGTGTCTAGAAATATTACTTACTTCAAGATCATCAATATATCCATGAATGGAGAACGCTTGAGTATTCTTTGCACCAAGAGTCAGTGGTCTTGTTCCGCCGTAGTCATTAGCATCAGCAGCCGTACCAACACCAATACCATTAAGATAAAGAACGGTGCTGCCATTGTTTCTGTTTACTGCAAAATTATACCATTGATTAGTAACAATGGTATTGACACCAACAATAATACTAGTGATGCCAACGTTATATTGAATTACACCAGTGTTTCCAATCGAAAGAGATCCAGCAGTATTAGCGTTAGAAGTTCTAGTATCAAATATAAAAGATTCTGTGCTTGCAAGACTAACTAACTTAAACCATCCCTCTACGCAGAAGTTTCCTGTACCAAAACCAAGTGCAGAGGAACTAGAAAGAACTAAGGCATTGTCATCAGCACCATCAAATCCAAGAGATCCGGTTCCAAATACTTTATCATATTGAGTGATGGTTGTAGTACCAACAACAGTAACACTCTTAGCAGATCTATCTGGAAGCACAGAGAAAGTTCCAAGGCCAACACCTTGAGTATTTCCAGCACCAACATTATGACCACGAAGTCTTACATATGTACCATCGTTGGAAACAATTGTGGCGGTAGCAATACCAACTCCGAGAGGATTATAAACTACAAGAGTATCACCAGCACCTACACTTCCAGACTCTCCAGTAATCTTTAATCTAACAGTACCAGTTGCTCCAACACCGACTGTTCCAGCAACACCAGTGATAGCATCAGACGCAAAGTAATGGAAGGAGTTAAGGTACTCAGCTCTAGTACCATTGGTAAGAATAAGTCCGTTACTATTTGGAGTAAAGAATGTTACTTCATTAAAGAGCACCCCTGGTTCCAAACTGTTGGGACCATTCACATATTGTCCATCAAATCTTGCACCTCTACCGGCAAGATATGTAACAGGTGGATTATCAGGAGAATCAAATCCATATGGATCCTGAGCAGCAACCAGACTACCTTTATTCAGAACCGTAATATTCTGTAGGTATGGAGATCTGGTTGTAATAGCAATTCCAGATGGATTATATTGGAAAACGTAACCAGTATCATTACTGGAATCATATAATCCATTCTTAACAGTAAAGTCGGATAAGGTTACACCATTATCGACATAGAAAATATCTTGAGTTCTTGTAGCGTCTGTTGGTAAGATAGTCGTAGCACGAATACCATCACCCTGAAGTGTTACGTTCTTGGGGATGGTCATCGGGCAGGTTTCGTAATACTCTCCCGAACCTACCTTAATAATCTCATCGTCTTTAACAATAGAAAGAGCCTTCTGAATAGAAGAAAAGGCGTCACCTTCACTCAATCCAGTATTCTCATCGTTACCTTCCTTGTTGACGAAGATAGTCTTACCCGTAGAAGCGGCAACACCAACTTGTACGACACGAGTGGTAATTCCGGCATTACCAGTATCTTGTTTGATATAAACTTTACCGTCATAAAAGTTGACGGCCAATTCACCTGCTTGTAATTGATCTACTGTTGGGACTTTGCCCGGTACAGATGATCGTTTAATTCGGATGGGAGTTGCCATTTATACTCCTATATCAATCGCCCATGGGTTCTCTTTCTATTTAGGGAAACCCTTAAGGGGGAAAAAATACCCGGAAATTTTTTTCAACTTTTCTGTTTTTCTTTATTGAAAGTGATGTTACCAGAGAAAATTATTCTCGATTCATCAGTCTTGTTTGGTTCTACTCCATGCATTAGATCAGAAGGGAAGATCAATAAATCTCCAGTCAAAGGTTTCCACCAATAGTTGCCCGCATAATTGTACATGTTGAGTAGTTCCGAATCAAACAATTGAAAAGAATTGAATCTAGAATATTGGTGATCGTTTTCAAATACAATCGGAGGACCATTAGAGGGAGCCTTAATATACCAAACAAAACTATAGTCACAATTTGGGTGACGATGTGGAACATTATAGTGTCCCTTCTCATTTACAATAAACCAACAACTATCAATCGAATATGATGGAAGAGGATTATCTTTCTGAAGATTTTCTACAAAGTAGTCAAAGAACTTTTTAAATTCAGGATTGTCGGGGATATTCATTGGAGAGTGATATCCACCACGGTTCGAAAAAAATTCAGACTTATTAATACCAGCATATTTTTCACACCACTTTGCCATACCTTCCGGCACAGGAATGTTTGATTGAAAGATCAGTGTCGGAAAGATAGGAATAATTTCCATAAAAAAGAGGGCCCACTATAGACCCTCAGTTTATCAGTTTTTATTTTTTCTGTCAACCTCACTAGGAGGTTTCCAATCTTTAGGAGGTCTATACAAATTGGGGAAAGTATCTTGGATAATTTCCCTCAACTTATAATTATCAACCGATTGCGGGTGCCTTGAGAGCGACGGGAGTTGCTTCGACACTGGCAAGATCCAGAGGGAAGTTATGGGCGTTTCTCTCGTGCATAACTTCGAAACCGAGGTTAGCACGGTTCAGGATGTCAGCCCAGGTGTTGATAACATGTCCTTGAGTATCAAGGAGCGACTGGTTGAAGTTGAAACCATTGAGGTTGAATGCCATGGTGCTAACACCAAGAGCAGCGAACCAGATACCGACAACAGGCCATGCTGCGAGGAAGAAGTGCAGCGAACGGGAGTTGTTGAAGGAGGCGTATTGGAAGATGAGGCGACCGAAGTAACCGTGAGCGGCTACAATGTTGTAGGTCTCTTCTTCTTGTCCGAACTTGTAACCGTAGTTTTGGGATTCGTTCTCAGTCGTTTCACGAACGAGAGAAGAAGTAACCAGACTTCCGTGCATAGCACTAAAGAGGCTGCCACCGAATACCCCAGCCACACCGAGCATGTGGAACGGATGCATGAGAATGTTGTGTTCTGCTTGGAAGACGAGCATGTAGTTAAACGTGCCCGAGATTCCGAGAGGCATTGCATCAGAGAAGGAACCTTGACCGAAAGGATAGACAAGGAACACTGCAGAAGCAGCGGCAACAGGAGCAGAATAAGCAACGCAGATCCAAGGACGCATCCCCAGACGGTAAGAGAGTTCCCATTCACGGCCCATATAAGCGTAGATACCAATCAGGAAGTGGAAGACAACAAGTTGGAAAGGCCCACCATTGTACAACCACTCATCCAGGGAAGCAGCTTCCCAGATGGGATAAAAGTGCAGTCCAATTGCGTTGGACGAAGGAACGACAGCACCAGAAATGATGTTGTTGCCCCACATAAGAGAACCAGAAACAGGTTCACGAATACCATCAATGTCCACAGGGGGAGCACCGATGAAAGCGATGATGAAACAAGTAGCAGCTGCAAGCAGGGTAGGAATCATCAGAACACCAAACCAACCAACATAGAGGCGGTTATCGGTCGAAGTTACCCACTGGCAGAATTGTTCCCAAGTATTCGATTGTTTTTGACGTGAAATTGTAGCAGTCATTTTGATTAAAAGGATAGTAAGACCATCAGGGAAATGGTGGAGATACTATGCTCCCCGCACCCTTAGCGGGGATATGAGAGACGGATTGGTAACCCTGCCTAGTCTCGGTCAGGCGGCAGGGGTTCTGACAGTGTTACGAACTCTTTAAGGTTCGTTACATTTGTTTACCTATTTATTATAGCACGAAAAAGCACCCCCGTCAAGAGGGTGCTGAGCGTTTTATTCTATTGTATCAAACCTCTACCGTGATCAGTCTGGAAGCATACTCATGTGCATAATGTGTACGAGCACCATGATGGCCCCAACCAATCCAACTATACGCATAGTCCATGTAACGATTGATAGACTTACCAGGAGTTTTCATCCTATCAACAATTCGTTGCCACTGGACTTCATTCGTCAAATAACGAAGTTGCGTTTGAAGCGATGATGGAGAACCACCATGCTTCTTAGCGAAATCACCCAATCCATAATATCGGTTGGCAGATGTCCATTGGATCAGTCCATAACCGCCGTAGCAGTTATTCCAACTGGTCCTGCTACCACCTTCGCAAATATTAGCATGGAAATTACTTTCCTGCTTGATATTGCCCATGATAGTAGCAAGGGCGTTTCTGTCAGTAATACCTTCTTCTTGCAAGAATGCAAGTGTAAGGTTTTCATTCTCATTACACCCTTTACAAATTAGCCTTATCTCTTTTGGCTTTTCGGGAGCAACCTCTTTGG
>Ga0222714_10000373_pt1 | contig 52818 bp, 52 predicted proteins | sample C33_3DmetaG_FD_165048 | JGI IMG/M metagenome (GOLD analysis project Ga0222714, IMG submission 165048) | Estuarine water microbial communities from San Francisco Bay, California, United States - C33_3D | ecosystem: Environmental > Aquatic > Marine > Unclassified | place: USA: California... | reverse complement strand
CGTCATCTCTATAAACGCACATACATCTTCACTCATAAAACAAGTCGTTATATTTTGTAAATTATCATTCAATATTTTCTTATAGGCAATTTCGAATTTAATAATTTTGGGGTGATTGTAAATATCGCGATATAACTGGTATCTCATCATAAAGAGGTTGAACACTTCGTTTTTAATACGCTCACTGAACGACCAATATGTACCGAATAACTCATTCTGACAATCCAAAACGATAGATGAATTTTCTATAATACGCTCAATATTCACGTGTGAAGCAATTCCAAACACCATACAATCGCGATAAATATAATCCATTTTATCTACGTCTACTCCATTTACCTCATTATTGACGAATTGAAACCGAAAATCGTGATGATGAGAAGCTGGCGGATTAATTATATTACATATATAGTCTAGACCCTCGTCGGATATTTCAATGGTATCATTCTTTACCATATAACGAAAGAGTTCCTGAGAACGTTCCTCGTGGGTTCTCCATTTTTTATTTGTAATCAATCCACTATCCATGAGTTCCTCAATTAAATCATCAAATGTATGTGACGCAGGACCGTGCCCTAAGTCATGAAGTAAACCACCTAGGCAAATCCACTCCTGTTCCGTTTTCGTAATACTTGGTTTCAAACCATTTTTCATACGTTCGGTCATTTCATCGGGAGTCAATGGTTTCGTGTCTTCGGTAATAATTAGATGACCCTTACTAATTAGTGTATTCAACGTTTTCTTCAATAATCCATATACACCGACTTGATGATTGAACCGTGTATGTGTTGCGGTGGGGAATACACGATACGCCATTGACGTCTGTTTAATATAGGACATCCTATGATACATTGGTGTGTCAATAATTGAAATGGCTAAGTCGGACATAGCAATATCCCCCCAAACTTTATCGTAAATGATTTTCATTGTGTTTTGTTTTTAACGTATTTTATTAAGACATTAAAAAGTTTTCAATTTTATGTATTTGTTAATATCAAGTATATAAATACTTGTCACATAACAACGTATAATGGATAACGTTGACATTTGGAAAGTAGATAATAAACACAATAATAAGGAATTTACGCTATACATTAACAACAACCCTGAATTAAGACATCGCCATCTTCTTGATATAACAAAAGACAAATACACGTTGCTTGAAAATTTTATATATGATACATCGGTATTTCATTTTAATAGATTAGGTATTGATAATATTGGTGATTATTATATAGAATTTTGTTGTAAATCAAAGTATGATGACGATGACAATAATATATATATTGATTGTGACCCGGAATTAAAAAAGATAAATAATTATTATTTTCCTTTATTATCTTGTGTTACATATTTTACTAATAATACAAGTACTCCTACATTTATTAGCAATATTGATTTGGATACTTATAAATATAAAAAGTTCGAAAAACAACAGTCAATAATGTTGTCATTACCAAAAATAAACAAACAAATCACATTTGACGGACATTTTTACCACGGGAATGTAGCACTAACAGAACACGACGATACAAAAGAACTATATACAATCTCTATAAATTTGTGGAATAAAAAACCAAAAAATATTGAGTATTATATACCCAAATATGAAACCACTCTATCAAACAAAGAATATATTAAAACCACTTTTGAAGTAGATAATGGTAGTATATGTAACATTAAAGTTAGTAAAGATATAATTAATTATAATTTTTTCAACAGTCTCATGTATGATAAACGCATTGATGTGTGTTATGGATTTGATGATCTTATCACAAATTATTTAGGTGATGCTAACAATACCACATTTGTTTTTGAAGTTGACAAATTTATAAAACGTAACGCACACATAGATAAATTGAAAAATACATACGGTGATATTATTGATGATTATGAAGCAATTGTGAATAGAACAACTGAGTTTAAATATAATCGTTTTTTACAACGATTTCGATACACAGATATATATTCACCTGATGTATGTCGTTACATAGTAAATGAATGTGAAATATATAAAAAACAAAATAAGGGGTATGATAATGCAATTAATTATATTAATATAAAATATATACCATCTATATTTGGTATTGTTAGAACAACGAACGATAATACAATCGTGAACAAAATTTGTAATTCTTACAATCTTGGTAATATGAGTAATAACATATCCCTCGATATTATTGATATATTTGTGGTTGAATGTAAATGCAATGAGTATAATAGTTTAAAAATTGGTCAACGTTGTGGATTTTTTACATTTTCTATATTATTAAGTAGCGATTTTACCGGAGGTGGATTATATTTTGATGATGGATTAAATGTTAATTTGAATCGCGGAGATATGTTATTATACAATAGTAATATTAACCATTCAGTATTACCTATAACTAATGGTATAAATCGCTTTTTAGTCGGATTTGTGGATTTGGACCTTTATACATAATAATAATCTTGTACGACCCAAACCGAATAATGAGTATAATGCAGAATTATGATCATCCGCCACTAAATTTTATCAACCATATAACCATATTATACACGCTTTTCCAGATGAACCATTGTTACCATTTTTACCTGAGTTTGAACCTTTACCATCGCCATATCCCCAACCACCGTCTCCACCAGTCCCCGCAAACGTAGTCGTACTAGAAATTCCAGTTAATCCATCTTCCCAATCAGTTTTATATATATAACTATGGACGGGTGTTGTAGGGGTCTGGTTTGTATTCATCTCTGCCTCTGTCATTCCATCAGATAGACCGTATTTTGTATTCCCGTTAGTATTGCCCGCAATGGCATTGGTAACTTTGTTGGTTGCGGTTGAAGTATTCCATCCCGTCCAGCTCGAACCGTGACCTCTATCATTTTCGGTCCTTCTACCATTACCATGAAGAATTACTATACCCCCTTGACCCCCTGCACCTCCTAAACATTGCGCTAGTAGTGTAGTATCGCCCTTCAGTGTAGAAGAGCCACCTGCATTGCCATTTGTGCCTCCATTCGTTTGCCCTAAACCCGTCGCAGCACCACCAGTTCCCCTAACGCCACCAGCACCTATTTCAATAGTAATAGTGCTATAACTAGTAACAGGAACTGTGCCTGTTTTTACTTCTCCTTGAAATCCATCACGACCTTCATATCCTAATAACGCATGGTCTTGGGCACTACTATCATTATGATACCCCCCACCAGCACCACCACCACCACCACCACTACCCCCGATAATCATATATCTAAGTGATGTAGCTCCGGTTGGTTTAGTAATGGTCTGAGTAGAAGTTATTATTATATGTTTCGCTGCATATTTATTTGATATATCTGTTCCATTTAGTTGATAACCAGTGTTTAGTGGTTTTGAATTCGCATAAGTTGTTGTGAGAGCCGTAACACCAGAAAACGTGGCATTATTTGTTCCCGTAATATTTGTCGACCCTGGATGTAAAATATTAGTTAAAGGAATATCTCCTTTTTTATAATTGCTCATAATAATATAAATAAATATATTATTATAATACTATTATGAATGATTTTTTTATTTATTCAAATGCGAATTCTTTGTCTACGTTGTTATGTGATGAAATTATAGAATTATTTGAAAAAAGTTCTGCTAAATATGATGGTGTGACAATAGGTGGATTAAATAAGAATGTTAAAAACACAGATGAACTTACAATATACAAAAATGATATTAAATGGTCTCGTATTCATAATTTACTAGAAAAAGAATTAACTAATAATGTAAAAAACTATATAACTAAATGTAAACTTTTTTTACCAGATGGTTATCCTATATTTAATTCAGATCTTTTAATCGATACGATACAGATTCAAAAATACACCAAAAATATAGGAAAATATATATATCATAATGATGAATTGATACAAGATAAAAAAAAACGTGTACTTACATTTATATGGTATTTGAATGATGTATTGGATGGAGGTGAGACTGAATTCTTGAATTTTAACATTATTCCGGAAGCCGGAAAGTTATTTATTTTTCCATCTACATGGACATATCCACATAAAGCAAATATGCCAATTTCAAATGATAAATATATTATGACTGGATGGTTGTATGTATATTATTGACTTACATTTATTTTTGCTTTTTTTAATATTTTATGGTAATTGTGCCATTTGTATAGTGCCTGAAAACCACCACCGTTTTTCATATTTTAATTCGTTTGTTACCGTCAATGGGTTCACATTCACGACTTATTATTTCTTCTTTTTAATAACTTTAACCTTCACACTTCCAGAACCACTCTGAACCTTCTCTCTATAACTCTTATACGTCGTATATTCCTTCTCTAATGTATCCAATTCGGATAACCACATCTTCTCTAAACTAGTTTTCCTCAATAATTCCAACTCGTTCACTGCATTTTCCTTATCCTTCATAATAGACGCTACATTTTCTTCCGTTACAGAATCCATCGGCATCTTGATAAGATACTTATAATCTCCATCAATCAAATCAAACGTTCGTTCAGTTAGTAATTCAGTTACTACCTGTGCCGTCTTACGCCTTAAATCAATAACATTGACCAACGTTTCTTGAATATAACGCGCCTTATTAGATAACTTCACCAGTTTCTTCTCCAGAATATCAATCAAGTATGCTTTACGCTTTCCATATACATCTATACGAACCATATAAAAGTCATTGATAATCTCCTCTATTGACCCATATTTATGGAGTTTACGGTCAGCGTCAAACATATGCATATTTGTGCTACTTATGGTAGTAGTCAATTTCAGTAACTTCTCTATTCCATTGATTCCTGTGATTTCATCACACTTGGATTCGAGTTCTTCTAAATTACCGCGCGGGAATGTTACCTCGAAATCCACGGACACCTCAGTGCACACCGAGGTGAAATCACGAATGGATGCGGGTATCTTCTTACCATTTTTATTACTTCCATCCATCAATCCTTCCAGGAAACTGGTGTATGGCATGGTCCAAGACCCAATAGGTAACTCTGTAATACGAATCTTATCGGTTCCAATCTTCTCGTATTTACCCTTGACCAGATATTTCTTATCTTCCACCTTACGAATTGTGCCCTTGAACCCTTCATAATATGGAACGAATTCGTCCGTGTAATCTTGTTTCTTCAATTTCGCCCGAAGACAATCAATCATCTGTTGGGGATTATAGGACGGAATATTACAAGAGAACCCTGTTCCGATACCAGAAATACCATTCATAAGAGCAAAGGGGATAATGGGAACATAATACTCGGGTTCAACCAAAGTGCCGTCATCATCCAAATAGGTTAAAACTGCATCATCCGCTTCCGGGAAAATGGACCTGGTCATCTTATTCAAAAGTGTGAAGATATACCTCTCGCTTGCCGAGTCATCACCACCGTGAAGACGAGTTCCGAACTGTCCGTTGGGTTCCAATAGATTGATATTATTTGAACCGACGAATGTCTGCGCCATATTTATAATCGCACCATTGAGTGATGCTTCACCGTGGTGATACGCACTATGCTCTGAAACATAACCACTGAATTGCGCCACTTTAATTTCACTGGTCAATTTACGCTTGAATGCAGCGAATAAAATCTTACGGAGTGAAATTTTGAGACCATCAATCATATTGGGAATGGAACGCGCACAATCGTAGGTGCTGAAATGAATCATTTCATCGTTAATGAACTCTTCGTATTTCACCGACTTTCTGGATGTATCTAAGAATGAATGTTTATTATAATTTTCCAACCAAGTCTTACGGTCATTCGCGCGTTTTTTATTGAAAATTTTATCAATTACATCGTCACTCTCAGGTCCATTATAAATAAAATCTACAACTTTTTTGTTAGCAAAATACTCCTTAAATTCACTAGATGTGGAAGTCCCGAGACCCTTGAAATACTTAATCGTCCATCCGCTTGTATCCGTTGCATCTTTCCAAGACTGATATTCGCCCTCGTTATAAAACACCTTTACTTGCGAACCCTTCTTTGCTCTCAAAATGGGTGTATTCATGAATGAAAGGAACCCTGGAATACGGATTAGAGACGCCCATTCACTATGAAACAAGTTGATACAGAGTCCCTTGATATGAGAACCATCCGTATCCTGATCACATAAAATCATAATCTTACTATATCTCAAATTACTGGCTACGTCCTCCATAGTATTATATTCCTTCTCGTTTTCCAGACCAAGGATCTTCTTCAATTCGATAATCTCTTTATTCTCCGCGACCTTGGTAATCGCTTCTCCGCGCACATTCAGTAGTTTTCCTTTGAGCGGATAGATACCGATAGTATTCCTATCTTCACTTGATAATCCAGATACAATACCAGACAGAGCACTCAATCCCTCACATAAAATGAGAACACACTCATTCGATTTATTAGTTCCACTCCAATTGGCATCAATCAAATTGGGAATACCACGAATGGATTTGGTCTTGGAACCGTCGGTCTTTTTCGCAACCTCTTTGTTTTGTTTCGCTTCCATGAGGGAGCAAGCGACGTCCATCACACCCATCTTCGCTACCTTTTCAATAAAATTATCGCTTACTGTGCATGTAGAACCAAATTTCGCAGATGGTGTATTCATAAAGTCCTTCGTCTGACTATCAAAAGCTGGATTTTCTATATCACATCGCATAAATAATATAAGTTGCTCCTTGATTGCGTTTTGATTTACTGTAATCTTCTTCTTTTTCTCAATATATGCAACTAATTTACGTGTGATTTGACCGATGATATACTCCACGTGTTTTCCTCCCTTGAATGTGCAAATACCATTTACGAATGATATGGCTGTAAATTCGTGCGTGGGTGAAATAGCAACAGCGTACTCCCATCGCTCGCCTTGTGATTCGTGGACACGAGCGCCGTTTCCGACACCTCCGGTTTTCGGACCGATATACATATCAATGTATTGCTGGAAATTTTTAATGGGAGCTTGAATTCCGTTATAATGAACTTTTACATTTTTAGCAGAATGGTCGGTTACTGCTGCGATATCATAGGTGCGCTTCTTTAATAAAGCAAACATATCCGACGTTAGTCCATTCGGCATACCGAAACGACTATAATCCGGTTTAAATGTAATACGTGTGTATGGCTTCAGACTCTTTGTCTTAGTAATCACTGGTGGACAAATTGTATCGAGATTATCCTTGAATTCTTGGACATACATTAGACCTCGGCGATGGTCTACCGTTTCTACCTTTCCGTAAGTAGACCATATAAGAACCAATTTGAAACCGAATCCATTCTTACCTCCGACAATACGCTTCTCGGTTTTATCATAATTAGTGGACGTCCTCAAATGTCCGAAAATCATCTCTGGAATCCAAATGCCATATTCGGGGTGTTTCGCTATGTCAATACCGTTTCCATCATTTTCCATTATGATTGTGCCATCCTCACCGACTGTTATTGATATATCCGACACCATCTTTTTATCTAGAACCGGTGAGTTAATCATACGAACCACGTGGTCGCGACAATTCACAATACCCTCGTCGAATAACTTGTATAGACCAGGTACATATTCGATATTTTTCAAAACAATCTTATCTGTTTCAGTATCATGAACCCACATTGACGCGTCTACTGTTTCGACAGACCCGATGTAGGTATCGGGATTATCGAGAATATGTTCTTTATCGGTCTTGCGTTGGTACTGTTTAGCTAGGTCGGTCATAGTGTCTATTGTATTGGATTTATTGTTTTATATGGATTTATAAATTATTATCAATTTTATAGAGGGGGGGGTATTTGAATAAGTTGTGTTTTCTTCTGATTGTTTCTTCAACGGTATAAATGTCCAAAGGTATATATATACAATGTCCGATATTCCATTTGTTTTTAACTGTGAAAAAAATAGGGCGCAACGCGGTCGTCCTGGAATGTCTATGTGCGTTGAAACATTAACACAAAAGGGTAATAAACGTCAAAATACATCCACTAATAATACTCAACAGAGCACAGCTATGCGTTATGCTGAATATATCCGTATGAATAGTAAAACACAAATTGTTAATAATAATGGGTAGTTATATTTAGAAAATTTTTGTCTCTTCATACTATATATTATGAAGAGACCTGTTAGACACGACGATGGTATGTATCATATTAAAGGGCGAAAATACCCCGAATTATTTGGTTCTCGTATACAAGTTTTTAGAGGAAATGCGTATAAAACGACTGGTGGATTAACAAGTAGTAACCTTATTATGAATAAACACGGACGCGTTGTATCTGCTATCAAGCATAAGACAGCAAAGAAAGAGAAGCGTCTTCAAAACGCTGGTTATTTAACTAAAAAAGGACAGTTCGGTTTTATTAAGACGGGTGGAAAGACTAAAAAGAATCGCAACTAAATGTTATGAGAATACAATTGTATCAGAAAAAAATCAACTATGTGCAATAGTTGATTTTTCATTTTTTGTTTATTTCATTAGTTTTCATTTTTTTTGTTCGTTTCTTTATTCGGTTGTTTGTATGTTCCACAACAACCACAATGATCTTCGTTCGTCCAGTCAACCTTTTTATCTTTATTAATACCTTTTTCAATATAATACCATCTTCCCAGTGGTTTCGGTGTATCAATGCGCTTAAATGCGTTGAAGACCATTGTTACCGTATTAGTGAATAATTCTTTACGAAACATTTAAGATTTATAATTTGTAATTTATGATTTATGATTCTATTCACTTTTATCTTTTAATTTTTACTTAATTACGAAAATACTTATATAAAATTAATCAGTCAATTATAGAAAAATGGAATTTACTGACCTTAGACAACTATTTACAGAAGAACAAAAAACACAATCCTTTTTATATTTACAAGAATATTTATTGGATAAAATAGAAAAAAATGAACCATTCTTTATAGGTCGTTTATCGGGTAACGAACCTAATTTATGTGGAAGAGTATTAACTGGTGAAACTATACCAGCACAGTTAATGAATGAGATGCTTTTCACTGCTGGAATACAATTCTTATCACAGGATGATGTGAAGCAATTTGTAAAAATGTACGTTAACGCATGTAATAATAGTTCAGTATTATCTATTTGGTCGGGTGGAATGTATTCACAAGCAAAACCATTTTACGATTTTTTACATAAGATGAACCCTTATGCTTCCCGTATATGCGCACAAGCACTAGAACCATTTTATTTTATGAACGATGTGAATTATAAATACAACAGTATTTATAAAAATAAAAGGGTTCTCATAATTACATCACACAAGGAAACTACATTACAACAAATAAAGAACAATCGAGATGTTTTCGATAAACCAATTTTTGATGAAAGCACCAATTTTCATGTATATAAACCCGCTCAACAAAATTGCGGAAACCACGACAACCAATCTTGGACAAATCATCTTTTATTAATGAAAACAGATTTGAAAGCATTATATGATAAGACGCATTATGACGTTGCCTTAGTTAGTTGTGGTGGGTTTGGTATGATAATATCTGATTATATTCACACCGAATTGAATAAAAGTGTAATGTACGTCGGTGGCGGTTTACAATTATACTTTGGTATTATAGGTAACAGGTGGTCTCAACACCCAGTTGTATCTAAGATGATGAATGATAAATGGATACATGTCTTGGATGTTGATAAACCGAAAACATTATCATCAAATCCTGGAATATGTGAGAATAATTGTTATTGGTAAATAAAAAATAATATCGTTATTTATTTTTTATTTTTTTACACCTTTGAACATTTAAGTTCGCACAAAAAAGTGCTAACAAAAAGAAGTTCAAAGTTGGGTCTTTTCATACCCGCATAAAGTTTGGTTATAAGCACTCGTTGAAGCACTTTGATTACTTGTTTCTCTACATAAATAACTTGGTCTTTCTAATTTATTTATCGCATTTACTGCTATTTTGTAGATATTAGATGAACCATTACGGTCTCTATTCCACGACCCACAACCGCTCTTACAGCGCAATAGTCCGTGAATTAACCGTAATTCATCTTTGTTTTTCTTTTTATTTGGATGGGTTCTTACCATAAACTTCTCGCATACTCCACCATCACATTTGGAACATTTACAACTACTTCTAAACTCATCAACCAAAAACACATTAAAATTATTTTTTCTAAACAAGGTTCGCATTCCTTTTCCTAAGGTTGGTTCTTTGTATTTCATTTGTTTCCTTTGTTCCCAGTCACCTATACAAATTACTACATTATTTGGATTTCCATATATTCTTTTGAAATTACTTATCATCTTTTGCTCGTTTCGTTTGATATTGATATATTTACCAAACTTCAATTTACGAAACAATTCTTTACGATAAAAAGAAAATAGTATATGATTTATTCTATTTTTTTCTCGTATATATTCCTTATACTTTGTAATTTGTAATGACTTACGATTGTAATGTGATAATTCAGTTTCATATTCTATAATGGTTTTCCCTTCAATCTTATTGGTTTTCATAGCGAGAATAATATTGTTGTATTTTTTCATTTTAGTTTCTTTCCTTCGTTGATTTTGTGAATACCGAAATACATTCGCATCTTTGGAAGCATCATCTATGCAATAAATTAAATCTTCTTTTCCTGGATCGACGCCTACAATTATCTTATTTTGTAAGGTTGAATAATCGTCAAGTTCGTCAATATACAACTCTTTTGATATTCCTTTTTTCATCATAGGTAATTTCTTACCAACCAAATCTTCTCGTAAAAATAAAATACTTAATCCAATCCCATCAGTAGAAACCATATGATGGAATGAAAAATCCTTTTTATGAAACGATTTACGCTCCGTTCTAAAAAAGAACTTCCAAATCTTATCTTCGTTCTTTTTCAGTTCTCCATTTGTCTTGAAAAATCCCTTTGTTCCGTGTTCTTTTCTCAATAACAAATTGACTAATGTAGTTGTATCTAATCGTATGTATTTCGGTGCGATTTCACTTCGTAGTGGAAAAACATTATTAACACTTTCGCCATCATTTTCAACTTGTTTCATCATAAAAATCATACAAGGAAAATAATCCATCGTTTTACATTTCAAGTCATACATTACGCTATTTTTCTCAAACTTTTTTCGGTTTGGTAAAATGTGGTGTTTTTTTTCGGCAATCCATTTATGATAATGGTGATTTGATTGGTATGGTTTCCCATCCACATTCAATAAATCATTTTTGATTTTTCGTAACTCGGCACAAAGATTTCTTACTCGTGCTTCACGCTTCTTTTGTGTTTTGCCGAATTTTCTTATCTTATCCACTATCATTTTCTTTTTCCAAACAACATTTACATATCGTTCTACATATTCTACATAATGTAATTGAATATTATTCTCATACATTGTAATAACATCTTCCTTCAAATAATCCAATACGGTATTCAACCCCGCATAATCAATCGGGTCATTCTGTGTAAGTGGTAAATAATGATGATTGTAAAAAGTAGTAAGTGTATCCTTCATTTCTATCGTTTCATTTTTTGCGGGTTTTCCTCTTTTTTCAGTTTTTTCACCACAAACAACTTTCATAGAATTATTGATAAGTTCTTTGCTTATTACTGGTAATGTTTGATTATTGTTTTCATAATAATCTAATAAATACAGTTTGAGAAATTGTAAAGTATGAATAACAATCTTATTGGATTTTACAACAGCATCGTTTAATATTTTTGTATTTATTTCTGGGTGTTTCAATACACTTTTAAGTGAGGTTTTAATGGATTTGAAAAACTCTGGCGGTTTCTCTTTTGCCTTTTCCATTCTATATACTATGTAAAGATATTATTTTAAGTATATTTCCCTAAATAATATATTTTAAGTAAAACTCCCTAAACTTTCGTAAAAATATACATCGGCGATTTTATCCATTTTTCATTTACTTTGAATTGTTGCTCATTATTTTCTATTGTATATTTCGTTTTTACAAGTTGTTTAATAATAGACAACCAAGGTCGTTTTATTCGGTCAGGTTCGCCAACCGCCTTAATATTGTTAAAAGCAAACCATTTCCGTATTTCTGGTATAAGTTCCATAATTTTAGTTTGTATTTCTTCACACTTATCTAATTCATATAATGTATATGTATTTTTATTTTTCAAATCTAATATGCTAATAATTTTGTCTATAATATCATCTTGTTCTTTTTTATACAATTCACTTTTTAATCTCATTTGTTACTATATAATTTACATAAATAATTTTTAAGTAAATTACAGTTTATAATTTTTTAATCTACACTTACGAGTTGATGGTTTCCGTTTATACGTTGTATCATCTTTAATTCCGTAAGCATAATAAAAATAATTCTTATAATTTTCTGGTTTCACTTTATCTATCGCTTTATCAATATTCTTTTCCAATCCTTCAAATGTATATACATCTCGGTTTTTCTTGATATATGTTTTTATTTGGTTAAAATACATTTCTACACTATTCGTAACTGGACTATACGGTATGGTAAATAAATATTGATTACCACTTTTTAGTATTGCTTCTTTTACTATATCATTATTATGACTTTTCGCATTATCTAATATGATGAGATGGTTTTTGTATTTTGGTGCTATTTGTGTTTCTATAAACTCTACCATTCTTTCTTTTGTTGTTCCACCTTTTTCATAAAATATTTTTCCTGCGCATTTTGAATTATTGATAGCAACTAACAAAGTAAAACTACGAAATACAAAATTGTTATTTGTTTTTATTACGCAACGCTTACCTATAAAACATCTACTATATGATGGTTTCAAATGAGAGCCAATACTTGTTTCGTCCAAACAAATAATCTTATCAATTGGATATTTATGAACTTCATTATAGAACGCTTCCATTTCTTTACTTTTATCGGTTAGTTGCTTTCGTCGTTCTTTTGGATAATGTTGATGACGAGTTCGTTTTCGTGTTCTATTATTTGCTCTAATAACTCTACCTAAATGCTGTCTGGTAATATCCAAGTCATTATATTTTTGTTTCATAGAAAATAACAATTCATCCATCGTAAGTTGTTCGCTCTTATCAATCATATTTACAGCAGTCCTAACTTGTTCTTTATTTATCTTGTATGATATAGGTTTTCTATTTTTTCTTGTAATATTTTTAGTAGTTTTATACCTTTTCTCTTTGAAAACGCCCATTCTGGGGCGTTTTCATCATCGAAAAGTAACTGTTCCATGCGCATTTTCAATGCGCAAAGGTGTATACCTATCAATCCACCCTTTTAGTGTGCTTTTCTTACAATCAAATATTTCACAAACTTTATCCATACTATCATTATGTTTCAAATAATATTTAACCGCACCTAATTTATAATCATCACTTTTGTATTTATTCATATAATAAAATAAGAAAAAATACTCATATTTTGTGCGAACTTAAATGTTCAAAGGTGTATATTACATTTGGATAATAGGAACCCATATATTTACGAATGCATAGTGAGTCATATTTATTATCCACGTAGTCAAAACATCGTTCTTTCGCTTTCTGTATACTATACGGGAAGCTTGCGTTTGGTAGTATTTGTCTATATAAAAGCGCAGGTTGTGGTATAGCGGGGTCAATAAATATAGAGATTGTGAAGTTCTCCTGATTACAAGGAATTTTCCAACTATCGATTGTAGGACGAGGACGATTGGTAGACACCAAGTTTATACTAGCGTATCGTAAGTCATATGTTTCGTTTACCCAAGGTTTCGGTTGGTTTGAATTGTATCCAAGAGAACACATTAAACGAGGCATGCGAATAGTAACAGTATATAGAGAACCTGCTTGAATACAAGCAATCATATAATTTGCGTCGTAATTTGTTAGAGAACCCGCAGGAACATTCATAAATGTGAAGTTATCGTTGGTGTTACATACGGTTCCTGTAATCGGGTTAGTATCTTGTGAAAAATTGGTATAAATATTACCTTGTTGTTGATAATCTATATCACATAATTGTGTAGGTTCTCCATTAATGTAAGTGGAAGGAGGAATTCCTCCCCAATAATGAACCATAGGTAGTTTTTTTACGAAAGATGGTGTTAGGAATAGTGGGTTATAAATACGGTATAATGCGAAGTATATACTTTCGGGATTTAAATCCAAATTATACGAATAAACTGCGTCTTTTTGTCCAAGGTTCTCCAAACCCAAGAGTTCTTCGTCATTGATATGATAGATTGCTTCTATAAAATTTCCTATTTCGTATACTTGGATAGAAAAATAGTCGGCATATGGATGATTCGGAAAAGGGTTTCTCGTTGGTTGTTGGAGAACCTTGGAAGAAATATTCAAAAAGGTCGTATTTTCTGGTAGTATCATCCCAAAATAAACGGCAGTTTTATCAGGATATACAATATTGAAATGATTATCCTGATAATCAAACCGGTAGTTCCACGAGCATTTTAAAGAATGAACCATATTTATATATGTTAGAAGCAACAAGAGTAGCATTTGTAAATATTTGTGATTTATTATTATATAGATTTAAAAGTATATAATAATTCGGTCGTATCAATATTACTTGAATATATGATAATACTAATACCATTAGGCGGGACAGGTGAGCGTTTCAAACAGTTAAATTATAATAGACCCAAGGCATTGATAAACGCATTGGGAAAACCAATATTATATTATTTATTGGATAGCATGAAATACGAAAAAGACGACATTATATATATACCTTACAACAAAGAATACATAAATTATAATCTGGAAAGTGTATTGCGTAAAGATTATCCAGAAATTAACTTTAAATTTTTATGTTTGAATGAAAATACAAGAGGAGCTGCAGAAACCATTAATATAGCATTGAAGTGCATTGATATCTCAGATCGTCCAATAATATCATTGGATGGTGATAATTTCTATAATATAGATATATTATCAAAATGGAATCGGAAAAATGAAATAATTACAATAGATGACACTTCCAGTGGAGCACCAATATATTCCTATGTCGAAATTGACAAAGTGAATAATGTTACTAATATAATGGAAAAGGTAAGAGTATCAAATTATGCGTGTACTGGTGCATATGGTTTTGAATCTTATAAAGAATTATTAAAATATACACAGATTATAATTGATAAAAATATACGAGATAAAGATGAATTTTATATATCAACCGCGATACGCGAAATGATAAGCAATACTACCCACTTCAAAAATATAGTAATAGACAAGAATCTATGGATATGCTTAGGCACACCAATATTATTAAGACAGTTTTGTAATAACTACCCCAATGTATCTTGTATAAACAATAAGAGCAAAATAAAACATATGCGTATATGTTTCGATCTGGATAATACACTAGTATCCTTTCCAAAACTAACAAACGATTACACAACTGTAGAACCAATACAAAAAAACATACATTTTTTGAAATATTTAAAATCATTTGGACACACAATAATAATATACACGGCTCGAAGAATGAAAACTCATAATGGTTGTGTCGGCAAAATAATGTCTGATGTAGGTAGTATTACTTTTGATACCCTGACTAAGTTTGATATTCCATACGACGAAATATATTTTGGTAAACCTCATGCGAATGTTTATATTGATGATTTAGGGTTAAACGCATATGAATGTCTTGAGAAAGCGTTGGGATTCTATAATGATATCATTAATCCACGAGCGTTCAATTCGATTACAGAAGGTACCATAGATACTATTACCAAGCGTTCAAATGACTTATCTGGAGAGATTTACTATTATAAAAATATTCCACAGACAGTGAAAGATATGTTCCCAATATTTATGGATTATGATAATGAAAAACAACAATGGTATACAATGGAAAAAATAAATGGGATATCAGTATCAACCTTATACACATCGCAATTATTAACAACAACAATATTAAAAAATGTGATGAATAGCATTAATCGGTTACATAATGTTCCGATACACGACATGTCAAATATAGATATCTATGCAAACTATTATAATAAAATGAAATTAAGATACGAATCGTATGATTATTCCAGATTTAAAAATAGCGAAAGTGTATTTAATTATATACAATGTGGATTATTAAATTATGAAAAAACCAACAAGGGAAAAATATGTGTAATTCACGGCGATACAGTAATGACAAATATAATAATTAATAATTATGATAAAATAAAATTTATAGATATGCGCGGAAAACTAGGAGATAAAGAAACCATTTATGGTGACTATTTATATGACTGGGCGAAATTATATCAATCATTATTGGGTTACGATTTAATTTTACAAGAGAAAGAAGTTTTATCACTGTATAAAGAGAATTTAATAGAATTTTTTGAGATTTTTTTTGTAGAATTATTTTCAACTGAGGAATTGAACGAATTAAAAATAATTACCAATAGTTTATTATTTACATTAATTCCATTACACGATAATGATAAATGTGATAAGTATTATAACATGATAACTTTATAACAATCGTTCAACCAACATAAAAGAAATAATGATATATTAGTATATGTACAATTCTTATGATGTATTTGATACGCTAATTGGAAGATTATGTTACGAAGGAAAGAATATATTTACAATCATAGAAAAAACCAAGAACATAGAAAACTTCAGAGAAAATAGAATTAAATATGAGTCACAAACCAAAAATTTCGACGAAACATATTTTATGTTGGATAAGCATTATGGGAAAAATATGTGTGAAATAAAAGAGTTGGAATTGAAATTGGAATTAGAGATGTCATTTCCAATAGTAAAATACCTAAACAAAATATGCCAAGAAGACATTTTAATAAGTGATATGTATTTAAACGAACAACAAATAAGAACACTTTTGAATAAACACCAAACAATAGAAAATAAACTTTTAGTTTCCTATGATGGCAAACACAACAATACAATTTGGAAGGATAAATCAATAACGGATAAAATAAATTGCCATTATGGTGACAATTTGAATAGTGATTATAAAAATCCTATAAAACATAATGTAAATTCAGTTCATATTAATGATACTATGATGAATGATGTAGAACAAATGTTGTATAATGTTAATAAAGAAATTGCATATATAATTAGGGCGGTAAGATTATCACACAATACAACAGATAAATTATGCAAAGTTTTTACGGATTATTCACTACCATTTGCAGTGTTAGTGTGTTTAAAAATAAAAGAATTAGTTATTGCGAATAAACTTGAAACAATTGTGTTTTTGAGTCGTGATGGTTACTGGTTTAAAGAAATATACGACATAATGTATCCAAACGACAAGACTACGTATATATATTTTAGCAGATTAGGTGTGCAAAATAGTAAAAAAAGTATAATCAAACAATTCGAAGACATACCAGGAGGTAAATTTGTATTTGACCTGCAAGGTTCTGGTAAAACATTTAATTCGTTAAATTTAAAAGACTGCTTTTATTTTATGTGTTTCCTGTCGCATAATAGTTCATTGCCCAATTATTTGTATAATCATTCGAACCTAGTTAGCAATATAAAAGAAGTTATCGAGGATTTATTTATTGCACCTCATGGAAGTATGAAGAGCTATAATAGTAACTCAAATGAAATCGAATTATTAGAACCTGAACATAATACGAATGAATTCCAATGTTATTTTAAAGGAATTAATTTATTCAAACATTATTGGAATACTATAGGAAAATATTGCAATTTTAATGTTAATAATGAAGAATTGAACACATCGGTTCGTAAGTTTCATAATAATATCGTCAAACAAATCGAATTGAAAAATATAGTACACTCCATCATAAAACACGTTAATACTCATACTCAACCATATACGAAACATCCCATGAAGTTCTATTCGCAGATAGAACAGGATAAATATTATATCGAAAATATAATTAAATATAAACAAGGTGGTTTTTTTCTAGAAATAGGCGGATACGACGGAATTACTGGTAGCAATACATATTATTTGGAAAACCAATTGAATTGGAATGGAATTATAGTTGAGTGCAATCCTACATTGGTAGAAAAATGTAAACAATCAAGGAATTGTTATATTTGCGATAAAGCGTTATATGAGTTAGATGATTCTAATATTGAATTTACAATTCCGTATGGCGATGAAATAGTAGGGGGCAAAGAGCAGTTAGGTGGTATTAAATCGCTTTTAAAACCAGAAAGTTTAAAGGTTTTTCAACGATGCTATAAAAAAAGCAAAGATATAATTGTAAAAACTATCAACATTAATACATTACTCGATAAACGGAAAATATATAACATTGATTATGTTTCACTGGATGTAGAAGGGGGTGAATTATCTATATTAAAAACTTGGGATTTTAATAAACATAAGGTTAAGTTTTTAACAGTCGAACATGGAAATATATACCACTATCAAAAATCTATAAATGAATTATTAACTAGTAAGGGATTTATATTACACAGAAATAATAAATGGGACGATGAATATATATATATATAGAATAATTATAAACAATTTAGACGTTTAATGTGTATTCCATATATAATATGGACTTCTTAGATACGGCGAACAATATGACAAACAGGTATAAGACTAATAAATGGACCAGTTATATAGAAAAAAATGGTTCATACAATGATATACTAAGAAACGTAGAAAATGTAAAAACAATATTTGAAATTGGAACACAAAATGGCGGTTCTGCACAAGTATTGAGTAAATTATTTCCACATGCGAAGATTTATACCATGGACATTAATCCTCTCAATACAGATTTGGGTGAAAATATAATTTCATTAACGAGCGATGCTACAAAACCTGATAATTTAACTTTATTACCTATGTTTGATATTATTTGGGACGATGGTTCTCACAGTTGTAATGATCAAATAAAATCTTTTTCATATTTATTCAGAGAAAAATTAAATAACGAGGGTATTTATATCGTAGAAGATTTAGAACATTGTTACCAATCATGGTGGAAAAATAACAATAGTGACATGGATTTTCATGATTATATAAGACGTTTAATAGACAGCATAAATGCAAAACAAAGTCATGTAACATCCACCAATAATGGAAAATTAAAAATAAAACCTGATTATTATTCGGATAATTTATTTAACATCTCAGTGTACAAGCAAATTGTTTGTTTCAAGAAAAGGCAAAATCAAAATCAAAATGAATCGATATTTATTTGATTAGCTTATGTAATTTATATATTGTATGAGTAAAATATATAAATTATGAAAAAGGTATGTTTAATGATAACTGGACAGATGAGAACATATGAAAAATGTTTTAATAATATATTAGAAAACCTCATATTATCAAATAATGGATATGAATTTGATATATACATTTTAACAGAGTTTTATGGAAAAAATGGCGGAACACCTAAAAATAAATTTATAAATCATACAAAAGACATTATTGATTTCCAAAATAATATAAAAAACACATACGGACATTATTTGAAGTCACTGATTATCGAAAGCGATTCAAATAAAATAGATTATCCTTATTATCTTAATAATTATGGACCTTGGTTGTGTTTATATAAAAATAAAATATTGTATGATTCGATTGAATGTGTAAGTAATTATGATGTAATTATTCGTATGAGACCGGACGTTATATTATCAAATAAGATAAACTTACAATCAATGACAGACCAAAATACTATATACATAGTATGTGGATTACATACCAGAAATAATTCATGGCTTCATAATAGAGATTGGGACCATATGTGTATAAGTAATAACAAGGGCATGAAAATATGGAATAAATATTATGAATATTTACAATATGAATCGCCACAATCATTTCCAGATGTAGTTCGTTTTAACAATAAAGGATTTTGGATAAATGAAACAAACGATAAGAGCATTATAGCAACGCAAATGTTATTTAAAAAAATGATAATAGAAAACTATAAATTACATTTTGACGCAAATAATGTGTTTACTACACCTATTCGTTAAATTTCAACTTTAATAACTTCCACCATATCATCAATACTTTTCTTATTAATAACCTCATACTCCAGATTATTTAAACCAGAACTCAACACTTCTTTATTTTTTCCTTCATTGTTTAAACGCTGAAATGTTGTATAATGTTTTTGTGTATTGTGTGGAACATTGTGTCTTTCTCTATCATCAGTATCATTAAAACGCAAAATATATTCAGGGTGTTCCATTTTATTGGTTAATAATGATATTTTTTTAATATTAAAAAACTCCGCACGATTTTGTAGAGCCTTGTCCTCTACACCCCACCCCCATATATCATTCGGAAATCCGTTTATTTTATGTATAGTGTCATTAGTTATTTTTATAATACCACCCAATGTATTACATTGAGACGTGTATATACCAAGGACATCATTATCTTGGACATCCAATTTATAAAATTCGTTCACGCATTTAAATGTAGGGTTTATATCAACGTCGTGTGTAAAAAAATGCTTCGTTTTATTTTCATATTCCTTAAAACCAATATTCAGTAACATACCACGATTAAATAATTTACCTTCATTTTGTTCAATCACTACAACTTTTGTATTGGGTAAATGTTCTTTTAACAACGGAACTGTGTTTGTAATAAAATAATCTAAATGCGTTTCTCGTTGTCTATAAGGAATCAGTATTATATTATCAAACATCTTATATAATGCTGATTGTTAATAAATCTTTATGTCGTTGGTAATTTGAGTTATATATAATTTTTTTAGTAAAAAGTTAACTTACTCTGGTTATTAGAGAGTATACAATGATTAAAAAAGTTTGAATAGTATCATAGTTTATCATGTGTATATTTATAGTTTGAGCTGTTATCAATCATCAAATACATCTAAAATCTCATGTAATTTCAACCGAAGTTCATACAACATACGTGAGGTTTCAATTGTGGTAAAGCCGGTGAGTTCAGTCCATGTTATACCCATATCATCATATATTTCACAGGACATAATGTCGTGGATATGTCTCGGGATAATGTTGGTCAAATTATTTATAAATGTTTTGAGTCTAGGGTGTAAATTCAAATAAGAACCTATATTATCTGTTTCGCTATTTATATAACAGTATAGTTTGTATAGAATATAAACCGTAGTACATTGACGTGTTGAATCATTCAGTTCTCCAATAAAACTCCCACATTTATTTCGGAATACCCTGTATTGGAGTTCTGTTACCGTTTGAACATTGACGTTTGTATAGGTGTTACCGGAACGAAGTTGCATATTTATTGTTGTTGTTTGATTTAGATTGTAAAAGTTGAATATAGAATTCAATTTTTACATATTCTAACCTCTCAACTAACGATTTACCCCCCCCATAATTCAAGGAAATCGCCATAGGCGATTGCTCGGTATATAGCAAAGGATTTTTACACTTTTCCTCTTCAAAAAATAACAGTTCCACGCGCATTAGAACTACGCAAATGTGTAATTGTCCAAAGGTGTATAACTACATAATAAATCGCGTGAAAAAAATGGTATAAAAGTTGTAAAAAAATACTATTATACGTCTTCGGACGACCACCGTGGTTTCCTTATACCATCACTATCTAATTCATATGAATTAGATAAACTCGGAATGAATTTCAAGTCTGGATCTTGGTACTCAGACCCATAGCTCCCAGTAGAATGATCCTGTGCCAATTGTATTTTTCTCTTTTTCTCTTCTTGTTCTTCTTTGAGTTGTTGTGCTTTTTTTTCATTCTCTATTTTCTTTTCTTTTCTTTTTCTAGCAGTCTCTTGCTTTTTTAATTCCTCTGCTGCTTTGTTACGTTTCCTTGTTTCCACACCCTTTGCTGCTGCTGCTTTTCTTTTAGCCATTGTTTCGTCATCTATGTTATTTTCTTTCATTTTTCTATCAGCCTCTTGCTTCTTTAATTCCTCCGATTCTGCTTTTCTTTTGGCTATTTTCTCGTCCGCTATTTTCTTTTCTTCTATTTTTCTAGCAGTCTCTTGCTTCCTTAATTCATCTGCTGCTGCTTTGTTACGTTTCCTTGTTTCCACACCCTTTGCTGCTGCTGCTTTTCTTTTGGCTGTTTTTTCATCCGATGTAATTTTACTATTTGATTTTGGTTTTGGTTTTGGTGTTGATTTTGGTTTTGGTTTTGGTGTTTTTGTTCCACCATACATCTTCTTCGATTGTTTACATGTTTTGTTCATTCTTCTAAATCCCATTATATATATAATGCACACAAAAATCTAAATTACAAATCACCTATATCAATCATACATTTACCGCATTCTATTTCAGGTTTATCTCTTTTACCCGACTTACTTTTATTATTTGGGTCGTATAAAATAGACCATAATGCATCATTTTCCCAGTCGTGTTTCATACCAGTATACTCCGGACTCCGTATATACCGAATCGGATAATTACTCTTCTTATAAAAGCGCTTTCGTTGCAACCATTGTCTTGCGAATATATCATGACTATCCACAATATCAACAATAACCGGATTCTTATGCTTCACGCGTAGAATACGACCAACTGATTGTGTAATATCCGTTTTTGGACTCGCCATAACAAGCATACTCAGTGTCTTTATATCCAGTGCTTCGGCAGCCATTGCATACGTCGCAAGAACAATTTGCTTCGTCTCTGTCTCTTCTAACGCAGTCTGCTTCATACCACCAACATAGTAACCAACAGTATTTATTCCTTTATTAAATATTGATTCATATAAATAGGTTAATAGACATCTATTATGACACAAAACCATTACTTGACCTTCCGGATTCTCAATTAATAAATCGTGCACTACACGAACTATAAAATCAGACCTGGGACCGAAACTAGATAATTTGGATATCATCGTGCTAAATTTTACATTACCGCGAAAATCATATTCAATAGTATTAAAATCTGTATCGTTAGTTATATATTCTATTCCACGGACGTTTACGACATCGTGTTGTTCCCTTAACAACGAATACACTTTCGGACCGATAAACATATGAAGTAGTTTCGTCAGTTTATCCTTACGTTCAACTGTCGCTGAAATACCGAGCATACAAGGAGTAATGGTTTTGAGTAGTGTTTTAGAAAACTCTTCGCTTCCAATACGGTGCACCTCGTCGATAATCGTTAAACCAAATTGGGAATAAACCTCTTGATTAAATGTCTTATTATACATTGTCTGAATCATACCAATAACGATATCCTTGTTATCACAATCACAAACGTTCGCTTGAATCTTACCTACACGGGCACCCGGTAGGAATTCTTCTATTCGTTCAATCCATTGATTCATTAGGAACTCTTTATGCACAAGAATCAGTGTCTTTTTTTGTAGCACTTCCACAATTTTTAGAGCCATAACTGTATTATGTGTTACAGTACAATCACCCAATACAAAACGACGATTTCCATCTATCTCAAATCCATAATACCGACCAACACCCATATTTGTAACTTCAATATCGTAACATTGGTCCGTTATATTAGGTTCAGATACATCATCTAGTAACAATTCAGAAAGATTGGTTCCGTATATACAGATACTTGGACAATCAGTTTCTTTATCTTCGTGGACGACTGTATAGCCTAGCGACCGTATAAGAAACAAAACGTCTTGTGTAAACCTTGGATATCCATCCAAGTCTGTAATAACAATTATGGTGAGGTTATCATAATCAAAACAATAACCGGTGTTTTCTTGGACCCCGTATATTATACCCATCAATAAACATTTACGAACCGCAAAATCATTTATTAAATATTTACGCGGTATTCTCCTATTAACCGCCGATATGCATTTATTCCGAATACCATTGTTGTATCCCAACCAAAAACCGATTGCATACGGATCACAATCAATATCCTGCTTTACAAAATCGATTATCGCGCGGTATCCCATAAGACTACCACCATGTTCCTTTAATTTATTTTTGAGCGCGAAGTAATCATTTACTGATATATCCAAAATGGAACCTTTTTTAATATAATTGTCGTAATCTATATTACTTTTTAGTGATAGAATGTGACTTGCGTTTACTATATAACTTTCGTCACTACGAACATCTTTTATTTTATACATTTGTTCAACACCGCGTGCTAACGTTAGGACTTTTCTCGGGGTTGAATCATCACCCATTAATATATCACCTACAACCACATTTTGCACCATTTTAACAGATCCGTCATACATAAGGATTGGTGTGTTGATTCCTAGGCATTTTCCTGCACCGCAATACACTTCCAAAATTCCTCCACCATATTTGGTGTCGTTTGGTTGCGATACGTGTGAAGTATAAACATCCACAATCTTTTGTTGGTAATCTCTCAATTTCCTTGGAAATGAAACTGAAATATCTTCACCGTCATCCAGTTCATTACGTTCGGGTGTTCCGTATCGTTCAATCCCATAAAACCGAGGTATGTATATTTTATTGGGATTTTCCCTGTATACAGGAAATGCGGTTTCGGCTGTCTGTGCGAATGCGGGTCCAGGAACTTGTGGTTTTAAATATAAGTCTATTTTCAAAAAAGTCAACTCCTTTTCTGGGATAACCGATTTCGGTATAGTATAACCTTTTTTCCCAATATACGAAGCTTCTAAAATGGTTTGTTTAACACCGTCATCTAATTTATATGGCGGTGCCTTGGGTTCTAATTTTGTTTTTCTTTTTGGTGGCATACAATAACTATTTTTCTATATTTAATAGGTATTGTATTTATTTTAATCAATTTTTCTTGGTCTTATTTTTCTTGGATTTGCCTCCTTTAATACTCGGAGGTGTTTTTGGTTTTCTTCCTTTCCTACTACTAGAACTGGGTGCTAGCGCTAGCAGTTTTCTTCCTTTCCTACTACTAGAACTGGGTGCTAGCGCTAGCAATTGTCCACTAGACTCTTTCTCTTCATATCTCCCCGGACGCTGCTGCTGCATACTTGAAGCATGATTAAATAGGTTTTGGTATAGTTCTAGTTGTTTTTGTTGTTGTTGTTGTTGTTCCTGTTGTCCTTGTCTCGCCAACAGGTGTTTGATTTGTCTTCCGATTATTTTACTACGATCATTTTTCGCATTCATAAGAGCAATTTGATTCTTCTGGCGCACGTTACCAATATAAGCGTAATACATTATGTGTAACACCAAATATGTAACAACCGTTATTAATAATAACGTTCCAATGTCGCGTTCGTCAGTCACTTCGTTTAATTTGTCCGTCAACCAACCTATGCTTTTAGAAAAAAAATCGAGGAGTGCGATTAGGTTTTCATTTTTATCGCTCGCGGTTACGCCAACTGGCAGCGCAGTAGTGTTATGTATATTTTCCACAATCCCCAAAGTTGAATTTCCTTGCCCGGGTAAATATTTCATCAGTTTGCCACTGAAAAGCCCGACGTAAAACGCAATCTCCTTCATCAAATCCAAGGGTGGTTTAGCAAGTGCGTCCACAGGGTTGTTAAATAAGCCAAGCGCACGCCGCATGCCTACTGCTGTCTGAGATTTTCCCGTGAAATAGAATCCCGTAAATATAGATAAGATACTCATAAGATACACAGGTAAAATATTACCTATCTTTTCTGGATCTTTCATATCTGAGTTTTCGTTGAACGATTTATAAAGACCCTTCAGTTCTTGGTCTAGATTTGTAATTTCATCTGGTGTATAGTCTAACTTATTCGTGAGAATGCGTGTATTAATATCACCTGGTGCTGTGCGAGGAGCAATGTATCCATGCTTATTGTTTTTTGTTGAGGATGAAGAGGTTGATGATGATGAGGAGGTTGATGATGATGATGAGGAGGAGGGTGGTGTTGGAGTCCCCCCGGTCGTCTGATCTTGATAGTAGAATCCGGCCCAGAATTCTTCACTCAAATTAACATCACTAAATAATTTAACAATAGCGGGCCAATACATGTAAATAATAACTGCGGACAAAATTATATATGTATTCTTCCCCCCCCCCTTCGTTTCTCCTTTTTCTCCTTTTTCTTCTTTTTTTAACGCTACGTCTAGCGGTGACATTACTCTACTATTCAATATCGTATACACCCTCCCCACCAACGTATCCATATCCTTAAACGCTGCTTTAAACTTCTTATTCAAGTCTGGTGGATTCATATATATAATCTATATATATTTTTTAATAAAGTCATCGCGTGATAACACATCAACCCCAAGTTTTATCGCAATTTCAACTTTACCTGACTTTTCATCTAAATCCTTAACCAGAACAACAAATGTATTTTTACTAATAGAGGATGCGATTTTACCACCAACATCAATAATTTGGGTTTCTAATTCTTTATCACGGAAACCAGTCATTAATATAGACTTTCCAAATAATGGATGATTTTCATCATAGTTCTTTTCTACTGGTCTGGGTATTTCATACAACTTATATTCAAGACCACATTCTTTTATAAACGCAACAAAATCTTCTACGTGACTTAAAAACGATTCAGCTGACTTCTTTTCAATTCCGCGTATTGCCAAGAGTTTTCCTAATTTTCGTTCATTCTCATCTAAAACATTTGGATACGCAGACATTATTAATTCCGTCTTTTTCGCACTAAAACCACGACCAAATTTATTGGAAACCGCCATCAATGTATGAATTGGTGCTTTTGATACCTTCTCTTTAATCCCTTCGTATAATTTGATAGAGGTCTTCTCTTGAAATCCATCAATAGTTAAGTAATCTTCTCGTGTCATTTTCAGAATTTTGGGGACACTATTGAACCCTGCATTTATCAATTTCTCTACATTTTTTTCTCCAAGTCCGTCCACTTCCAGACCCTTGAAAAAACCAGAAATATTCTTCACTAATACGATACTATTATTTTCTGCATTCTTCAACATAATATCAACGTGTGTTTCATTCCATATGTATTCTTCTTTCGGCATCTTTGCTTTTTCAGCAGGTTGTGTAACTGCTTCAATCTTTGGAATCACATCGCCCGACCGAATAAGTTGTATAATCGCCCCGACACCAATCTTATTCTCTTCTATAAACTTGGCGTTGAACCCAGTTGCATATTTTATTGTTACGCCTCCGAGTTTCACTGGTAGAATTTGAACTCGGGGTTTCAAATAACCGTCCTTACTAGGAGACCATAGAACATCCACAACATGCGCTTCCGCTACTTGGTCGGATAGAACCATCTTGAATGCAAAGGTATGCTTAGGATTTCCCGAAACACGGGGATATACCTTATCATTCGCAACTATAATTCCATCGATTTCATATTCGTAATTATTACGCCAGTCAATAAGTAACCCAGAGAGTATTTCATTCGTTATAGTTTTATATGTTTCATTACGAACAACGATAACATTTAGTGACGCCATATAATCCATCTGTTCCACTGGTGTTAGATTTACCGGTTTGATAACTTCATACGCAACAAAGTCTATATCATTTATACGCTCGTCCTGTGTTTTCTGGTTCACTATACCAGCAACCATATTACGTGGATTAGAGAACTTATCTGCATATTTAGTATTAAATGTATCTTTTTTTATGATGAATTCACCACGTATAACCACACCCTTATTTTTAGGTAATCGTAACTTTGGTATCAAGTGACTAACATCTTGACCGACTTTACCATTTCCACGAGTGTATAATTTCGGTTCATCGCCTTCGGTTGTATATAGACCACTAACCCCATCCAATTTTCCAGAAATCACATAATCACCCAAATACTCTTTCATCCAAGACGTTAGACTATTTGTATCGGGTTTAATTTTATCCATAGACCACATCTCATATGGAAGCGTTGCCTTATTTTTTGTTACTACCGCTCCTATTTGCGCTATCAACTCATTATTTGGATATTTAGTTTTAATGAATTCATCTAAAATATCATATTCCGCGTCGCTCATAATCGGACTAGAACCCTCTTGATGAAACGCGATGTTAGCAGCGTCCATCATTTTTATCAAGTCAGTTTCGCTCATTTTTTCCAACGTTTTTATTCCATCGTTTTTATAATCTATAACGTGTTCCGATACACTCTTACTCGGTTTTATATTATGACGTAAAAGGTTTTTGGGTTTAACAATACTTCCAATTGGTGGTCCTCCAGCAGACGCAACAACTGCTGTACCATCAATGCGTTCGGCAGGGAGTTTATAGTCCATTTTCAAAAAATCAAATATAGATTTTTCGGTCGGAAATAACTGTTCTACTTTTACCCCTTTGGTTTTTCCTTCCATTTTTGAGAAACCGTGTTCATTTAGCGTATAACCCATATTAAGAGCGCGCTCGCGCATCGATGTATTGAACCCTTTACTACCTGTGAAATATAGGATTGAGAATGCGAATTCTTCTGGAGATGTATAGAGAAAATCCACACGTCTAGCATATTGACCGTATGGTAATTTTGCTATAACGAGGCATTTGGTTTTTCCTCGTGAGAGAACTTCAATAATAATATTCTTCTCAATTAGTGAATCGATGAATGTTTTGAATGTATTTGGGTCTTTTGATGTAATAATGATATCAATGTCTCCTGAATTAGATAATCCTCGTCTATAACTACCTACTATCTCGTATCTTCCATCGGGGTCGTCTTTTGGAAAAGAACTGGCGATATGCTTCTCGAAATCTATAATTTCATCGCGGGGAATGCGTTGTAATATATCATTATAGTATTGTAACCCGACACGTTGTTTATCATTTAATAATTCATCTTTACGTTTTTCCAACTCCGAAATGGTTTTAATACCCTTATCTACAAGTTCCTCTGCCTTCTTTTCACCTACACCATAAATATCAGAGAACACATCTATTGCCTTTTTCTTTTCTACCACCTCTTTATTACGGTCGAGAACCTTCAATGTTCCTGTTTCTTTATAATCAATGAGTTTTTGATAGATGGTAGTACCAATTCCTTTTTGACCTTTTAATTGTTCGGGACTAGTTATATCTCCAACAAATGTTGAAATGGTTTCATACGCATTATTATAAGCGCGTGCACGCATGAAATCTTTATTGTGTCGCATTACGAAAGAGAGAGTCAACATCAATTCGGCATACATCTCATTCAATCGTTCTTGTGTTGGTGGATCGACCACATTGACATTCTCTTCATTACTAACCTTTGTTTTTTTAGGCATTTCTATATCTTGTGAAATAGTGTTTAAATCTTTATTTTGATTTTTTTTTGTACGCTTGACTTTGATTTTTATAATCTGCTTTTTTGTTTCGTTTAATTTAGTAGAACTTTTTTTTGAATTATCATCACTGCTTTTCGGTTTTACACTTGTGTTCTTTTTTGTCTTATCGCGTTTTTTTATGAGTATTCGCTTGGTCTTTTTATGAATTTGTATGTTGGACGATGGCATATAACATATATAATAGATTTATATAATAAACCCTCATTCTAAACCATGGAGAAATATATTTTCTAATTCTAAAATATACAAAAATGAAATTCATTGCCAGTCCCTTAGAACTTATATTATTTGGGTTGTTCATATTCTATTTAGTATTCCAAATCGATACACCTCAATCATTGGTTCCTTATATTGAGAGTGGGATAGGAATGGCAATAATAATAGGTATAGCTCTATATATGTTCCTATGCACTCATCCTATATTGGGAGTAATGTCTATTTTTGTAGCTTATGAAGTTTTACGTCGCAGCACTGTCCGTTTTACTCGTATGACTCTTTTAGAGCCGAACCCCGTTCAGGCGAGTATAGATAGTGAACTCAAAGCAATGAACCCACCAAAGTTATTCACACTTGAAGAGCAAATCGTATCTAGTATGGCGCCTTTACCAAATATAAATCCTACCGATTATGTAGTAAGTTCGTATAAACCGGTGTCCGAATCAACACACGAAGCAGCGGAACTATAAAATTTGTATACATATATTTCATAACTAATTGTTTATTTATGAAATCACTGTATTTAACCCGAAAATAACGCAGATACTGCACTTGGTATATAGGTAAACACTCTGAATTTTGAACTGTATCTATATTTCTCCTGGAAATCCTTTGTTTTATTACACGTTATTAGACCATTTCTAGGATAGAAATCATAGAAGAACTCTTTATCATTTGTGAATCTTACTATCATTGTGAAAACACAAATTATACCGATACCCGATGTTAATAATAAAATACCGTTTAATGTACTTGTAAATATCATTATAATTATCGGCACAATTACCGTGATAATCGTAAAAAAGTAATTGAATGCTGTTACATTATAATAATTTGTATAATTGTTTTCACCATCTAGACTACATGTTCGCTGATTTCTAGTTATTTTTTTTATTGCGATTTTATAAAATCCAGGGACTGTATAATATGAAACAATTGTAGTCAATATCATAGCTAATAAATATACAATCGCTTTCATTGACTGGTTCTCTGTTTCGGTCATATAACCAGGTATTGATATATGTGTGTATCTGTTGAAATCCTTATTCAAATAGTCTTCACTAAATTTTTTGGCGTTCATTAGAAGGGAGGTATCACCGTTTTTTACCGCAACTAATATACATTCCTTTACTTGGTGTGGTTTTGTTAGTGGCCCTTCGCCTTCTAATTCGTTGTTACTGTTTATACCAGTAAACATTCTTAGTTTTGGTGAGGTGTCACTTGCAACATACGTTATAAATATATCTATTTCTTTGTTGTTGGTATCCTTAAAAAAAGCAATTGCAGTGGCGCTTATGTTTATATCATTGCCTCTGTTAATAAATTTATAACCTTTTTCTGTTTTTTTGAATGCATCGGGTATTGTTGCTATCGGCACATATATTCCACCCAGTTTTTCAATATGCTGTTTCAAGCGTTTCACCTCTGCGTTCATAGCATCTCTTAGGGGTTTACTTTTAATTCCTGTTTCGTCTTTTTCGTGAATTCTCACACCATCTTCTGCTATAAATTGTCCGTTTTCACGTTTATCATAAATAATATGAAATTTCTTATTGAATACACCACCTTCATTTGGGAAACATTCCATTTCTTGGTTTGGGGATATTCCACTTCCACTTCCACTTCCACCTCCGCCCAAACTGCTTCCTCCGATAACCTTGGTTCCACCTATGGTTGAACATTGAGCTGGAGACAATTCGCTTAATCCATCTGAGTCGCCCTCTTTTTTTATTTCCTTAACACCCCTAATGGTACCACTTTCATCCATACTCACATCATCTTCACTATTATCCTTCATATAATGTTTACCATCTTTATAACACTTCGAACCAGTATCTAACCAATTATTGAGTTTCTTATTGAAATCATCATCGTCCATTGTATGATTCTGTAGGCCACCTTGTGTTTCAGCGTGCGTAAAAGCAGTTCCCAATTGTTTTATTTGTAAATCATTCATTCCACAATTACCCTCAACAATAACCTGTTTTTCACTGATTGGTAATCCACCAGATAAACGAATTATATACACACTCTTTTGTGTTTCATTAATTTCCATAGTAAAGTCGGTTATTTCACTACCGATATCCAAGTCTAGTGTTTCATTCATCTCCATTTCAAGTAAGCGATCAATTACGGTTACACGACCATTAGAAACGACTAAAGGAAAAATAACCATCGCCCTCTTTGGGAAATTACTGGTTGCTGAATGATGTATGATTAGTTCTTTCTGTTTCATCTCAATTCGCTCAGCGACATAAGAAATCCGTTTTATTCCATTTGATAATACTAAATTGGGACTGTTCGGTTTTCCGTGATATTGATATTCGGTATCAGATATTTTACGGATATTTGAAATGTTATAATTAAATTCTATATCTTTTGTTCCTTTTATAGAATACATTTGTATAAGTTATATACAGAAAATCCTTATGGTTAAATAAACTATAAGGATTTTCTTGGGTGTATTAATTTTTTTAGGATTTATCTTAGTTTTCCCTTTGGTAGGTGTAATCGATTAATTATTATTATTGTTATTTTTTGGTTTCTTTTTATCATCTTCTTCATATTCTTCATCTTCTTTTTTTTACTTTTTCATTTTCTTTATATCCAAATACATATGGATAGTTTTTGGTTCTCTTTTTTAACTCATCTTGATTGGTTTTATATTTCAATGGGTCGGTAAAAGCTAAAAGTTCATCAGTTAATATTTTCTTTAAATATATATCCGTTTCATTTAAATAGCCGTAAAAATCATGAAACGTTCTCACGTTAAAATCTATTTTACGGTTATCTTTGTCTGTTTTGTCTTTTCCTTCTTCAATAGTAACATTTATTTTCATTAACCTCTTCAAGAACTGATTATTTATTTGTTCATCATTCGTTGGTTTATCATTCGTTGGTTTATCATTCGTTAGTTTGTCATTCGTTGATTTATCATTCGGGTCTTTTGTTCCTCCTATTCCTTTTGTTTTCTTATTATTTGTTCTACCCCTCTTCCTAGTCTTCTTAATTTTCTTATTTTTTCTTATCCGCTTATTGGTTTTTTTGACTATCATAACTGTATTATTATGATATTATTATTTTACATAATATTTATCTCTTAATTTTTCCATATCCTTATCTGGTATACGCGTTTTCGTGAAAAAATCTATCTTATCCTTAATTTGTATTAATGGTTGCTTCGCATCACCTCCTACAGTATCAGTTAACATAGAAATAATAAAAAACAATGAATACATACCACATTCTGTGTTTTCCAACTGATGTTCTATATTATTATTTTTATATTCCATTTGTATTCCTTTTTCGCTCGATTGTTTTATAATTCGGTCGATGAGGTCCTTTATTTCAGGTGGAGTTTCTTCACCGGTACTATTGAAATAAAAAATAAAATTATGTTCTAAATCTATGAATAACGAAACCCAATGAGAACCAGATTGGTTATGTTTATCGAGATTAAATACAATACCAATTTTAGTTTGTTTTGACTTCATATAGGTGTCTATATGAAAATTACATAACTCATTCTCAACGCACTTGTTATTATATAACTTAGTGTCGAAGTCAATGAAGGTTGGTCCGATGAATTTGAAATATGGATACGTCTCTTCGTATTGTTTAATGACTGCGAGTATATCAAAATTAGATAACCATTCGTTTTTATTATTGTTCCATTCTCTGGGATATGTAGGACGGTATAAGTAATTCGTAATATTATTACGTAGATGACTGGGTAATAATTTCATCCAACATTGTTCATCATTACATTTGGTATTTTTTTTTATATGTTCTATTATTGTTTTTGGATTTTTTGCGGTTATTTTTCTACCAGCTTTAACATTATAGTGATATTTAATCTGATTGACTATATCTTTTGTAAAACATGTAGTTTCAACTAGTCCTTTCAAACCAGGTTTACATTTAGTAATATTGACTTTGTCGCTACCTCCACCGTTTTTTCGTGTAATTCTATTTTTTTTATTTTTTTTATTATACCTATTGAATTTTGTTCTATTGGACATCAGGTCTATATAATATTAGTAGATAAATATTCCAAATATATGTAAATCAACGTTTTCTACGAGCGAACATTTTAATATCGTATTTTATAGCACCATCGCCCCATAAAGAATTTGTTTGATTTATTGGGATATCTTCGTCGTCATCAGTATCTATTGTAAAATTTGAATCACTTGTATTTATATCTCTTATTTTTTGTTCTATATCATCACAATTTTCAAATATAGTTTCATTATCATCATTATAATTGAAATGGTTCTCAATTTCTAATTCTTTCATCTTTATATAGTTAATACATTCCTTAGTGAAGTTCTCGAACAGACATTTTATTTCGGTGGACCGACCATTTGTTTCCGATGATATATTATTGAATTCTTCGTCAATTATATCTTGAATAACGGTTCTATATTTGAATACCTCTTTTTTGTATAGTGATTTCTTTGCATGTTGTTCAGGATCCTTACTTTCTAAATATTTATTATATTTGGGTTTACTCATTAACAATTCCATTGTAATCTTATCAATGTATTCGTTTCTAGGAATTTCATTATTTGATATATCGTGGTCCATAATATACTTATGGATATATTATGGATTTGTTGGAATGACGAATACACATTTATTTGTCTTATATTTTCTTTTTTTTTATGGTTTTGTTATTTTTTATTTCTTGTTCTTTTTTCTTGCGTGTTTTTTCCTGTTCTTTTAATATCTTCTTCTCATTCTTTTCCTGTTCTTTTAATATCTTCTTCTCATTCTTTTCCTGTTCTTTCAATATCTTCTTCTCATTCTTTTCCTGTTCTTTCAATATCTTCTTCTCGTTCTTTTCCTGTTCTTTCAATATCTTCTTCTCGTTCTTTTCCTGTTCTTTCAATATCTTCTTCTCAAATTCAACATTAATAGTGTCAATGCTTTTTTCTAGAAGTTTCTTCTCATTATCAACAACTTCTCTCAATAAATCGTGGTTTATTTCGTCATCATATTCATCAGTTTTTCTTAGTATTTTTTTTATCTGCTTAGTATGTTTTAAAAAGTCATTTTCAGCGCGTTTTTCTCGTTTCATTTCATCTCTTAATTTAAGTTTCAAGTTTTTCACAGTTTTATTCTTTTTCTTAATGTATTCGTCTTTTTCTTTATCAACGATTCTTATCGCTTTTTTGGTTGAGTTACGGGCTACACGAGTAAGCTTACTGTTTATTTTACGGTATTCCTTTATAGTAGATCTCACCACACGTTTCTCCAATTCGTTTAGATTATCTTTTTGAATCATATCTTTTAGTTCATTTACTTTGGTTTTATACGAGTCAATTTTAACAGTCAATGTTTCCCTCAATTCCTTTATTTTTTCATCAGAATCATGTATTGCTTCCAAATACGGTATTATATCCATATGTGTTTTTACCATTTCATCGAATGATATATTTGATTTAATATTTTTTCCACATTTATAACGTAAATTATAATAGGCGCTATCTTTAAATTTCTTCCATTTTTCCGGATTGTTCTCCATAATTTGTTTTATTTCGTCGGTATTTATTTTTTTAGTATCATTGATTTGTTTAATGTCATTACGTAATTCCTTTATAATACCTCTTATTTTTTGTATATGTCGCTTTGTATTATCCGATACATTACGCATATGCTTCTTGGTTACATTATTACATTTTTTTGCGTATTGTTCGGCCAGTTTTTCATTTACCTGTATATATGGATTATTCTTACATAAATCTTGAAATGATTTGAACTTATTCGGATCTAGATCCTCGAGCTCACCTTTAATAATATTCATAATCTTATCAATTCGTTCTTTGAGAGGTGCTATATCCAATTTAGCTTGACTCCTTAAAATACGAAGGTCATAATCATATACATCCTGTATATCAACCAATGGTGTATTAATATGGTGTATAATAGGTTGCGCAAACTGACGGGCATCTTTTTCGCGATTCAAGTAACTAACCACTCCTGTAATATCATCATAATATCTTTTCAAACCAGTCGGTGTAAACTTTATAGTATCCGGGTTCAAATATTTTTTCGTGAAGTCATCAAAGTGAACTGGTAATTGACTATCTATTGGTTTACATAAATTAATTAATTTAATAATTTCCATTGGGTCAGTTGTAATTGGTGTGGCGGTCATAAGTAATAATTTTACAGAGTCTTTACCAGATACTTCATATGAGTTCATCAGAGATTTATGAAAAGCTTTCATATCCGGTTGTTCATTCGCAGATAAATCACCACCACCGCCATATAATTTATGTGCTTCATCGACAATAATAAGGGTCTTTTTTAAAGGGTCGTGTTCTCCGTTAATCTTTATAAGTCGTTCGTAATTATTATTCTTTTTACTGACCAGATTACTGAACTGTTTATACGACATTGGTCGTATACGCCAGGAGTCGGATAATAATTTCATACGTTTCGGTTGTTGTGATGGTATAACCAAACCTTCATTATCGATTTTGGAACGTAATACTTCATTACAAACCATACCGAACATGTTTTTCCAAATATCATTTTTTAATGTCGTTCTCGTAACCCATAATATAGTATACCCCTGTTTCTCAAATTCATTGGATGCCGTCGCTATCGCACTACACGTTTTACCGGAACCGGTAGAATGCCATAAAATCATTCCTTTCGTATTTGCTTGAGGTGTAAAATAATCCTTTATAAATCCCTGTGTTGGAGTATATGTTAGTAAATCACTCCCGCCTTGTTGGGTGGAACATAGGTTCTCCATTTTCGCTTTATCCCACTTATATTTCGAAAAGTTTTTATTGATATATGTCCGCATATCGTCGCGAGATAATTCTGGTTTGGGTTCCATACGAAGACGATGTTCTAGCAGTTTCTCCGCCATTGCGAAACCGATTTCCAGGTTCATATCATCAATGTCAGGAAGAGAGTAAGATTTCGGTTTTTTAGCACCACCTGTAATTGAAAATGTATGTATATTCTTATTTAAATCATAATCAACCGAACCATTGATGGTGGCTTCTTCAATATCATTTACAAAATTAAATAGACGTATATCCAAATTTAATGATTTCATATATAAATCAAATGTGTTCTCCATTCCACTAAAATGCTCCTGTACTTCTTCGGGTATACTCATATCATAAATATTTACGTGTAATGGCCAACCCTTTGTTGGATGAAATCGTAATCCTTTTTGACCACAAGTCCTAGTGCCTCTTCCAATAACCTGTTTCTGATCAGCATTTGTCGTTTGTGGTTCGAAAATATGTATGTATTTGATATCATATAAATCTATACCTTCTTTGAAACCACTATCCATGATAATAAAACGAACATTCTTTCCGTAAATATTATCGGGTCTTTCATTGTATCTGTCTAAAATACTTTTTTTGGTAGTAACATTAAGTGGTTGGTCAAATATATTGACCGATGACAAAATATAAAAATTATTAAATTTATTTTTTTGAAGTTCCTCGTTAGATAACATTTGTATCGTATTAAATTTTTGCTCTTTCTTTTTTACTGGGTCTTTCTGGTCATATTCCTCATTTTTTGTTGCTTTATACCCGTGTTTTAAACCTTTAGCAGATAATATTGAACCAATTATTTTAACGCCATAGGAACTAGTTTTCATGTCTGTAAAAATCATATGTTTATATAATGTTCCCTCGTTTTTCAAATCACTCTCGTCTAGAGCTTCGATTTTTTTCATTAATGTGTATAATTTCGGTGAATTTGTTCGTAAATCGTCTAGAATAAGTTGAGGATTAACAATGTCTATATTATCTATTAAATTATGTTCGTTTTTCGTTTTAGACCAGTTCATTCGTTTTCTTAAACAATCAGAGTCATAACTGACTATTGTTTCATCGTTTATGAGTTTATTCAGTTCTGAAATACGTTCCTTAAACGGTACTCTGTCTTTTGGGTTCTCTAAATCTATACTGGAAATTGACGAGGGTGTATTCGTAGATGCAAGTGATGCTGTTATTGGCGAACTCAGTGTAGCGTCAGATGGTGTATCAGTATCAATTAATTCTTCTTCTGATGACGAAATATTCGACGACATTCTAATATATATATATACAATTTAATTATCTTAATTAAGTATATACCCATCATGTCTGGCGCAATTATAGATCCAACTACTCTTGGAGGTGGAAAATCAGGTGTTTCTACCAAACAAACTACAACCAGTTTTAGAAGCAGTGAAGATGCAGCAACCCGCGGAGTATTACGACGTGCGTGGAATACACCATATGCTACAGGAACATTCGCAGGAAATAAACGAGTGATCGGTCCTTTCCGTGCGGTAAATAATTTAGGTGATTTTCTTGGGCGTATTAACTACTCAAGTGGAGGACCAAATACAGTAAAAACATTGAAGGCTGGTACTAAAGGTCTAGGAGGTTCTGTTCCTGATAATAGTGATGGTTCTGGTGTTCCTGCTTCAAGTACTAATGTAAAATTTGTTCCTGACTCATCAGATTATATTACATATAAGAAACAAGCAGCAATGAATCGAAATTATAATGATTCATCATTCGGTGGTGATCAACATAATGCATCGTTTGTTCCTATGGGACGCGCCCGCCGTTAATAATATAAATTCATACTATATATAAATTATATTATGAATTTTTATAAATATCTAGCAGAATTTTTGGGAACTTTTGCTCTCGTAATGGTTATTCTAGTCACAGGAAACCCAATAATGATTGGTGCTGCACTGACCTTGATAATATTACTAACATCATCTATTTCGGGAGGACATGTCAATCCGGCGGTATCATTCGCAATGGTATCCTTAAAACAATTGGAAACTGAATTACTGGTTCCTTATGTCGCGTCACAAATATTGGGAGGTTTAGCTGCCGTAGAAATATACCACCGTTATAAAAAATAAAACTTATATAAAAAATAATTTTGTATATAAGTATCACCCATGTTCTTTATGATGCCATTTTTATTTAGTTTATTCACATCACAAGTAATGCTACTTGACAATTTTCGGTTACAGTCAAAACCCATGAATAATACATTTTATGATATACAGAATGAAACAGTATTAGATATTTATAGTATTACTAGGTTATCAATGAACAATAATGATTTATAAATCATTATAATTAAGTGCTTAAAAATCAGCAGTTAAATCGAATGTTGAATCATCCTTTGTACAATTTGACATAGAATACTCCGAATTGAAACGTTCAAAGAAATTCGTTTTAGTTTCAACACTAATCAATTCCATAAAATCGAACGGGTTACGAGAATTATACAACTTATCGTATCCCAATTGAACCGATAATCGGTCTGCAACAAACTCTATATACTGAGTCATTAACTTGGCGTTCATTCCAATAAGTCGACAAGGAAGTGAATCGGTTATAAAGTGTTTTTCTATCTCGGTTGCGTCGCGAATAATACCCATAGCAACGTCTTTATCTACTCGATTTACCAATTTACTATACATAAGGATCGCGAATTCTGTATGTAGAGCCTCATCTCGCGAAATGAATTCATTTGATAAAGTTAGTCCAGGCATCAGTCCGCGCTTCTTGATCCAGTAAATTGATGCAAAACTACTACTGAAGAAAATACCTTCTACGCACGCGAACGCAATTAAACGCGATGCAAACGAAGCACTTTCATCTCCCATCCATTTCTCTGCCCATGAAGCTTTCTCTGCTATACAAGGAAAATTCTCAATTGCCTTGAATAATCTTCCTTTCTCTGCCTTATCTCTAATGTATGTATCAATCAAAATAGAATACATTTCGGAGTGAATTGCCTCCATTGCTCCCTGGAAAGCATAGAAATTACGCGCTTCAGATAATTGAACATTATTCAAAAAATTAGACGAAATATTTTCCATTACGATTCCATCACTACCAGCAAAGAATGCCAGGGTCATGCTGATGAAATGTTTTTCATCTTTATTTAATTTATCCCAGTCACCCAGGTCTTTTGATAGGTCCACTTCTTCTGCTCTCCAAAATGAATCTACATGTCGCTTGTACATATCATAAATATCCTGATGCTCAATTGGGAACAGAGTGTATCTATCCTTTGATTCGCGTAAAATTGGTTCATCGGTATTATCAGTCATTCCTAAAGATATATAGTAATATACGATATAAGATTTTACTAATATAATTTAACAGTTTTCATTTAAGTCATTTTAATTTATTGTGTTACGACTAACCAAACTCGTTTTAGTTTAGAAAAAAGATGGTTATTTTACACTCGGTTTTGATATAATTTTGTATTTGAAAAAATTATATCAAAACTATATATATATAATGACGAAAAGTAGGATATCACAAGGATTGAAAAATGCACAGGCGCGTTTATTAAACCAGAACTCGAAAAAAATACTAAACAATGTATTGCTATTATATGTTGTATTATTTGCTGTAATTACTGATTTATTGTATTTGGTTTCAACTGGTGCACATAGTAATGTTATTATTTTCATTATAGTTGCTTATATTACTTCTATGTTCTCTAAAAATATGACCGTTATTTTAATTGTCGCTTTAGCAATAACCAATATTTATCATCTTGGTAGAGGCATCATTCTGAAAGAAGGTTTTGAAGAAGGTGTAGATGAAGACGAAGGTGTAGACGAGAATACCGATACGACCAAGGATACAGATACGACCAAGGATACAGATAAGACCAAGGATACAGATACGACCAAGGATACGACCAAGGATACAGATACGACCAAGGATAAGGAAACTAAAAGTAAAAAGACCGAGCAATTACCAGAAGAATACAAGGAAGCTTTAAAACAAATGAGTGACCCTGAAACATTGAAAACAATTGAGGGTCTAAAATCATTGGAACCGCTTATTGAGAGGATGGAGGGTGTTATCAAAATGTTCAAATAAGAATTCTATATTATAATTTCCATATATAATATAGACTAATCTACAGATAATGGGAATGTTTGATTTTATAATAAAACCTATTAATTTTATTCTTGATGTTGTTGAATTTTTTGCATGTCTATTGTCTTATATTGGCGATGTTTTCAAATGGATTGGCATCGCAGTAACAGAAGGTATTAAAGTTGTGATTTCCTTTCCATTCTGTTTCTGTTTTTATTTATTACATCTATTTATGGAATTTTTTTTATTTATAGTATTTGATGTATTACTAATCGTTATTTTATGGCCAAGTCAATGGTTGGGCAAAGCGTTGGGTTATCCTTTCAACATACCTAATAATAGGAAAAAATTAAGAGAAATCAAATCTTATTGCACTGCACCAAAATTATATGAATATGCGATGCCCAAGGTTGTTAAAACATGCTATAGTTTCAAAGGACTAAAACCTTTCCCGAAAATGGAAATGAAAATTCCGAAATACGGGAAATGATGAGTATCATCAATATTATAATATTATAATATTATAGATAGTAATACTATGCCTCTTACAAATAAGGATACAGTTCAAAAAGAAAATTTGAAGATATTTAAAAAACTAAAAAAAGCAACAAAATCGATAGCAAAAACTGCGAAAAAAGCAACAAAAAAAGTTGGTGGGATTGGTGCGATGATTAAAAAGGTAACAAAAAAAATTACCAAAAAAGTTACAGATACTTTTATGAAACCTATCAATGCATTGAAAAACTTTATTCTCAGACCTATTAGGAATATTGAAGATTTTATACGAACGGTATTATGTCTCGCCGTATATTTAAAATTGGTATTTGAATGGTGTTCTAAAACTGTTGTATTGATTACTAAGTATTTTTTCGAGACCCCAAAATGTTTTGTATTCTGGATTCTTGATTCGTTTTGGAAATTTTTTCAGTATATAATTATTGATGTGATATTGAATCTAATTTTACGACCTGCGATTTACATCGGGAAAGCTCTAGGATATCCATTTATCGGAGATATTAAAATAACAGGCGATAATAGAGAGAGGTTATACAAAAATACCAATGTGGTGGGGGCGTTAATAAAGGTAATAGACAGTGTAAACCCGAAATTTAAAATTGATGGTTGTTTTAATATTGGAGGAATAGAACCGTTTCCGAAATATTATTCCTAATTTTATGATTATATCTATCTTTACTATATAATCATATGCCTCGAAAATGCGCTCCTGGTGTTATTTGTATTGAAAATATGACTTTGTTTGTTTTAGTCGCTATTTTTATTCTTCTATCAACTATATTTTATAATCAATATGCGCGTCAAAGAAAACAACAAATCAAAACACTTGTTGTTCGACAACCAAATCTTATAAGCGTTACTACTCGCGGAGATACATTTAACGACCCTTACGCACCTCCATTGAAGAATGATGGATTATATTTTCGTAGCGATTCTGGTGATATACGCGGTGTCCCTCCACCAATACAAGTTCCTGTCAATATAGAAACGCGTGGTGTAGTCAGTAGTTATTCACAGGTTGGTATTTTAACCAATAGTGGTCCAGAAACCCTTATATTACCTTTAATGGGACGTAGACATATGGCCGGTCGGGATAAATGGCAATACTATACTATATCCAACACTGGTATGGTAAATACGAAATTACCAGTTAGTGTAAAGGGTAAGAGTTGCACTTCCGAATATGGGTGTGATTCAATAATGAACGGGGACCAGATTTATGTTGAAGGTTATAATAGCACATTTAATGCCACTATTTATGATAATGGAACTTTTAGTTATATTCCACAATTGTAAAAATATACGCGGTTTTTAATCTTAATAGTATATAGATAAATATACTAATGATTAGTACTGGAAATAGTGAAAATAAAGGAGTTGCGCCAGAAGATGTTGTGCTTGAACTACCAGAATACTATGAGGAAGTGTCTAAAATTATGAAACATATAAAGGATTACGAAGATAAGTTAAACCCAGATATAAGTCTAGCGTTTAATAATGTTAATTCTGGAGAAATTGACAAGTTTTATAATTCTCTAACTGAATTTATGACCGAACTAAATAATACAAACAATATTAGTAAAGAACTCGATAAAATATTCAATGCTTCTAATGATGCAGAAATTAATAAGTTAAACCAAGAGATAATTACGGCGTTTAATGATGGTAAATCCGGAGAATTTGACAATTTTTATAATTCTCTAACTACATTTATGACCGAACTAAATAATACAAACAATATTAGTAAAGAACTCGATAAAATATTCAATGCTTCTAATGATGCAGAAATTAATAAGTTAAACAACGCTATAAGTCTAGCGTTTAATGATGGTAAATCCGGAGAATTTGACAATTTTTATAATTCTCTAACTACATTTATGACCGAACTAAATAATACAAACAAAATTAGTGAACAACTCGATAAAATATTCAATGCTTCTAATATTGAAAAACTTAATAAGTTAAACCAAGAGATAATTAAGGCGTTTAATGATGATATGCAAAAAACTACTAAGTGGTTAGAATATTACTTCGCAATGGAAATTGAATTAAAGAGAGCAATGAAACCGGACCCAATGATTGCGTATAGGTTGGGTAAAGTAGCCACATTCTTACCCAATATTGGCATTGGTGATATAAAAGATAAAATGGGTGAAGGTATTGGTAATATGATGAAAGGTATATCAAGCATAAAAGATAAGATGTCGCCAAATCTATCACTGTCAGATATGTTACCCCCAGACGATTATAGTAATTATGAATTCGGTGTTGGATTAATAGATGAATACAATGTTAATTTAACAGACGAAAACCAAAAATATAATTATCATAAATTATCAGACGGCATATCAGCATAATTTTCGTAATAATAACCATATCTAGATAAATATCGTTATATATATAAATATGTATGATTATGATGTTATTATAATTGGTGCGGGAGTAATATTATCTGGGTTACGAACATCTAGTGAAATTTTGAAGATATGTAAAAACTAAATATAACTATAATATAAAACATGCTTCTATATATTGCATACGCATTTATTGGCCTTCTTGCAGGAATGTCAATGGGAACAATTGGGATGGGTGCTGGAATTGTTACTGTTCCGTTGTTAATAATGACGGGCTTACAAATTAAGCAAGTTATAGCAGTTATAATGGTAATGCAACTTTTACCACAATCCATTGCTGGAGTTATAAATTATAGAGAACACATAGACTGGATTCCCACTATTATTGTAATCGTCGGTAGTTTATTTGGTATATGGTTGGGTTCGTATCTTGTTATGTATAATTATATTGATGAACGAATGCTATATCGTTCAATGACCATCTTCTTATTTCTAAGTTCTATTTACTTTTTCAAAAATCACTGGTAAATTATATATTAAGAATAAATACAATATTAAACACGTATAGTATTTATTTATATCAAATGTCTTCTTATATTACTGCTTCAAATCAAGAAATGTTATGGAGAACTATACAAAAAAACCCACTTTTTAGTCAGACACTTACATATGAACAACAACCGATTTGGTTCCGCGAAATTATCGGTAATGTATATAGTGAAAATTCTAATAAAATCCTCAGTAATAGTGAATTGTTAGAACTGAATAAGTCTACATTGAGATTTATGATTCATAATTTGAAAGGACGTGTTACAAGAGAACCTGCCTTGAACGAACCAATAAATGATAGATTGGAACCACGATCTGTATCGTATCAGAGTAATTATGATACCCTTCAGAATAATTATAATGATATGCACAAACGAATTATTCCACAGGAACCCAATTTTAAAGAGCCCATTGATGATGATAAAATTCAAAATATGGACGAACTCATACAACAACAATTGAGAGAACGTAAACTGGATATACCCAAACCACCAGTTGAATTGATGAGTAAGAGTGTTAACCCTGTTATTGAATCAAACCCTGTTATTGAATCAAACCCTGTTATTGAATCAAATGAAATGATGGAAGTAAAAAACACATCAGTTCAGACAGAAAATGGTGATATATACGAATTAAAGCGACAACTCGAAGCTTTAATTAACAGGGTCGACGCAATGGAACGTGAAACGAATGATATGAAATCACAACTTACTAAATCTACTATTATACACCAGTCGAATGATGAATAGAATCATCTCTGTAATTGTAGGAATCTACCGATTACATTTTTATTTTTCTTTTCGTATTCCATTGCTTTGATATTTGATTCGTGTTGTTTTCGTAGTATCATTTGTTCGTGTTCTCTTTGTTGACGACTGATTATGCCTTCTGATTCCTTAGATGATAATGGAGTGGTATCTTGGTTCCCTCTCTCTTGCGTTAAGTGGTCCAACGATTTATATTTCTTGATAGTATCATAGTCACTCTCACTAACGGTCAATACCGTCTGGTCTTTATGAACTTTTCGTAAATCGTCGTATTTTAATTTACTAAATGGGTCCGACGTCGCATAGACATCGTCCGAATTACCGTATAAATTTGTTCCACCGGAACTGGTTATCATTTGAACACCAGTATGCCGAACCAGAGAACTTTGTTGTTGTTTAATTTGGTTGAATGCTTTACCCATACTATCTTTGGTTACATTTGGAACATTCGAGTATTGAGCGTCACTGCTGCGAAACCAATCATTACGACTCTCGTCCGGTTTCACCGCCATATTCGTCTCAAATAAATCATTAAATGTTGAATTGAAATCCTTTTTATTCATTTTACCTATTATGCCAGACACTTGTTCCTGACCCACATCTTGGTTCTCCAAAGGTGTATATGCTGTGCTTTTCCTATTACTCCGTTCTTCATGTTTAATCCGTTCATTATAATAATTCACCACGAATTCGTATGCTTTCTTATAGAATAAAAAATACTTGGGGTCTAAACGAGACTTATCCGGATGCGTCATTAGCACCTTTTTCTTCGCTCGTTTCATATCATCTGTGTTCATATTATAATCCATATCAAACAACGCGAGTATTTCATCAAAATTATATTTACTTATATCTAGGTTATGTTGAGAACCCGACATTATATATATGTATAATATCTATTTTTTTAATTGAATAACCAAACAATATAAATATTATACAATCTCTATAATAATATGTCTATATTCGAAGGTGAGATAAATGGAATTTCTGGACTTCAAACATTAATTAATGAGAACCCTGGAATATTAGTTGTAAAAATGGGCGCAACTTGGTGTGGTCCTTGTAAGAAAATCAAAGATATTGCGAATGAAAAAATGACGGAATTATCGAATACTTGGGGAAATTCCGTTTCTATTATTGAAATTGATATTGATGAATGTTTTGATGTATATGCTAGTCTCAAGACTAAGCGAATAGTCAATGGTATTCCAGCAATTTTATGTTGGTTTAAGGGAAATACGGAACTCAGACCAAACGAGTTTATAAACGATTCTAATCCAAATGGAGTATCTTTATTATTTGATAAATGTAACGCTTACCTTAAATCTATGTAGATATATTATGAGTTTTATTTGTGCGAAATAGTGTTCGTATGCCGAGAAACGCCATTTTTCTTTCATTGCGAATTGATACAATTGTTTCTACATTGGTTACTGATTGTGTTTTTTTTACTGGTTCGAAAGCAGAACCAGGTCCTCCAAGTGAGGATTTTTTATAAAATTGTAAAGGCGCGATTGGAGACATATTTTTTAGGTACAATAACTTAACACGACATAAATATCAATTTTATGAAAAATACACACATTTTTATAAAATTGATTAAATATATTATATTTATATAATAAGTATTTTGTTCGAAACATGAATTTATTATATAACAACGATGGTAGCAAAAGAGAATATACATTGAAACAAAATGGAACCTACCGAGTATCAAATCTAAACGAACCCTGTGGTAAACTTTTGACTACAACAAGTGCAATGAAGGAAATAGAAAAGGATGTAATCATACATATAATAGAGTTTGGTGTAAATGAGTTTCATTTAGATATGGTTAAGGCACTGGTTCCGTCTACGGGTATGATATTAGATTGTATAAGTTTATCTCGTTTATCATTATTTACACCAGAAATAGAGCAACTAAAAAAAGAAAAAGAAGAATAAAGGGATTTCCAAGTTATTCATTGAGAGTTTACAAGAATTGGGTCAGAATAAACGTCCCATTCATTGTAGTGATAAAAAACGAAAGACCCTATATATTACACCTTTGCACATTCAAAACGCCCACTTCTGCGAAGCTAAGGGCTGTTATGAGTGTGGAAGGTGATGCTGATTGCGCATTTCTTTACTACGTTCATAACTTGTGAGAAATGCGCAATGGTGTAAAGAAAACAATGAGTGGGACAAGGAAGGTTCTTCCGCTTGCTTGAAAAAAAAGGAATCACCGAAGTTACAAAGAGAACCTTACAAACTCTCATGAAAGAAAATCAGAATAGTGCAGAGGAATACAAAGACGGAGATTCTGATTTTTTTTAAGCAAGCGGAAGAAATGTCTAAACATCAAGAGGAATTTGTTTCCGAGCGCGGAACGCGACACTACAATAGGTAAGATAATAGAAAACACAACCTATAATTCAGGAATACTGTGAAACTGGAAAAAAAACACGATTTAAACCAGCGGAAATTTCAAATGTTCCATTTGAAATTTCCGCTGGTCAGATACCGCCAATGATTTCAAATGGAACGCCCTAAGGGCGTTCGGTTTTAAATCTTCAACGGTATAAACCGACGAACCTTTAAATCCGCACCCGTAGGGTGCGCTTTCAAATGGTTATCGGTCATTGACCACAAAGAATATCAATCCGCATAGCGGATTGGATTATTTGTTGGTTTGGATTCTCTTTTGATTTTCGGAAAATTGGACAAAAATAAATGTCCATTTTTTACTTTTTTAAAAATACTTTTTCAACGACTTTTTTACGTTTATTCAAAAAAGTGGTTTCTTAGCATAATGCAGTAAAATATGTTTATTTTATAATTTTTTTGTCTGCATAACTTTTTTTGGAATTTTTTATTCGCTATATTTAGGCGATTTTTATATCCAGCATTAATAGTTGGATAATGCTGGATACAAAAGTCGCAGAACTCGCCAAAATATTTAACTGTAATAATTGTGACTATTGTTGCAGAAAACAATCTGATTATAACAAACATTTAATGACTAATAAACATAAAATGCTGGATAATGCTGGATCCAAAGTCGCCAAAGTCGCCAAAGTCGCCAAGGTCGTCAAAGCATTTATATGTGTTTGTGGTAGAGAATATAAGCATAATCAGTCATATTATCGTCATAAAAAGCACTGTGCATATACCGACAATGATATTATAATAAATAATGACAATTCTAACATTTTGAATTTAATTTCGCAAAATAAAGAATTAATGAATTTGTTGGTTCTTCAAAACCAAGAACACAGAGAAGAAACTAATAAATTGCAAAATACTATATTGGAATTGGTTCCAAAAATAGGTAATAATACAACGAATAACAATCAGTTCAATTTACAAGTCTTTTTAAACGAAGACTGTAAAGACGCATTAAACTTTTCAGAGTTCCTCGCACAAATACAAATTTCATTTGAAGATTTAGAGAACCAAGCGGAAAATGGGTTCATTAAAGGGATTTCTAAACTTTTTATAGAAAGTTTACAAGAATTGGGTCAAAATAAACGACCCATTCATTGTAGTGATAAAAAACGAAAGACAATTTATATCAAAGAAGACAATGAATGGGACAAGGAGGGTTCTCTTGATATACTGAAAAAAGGAATCAATGAAGTAACAAGGAGAACCTTACAAACTCTCATGAAAGAAAAAGAGAATAACGCAGAAGAATACAAAGACGGAGATTCTGAATTTTCTTTGAAATGTCTAAACATCCAGAGGAATTTGTTCCCGAGCGCTCCGCGCGAGACTACAATAGGTAAGGTGATAGAAAATATAACTCAGAATTCAGGAATAGTATGAAACATAGAAAAAAACACGATTTAAACCGACGAACCTTTTAATCCGCACCCGTAGGGTGCGCTTTCAAATGGTTACCGGTCATTGACCACAAAGAATATCAATCCGCATAGCGGATTGGATTATTTGTTGGTTTGGATTCTCTTTTGATTTTCGGAAAATTGGACAAAAATAAATGTCCATTTTTTACTTTTTTAAAAATACTTTTTTAACGACTTTTTTACGTTTACTCAAAAAAGTGGTTTCTTAGCATAATGCAGTAAAATATGTTTATGTTATAATTATTTGTCTGCATAATTTTTTATATGAAAATAATGCGTTTCATTTACTTGTTTTTTTTGTTAGTCTAATTTAGGCAAACAATGCTAACACAAAAACAAGTAGAAAACAAGCATTCGTTTATCTGTGATGTTTGTAACTTTAAATGCTGTTATGAAAGTCAATATGATAGACACATAATGACTGCTAAACATAAAATACTAATAAATGCTAATATTAAAACAAGGAAAAACAAGGATGCTCTTTCTTGTGTATGTGGTAAAACATATAAGCATCAATCGTCATTATGTAAACATAAAAAAATATGCGCACAACTAAATACTTCAATACAAAGTGATTCTGGATACAACCCTTCCATTATGGACCTTATTATGCAAAATAAAGAACTCATGAATTTACTAATTACAAAAAGTCATCAAACAGACGAGTTGATTCAGCAAAATAAAGAAATGCAAGAAACAATGAAAGAAATCATCCCAAAAATAGGTAATAATAACAACAATACAACGAATAATAATCAGTTCAATTTACAAGTCTTTTTAAACGAGGATTGTAAAGACGCATTGAACTTTTCAGAGTTCTTAGCACAAATACAAATTTCATTTGAAGATTTAGAGAACCAAGCAGAAAATGGGTATATTAAAGGAATTTCTAAACTGTTTATAGAGAGTTTACAAGAATTAGGTCAAAATAAACGACCCATTCATTGCAGTGATAAAAAACGAAAGACAATTTATATCAAAGAAGACAATGAATGGGACAAGGAAGGTTCTCTTGATATATTGAAAAAAGGAATCAATGAAGTAACAAGGAGAACCTTACAAACTCTCATGAAAGAAAAAGAGAATAACGCAGAAGAATACAAAGACGGAGATTCTGAATTTTCTTTGAAGTGTCTAAACATCCAGAGGAATTTGTTCCCGAGCGCTCCGCGTGAGACTACAATAGGTAAAGTAATAGAAAATATAACTCAGAATTCAGGAATAGTGTAACAATCGATAAAATTAAAAATACAAAATATATTGAGACATCAACTCAGATTATTTTGTGGTATCTATTACACATAAGTAATTTTATCGTTCAATATCATATACGGACGCAATTCTGTTTGTAAGATAGAGTTATTTTTTATCCCAGATTTCATATAATCGTCTTCATAAAAATACCACTTGTGTATACGCGAATCCCATAAACACCCGTAAGATTTAGCCCTGGTCGATTCTTCATATTGTAAATTTAGATATATACGATAAGTTACCGTATATATTTTTCCACTTTTGAACATGTATATTATGACTATATAAAATATTGATGTTGTCCGTGAGCTCTAAACGGAGTGAACAACATTTTAAGACGTTCATCTTTTGCTATTTCGGAGTCGTTATATTTATGTCCGTCTAAATACCAGGTCTTATATTCGTTATCCCATTTCATTCCATAATATTTCGGACTTTCTGTATCATCTTCGTCGACTTGCATATAAACGCGGTACGATATGAAAGGTTTTGTTTTCTTGAATAAACTCATAAACGCTTATATATATTGAATATGAGAAAGTTTTTTATTATTATTGTAATGATAAAAAAAGTTAGATTTTTTTCTAATAATACGATTTGTTTGTAAATGTATCTGGACTCATGCGTACAGTATTTACGCGAACGCGACTAGATGCACGAATGGATGAAATAGGTGTAACATAAATAGGTGTAACATAAATAGGTGCAAATTTAACTACACTAGAATTTAAGCGTTGAGATCTTCTAATGGTTTGGGATTGCTCTGGCATGGTAGTAAATAATAACGATTTGTCTCTATATTGTTACTAATTGTATATTCAGACGCTATTGAGATTTATTCATCCATCATCAAATAAACAATAAACGTCCTACGAACCACTTTTCACTAAATAAAATATGTTGTAAATGACGTTAGTTTCAATGTAAAAATTGTTTATTTATTATATTACCAATTAGTTTTCATAAAACAAGCTAAAATGGATCCGAATAATCGCAATGGTATTGTAACCTCAATGGACAACCTAAATAATAAACGAACCACTTATGAACATATTATAAGACAGCATACAGCAATGCCCTACTGTTTGGGAGGAAACTGTGCGAAGTATCAAGGATACGCTAATACATACGAATACTTGAAACGGGACCATCATTATATCTGGGACGTTTATAATGATGAGGATATTAAAAAAATAATAAAGAATGAAATAAGTGAGTGGGATTATAAGTAATAACTAAATAAGTAATATATCTATCTTTTGTTCTTGTGTGTTTTGTTATGATTCTTACAAGATTGGTGGTTGCATTTTGTATTTTTTGCTTTTCTACAATATGTTCTCTTTCTACCGGTGGCTACCTTACAACCTCTAAGTTTTTTACACTTGTTGGGTTTAACGCGCTTTCCTTTACACAAACTCTTGGCCATTATATATTACCTTTAGATTTTATTATGCGAGTAGTTTCTGCGTTCTCTTCCTAAAATTTGATTTTATATATATATAAATTAACATAAATGTATCTCGTTACATAAGACAGATGAAGTGCCGAATTTTAATAGACGATTGTAACTATTCCAGTTGGAAATTCTATGATTCAGATACAAATATTGAAATTGAAAACCAAAAACTACCCCATATAGACCCAGTAAAATTACGACTTTTTACAAACGATATTATAGACCACGATGGAAATATAATATGCTCTAGTATTCGTAGTTGCCCTACATTGGCAGGCACGATAATTATTGATAAGAATATAACATATGGTAGAACTCCCAACGGTAAAAAATTCTATTACAAGTGTGTTCCAGACGACTCTCGACTGCCACCATTTCTCTTACCGTATGATATTAAAATGGAATTTTCAAAGAAGTTCAAGAATAAATATGTAGTGTTTAAATTTAATGAATGGACGAACAAACATCCGATAGGTACAATGTTGAATGTATTGGGTGATGTAGATGACTTGATTGTATATTACGAGTATCAACTTCACCGACGGAATCTGAGCGATTCCAATGCATCATTATCGTCGTGTGTAAAAAAGTTATTCCAAAATGATAATTATAAAGAGTGTATTCAAACTATTATGAATAATCTGAATTATAACATAGAAGACCGCACAAATGTCAATGTTTTTTCGATAGACCCGAAGGGTAGTAAAGACTTGGACGATGCATTCAGTATTGTGCCATTAGAAGGTGGTTTATTCAAAATGAGTATTTATATAGCCAATGTATATTTCTGGATGGAGGAATTCGGATTATGGGAATCGTTCAATACTCGCGTATCTACCATTTATTTACCTGACCGACGTCGTCCGATGTTACCTACAATTCTCTCTGATAATTTATGTAGTCTATTAGAGAACCAAGTTCGGTTCGCTTTTTGTATGGATATAGTCATTGATAATAATGGCATCGTCCAACAAAAAAAAAATGGAGATGACGATATTGTAATGAAAAATGTTATGGTTCGCACGAGAAAGAATTATGTGTATGAAGAGAACGCCATGAAGAACGATGCAGATTATATAAATTTACTAAGAATAACTAAAAATTTGAAATTTGATCTGATAGACAGTCACGATGTGGTTGCCTATTGGATGGTTTTTATGAATACGAAATGTGGTGAGTTTATGGTGAAAAATAAATTTGGCATTTACCGAAATGCAATCGCAAAGGCATCTCCCAATGTTATAAATAATCCTACTATTACCGGTGATATGCGTAGAATGATAGAGAATTGGCGGAACCTAACAGGTCAATATATATTATATGATGATAATTCTGAAAATATGCGCCATGACGTTTTAAACACAAACAATTATGTTCATATCACGAGTCCCATACGTAGACTAGTTGATCTATTGAATCAGTTCATGTTTATGCAAAATTTCAATATGATTAATGATACAAGCAGTATGGCCCTTGGATTTTTAAATAAATGGATATCCAAAATAGAATATATAAATGATTCAATGCGTTCTATTAGAAAAGTCCAGAGCGATTGTGAGTTAATGGATATGTGTGTAAATAAACCAGAATTGTTAGACGAAATACACGATGGTGTTGTGTTTGATAAGATGGTTCGTAGCAATGGCGTTAATACATATATGGTTTATCTGGAGAAATTGAAAATGTTGTCCAAGGTTACAACAGATGATATATTAGAAGACCACAGTCATAAAAAATGTAAGTTATATTATTTTGGAGATGAGCATAATAGTAAAAAAAAGGTGCGTTTAAAATTAATAAAATAAGTCTAAATATCGTCAAAGTCCAAGTCAAAGTCTAAGTCTAAGTCTAAGTCCAAGTCGGGGTGTTCGTGTTGTAGTATATTAGGTG
>Ga0222714_10000371_pt1 | contig 52910 bp, 60 predicted proteins | sample C33_3DmetaG_FD_165048 | JGI IMG/M metagenome (GOLD analysis project Ga0222714, IMG submission 165048) | Estuarine water microbial communities from San Francisco Bay, California, United States - C33_3D | ecosystem: Environmental > Aquatic > Marine > Unclassified | place: USA: California... | reverse complement strand
TCGATCAACTTATTATTGCCTCCCGTGAAAGTCCACTTGCAATGTGGCAGGCAGAACATATTCAGTCCCGAATACAAGCTCTGTATCCTAAACTCAAAATTAATATTCAAGGTTTTAAAACGCAAGGTGATTTAATTCTTGATCAATCCCTTGCTACTATTGGAGGCAAAGGCCTATTCATCAAAGAGCTTGAACAGGCATTAGTTGAGAATAAAGCACACCTAGCAGTGCATTCCATGAAAGATTTGCCGATGGATATGCCGGCGGGGTTTTGTATTGCCGCCATTACAGAGCGTGAGGATCCCAGAGATGCATTGGTATCCAATGCATTCGCCTCGCTAAACGAGTTGCCAAATGGCGCCATTGTTGGGACCTCAAGCCTGAGAAGACAAAGCCAAATTAAAGCCAAATTTCCGCACCTTAGAATCGAACCTTTACGGGGCAATCTGCAAACACGTTTACGAAAGCTTGATGAAAAACAATATGTGGCTATTATTTTAGCCGCAGCTGGTTTAATTCGCCTCGGTCTTAAAGAGCGTATTCGGGCCTATCTTGACCCAGATGATTTCATCCCGGCTGTTGGGCAAGGTGCGTTGGGTATTGAAATTTTAGAAAATAATGAAGAATTACTAAGTATGTTAGAACCCTTAAATGACCCTAACACAGCCTGCTGTGTAAATGCCGAGCGTGCGGTTAGCCGAGCCCTGGCTGGCAGTTGCACTGTGCCCTTGGGTGCGCACGCTACCATCATTGACAATACTCTTCATCTAAGTGGATTTGTAGCAAAACCCGATGGCAGTGAAGTAATCAGGGCCTCCATTGTAGGTCCTCAAACAATCCCCAAAGACTTAGGTGAACAGCTGAGTCAAGACCTAATTGCTAGGGGCGCTTTAAAACTCTTGGAAAACTAAGATCATGGCCAGCATAAAGGATATCTCACTAATCTCTACAAGGCCTGAGGAAAATAATCAAAAGCTAGCGCACGCGTTGCACGATTCAAATATTGAAGTTCTCAATTTTCCATTAACTAAAATTGAAGGGCTGACAAATTACACCTTTCTCAATGAACAATTAAAAGATCTTAATTCATACCAATATCTTATTTTTATAAGTACCAATGCTGTCAGATATTTTTTTGAACAAATAAAAGTAAATAAAATAACATTGCCAAAATCACTTATTTTAGCCGCCATTGGCCCTACAACAAAAAAAGACTTGCAAAAATTTTGCGGTCACCAAATTTATTGCCCTAATGACACATTTGATTCAGAAACTCTCGTGAGGCTCGAAATCTTTAAAAATATTTCTCAAAAACGTATCCTCATCATACGTGGCATTAATGGCAGAGAAACACTCAAAAATATATTGGAGGCAAAAGGCGCAATTGTTAGCTATGCTGAATGTTATCAACGTCTCCATTTAAACCTGAATTTTGATGCTATTTTTAAAAAATTAATAAGTCCCCACAAAATATATTTCTTGATTTCAAGTCATGAAAGTGCGAAAGAATTTAAAAAACAAGCCCTTCTTCACAAACCGACTTGGTTATTATCCTGCAAATGTTTTGTTAATCACAACAGAATCAGGGAAGAGATACAGCCATTATTCTCAGAAGTAATCATACTAAAAGATATTTCGCCTGAAAGCCTCAGAAACAACTTGCTATCTTAAAAAAATTAAAAACATTTTTTGATTAATATGACTGCTAAACAAATAATTAGGGTGTTGGCTTAGGTGGGGCAAAACTAAAGGCATCGGCAAAGAATTCATCTTCAGGTAAGCCGTTTTTCACAAAATCATTGAATGTAGTTTCGACTAAAATAGGTGCGCCACAGCAATAGACTTGATAATCAACGATGGAATCAAAGTCATCTAATACCGCCTGGTGCACAAAACCCGTTCGCAAATTTTCAGCTTCTTTTTCTAATTCAGAAAAAACAGGAATGTAGTTGAAGTTTTCATATTTCTGGCGCCAAGATCGACAAAGTTCGTCCATGTATAAATCTTCTAACTGCCTTACTCCTTGATAAAGGTAAATTGTTCTCTCATTACCTTTTTCAAACATATCTTCGATGACTGATTTGATTGGGGCAAAACCCGTACCCCCTGCGACAAAAATAATTGGTTTTTCACTGTCACGCAGAAAAAATTGTCCGATAGGGCCCTCAATGCGATGTATAGATTTTTCTTGCATTTCTTCAAAAACATAATGGGTAAATTTCCCCCCATCAATTAAACGTAGATGCAACTCAATCAATGGGGCATGCGGAGGGCTGGCAATAGAGAATGCTCGTCGTGATCCGTCTGCCATAATAAATTCAATGTATTGACCTGCAATAAAATTTAATTTTTCGTCGCCCGGCAATTTAAGTAGCATACGCATGACGTCATGATTCAGCCTTGCTAGGGCTTCAACTCTGACAGGTGTAATTTTTGGCTGTGGAATTTCGCTGTCAATTTTACTCACACGCGCTTCAATCGTGACATCCTCTGTTGCATAAGCCTGGCAGCAAAGCGTCCAACCGTTTTGTTTTTCTTCATCAGTCATTGCTGATTGTTGAAATTCATCACATAAAACGCTACCGGATAAAATCTTAGCCTTGCAGGATCCACAAGCGCCATTTCGGCATCCATAAGGAATAGTAATCCCCACTGCAATGGCACCCTCTAAAATTGTTTGACTAGGCTTAAGATCAAAACTGATACCGTCCGGCTGAATGGTAATTTTATGACTCATGAATTAATCATCCTCGCGACGGTATTCTCCCTCAATAATGTCATCATTTTTCTTATGCACATCTTGCTGAAAAGGATTTGCGTTTTGATTCAATGATGCTTGCACAGGAATTAACAATAATACAATACCAATAAGGTCGGTTATAACACCCGGAAAAAGAAACAATGCGCCAGCGAGAAGATTTTTGGCGCTGCCAAGAATACCTGAAATTAAATTTCCGCCTTGCGACATCATGGCAACCAATTTCGGGATTACCATCATTTTTTCATCTTGAATAAGTTGCCAGCCTAAAATAGCCATAACGACAATGTAGCCAAAGAACCACCAACCATATTCGGCCCCCAGTTTGAATAGGCCCCAGATTTCAAAAAAGGGTAAAGTAATTAAAAAGAGGGTAATGATAAGTCGCATTATTTTTTGTTAAATCTTGTAGACTGGCAGGTTAATTATCTATGAATTATTAAATCATATTATAGTCTTGTATATATGCCAAAAATTCAAAAAATTTATTTTTATTTAATCCTGCTATTTTCGTGTTTCACGCTGAATAATGTTTTGGCCAATCCGTTTGACACAAAAGCACCAAAATTTCTTCCGGTTGAACAAGCCTTCAAAGCTACTGAGATTCTTTTTATTGATGAAAAAACAGTCAAAGTTAAATTTTTTATTGCAGAGAATTATTACCTGTATAAATCAAAATTTAAAATACAATCCTCACCACCAATCAATTCAACATTAACTTTCCCTGAAGGTCAGATCAAAGAAGATGAATACTTTGGTAAACAAGAGGTTTACTACCATAGCGTTAGTCTAATGGTAAATTTTGAACAAAAAGCAAAAAATGCAAATATTCAACTTACTTTTCAAGGGTGCAGTGAGGAAGGATTGTGCTACCCCCCCACTAATATCGACATCAACAAAGTAGATGAAGATAACCATCTGGCCATCTCTGAAACGCAATCCTTAGCAAATCAATTAAATTCGGATAGATTTTTTTGGGGCCTGCTGACCTTTTTTGTTTCGGGTATTTTATTATCGTTAACACCATGCGTTTTACCCATGGTGCCAGTTTTATCTGGCATCATTTTGGGTGCAAACCCTGCGCGCGGAAAACTGTTAACGCTGAGTTATATCGCTGGTGTTGTAACTATGTATACCCTCCTGGGTATTTTTGCTGGATTAACCGGAAATCTTCTGTCTTCCAGTTTGCAGAATACTTTTTTTATTGGTGTAAGTAGTGTTTTGTTTTTCTTATTTGCCTTAGCGATGTTTGATTTTTATCAGCTCGGGCTGCCACAACCGATAACAGAAAAAATTAATCATCTTATCAATAAACTAAAAACTCAGCATGTTGGCTCTACCTTCGTTCTTGGGTTTTTATCTGCTTTAATTTTAAGTCCTTGTGTGGCACCTCCGCTGGCAGCCTCGATTCTTTATATTAGCCAGACAGAAAATTATATTTTTGGTGGCATGGCTCTTTTTTCACTCAGCCTAGGGATGTCACTGCCTCTTTTTATAGTCGGTTTTTCTTTGGGTCAGTTTCTACCGAAACCTGGGGCCTGGATGAATTACATTAAAAAACTCATGGGCTTTGCACTGCTAGCGATGGCCATTTACATTGCCAGACCATTAATGAGTGATTTTCATTTTTACCTGCTATTACTGCTTAATTTATTCATAGCTTTAATATTCTCTTTTTACCAGAAAGATTTAATCCAGTCGATCAGTAAAAAATCAATAATTTTCTTGGTTGCCATCTTAGCCATCATGTCAGGCTATCTCATCCATTCTGCATGGCATCAATATAGCAATACTTCCACCTACGATCGTCATGTATTTTTTAACCAGGTAGACACTGTTGCTGAATTAGAGACGGCACTAAATACTGTCAAAGAAAAACCGACGTTAATTGATTTTTATGCCGACTGGTGTGTTGCCTGCCTTGAATATGAAAAATATACTTTCCAAGATGCCAAAGTCAGCGCCTTGATGCAAGATTTTTATCGTATTCAAATAGATGTAACGGAAAATAATCTGGAACATAAAAATTTACTCAATCAATTTAATCTCTTTGGACCGCCAGCAATTATCTTTTTTAACAAACAAGGTAAGCATTTGAAACAATATGATATTGTGGGATATAAAAATGCAGATGAATTCTTAACTCTGTTAACAAAAATAAAACAAGATGACCAATAAAATTTATTTATTTATCGTTGTTGCAATTATTGCCAGTGTTGCTGGTTTTCTTTTTCATAAAAACTCACTGATCAGCTCTACACAAGAAACCGATATGTTGTATCAGCTTACTTTTGAAACTTCAAACGAAGAAAAAACTAATTTACAAAAATACAAAAATGATTGGTTGATTGTAAATTTTTGGGCAACCTGGTGTGCACCATGTAGAGAAGAAATTCCAGAATTAAACCAATTCCATAAAACGAGCAAAGTTAAAATAATTGGTATTGCTATTGACGATAAGGAAGCAGTACAAAAATTTCAAAAGAAAATACCGATTAGGTATCCCTCTTATATCATTAATGATTTTAATGGGGTCAAATTATCGCAATCCATGGGAAATGAGAAAGGCGTTTTACCTTTTACTGTACTGCTTAATCCGCAAAATAACATAGAAAAACTGTATTATGGTAAAGTTAAGATTCTTCAATTAAATCAAGATGTAGCCAACGCTTTAATTCAAAAATAAGCGCTAAAATACTTAATAATTCAATAAAATGTAGACAAAATTGGCTAATTTCGTCAAAATAGTCAATTCTATTGTTAGGGTTTTACATGGCAAAAAAACAAATCAGTATAATTCACGGTCCAAATCTGAATTTGTTGGGGCAACGCGAGCCCGAGGTCTACGGGAAAACTTCCCTCGCAGAAATTAACGAACTCATTCAGGGTGAGGCCAATAAATTAAATGTAACGCTGGATATTTTTCAAAGTAATAGTGAGGCTGAAATTGTTAATCATATCCATCAATTAAAAGCTGATTTTATGATCATTAATCCTGCAGCGTTTACGCATACCTCGGTGGCGATTCGCGACGCTGTTGCTGGAATAAAAATGCCTTTTATCGAGGTGCATATATCAAACGTATTTGCCAGAGAAACATTTAGAAAAGAATCATTTTTTTCTGATATCGCCGTTGCTGTGATTAGTGGGCTTGGAGCAGAGGGTTACTTAGCAGCACTTCGCTTTGCAGCAAAATAAATATTAAAGAGGTTTATTATGGACTTAAGAAAGCTTAAAAAATTAATTGATTTGGTTGAAGAGTCAGGTATTGCTGAGCTTGAATTAACCGAGGGTGAGGAAAAAGTAAAAATTTGCCGCCACAATGAAAATCAGCAAGCACCCATGCAATACATTCAACAACCTCAACAGATTATGCAGCCTGCGCAACCCGCCCCTAGCGCTCAAGATGCTAAAACTGATGGGGTGAAAACACCCGCAGCGTCTGGAAAACAAATTACTTCACCCATGGTAGGCACTTTCTATCGATCATCGTCACCCGATGCAGCCCCATTTGTTGATATTGGTACGCCTATTAAAAAAGGCGATACCCTTTGTATTATTGAGGCAATGAAAATTCTTAACGAAATTGAATCTGATCAAGAGGGTGTAATAAAACAAATCTTAATCGACAATGGTCAGCCGGTTGAATTTGGCGAGCCACTTTTCATAATAGAGTAAATTACTATGTTTGAAAAAATACTTATTGCCAATCGTGGTGAAATTGCACTTCGCATCCAACGCGCATGCCGCGAGATGGGAATTAAAACCGTAGCCGTATATTCTCAAGCAGATGCGGAAGCAAAATACGTCAAACTTGCTGATGAGGCAGTTTGTATCGGCCCTGCGCCATCAACAAAAAGTTATTTAAACATTCCTGCAATCATTAGTGCAGCCGAGGTAACGGATGCCCAGGCCATTCATCCGGGTTACGGTTTCTTATCAGAAAATGCAGATTTTGCAGAACGTGTTGAAAAAAGTGGCTTTACATTCATAGGTCCGCGAGCTGACACGATTCGACTGATGGGGGACAAAGTTAGTGCAAAAGAGGCCATGAGAAAAGCAGGAGTCCCTTGTGTGCCAGGTTCAGAGGGGGCGCTTCCAAATGACCCCAAAATAATTATCGAAGCTGCCAGAAAAATTGGCTATCCCGTCATTATCAAAGCATCGGGAGGCGGGGGTGGTCGAGGTATGCGTGTTGTTCATACAGAGGCTGCGCTCCTAAATTCGGTTTCCATGACAAAGAATGAGGCGGAAACAGCATTTGGTAATCCTATGGTTTACATGGAAAAATTTCTTGAGAAGCCAAGGCATGTTGAGTTTCAAGTATTATCAGACCAACATGGTAACTCCATACATTTAGGGGATCGTGATTGCTCTTTACAACGACGTCACCAAAAAGTCATTGAGGAAGCACCTGCTCCAGGCATTCCAACAAAAGTTAGAGATAAAATTGCGCAACGCTGTGCCGATGCTTGTAAAAAAATTAATTACCGCGGTGCAGGTACCTTTGAATTTCTTTATGAAAATGGTGAATTCTTTTTCATTGAAATGAATACACGACTGCAAGTTGAACACCCGGTCACCGAATTAATAACCGGTATTGATATCGTTAAAGAACAGATAAAAATTGCTTTTGGCGAAAAATTAAATTACAAACAACGTCATATTGAGCTTAAAGGACATGCTATTGAATGTCGAATCAATGCGGAAGATTCTTTTAAATTTGTTCCCTCTCCTGGTTTAATTACGCGCTTCCATCTTCCCGGTGGCCCTGGAGTCCGTATTGATACCCATGCCTATGGGGGCTACAATGTGCCATCGCATTATGACTCCATGATAGGCAAACTCATCACTTATGGTAAAACGCGAGATGAAGCGATCGCAAAAATGCAAATTGCATTATCTGAAGTTTTCATTGAGGGAATTAATACCAACTTAGATTTACATCGTGATCTCCTGCATGATTCTGCATTTAAAGATGGCGGCATGAGTATTCACTATTTAGAAAAAAAATTGGGTATGAAATCCTAACCCATGGCATGGATTAATATATCCATCTTTTCCAACAATGAATACGCTGATCAAATCTCGGATACGCTTTTAGAAATAGGCGCACTCTCCACTTCTATTCAAGATAAAAATCTTAACCAAAACAATGAGGAAATGATTTTTGGTGAACCGCATGATGGGCCACAGCAATTCTGGCAACACAGTCAAATTGATGCCCTATTTAATGAATCAGTTGACACATCCTCTATCCTGCTAGCATTGGAAAAAAAATTCGAGCTTTCATTTGATTATGCTGTTCATGAGGTGAAAGATGAGGATTGGGTAAAAAAATCACAAGAACAATTTAACCCTATACAAATCAATGATCAGTTATGGATTATTCCCTCATGGCATGAAGTCGTAAATAAAGAAGCTATTAATTTAATTCTTGATCCGGGCCTTGCTTTTGGAACAGGCTCACACCCCACGACGCATCTTTGTCTTCAATGGCTAATAGACAATACCTTACCCACATTTACTGTACTAGATTATGGCTGCGGCTCCGGTATTCTTGCCATCGCGGCAAAAAAATTAAATGCTAAAAATGTGCTAGGGGTTGATATCGACAACCAAGCTGTTCAAGCCAGTCAAGATAATGCAAAAAAAAATAGTGTAATTATTAACGTTATGCATGTCTCTGAGCCGCTTGAAATTCAAGCTGATTTAGTTGTTGCGAATATTTTATCTAGTGCTTTATCCGTGTTAGCTCCGGTGCTTGCCGGTTACTGCAAAATGAATGGAAGAATTGCTTTATCAGGTATTTTAGAACATCAAGAGGATCAGATAAAAAAAATTTATCAGCAATGGTTCTCATTCGAAACAAGCCTGAAGAAAGATGGCTGGGTTTGTATTCATGGCACTAAAATTAAATAGCATTTATATTTTTTAAAAAAATTTGTGATTGTTCCATAAGTTGTTGCTTTTGTTTGGTATCCATTTTCTTAAGTTGATTATAAACAATGCCTAATCGCTGATTTTTTGCAAGTTTATCTTGATGCGTTGCAAAAAAATTCCAATATAAACTATTGAATGGGCAAGCGTTATCACCCACTCTTTTTTTAAAATCATAATGGCATGATTTGCAATAATTACTCATCTTATTGATATAACTTGCTGAAGAAACATATGGTTTAGAAGCTAATTGACCACCGTCAGCATATTGGCTCATCCCCAATGTATTGGGCAATTCAACCCATTCAAATGCATCAATATAAATACCCAGATACCAATGGTGCACCTCCTCAGGCTTTAATCCTGCTAACAATGCAAAATTTCCAACGACCATTAATCGCTGAATATGATGTGCATAAGACTGATCTAGCGATTGTTTAATGGCTGTTGCTAGACAGTTCATTCTTGTCTCACCTGACCAAAACCAATCAGGCAGGGGCCTGCGGTGACTGAAAAAATTATTACTTTCATACCCGGGCATAAAAGACCAGTAGATGCCTCGGATATATTCGCGCCAACCTAAAATTTGTCGGATAAACCCCTCAACAGATGCTATCGGTAAATCTTTTTCTTGATAGGCCGCCTGCACTTTATCAACAACCTCCATCGGAGAGATCATTTTTGTATTTAATGCAAAAGATAAAAAAGAATGGAACAAAAACCAATTTTGATCATGCATGGCATCTTGATAATCGCCAAAATATACTAGGTTCGTGGCAATAAAAGTATCTAGCAATTGAAGTGATTCTTGCCGACTGATGGGCCATCGAACATTTTTAACATCACAATTACCAAAGAATATAATCTTTTCTTTTTTAATTTCATCATAAATATCTTCTAAATTATGATGAGGTCTTAAGTCACTCGCCGCCTTTGGTTCACCGTTCCAAAATTTTCTGTTATCAGCATCAAAATTCCATTTACCCCCATGCGGAGTCGAATCTGGCTCCATAAGAACATTATGTTTTTTTCGCATGTGTCGATAAAAATATTCCATGCGCCATTGTTTTTTATCTGTAAAAAATTCTTTGACTGATTCTCGGTTTGCATAAAAATGTTCGCTACTACACGATTGAACAGGGATATTGAAATAGTTTATAAAGCCTTGAAAAAGTGCGTCTAATCGATATTCATCGGGCTCTTGGTATTCAATTTTATGCACATTATTTTTTTCTACAATCCAAGCTAAATTTTTAATGAACGTTTGCTTATTTCTTTCATCACTAATTTTAAGATAGAGCGTATTAAAATTTTTTATTTGCAATTCATGATTAAAATGTCGCATTGCTGCGAAGATTGCTAAAATTTTTTGAATATGATGTTTGACATAATTTGTCTCATCTTTGATCTCCATCATTACGTAAAGATAGTCATGATCACTATCTTTAAACCAGGAGTGATTGCTATTCAACTGATCGCCTAAAATAAGTCGTAAGATTTTCAATTAATTACTCCACCGCGCAACATAATCATCATGTGGATCATAAATATTTTTTTGCTTATCCACATTAAAAATTCTACCTCCCCGAGGATCTGTTCCGAGACCTGCAATGTATGCCCAATTCCCCTGATTACTATAGACATCATAATCAATTAATTGCGATTCAAACCATGCTGCGCCTGCGCGCCAATCACAATCTAATTCATAAATTAAATAGCTCGCTACGATTTGTCGCATTCGATTCGATAAAAATCCAGTTTCTTTCAGCTCAATCATTGCTGCATTAATAAAATGATTATCTGTCTTGCCTTGCGTCCAATTTTTAAAATTGATTTCATCATGATTTATATAAAAATCATGCTCTCTACCTTTTAGGCCATATTTTTTAAAAAAAAGAGCGTTAAACTTAATCAAAATAAATCGAAAATAATCACGCCATAACAATTCAAAAAATATCCAATAAGTACTTTCATTTTGTTTTTTATTTAATTCGTAATTTATTAATAAATCATATATGGTTCTTGCTGAAATAAAACCTTGCGCAAGCCAAGGAGAAAATTTCGTGGAAAAATGAATACCTGAAAGTTGATTTCTTGTTTCTTTATAATTGCTTGCTAGATCCGTTTTAAAATAATTCTTTACAAAATTATTAGCAGTAATTTCCCCGCCTGAGAATTCTTTTCTATCAATTGGAAAAGAGCTACGTGAATAATCATTTAAAGAAATAGTTTTAATTTCAACAGATTCGATATCTACAGGTCTTATTATTTTTATTTTTTCTAATATTGAGCATGGTCTATTTGGTTTAATTAATGCAGATTCAATTTTTTTTCTAAAAGATGAAAATGTATTGGGCATTTCTTTTATATCGAAAGGAAGCTGTTCAATAAAGTAAAGAGACGAATCCCAAATGGTTTTAATGATTAAATGATTGTTTTTTAGTCCATCAATTTCCTCTTCCTCTTCAGGGGCATAAATACTTTCAGCATAAATAGCATCAAAATCATAATCGATGTATATCTTTTTTAGGGTATCTATTGGATCCCCTATGAAAAAATTTAGTCGGTGGCCATATTTTTTTAAACTGTGATCCAATTCAATAAGCCCTTGATGCTGAAAATACTTACGGTGTGCTGCTACTCTGGGAAACCCCCACTGCACATCTTTATCAAATGTTTGATTTTGAATGTAAATAAATGCTATTTCGTTGGCATCATCCAGCGCTTTATTTAAAACACTATTGTCTTGAAGACGAAGATTATTGCGAAACCAAAAGAGAATTTTCATATTAGTTATTATTCCGACAACGTTTTGAGCAATATTTAACCTGGTCCCAACATGTCTTCCATTTTTTACGCCACTCAAATGGGCGTTGGCACGTCTTACAAATTTTTTTAGGTTTTTCGATTTTCATTTAAGACAAATAGTATCTTGAATTAGTTTATCTGTATAACTAGGTAAAAAAATTTATTTAGCACTATAATTGAGTTAATGAAAAAAAAATTCACCTTTTTATTTTTTCTACTTACCTCTTGTGCCACACCTGTTAAACAAGGAACCACCTATCCTGCACCACATAATGACTATCAAGGTGTTGTTATAAAAGAGCATTTCGGTAAAGAAGATCCCTATGATTTTATGATTCGCACTTGTAAAATATATGGCGGGCTGGACGAATCCAGTGTCACTGATTTAGGTGAAGATACCTTTTTACAAGAGGTTATTCAATTTAAGTGTAATTATCATGGCCGACTTCAAGAAGAATTAAATATTGATGGGAAATCCTCTCAAAGGCTAAGTGGTGCTGCAGCAAAGATAAAATGTGAGAACTTAAACTTTGAAGTAGGCACTGTGGATTTTCGAAAATGCATGGAGGAACTAACAAAATAATTCTATGAAATTTTTATTAAATTCACTATTTATAATTAGCTTGAGTTTTTGCTTTAATCTCTTATATGCAGAGACAAAAAGCTTTTCATTGCAATGTACAGGTAAAAGTCAATTTGAAATTGTTGGTTCTCCTGGTGTTAAAGAAGAGATAAAAACTGTTACATACAAAGTAATTGATGGCGAACTTCAGGATCTGAATAATATAGCTTGTGAATTTTCTGATGCTCTTGTTACCTGTGAATCTAGTTTCTTAAACTTTAGAAAGCTTATCATTAATCAAGAAAGCAAAACCGTTAAAGATTTTATTGCCGGGAATAAAGGCTTTGGCCAATACACAGAGAGTTTTGAGGGTAAATGTGATTAAGGTCAATAAAATTAGTGGTCAACTTTTCGAGGTGGATGTCAGTCACGATGGCCAAACAAAACATCAGGTTACTTTGTCGACAGATGATTATATAAAGCTTAGCAAAGCAAAAATCAGTGACGAAGAATTAATAGTAGCCTCATTTAAATTTCTGCTTGATAGAGAATCGAATCAATCTATTCTCAAAGAATTTAACTTAAATATTATTCAAAAATATTTTCCTGAATACCTACGTGTGATTGATTCTTACTTCTAATTACAAGAAACTCATTTAGAAAAATATTGTCTTTTTTGGGTAACTAACAAATTTGGGGAAATGCATGACACTGCGCTTTTTTTTACTACTTTTTTTTATACTCAATTTATCTGCCGAAGAACAACAACCAAAAGACGGGATTTATCAAGAAAAATTTGACGACGGCAAACTTAAATATGAGATTTCATTTATGGAAGGAAAAAAACACGGTAAAGAAATTTTTTGGTATGAAAATGGAAATAAAAAAATGCAAAGTCATTTTATAAATGGAGTTGAAGAGGGTTTATGGAATCAATGGCATGAAAACGGGGAAAAAAAATTAGAAGTAAATTACAGCAACGGAAAAGAAAATGGACTGTGGCAACAATGGTATGAAGATGGAAAGCTTAAATCTAAAGTAAACTTTATTAATGGTGTGAAAGATGGTATCGAAACATATTGGAATCGCGATGGAAGTATCCGATACCAAGACAACTATATAAACGGAAAAATTACAAAACCTTAATTATGGCTAACTATAATGTCAGTGGATTAGTCACATTATCAGAGCTTGCCAAAGAAAATAATCAATCTTGGTGGGTTTATATTGTTGTATGTGCAGATCACAGCTTCTATACAGGCATAACCAATGATATTCATAAAAGATTGTCTGTGCATAATTCAGGCAAAGGTGCAAAATACACGCAAAGTCGACTCCCAGTAAAATTAGTTTATCAAGAATGTTATCCCAGCAGAGTTAAAGCAGGTCAAAGAGAATATCAAATTAAACAATTAAGTCGCTCTGATAAAGAAAAATTAATTCATTCTTAAATAGACTTTTAATAAAAATCCCTTAACATAGATTTATGTATCAATGGTTTGAAAAACTAATAAATCCCTTTCCTAACGGTATTTTTAAGACCCCTCCTAATTCACTTTCCAAATTTATTTGGCAATGTACTGATGGAATACGAGGCTATATTTTCCTCATGGCTTTTTTCACCACAGTAATAGCAAGTTTTGAGGCTATTTTATATACGGTACTTGGAAAAATGATTGATTTGATGAATGAAGAAGGCCCCCAAGATTTTTTAATTAATCACAGTTCTGTTTTAATTTTCCTTGGCATTATATTGATAGGTAGTACTTTATTTGTGGCAGCACAAACAATTTTTAAACATCAATCACTAGCGGGTGTTTTTCCTATGCGTATGCGTTGGAATTTTCATCGCTTATTATTAAACCAAAGTATTGATTTTTATAACAATGAATTTTCAGGACGTATTGCTACCAAGGTCATGCAAACTGCACTAGCAGTTCGTGATATGTGGTTTATTCTTGCCGATATTTTAATTTATGTTGTTGTATACATAACAACAATGATTATTTTGGTCGGAAATCTCAATTCATATTTATTTTTCCCTTTTTTGATATGGCTATCTCTCTACCTTATTGCACTTTTTCATTTTGTACCCAAGCTTGCAAAGCTTTCAAAAAATCAAGCTGATGCCAGATCACTCATGACGGGTCGTATTACTGATGCCTATACAAATATTAGTGTAGTAAAACTTTTTTCCCATTCAGGTCGCGAATCAGAATATGCAAAGCATTCAATGGTTGAATTTCTGAAAACGGTTCATGCCCAGATGCGACAAGTTTCGACCATTGAAGTAATAAATCATTTTCTCAGTATGTTCTTGGTTGTCAGTACAGCAGCGACATGTATCTGGTTATGGTCAAATGAAGTGATTCTTGTTGGCACTGTAGCAACTGCATGTGCTATGGCATTGAGGCTTAATGGTATCTCACACTGGGTCATGTGGGAGATGACATCACTATACGAGCAAATGGGTACAGCTCAAGATGGTCTTAATATGTTGTCAAGACAACAAGAAATTGAAGATACTATAGGATCTCGGATTGTTAAGTTTCCTAAATCCGATATCAACATTAAAAATATCACTTTTTCTTATAAGAAACATGATGCCTTATTTAAAAATTTTAATTTAAAAATAAAACAAGGAGAAAAAGTTGGCTTAGTTGGGCGTTCGGGTGCAGGTAAAACCACATTGATAAATCTTCTACTTCGATTTTATGATTTAAAAGAGGGGGAAATCTTGATTAATGATTATGATATAAAAAAAATTACACAAAACAGTCTAAGAGCGAATATCGCGATGGTAACGCAAGACACCTCATTACTGCATCGAAGCATTAAAGAAAATATTGCTTATGGCAATCCAAGTGCTTCTAAAAAAAATATCATTGCTGCTGCGAAAAAAGCTCAGGCACACAATTTTATTATAAAATTAAAAGATCAATATGGAAACAAGGGCTACGACACATTAGTGGGTGAACGTGGTATTAAACTTTCAGGCGGACAAAGACAGCGAATTTCAATTGCGCGTGTCATATTAAAAAATGCACCCATTTTAATATTAGACGAAGCAACCAGTGCCTTGGATTCTGAAATTGAATCCATTATTCAGAATAGCTTAAGTGATCTAATGCAAGGAAAAACTGTTATTGCGATTGCCCATCGTCTTTCAACCATTGCAGCAATGGATCGCCTAGTAGTAATTGATGAAGGAAATATAGTTGAAGAAGGTGATCATCAAAGCCTTCTTAAGAAAAAAGGCCTCTATTACCAGTTATGGCAACATCAAAGTGGTGGATTTATAGCAAACTAATTTTAGTTTAGAAAAAATTATTACTTTCTTGACAGTTATAAATGCCAAATTGAACAGTGTCGGTATGTGTGAGATCACTATAAAAATCAATCATCATTTTTTTCTGGATAAAATTAAAAGCATGTGCCTCATAATCTGACTTACAAACTACTTCAATGTCAGTTGAGTCACATTGATTCCAATTGAAGTCATTTATAGTAAGCTTGATGCCAAAAAAATAATTTTTAATCTGCAGAATTTTTTGATCCGGGATTTTTACTGTTTTATCTTTTGTGCCAAAAACCAACATTTCTAATGTTCTAAAAATTTCAATAATATTTTTCTCATCCTCTGAAATAATATCAGTACTTTCTAAAGAATCTTCGTCAACGGCCTTCATGATCTTGCCATCACAAGTGAGATATTTTTTATCAGGAAAAAAATATCCTAACCCCATGAACATCATGATGATGATGACAGCAAAGAAATATCTCATTTATCTGTTAAAGCAAGGTCTGTAATCGAATAGACCCCAGTAGGTCTCTCTTTTTCTGTTTTCCAGGTTTTCTTCTTAATTATGCAGCATCGATCACGGTTGATGTCTGATGCGCCAAACTTTAATTTTGCATTTGGTATGATTCGGTAAATATGTCTTTCAATGCCATCGATAGTCTCGGGGGCATCATCGTGAGCGCAAAAAATGAGGATATTTTGCTTTCTTGTATCTTGACGAATAACAACAAGATCTGTTCTGCCTAAATCTTTTAAATGTTTCCTTATTTTTTCTAGCTCTTCATTTGTTAAAGGCTCTAACTTTAAAAGACTGACCCGTTTAACTACAGAAATAGCATTCGCATTAATTTTATCTTTACTCAGCAATTGCGGAATAAATCTAACAATCCATACCTCTTTTTCTTTTGAGGACTTTAAGTTGCTAACTATATCTTCAACGGGATATTTAGTAAGAATTGGTGGTCGCATTTTAAGTAACTATCTTTCCAAAAATAAAGCCTATAAAGTAAATTAACGTTAAGATAAAAACACCCGGTAAAATAAATTTTGGTAGCATTTTAACAAAATTTAACTCCTGACTATTATAGACTGATTTTAATTCAGTCGATTGATATAAATAAAATCCAACCATATAACTGGGGAGCAACATAATTAACCATAATATATTTAATTTAGAAAAACCCATGCATAAACTCAAAATTATTGTCGAGATGATTACAAAACAGCCTAAACTGCCCCAAAAAGAAATTTTTTTCATTTTTTTTATTGGACTGTGAAATGAATGCTCTTACAATAGAAATTGTATAGGAAAATTAATAAAAATATTGCTTATGAACCGTTTTGATACGATTATATTAAGTTCGACTTTGATTTCAAGTGTAGTAATTTTTTTTATTTACTGTGGTTTAAAATTTTATAGTTTTTTTAAACATGGTCAGTGGATAAAAGGGGTTTCGACATGTGAAGTTTTTGAAATAGTTTGTTTTAAAAATACAAGTTTTGAATTTATTGGCAATCTTGAGGCGTTGGTTTTTGTGCCTACTGTCTTTTTAATTTACTTTGTACTGCATTTATTAATCATCAAAAAATCATGAGTTTTTTTAACTCCCCTTTCATTGATGGCTTCACTATAGTTTTCATAATTATTGTACTGGCTATCATAATTTATATTGCCTATATAAATACTCCCTAATATCTTAGATATTTTGAATAACTGTATTATGATATGGCCATGTTAATTATCATTAAATTTATTGTTACCGCAGCTATCATTGTATTAATTTCAGAGATTGCAAAGCATTTTGATCGGGTAGCTGCATTAATTGCATCCTTACCATTAGTTACCCTCATAACACTTTTTTGGCTTTATTATGAGAATCAACCTGATGAAAAACTAGCAAATCATGCTTATTACACCTTTTGGTATGTCATACCGACTTTGCCCATGTTTTTATTTTTTCCTTGGGGCATTAAGGTCTTTGGCTTTTGGGTAACATTCATTCTTTCAATATTTTTAACAATTATTATATTTTTAATTTACGCTATGATTCTTAAAAAACTTGGTATTGATTTAATTTAAATTTGAATTTTTTTTAATTTTAGTACTCCATACGCCATGCCTTATTTGCTGAAAATTATTATTGCTGTTGCTATCATAGTCGCTGCTAGTGAACTAAGTAAGAAAAGTGTCACTTTGGCAGCTATTTTGTTAGCAATGCCAATTGTGTTGTTTGCTTCCTTTACAATTATTTGGGAAGAAAGTCATGATGCACAGAAAATCGCTACATTAACTCATGAAACAGTGTTGTTTATATTGCCTGTAATACCTTTTTTATTTTTATTAAGTTGGTTGCTTAAAAATAACTTTAACTACTATCTCTCTCTATCCATATCTTGCATTGGAATTGGCATTGCTACTTTTATAGTGCAGAAATTTCTTCTTAATAATTTTTAACAATTAATAATATTTTCTTAAGACACATATGGGCAATTGTAAGACTTGCTAAAGTTGGAAATATTATCAACATATTATTTGGTAAATTAAAATGATTATTCTGTAAAAAATACAGAAGAAAAATAATGACAGGGATCGTAAAACCAGCTAACCAAAATACATCGTTTTTTAATTTAAAATTATTTCTAATTAATGCCCTTATCCCATGAAGCCCACAAAAATATATCGCAAACCACGTTACTGGATGAACAAAAGTTGCTAGCAGAATTAATGTTAACAATTCAAAGATAGATAACATTATTTCTGATCTATTTTTAAGATTGACAATTGATACACAAATATAAAAAATGCTACTTAAAAGAATTAAAACACTGATAAAAGAAGCAAAGTGTAAAGGTAAATTGCTTTGCGTTAGTAAATTGAAAATATCTATTACTTCTGCGGGATGAAAAACAATAGGCAATAAGGTTACACTTAGGCCCCAACTCAGCTTAGCAAATAAATTGAGGTCATTGGCAAAAAATAAGTCTGATTCCGCAAAATGAAAAACAGACATGAAGATCAGTAAAAATAACCCCAAAAGTGGTAAAACATACCAAATCATCAAGCCAATTAAAATTAAGGACAAATAAATAATAAGAATCCTTAATCGTATCGAAAAATTCTTAGAAGATTGCCATATTACTTTTCCGTCCATAGCTCCATGGCTTACCCCAATAGAACCAATTAAAATGAATGAAAGCATAATGACAGGATTCACATTAAAATAATCTATGAAGTTTTCTTTTGATAAAAATATATAGAGAATTAACAATTCGGAAAAGAAAATAAAAGCTACCTGATGGTTTATGATTTTATTCATAATAATTAAATAAACCTTTAACCATTATTTTTTTTGGTAATGCCAAAATAATTTTTATGATATCTAGTGTTGTTGATGAATCTGACAAAAATCGAATAATAGAGAAGATATTTGCATTTTTGAAAAGAGATATAAATAGTAAAGGCCCAATCTCTGGTTTGTTATAACAAACTTTTAAAAAAATACTATCCAGCCAATCTAATAATATTGGACCCTGGAAATAATAAGTAGCTTTATTTGATTGCGTGATTCTTTTTAAGTCTAGCTTGCCCAGCCAGTTTGCAATTCTTTGCATAGAGTAGCCAGTCGCTGGCCTTATCATACCTGCACTTATTCCAATTTTAATAGCCTGACTATTTGTATCGTTCTTAATAACCCCCATAGGCAAAATAGCTTTTTCTTTTCGTATAATTTTATAATCTTGATAATGATGTAAGAAATTTTTATGTACTTTACTAATTAGATTAAAGTCTACCTTTTTAGTAAAAAAAGTAGTCTCAATAAGCGCTCTTTTTTTTGAAAACGGCAAGATATAATTAAATATGATTGCATCATCGCTTTTTTGAAAATTCATTAATGTTGCAGCAGTGTCATCAAACTGATCCCTAGCAACGCTGATTTCCGTTCCTATAAAAGCTTGATTTAATACTTCAGGATATTTATATATTGCCTTATTTTTTGGGGGTCGGCTGTCAAAAAGATAAGTTGATTTAAATAACTCTCCAGATTTTGTTCTTACCAAAAATAAATTCTCATACACAATGTCATCAACGATGATATTTTTTTTATAGGTAATGTTTTTACACTGTGCTAATAATAGCTGGAGTGTTTTATTGCCATCGAAAGCTTTATATTGATAAGGTTTGATTTTTTGTAAGATGGATTCTTTACTATTTATTAATTTGATACTTTGCCATATCTTTTTTGGCTTAAGTTTATAAGTTTTCTCAATATCAAAAAGGTTTGGCCCCGCCCACACGCAGAAGGTTTGATCACTTCGAATTTTTTTATTTTTTTCTAATACCAGAATTTTTTGCTTAGAATTATTTTTTGTATATTGACTCAAAAACATTAAGGTTGATAAGCCGCCCCCAATAAAAATAATGTCATAAATATTTTTCATACATTATTTGCCTCAGGCAACTTATGAATAGCCTTATGCAAGAGGTAATTATGTTGTGGAATGTTACTAATTACACGTTGCTTTTTAAATAAAAATTTAATGGTTTTAATAATTTTTTCATATTTTGTCAAAAATACTCTTGGCTCATCATAGGAGATACAATTAATTTTTATCTTAATTCCAATTTCACGATACAAATGAGCGGCAATAAAAATAGTCCTTTGTGTTTGTTTTGGTAAAAACTGAATTCCCACATTTGCACTTTGATAGTAATGATCAGCTAAATCAATTAATTTATCTCTTGCGTGATTAATCTTTCTCTCTTGCTCTACTGATGGATTTATTAATTTTTCTGGAGAGACCTTACCAATCATCGTTTCTGGAATATAAATACGGTTATTGTTTGCATCTTCATAAATATCCCTTGCAATATTTGTTAATTGCATTGCTATCCCAAGATCAATAGCATAATACCTAAGTGTTTTATTTTTTAACTCCATAACATCACATAGCATTAATCCAACCACACCTGCAACTCGGTAGCAATAAATAATTAATTCATTTAATGTTTTTGGTTGTTTCTGGTTAATATCAAATGACTGTCCATTAAAAAATTCTTTTAGCAAATGTTCCTGAGGGACTAATCTAGGTTCCAATGATTTGAATGAATCAAATATTTTGTGATCTTTTTTTTTCTTCCATGTCTGTATTATATTTTTTAATGTATCTTTATCTTTTTTTTCATCAACCAAATCATCAATATTTCTACAAAATTGATAGACCGCATAAAAACGATTTGCTATTTCTTTTTCTAAAAAACGGGAGGCCCAATAAAAAGTTTTACCATGTTTTCGCATTGATTGTGAAGGGCTGATCATGGATATATTATCCGCTCAACTACTTTTGCTGAGTTTATTACGCCAGGTAATCCTGCACCTGGATGTGTTCCTGCTCCAACATAAAATAAATTTTTATATAAATCATCTTGGTTGTGAGTCCTAAACCATGCGGATTGACTCAATAATGGTGCTATAGAAAAACCAGAGCCGTGGGGTGTCCGATAATTCGTTTTAAAATCAACTGGCGTCATTGAAAAAATATTCTCACTTTGTTCAATAATGTTTGGCAAAATCGTATTATCTAAAGCCTGCATTACCTTGGCTGTAAATTCCTCCTTAATTTCATCCCATTGATGACCACCCTTCAAATTGGGAACAGGTATTAAGGCATAAAAACTATCAGCGTTACTTGGTGCAAAAGATGGGTCTGTACAAGTTGGTCGATGTAAGTATATAGAAAAATCCTCAGCAAGCTTATGATCATCAAAGATGTCTTTGAGTAATTCTTTATATCTGGGTCCCATCCAAATAGTATGGTGTGCAATATTTTTATACTTTATTTTCGATCCGAAGAATATAACAAATAGCCCCATAGAATGCTTTGCGAATTTTTTAATGAATGTATTATGCAAAGAAATTTTCTCTTGGCCCAAAAGCTCAGAAGAAACTTGTACTGGATCAGCATTACAAATTAATTTATCTACACTGTGTTGTTCTCCATTCTTAAATGAAATTTCCGTCACCTTCGAATTTTTAACATGAATTTGATCAGCATCATGCTGGTACTGAATATTAATATCATGTCGTTTCATCAATTTTTCTAACTCATTAACCAGTTTTCCTGTACCACCCATGCAGAAGTAAATACCCCATTTCTGTTCTAAGGCATGAATAAGTGAATATATGGAGGATGTCGAGAATGGATTGCCGCCTACTAGCAAAGGTTGAATTGAAAATGCTTGCCGAAGATTTGGGTGCCTTATGTAACTTGAAACAAAACTATAAACTGAACGATAGCCTCTTAATCTTATAATATCTGGCGCATATTTTACCATCGTCATAAGCTTGCCAAAAGGCTGGCTGGCTAATTTTTCATAACCTAACTCAAATATTTTTTGCGATGCCTTTAACATTTTTAGATAGCCATCAACATCTTTTGGTGACAGGGATTTTATTTGTGCCAACATTGTTTCTTGATTTGGCCCATAATCAAATATAGTTTTATCATAAGAAAAATAGAATTGATACCATGGGTCCAAAGCTCTAAATTCCAAATGATCTTCAAGATTCTCTCCTAATAGAGCAAATAACTCATAAAAAAGAATAGGCGCTGTAATAACTGTTGGGCCAGCATCATGTGTATAGCCACCCCTTTCAAAAACTTGTGCTCGCCCTCCTAAGGTATCTAATCTTTCAAATAGCGTCACTTCATTCCCATGAGCACGCATACGAATTGCGGCAGCAATACCTCCAAAACCACCGCCGAGAATACTAATTTTTTGCATATGTATTTATTTTAGTAAAAAGCTCATCTTTCAATGCAATAACAATTGGCTGAATAACAATTGGCAAACGATGAACTTTAAGCATCATATTTTCGAGCAATAACTTCACCAGATTTAAATTTTCATTTAATAAATCTTGATTGATTAAATTTTTAATATTTACCTTATTCTTAGATTGTTTTTTTTTGTTTTCAAACAGCCGAATTAAGACTGCATTAGGATGGTTATTTAGCAAATCAGAACATTGTGCTTGTTCAATTCCAATTAAATTTTCAATATCATTAAGCCATTGATAGGCAAGCCCAAATTCATTGGCAATTTCTGATAATGCTTCACATTCATCGCCCGCATATTCTTTACATTTAAACATGCCCATCATTGGTAATAAAATTAATGGTGCCGTCTTATTAACTGCTATTTGTTGATACTCGGGCCATGAAGTTCTTTTTGAATCTACACTGACATCAACAGATTGGCCAAATATAATGTCTTTAACAGAACATGAGAGTAATTTTAATAAAATAGTTTGATGCCAGCCTTGTTCAATTTCTGTTAGCTTTCTAAATGACTCTGCTATTAAAAAATCTCCTGAACATATGGCAGCAGGAATACCAAATTCCTTCCAAACAGTTAACCTTCCTCGTCTGAGTGAATCATTGTCACAAACATCATCATGCAATAAAGAGGCGCTATGAATTAATTCACATACCACAGCCCATTTAATGTAAGTTTGATTTGAAAGGCCTAATAATGCTCCCGAAGCTAATGCAAGTCTTGCTCTTATCCATTTACCTTCAGATTCACCATGATGTTTTAGCCACTGAGATAAAAAATTATCATCTACAGCTAAGCTTGATGCAAACTCATGCTTAACCTGTTGTAAAAATTCATCCGCTTCAGGCGGCATAAAAAATTCAGAGTGACCAATTTGACTTAATTTCATATATAAAAAAAACGCGCCATTACTGGCGCGTTTATTCTCAAGTTTTTTCAGCTAAATTATTTAGTACCTAAGCACCTGCGTCAGATTTACGTTGAGCAATCATATAAATCATGACACCAAACACTGCTTTAGCTACTACATCAGCAATCGTATATCCTACTTGAACAGCTGCATTAATTTCACCTGCAACCATTCCACCAACACCTAGCATTGGTAGGATAAACACTACTGGATAAAAACACCATGAAAGTATTGTAAGCGTTCTAGCGCCACCTACAAGACCTTGAACAGCTTTTGGTTGTTTTGGAATAGATGCACCCAAACCAGAAACCAAATCTCGTACAATGTACAAGAATGGAATCATCGCTGCAATCCACCATACCCAACGTGTACCCGCATCTGCTGAAACCTCGCCTGGATAACCAAGTACAACCATTAAAGCAGCTGCAAAAGCTAACTTGGTACCTCTGGAGTAAGTTTCATCTTTACTTAATCTCATAACTAAAACAAGTTCAAGTAAAAGTAGCGGTACTGTTAAGAGCCAATCAACATAACGATATGCATCATTAAATTGAGCTCCCGTTGCCTCAACCATTCCATTAGATAGTACATAAGCATCATTAAAGCTTTCGAACATTCTCACGTAGTGGTAAAAGGCGATTAAACAAACTAGGCCAGACAAAGTTAAAGCTGTTTTGTATGCTGGAGCGACTTGAGAGCGCTGAGCAAAAAAGAACACTGTCCCTGCGCCAAATGTTGCGATGGCAAACGACAGTGAATTGTAGACTAAATTATAATCTGCAAATTCCATTGTTTCTCCTGTTCCTTACTAATACCTTTTTTAAACTTCCAGCTCTTTAAAAAACATATCAATAATTAATTATTTAATAAAAAGGCAAAAAATTTTGGTATGGAGAATCTGCATTCCTCCCAGTGCAAGAATTAGTGCCACTTATTACAAATACAATTAATAAGTGTACTTATAATCAATTAGCTTTGAAAGAAAAAATCTGATTTAGTTTAATTTTTTTTTGAATATATTGAATACAGCACCCAAACAAAAACAATGCCTGCCGCACCGGAAGTAGCGATGTTATTTAGCACATTTGATAATATTGCCACTAAATTTAGATTTCCAATAAAAGGAATATTAGGTTGGCCTAATAGCAGTTCAACCAACACAAATAAAATAATTAGACTCAATAAAGATTCAGTTAAGTTTACTGCCCATTTTTGTACTAATTTTAAATAATTCATTTTAAAACCTCGTTTGAAAAAGGGCCCTTTAGGGCCCTTTAAACTATGGAAACTTAAACAATTTCTATACTACTTCCTAGCTTTCCAAATTGAATAAAGAACCCAAACAGCAACAAGACCAACAATGCCTTGACTGCCTAAGCTATTTATTAATTCAGTAACAGTGCCGATTACATTAGGTGTTCCAAAAAATGGGACAGCTGCACCCCCCATTAATATTTCAAGAACGATTGATAATGCGAGTAGGCTTACAATGGTTTCTGACAATCCACCAGCCCACTTTCTTACGGTTGCTAGTACATCCATAACTATTCTCCTGTTGTAATATAAAAAAGTTTAAACTTTCATCTCTTTAAACTTGAAAAAAGTTTACACCTGTTTTTTATAAAAAACACAATATATTGAGTTTTTTTTAATTTTTAAACTAAATGTAGAATTTTTAGTGTAGGATAATAGGTTCCCTCTCAACATATAGTGTTTTCCTGAAAGCCTGACTTTTTCAATACTCTACTTAATTACAGCCGCCTTTAATAATCAACCTATGATTATCTATAATGGTTTATTATTTATAAATAACCATGGGGAATTAAAATGAGTAAATTAGATGATGATATTGTGGCATGCGGCTGTGGCAGAAGCCCAACAGGAAAATGCATCGGTTGGCATGGTCTCTCTGAGGAGGAATATCAAATAAAACTCAAAGAATATGAGGATGAAGAAAAGAAATAGAAAAAATAGTATTCCTTTTGAAAACTATTTTTTAGATCGTTTCGACGTTATTCCACGGTAACTGATTTTGCTAAATTTCTAGGTTTATCAACATCTGTTTTTTTAATTAATGCAACATGGTAAGCCAATAATTGAACAGGTACGGCATGAATTATTGGTGATAAAACCCCTGCATGCCTGGGGGTTCGAATAACCTTGATATCTGTTTCTGCATAAAAATGACTATCACTGTCTGCAAACACATAAAGCATACCACCCCGCGCCTTCACCTCTTGCATGTTTGATTTTAATTTTTCTAAAAGTGAATCATTTGGAGCAATTACCACCACTGGCATATTGGCATCAACTAAAGCCAAAGGCCCATGTTTTAATTCTCCAGCAGGATAAGCTTCTGCATGAACGTATGAAATTTCTTTTAATTTTAATGCGCCTTCTAATGCGATTGGATAATGAATTCCTCTTCCTAAAAATAAAGCATGGTCTTTATGAGCAAATTGTTTTGCCCAATCTTTGATTTGTGGCTCTAGATTTAGAGCATATTGAATGCTGACAGAAAGTCGACGCAATTCTTCAATGAATTCTTGTTCTAATTTTTTATTTATTTTTTGCTTAATTTTTGCCAAGCTTACACAAATAATAAATAAAGCTGCTAATTGAGTAGTAAAGGCTTTGGTAGAAGCAACACCGATTTCAATTCCTGCACGGGTATAGAAAACCATATCTGATTCTCTAACTATGGCACTATCTTGAACATTACAGATTGTTAACGTTTTTTTATGGCCAATTCTTTTTGCATGCTTAAGTGCTTCAATCGTGTCTAAGGTTTCGCCTGATTGAGAAATTGTGATTATCAGCTGTTTAAATTTCACAACTGAGTCACGGTATCTGTATTCACTCGCAATTTCTACACTGGTTGGAATTTTTGCAATCGACTCAAACCAATATTTTGCTGTTAGGCCTGCATAGTAACTCGTGCCAGCAGCTAGAATTAAAATACTATCGATATCTTTTAAGAAAATTCCTGCATCTTCACCTAATAAGGTTATATCAAAATTATTATTATCAATAACCGCCTCGATAGTATCGCTGATAGCTCTTGGCTGCTCATAAATTTCTTTTTGCATAAAATGATCATGAGGGCCCAGCTCCATTGATTCCAAATTTACATTACTACTATGAACGCTGCGTGAGACTGATTTCATATTCAGATCATAAATTTGAAAATTATCTGCGGTAATTTCTACAACATCACCATCTTCAAGGTAAATAATTTTTTTAGTAATAGACAATAGTGCAGATACATCAGATGCAATAAAGTTTTCTTGATTGCCTAATCCTATTAGAAGCGGGCAGCCAACCCGTGCACATATCAATTGGTCAGGGTGTTTTAACGAAACTACACCTATTGCAAATGCACCCTTTAACTCTTTAGTTGCAAGTGCTGTTGCTTTTAGTAATGTTTTTTCTTTTTGATAGAAATAATGGATGAGGTGAGCAATAACTTCTGTATCAGTTTCAGACTCAAACTGATAACCAAGTTTCTTTAATTTTTCACACTCTTCAGCATGATTCTCAATAATGCCATTGTGAACAACCGCAATTTCATTATTTGAAACATGAGGGTGGGCATTCTGCTCAGTCACACCTCCATGCGTGGCCCATCGCGTATGGCCAATTCCTAATAATCCTTGTAATTTCTTATCTTCAATTTTAGTTTTTATACTAGCCACTCGACCTGTTGATCGCACACGCTCTATGCTGCCATTTACCAAAGCAATGCCGGCAGAATCATAGCCACGGTATTCAAGTCTCTCCAAGCCACTTATTAAATGAGGAAGAATATTTTTTTTTGATACACCACCGACAATTCCACACATTATTTCTTAGTTGGCCTTTTCCAGTCTGGAACTGTTTTTTGTTCGGTTCTAGATAACGTTAATTTTTCTGCAGGCACGTCTTCTGTAATCGTTGAGCCTGCTCCGATTGTCGCGCCTTGACCAATTTTTACAGGTGCAATTAATTGCGTATCTGAACCCACAAAAACATTAGACTCAATTATTGTTTTATATTTATTTGCGCCATCATAATTACAAGTAATAGTTCCTGCACCAATATTCACATCACTGCCAATTTCTGCATCTCCTATATAACTAAGATGATTTATTTTAGTTCCCATACCAATTTGTGCGTTCTTCACTTCAACATAATTACCTACATGAACATTTTCTGCAAGATTACATCCAGGTCTTAATCGTGCAAAAGGTCCAATCCTATTTTGCTCACCCACAACACTAGAATCAATATGAGAAAATGACTCAATAACCGTATTCTTTTTTATCTCACAACTTTTTAAAATTGTATAAGCTTTCACATGAACGCCTTCACCAAGTATTACCTTTCCTTCAAAAACACAACCAACATCAATTGTTACATCCTGACCACAAGTTAATTCGCCCCGAATATCAATTCTGTTAGGGTCTATTATGGTGACTCCTTGGTCCATCAATTTTTTTGCCAAACTCATTTGATACGCCCTTTCCATCATTGCTAACTCGTATTTTGAGTTAATACCTGTAATGGTGATTTCGTCTAATGCCTGATAAGAGGATATTCTACTATTGTCCTCAACTGCAAATTTTACAATGTCTGTTAAATAATACTCTTTTTGCTGATTATTATTAGATAATTGCTTAAGCCATTTCTTAAGTTTTTTTGAATCTACAGCCATTATTCCTGAATTAATTTCGGAAATTTTTTTTTCTGCACTACTGCAATCCTTGTCTTCAACAATTGCAATAATTTTATTGTTATCTCTAACTACACGACCATAACCCTGGGAATCTCCTTTGTTAAAGGTCATGATACTTATTCCGCCCTTCGTTAGACTAATCAATTTTTTTAAATCATCAACATCAATCAAAGGCACATCACCATATAAAATTAAAGTAACGTCACCGAGAATAAATGGAGCAGCTTGTTGGAGTGCATGGCCGGTTCCTAGTTGCTCTTTTTGTAATGGCCAATTAAATGAATTTTTTGAAAAGACCGATTTAATTGTTTCTGCTCGATACCCAACAACAATTGATACGTCTAATGGATTTAATGATAATGCTGAATCAACAACATATTTTATGAGTGGTTTATTGGCAAGTGGCTGTAACACCTTAGGGAGATCTGAACACATCCGTGTTCCTTTACCAGCAGCTAAAATTACAACACTTAATGTCATTTTTTTTTTTTATTTTTAGTATAAACAAAAAAAGCAGCACGAAGCTGCTTTTTCACTTATTTCTAATTTATTTTTTCTTGCGTAATTTTTCAATCGCTTGAAGTTGAGCCATCGCTTGAGCTAGTTCCGCCTGTGCCTTGGCAAAATCAATTTCTGCACTTTTATTTTTAATTGCATCTTCAGCTGATTTTTTTGCTGCTAGCGCTTTTGCTTCATCCAAATCAGCACCTCGAATTGCTGTATCTGATAGGACTGTTACATGTCCTGGCTGAACTTCTAAAATTCCTCCGGAGACAAAAACCAGCTGTTCTTCAGATTTATCAGCCAGCTTAATTCTTACAGAACCAGATTTAAGTGCCGTTATCATCGGTGCGTGATGGGGGTATATACCTACTTCGCCCATAATAGCTGGTGCAGCAATAAATTCTGCCATACCTGAAAATATAGACTCTTCCGCGCTTACAATATCAATTTGTACAGTATTTGCCATAATTATTTAGTTTTTTTTGCCTTTTCAATAGCCTCTTCAATACCACCCACCATATAGAAAGCTTGTTCTGGAAGATCATCATACTCACCATCAACAATTGCTTTAAAGCCTTTAATGGTTTCTTTTAATGATACATATTTTCCAGGAGAACCAGTGAATACCTCAGCTACATGGAATGGTTGAGACAAGAATCGTTGAATTTTTCTGGCACGACCAACCACCAATTTATCCTCTGGGGATAATTCGTCCATACCTAAAATTGCGATAATATCTCGTAGTTCTTTATAGCGCTGCAATGTTGATTGAACTGCTCGGGCAACTTGATAATGTTCCTCACCAACCACCTGAGGATCTAATTGTCTCGATGTGGAATCTAATGGATCAACAGCAGGGTAAATCCCAAGAGACGCAATGTCTCTTGATAACACAACAGTGGAGTCCAAATGTTGGAAAGTTGTTGCCGGTGATGGGTCAGTTAAGTCGTCAGCAGGAACATAAACTGCTTGAATAGATGTAATTGAACCTGTTTTTGTTGAAGTAATTCGTTCTTGTAAACGACCCATTTCGTCCGCTAAGGTTGGCTGATAACCAACAGCAGAGGGCATACGGCCTAGAAGCGCTGAAACTTCTGTCCCCGCCAATGTATATCGATAAATATTGTCAACAAAGAAAAGAACATCGCGGCCTTCATCTCTAAATTTTTCGGCCATGGTTAAACCTGATAATGCAACACGCAAACGGTTACCCGGGGGCTCATTCATTTGTCCAAAAACCATCGCAACTTTTGACTCTTTCATATTTTTTAATTGAATAACACCAGCTTCTGCCATCTCATGATAAAAGTCATTTCCTTCACGTGTTCTTTCACCAACACCCGCAAAAACTGATAAACCAGAATGTTGTTTTGCAATGTTATTAATTAATTCAAGCATATTAACTGTTTTACCAACACCCGCACCACCAAATAAACCAACTTTGCCGCCTTTAGCAAAAGGGCACATAAGGTCAATCACTTTAATACCTGTCTCAAGTAATTCAACGGATGGAGATAAATCATTAAACTCTGGTGCTTTTTGATGAATAGATCTAAATTCTTTGGAATCAATTTCACCCACTTCATCGATTGGTCGGCCCAAGACATCCATAATTCGGCCTAATGTTCCCTCGCCGACAGGAACTTGGATCGGCGCTCCAGTAGAAGCAAATTGAGTACCACGAGAGAGGCCATCTGTAGAACCCATGGCAATAGTTCTTACAATGCCATCACCTAGTTGTTGCTGAACTTCTAACGTTAAACCCGTCTCGGCTGTTGAATTTTTATCTTCAATGATTAAGGCATCATAAACTCTAGGCATTTGGTCACGAGGAAACTCGACGTCAACCACGGCACCAATACATTGCACAACTTTTCCGATTTGTTTCGTACTCATTATTTATCCTTACTTATTCATAATTAATATGATTAAAAAAATCTAAGACACGGCAGCCGCGCCACCAACAATTTCTGAAATTTCTTTGGTAATCGCTGCTTGTCTTGCCTTGTTATAAACTAGCGTTAATTCATCAATCACTGCTCCAGCATTATCTGATGCTGCTTTCATAGCAACCATGCGTGATGATTGTTCGGACGCCATATTTTCAGTCACCGCATGATAAATTAATGACTCAATATAACGGGTCAATAATTGATCAATCACTTCTTTGGCTTCAGGTTCATATATATAATCCCAGCTACTATCGGGGCTACCAACTTTTTCTCCTGAAAGTGGCAGAATTTGCTCCATCATGGGTTCTTGTTTCATTGTATTAATGAAATTGGTGTAGCAAATATGTAGCTCATCAATTTCACCATCAATATATGCATCAAGCATTACCTTAATGGTACCAATCAAGCTTTCTAAATTTGGCGTATCACCCAATCCGGTTAAATTTGATTTTATGTTTGCGCCTACGCGTCCCATGAACCCAAGCGCTTTATTTCCAATTGCACTAACTTGAATTTTTTTGTTTTCTTTTTCCCAATTACGCATCTGATTAATTGAGGCTCGTAAAACATTAGTATTTAAACCGCCACATAGACCCTTATCAGAGGTAACAACAATTAAACCAACGTTTTTAACCTGCTGACGTTGAATTATAAAAGGGTGTTTATACTCAGATTGTGCGTACGAAAGATTTGCAACCACATTACGAATTTTTTCCGCATAAGGTCTAGCTGCCGTCATTCTCTCTTGCGCCTTGCGCATTTTTGAGGCGGCCACCATTTCCATTGCCTTGGTGATTTTCCGTGTATTCTCTACACTTTTAATCTGGGTGCGTATCTCTTTACCAACTGCCATTCATTATCCTTATTTTAGTAAGAGCTTGATGCTTTAAAATCTTCAATTGCTTTGGCTAATGCTTTCGCATCATCCTCAGATAGATCTTTTGTACTATTAATACTGTCCATAATTTTTTTATACTTAGAGGCCATGAATCCATGAAGATCTTTTTCAAAAGCTAAAACTTTATTTGTTGGCACATCATCTAAATAACCATTGTTCGCTGCATACAAAGATACAGCCATTTGAGGAACTGAAAGTGGTGAGTATTGCGATTGCTTCATTAGCTCAGTAAACATAACGCCCTGATCTAACTGTTTACGAGTTGCTTCATCCAAGTCAGAAGCAAATTGAGCAAAAGCTGCCAACTCGCGGTATTGTGCTAAAGCCAATCGAACACCACCCCCCAATTTTTTAATTACCTTTGTTTGCGCAGCACCACCTACCCGAGAAACAGAAATACCTGCATTCATTGCAGGACGAATACCTGCATTAAATAAATCAGTTTCCAAAAATATTTGTCCATCAGTAATTGAAATCACGTTGGTTGGCACGAAAGCCGAAACGTCACCTGCAGCAGTTTCAATTACTGGCAATGCAGTTAACGACCCTGTTTTACCTTTAACTTTGCCATCTGTAAATTTCTCTACGTATGCCTCATTAACTCTTGCAGCACGCTCTAATAATCGAGAGTGAATGTAAAAAACATCACCTGGGTAAGCCTCACGACCTGGAGGCCTTCTTAATAATAGTGAAATTTGTCGATAAGCAACAGCCTGTTTTGTTAAATCGTCATAAACGATTAGAGCATCTTCGCCCCGATCACGGAAATATTCCCCCATCGTGCATCCAGAGTATGGTGCTAAAAACTGTAATGCCGCTGAATCAGATGCCGATGCTGATACAACAGTGGTATATTCCATTGCTCCATTTTCTTCTAATCTTCGCACCACGTTCATAATGGTTGATGCTTTTTGACCAATAGCAACATAAATACATTTCATGTTTTGGCCTTTTTGATTAATTATTGCATCCACTGCAACTGCCGTTTTACCGGTTTGCCTGTCTCCAATAATTAGCTCTCGCTGTCCTCGGCCAATCGGTACCATAGCATCAACAGCTTTTAAACCCGTTTGTACAGGCTCAGAAACTGATTTTCTTGCGATTACGCCTGGGGCTACTTTTTCGATTTTATCTGTTTCTTTTGTTTTTATAGGGCCTTTGCCATCAATCGGGATACCTAACGCGTCAACCACACGTCCAATAAGCGCTGGTCCCACAGGCACCTCAAGGATTTTACCTGTACATTTACAGGTATCTCCCTCTGTAATGTGTTCATAATCGCCCATAATCACAGCACCAACTGAGTCGCGTTCCAGGTTTAATGCAAGGCCATAAGTATTACCTGGAAATTCAATCATCTCTCCCGACATCACATTGGATAAACCGTGAATACGAACAATTCCATCTGTAACAGAAACCACCGTGCCCTGGGTTTTCGCTTCAGAACTAGCAGAAAAATTTTTGATTCTGCTCTGTATTAATTCACTAATTTCTGACGTTGATAACTGCATTCATATCTCCCAATTTAAAAGCTTATGACTTTAAGCTATAAGCTAAACTATCTAATTGACCTCTAACCGAAGCATCAATGACGGTATCACCAACAATAATTTTTGTTCCGCCAATAATGCTTTTATCGATTACTAAATTACTTTCAATTTTTTTATTAAATTTCTTTTCCAAGCTCGCGACAAGATTCTTTATTACAGCAGCCTCAGGTTCCTCTGCAACAATAATTTGTGCTTCCATTGTGCCTTCTTCTGTAGCTTTTAGTTCTTCATAAATATCGTAAATATAGGGAATAATCATTAATCTTTTGTTTTCGATTAATAATTTTATTAAATTTTTTCCATGTTCATCGATATTACCAACACAGGTCATTAATGTTGTTTCTCTCTCCGAATCTAAAATTTTAGTGTCTTCCAAAAAAGCTTTTAATTCACTATTTGTCACTAAGCCACTCAACAAGCCCAGTAAATCCGACCAAACATTTAGCTTTTTATCATCTTTCGCTAGTTTAAATATAGCCACCGCATAAGGTCTGGCGATTGTTGAAATTTCAGCCATTAAATTATAGGTCCTTCGCTAATTTTGCTAACATGTCTGAGTGCGCTTTTTTATCAATTTCTTTTGCAAGAATTTTTTCAGCGCCTGCAATAGCAAGACTTGATACTTGTCCTCGTAGGTCTTCCTTGGCACGATTAATTTCTTGATCAATTTCTGATTTAGCGGTCGAAATAATTCTGTCTGCTTCATTTTTGGCCTGCACTTTTGCTTCTTCAACTATTTCAGAAGCTCGTTTCTCAGCTTGGCCCAAAATATCAGCACCTTTCTGTTTGGTAGCCTCTAATGTCTCAGCATTTTTCTTTGATGCAATCTCTAGAGACATTTTTCCCTCTTCAGCCGCCGCTAAACCATCTGCGATTTCCTTTTGTCTTTTTTCAATAGCATTTAATAACGGTGGCCAAATAAATTTAACGGTAAACCAGATCAAAATAGCAAAAGCCAATGCTTGAGCGATCATCGTAAAATTAAGATTCATTATTTCTCCCTATCAAATCCGGTGTTAATAGAACTAAGCTGCAACCACACTTAGTAATGGATTAGCAAATGCAAACATCATAGCTAAACCAACGCCGATAATGAATGAAGCATCAATAAGACCAAGCAATAAGAAAACTTTAACTTGTAATTGCGGGATCATTTCAGGTTGTCTGGCAGCACCTTCCAAAAAGCTTGCGCACATGATACCAATACCTACACATGCACCTAAAGCGCCTAGTCCAATAATAAGACCAATGCCTATACCTGTGTAAGCCTGAATTTGAGCTAAAAGTTGTACTGTTTCCATAATTTATTTCCTTTAGTAAAAAAATTAAAAATTAATGTCCTTCTTGCGCCATTGCTAAATACACAACAGTTAACATCATGAAAATGTATGCCTGAAGAACGACAATCAAAATATGAAATATTGCCCATCCAGCACCAAGAATTGAACTAAAAAATATTCCGTGAACACTGGTAGCTGCCCACAAACCTAATAACAAGAAAATCACCTCACCCGCATACATATTTCCGAAGAGTCGGAGGGAGTGTGAAAGGGGTTTTGATACATATTCAATAAGGTTGAAAAGAAAGTTAGCTGGCCAAACAAATACCGACGAACCAAACGGCGCACAAAAAATCTCATGCATCCAACCTTTAAAACCATTTGCTTTAATCGCATAAAAAATCATTAAAAACCAAACCCCTAAAGCAAGTGCAAAAGTTGTATTCACATCTGAAGTTGGGACATGTTTCCATTCATGTAAACCCAATAAACCATAAAACGATGCCATGATATCAATCGGTAGAAAATCCATAGCATTCATCATTAAAACCCAAACAAATACCGTTAAAGCTGCAGGCGCAATGAATGAATGACGATTGCCGTGAAAGATAGCTGATACTTGACTGTCAATAAAGCCAAATAAAAGCTCAACAAATGCTTGTGTTTTCGTTGGCACTTGCGACGTTGCTTTTCTTGCAACCAGCCATATTAGGCCAATAGAAAGAACACCCAATAGGACAGCCATAACAAAAGAATCTAAATGAACAACCATGAAATCATGTTCAATTAACTGAAATACATTATTAGATAAGTGGTGTCCAATATATTCCGAAGGTGATTCGTATGAGCTTCCAGCCAAACTATTAATTCCTATAAATTATTCATGACTAAGCTTAGAAATTGCTAATCCAGAAAAAATAGCTGCAATCCCCAAACCCACTATTACTGCAAAAGGCACGATGTTTTCGTAAACATTGAAAACTAACCAAAGTCCAACAACAATAATTACAATCTTTATTCCCTCAGCTTTTAACGCTTTAAGAACTATTGCTGACGGTTGATTATTTTTTTTATTTTGGTAAGCAACAGGCGCCGATAAGAGCACGCCACAAATAACACACAATGATCCTAAAATAAGCGATAAACTTGCATGCCAATCAAAAATAAAAAAAATAATCAACGCTATTATCCCTTCAATGATTAATAGCTGCCTAATCATTTGCCTTACTTCTGAGGGATATAAACTTAATAGATTCATGACAGTTTATTCATGTATTAAAAATGCCATGGCCATAAAATCTTATTCAGCAAAGTTCGAAATTTTCGCTGTATTTGCCTCAACAGTCAAGCTTTATAGCCTATTATTTTAATTTATCAAGTATTTGCTGAATTTCATCTAAATTTGAGTAACTAATCTTTAGGTAGCCATTACCTTTTTGATTATGATGAATGCTGACTTTAAGTCCTATGGACTCAGAAATTTCATTTTCAATGATTCGAATATCCTCAGATTTTGATCGAAGCCTACCTTTAGCATCTAATTTTGTTGCAGATACTAAATTTTCTACTTCGCGCACTGATAATTTTTGAGAAATGATTTTTTGGCATAGCATAACTTGATCGCTGGCCTCTAAAGATATTAATGCGCGCGCATGCCCCATTTCAATTTTCTTTTCTAGTAACGCCGCTTGAACTCTTTCTGTGAGATTAAGTAATCTTAAAAGGTTAGAGACAGCCACTCTTGATTTGCCAAGCGCATCAGCTGCCGATTCATGTGTCATATCAAACTCTTCAATAAGTCTTTTTATGCCAGTTGCCTCTTCAATTACATTTAAATCTTCTCTTTGCATATTTTCAATAAGCGCCATTGCTAGTGCTGATGAATCGCTGATGTCTTTTATGATTACTGGCACTTCTGTCAATCCAGCTATTTTAGAAGCGCGCCATCGACGCTCGCCTGCTATAATTTCAAACAATTGATCAGTTTTTTTTCTAACAAGAATCGGCTGCATCATGCCTTGAGATTTGATGGAGTTCGCTAAATCATTTAACTGCTCTTGATCCATTGAAGTCCTAGGTTGATACTTCCCAGAAGTTAATTGGTCAATTGCTAACATTTCTAGTCCTAATCTGTTTTGCTCGATATCATTGCTCAATAACGCGTCAAGCCCTCTACCTAATCCTTTATTTTTCATTGTGCTGTCCTAATAAAATTTCTTCTGCTAAGGTTAAATAAGCTTTCGCGCCCTTGGAGCTTCGATCATAACTAATCACAGACTGTCCGTAGCTGGGTGCTTCTGCTAATCTAACGTTTCGCGGAATGATTGTTGTATAAACTTTTGAGCCAAAATGTGCAGCTAATTGATCTGAAACTTGTTTGGTAAGGGTATTTCTTCTGTCAAAAAGGGTGCGTAATAAACCCTCTATTTCAATATTAGGATTTAAATGCTGTTTAACCTTTTTTATAGTGCTAACTAAATCTGACAATCCCTCCAACGCAAAATATTCACATTGCATAGGAATGATGACAGAGTTTGCTGCTACCAAAGCATTTACAGTTAATAAGTTTAAGGCGGGCGGGCAATCAATTAAGATAAAATCATAGCCATTCAATGTATTAATTTGATTTTTTAATATGTATTCGCGCTTGGGTAAATCAACCAGTTCTACCTCAGCCCCAGCTAAAGCTTGATTTGCGCCAGCTACATCAAATTTTTCTGATGGCGACCTCGTAATAATATCTTTTAAATTTTTATTGCCAATTAATACCTCATAAATTGAGCCGTGAATATCTTTTTTTGAAACTCCAGAACCGGAGGTGGCATTAGCTTGTGGATCTAAATCAATCAAAAGAACTTTTTTTTGATTATTTGCTAATGCTGCAGCTAAATTTACTGTCGAGGTTGTCTTTCCTACCCCCCCTTTTTGATTAGAAATAGCGAAAATTTTCAAATTTTTTTCCATTAATTTTTTTTAATCATAACAATGCATCTTTCTGCGTTTAAAAAAGGCACCATAATATCTATTACGGTATGTTCTAGCTGGATTGGTAAAAGCTTATTTCCAGCAACCTTTTTACCTTTCATGGCAAGCCAATAGCCTGAGTTTTTTAAAAATTTCTTTGTTAAGAAGATAAAATTATCTAGGTCGCTAAATGCTCGAGAAATTACCGTATCAAAATAATCTTGACGATCCAAAGCCTCAATTCGAGCATGAATTACTTCTGTATTTTTCAGATCTAACTCAATACAAACTTGGCGTAAAAAAGAAATTTTTTTTTCTACTTTATCAATAAGCGTTACTTGTTTCGAGGGCTCACAAATTGCAATAATCAGTCCTGGTAAGCCTGCACCACTTCCAACGTCCAAAATTTTTTCCCCCTTGATATATTTTAGAATTGCTAAACAATCGAGTAAATGATGGGTCGTAATACTCATATCATCACGCAACGCAGTTAAATTTATTTTTTTATTCCACTTTATTAATAAATCCTTATAAATCAATAATTTATTAATTATTTTTGGTTCCAAATTTAACCCCAGTTCCTTCACTCCAAGGTGTAACGTTTCCTCAGCATCATGCAACTTTTGATTTCTGTTGACTTGATTCATAATTTTTATTTTTCTTGAGATAAATCAACAATATTGAGATAGTTGATGGTGTAATTCCAGAAATACGACTCGCTTGATCAAGGGTTTCTGGTTGATGTTTTTCCAACAAATATTTTGCCTCGGTACTCAACCCATGAATTTCCTTGTAATTAATATTTTTGTGAATTTTTAACTTCAACTGAACTTTATTTCGATCAATTTCTTCTTTTTGACGCACAATATAACCAGAATACTTAGCCAAAATTTCTACTTGCTCACCTATTTCATGCATTACAGAGGGGTTTTCGTTAATGAGGGCATAAATATTTTCATATTTTATTTCTGGGCGTTTTAACAAGTCATAAGCAGAAAATTCCGATTCCAGAAGTTTTCCAAAAATTTGTTTTTGCAATGCTTGGTTCATATTTTTTGGTTTTAAAATTAATTTTTTAAGTTTATTTTCTTCCGCTCTTACTGCCTTTTGTTTTGTTTCATAAATCTTCCATTGATTATCGTTAATCAGCCCTAACTCTCGAGCCTTTGGCGTTAATCTTGCATCAGCATTATCTTCCCTTAGAAGTAATCTGTATTCCGCGCGGCTGGTAAACATTCGATAGGGCTCTGTTACCCCTCTTGTGATTAAGTCATCTATCATAACCCCCATGTAAGACTCTTCGCGGCCTGGCGACCAACACTCTTTATTCTGAACAGATAAAGCGGCATTAAGTCCGGCTATAAGGCCCTGTGCGGCTGCTTCTTCATAACCTGTCGTTCCATTTACCTGGCCTGCAAAAAATAAACCTTCAATGGCCTTACTTTCTAAGCTACTTTTTAGGGCGCGGGGATCATAATAATCATATTCAATCGCATAACCTGGTCTTAAAATATGAACTTTTTCTAAGCCTACAATTGAGCGAACGAACTCATATTGAATATCAAACGGTAAGCTAGTTGATATTCCGTTTGGATAGACTTCATGCGTATTTAGCCCTTCGGGCTCAATAAAAATTTGATGTGAAGATTTATCTGCAAAGCGCTGAATTTTATCTTCAACCGAAGGGCAATATCTTGGCCCAACACCTTCAATAACTCCCGTATACATTGGTGATCTATCCAAACCTGTGCGAATTATTTCATGTGTTTTTTCATTTGTATGCGTTATCCAACAAGATATTTGCTGAGGATGCTCATTTTTTTTCGATATGTTTGAAAAGTAAGGTGTTGGAAAATCACCAGGCTGCTCAATCATTTTGGAATAATCAATGGTTCTGCCATCGAGCCTTGGGGGCGTTCCTGTTTTAAGTCTTCCAACAGGCAGCTCCAAATCTCTTAATTTTTTTGCGAGACTGCTTGCAGAAGGATCCCCTGCACGCCCTGCCTCATAATTTTGTAAACCTACATGAACCAACCCGCTTAAAAATGTACCAGCAGTTAAAATAATTTTTTTTGCATGAAAAATTAATCCCATTTGTGTTTTAACGGCTTCAACCCTATTAGATTTAACGATTACATCATCAACCGCTTGTTGAAATATTGATAAATTAGGTTGATTTTCTAGTGCTTTTCGAACGGCTGCTTTATAAAGAATACGATCCGCCTGTGCTCGTGTTGCCCTTACTGCAGGACCTTTGCTTTGATTTAAAATTCGAAATTGGATGCCTGCTTGATCTATAGCGCGCGCCATTAACCCGCCCATAGCGTCAATTTCTTTAACCAAATGGCCCTTGCCTATGCCGCCAATAGATGGGTTACAGGACATCTGGCCAAGTGTTTCAATATTATGAGTAATTAAAAGTGTTTTAGCGCCCAAGCGCGCTGAAGCTAATGCCGCTTCTGTCCCTGCGTGACCGCCACCTATTACAATTACATCAAAATTTTCTTGAAATCTCATTTATAGAATTTTACTTGAATTATGCACACATTAATATGATTTGTTCCACGTGAAACATTTAAAAAAACTGTTCCACGTGAAACATTATTTGCCTATACAAAATTGACTAAATATTTCCCCCAACAAATCTTCCGATGAAAAAGCACCCGTAACCTGTGATAACGATTTTTGCGCCAAATTAAGGTCTTCAGCACATAAATCTGGCGTTTTTAGATTATTAATAGCATTATTTAAATACTTATTTACTTCGTTAAGTGCAAAAATGTGCCTTTCGCGAGCAATAAAAATTTGCTCCTCATTATCAGGCCGGACACCCAATTGTTTAAGAATTTGATCCTGTAATAAATCAATGCCTTTGTTAAATTTTGCTGATATCATTATTGGCGTTAGGTTTTTATCAATTGTTAAATTTGATTCATCAGCTACTAAATCAATTTTATTAAAAGCCCAAATAATATTTATATCTTTAGGTAATTGTTTTAAAATATTTTTTTCATAAATAGTAATTCCTTCTCTGGCATCTACAAGAAAAATAATAATTCCTGCATTTTGTATACTTGCCCAAGTTTTTGTAATGCCGATATTTTCCACGATATCATTGGTTTCTCTCAAACCTGCCGTATCAATCACATTAACAGGAATGCCGCTCATAGATAATTGGCTAGAAACTGGGTCTCGAGTGGTCCCTGGTAATTCGGTTACAATGGCTTTTTCTTCACCTAATAATTGGTTTAATAAACTTGATTTGCCGACATTTGGTTGACCAATCAGAACCAACTGTACCCCTTCGCGTAACAATTTTCCAAACTGCGCTGTTTTAATAATATCCTGCACCGATGTTAGTAAGAATTGAATTTTTTCTTTTATTTGTCCATCTTTGATAAAATCTATTTCTTCCTCAGGAAAATCTAATGAGGCTTCAACAAAAGTTCTCAATTCTATTAATTTGTTTAATAAGCCATTGATTTTATTTGAAAATTTACCTGATAAAGATTGTATAGCACTTTTTGCCGCTTTAGCTGTTGTTGCATTAATAAGATCAATAACCGCTTCTGCTTGAGACAAATCAATCTTGTTATTTAAGTAAGCTCTTTTTGTAAATTCACCAGGCTCAGCAAGTCGCGCCCCTAATTTCAAACACTCTTGTAATAACAATTGAAGCACCACCGGGCTGCCATGCGCATGTAATTCAATAACGTCATCGCCTGTAAAAGAGTGTGGTTGTTGAAAAAACAATGCTACCCCCTGATCAATTATTTCATTTTCTGTATTGTTAAAACAGTGAAAGCTAAATTTATTGGGTTCAATGGGTTTGCTACAGATCTTTTTTGCAATTAATAATGCCGAGGGGCCAGAAATTCTTACAATGCCAATACCCCCGACACCAGGAGGAGTTGCTATTGCTGAAATAGTATCAGTGTAATTATGCATTACCTTTCTTTTTAAGTGCTTCAGCATGAATTTTTTTATTTACATACCATTGTTGGGCGATTGACAAGATATTATTAACAAGCCAATAGAGCACCAATCCCGCAGGAAAGAAGAAAAAGAAGATACTAAAAATAACAGGCATCATTATCATTAGACGAGCTTGCATTGGGTCTGTCGGCTTAGGATTGAGTTTAGTTTGTAAGAACATTGAAGCCGCCATAAGGATTGGTAATACAAAATATGGGTCAATGGCCGACAAGTCTTGAATCCATCCAAAAAAGGGCGCATGTCTGATTTCGACGGACCCTAACAAAACCCAATAAAGCGCAATGAAAACTGGAATTTGAATTAATATTGGCAAACAGCCTCCTAGCGGATTTATTTTTTCTGTTTTATATAATTCCATCATGGCTTGTTGCATTTTTTGTTTATCATCACCAAATTTTTCTTTCATGCTTTGTAATCTGGGCGCTAGTTCGCGCATTTGTGCCATGGAGCGATAACTAGATGCCGAGAGAGGATAAAAGAGTAATTTAATTAAAAAAGTTAGCAAAATTATTGCTACTCCCCAATTGCCAACCATTGAATGTATTCCTGACAGCACCGAAAAAAGAGGTGCGGCTATGAAAGTTAACCAACCATAATCAACAGTATATTCAAGCCCTGGGGCAGCTTCAACCAAGCTGTCTTTGGATTGTGGGCCCGCATAAAGATTTGCTGAAAAATTTAACGTTTCATTTGGAGCAATATTAGCCAGTTGAGTAATTACTCCCGCTGAATAAATGTCATTAGCCACTTTTTTAGAATAAAACTTACGCGCAGAGCCATCAGGTAAAATCCAGGCCGAAGCAAAATAACGCTGTATCATACCTATCCAACCGTCTTGTGTATTTAAAGAAAATGTTTCGTCATCAACATCTGTAAATGCTAATTTAGTAAATTTATCGCCGAGGGTATAATAGGCTGTCCCAGTAAAAGAAGGCATCATAACGGAGCCTTGGTTTGATTTTCCATCATGCAATAATTGATAATAAGCCTTGGGGCTTATTGCACTTCGGCTTTTATTGGTTATTTCATAATCTACCTCAATAAGATAACTGCCTTTATTAAAAGTATAGGTTTTAATCACTTTAACAAGATCTGATTCATAACTTAACGGCACCGATAAACTGTTGCCACTCATCTCATAAGAAGACTTTTGCAGCTTGAAAGATTCTTTATGGGACGGAAGATTGTCATTTGAAAATCCCGATTGTGCTATGTAAAGAACAGGGGCGTTAGTGTCATTAAATAAATTGTAATTATCAACTTTGTTGTCTGCTTTAAAATGAAGCAATTTAAGTTGGCGTATATCTCCGCCAACACTTGAAACAACCATTTCAAAAAGGTCTGTTCGAATGACAGCGTTAGAATCGTTAATTAACTCGTAAGAATTAATGGGTTTATTAGGTGAATTAGGGTCTAAATTTTCATCTAGCACAGGGATTTCTTTGTCTTGCTCTTGATTTGCAGCGGGCGGATTAAGATCGGCTTGTTTGCGCTGCCAAGAATCCCATAATAACAATAATGAAAAAGAGAAAATTACAAATAAAATTAAGCGTTTCGTATCCATTAAATCCCTTTATTTACTTGAATGGAAGCGGATCATATCCGCCTTTACTTTTGGGATGACATCGGCCAATTCGTTTAATTGCTAACCAACTCCCTTTAAACGCCCCAAATTTTTTTAAGGCCTCAATTGTATACATGGAACATGTCGGAGTAAACCGACAGTGATTGCCAATGAAGGGGCTCAAGCCCAGCCGATAAACTTTAACAAAAAAAATAAGTATGTGTTTCATAACTGAATTTTAGAAAATAACTTATTTAACTCTAGTTTGATAAGCGTGAAATCCTCTTTCGTGAATATTTGTTTAACCCGTAGCACGATATCTACATATAAATCTAAAGGAAACTCTGCTTTAAATATTTCATTTATAACGCGCTTCATATAATTTCTTGAAACAGCTTTCTTTTCAACTTTTTTCGGCACAATGCAGCCAAGGCGAAATTCTTTTTTTTCATTGCTTTTAAAATGTAAAAAAAAATGGGGTGAAGCTAAACGATTTTTTGTAGAGAATACAGATGAAAATTCATCAGCATTTGTTAGTTTATTTTTTTTATTAAGCAATAAAAGATTATAGGCCTAATCGAGCTCTACCTTTTGCTCTTCTTGAGGCAATGACTGCTCTTCCACCCCGTGTTTTCATTCGCACCAGAAAACCATGGGTTCGTGCGCGTTTGATTTTTGATGGTTGATATGTGCGTTTCATCTTATAATCCAATAGTCAATTTTGAACGCGACAAGTTACTCCAAAACACCCTGATTGTCAATTCTATTATTTATAAAAAATTTAACATAGTCTGTGGATAACTTGAACAATATAAGCTAATATAAATCCCCTCTTTTAAAAATAAAAAAGTAAAAAAATAGATGGATATAGATGCGGCTTGGATTGATTGTGTAGAGGAAATAAAGAAAAAAATTTCCAAACAACAATTCACAACCTGGGTCACACCTTTAAATTATTCCTACAACAACGAAACGCAAACGGTGCTTTTGTCAGCGCCCAATCAATTCATATTACAATGGGTCAAAGATCGGTTTTATGACGAAATCAGAAACAAATTTATTAATTTAAATAAAGAGATTCAAGTTGAATTTAAGAGTATTAAAAAAACAAAAGCGCCCCTAGGGCAAATTTCATCTATACAAAGCGGAACAAAAGAAATAGAGAAGCAAGCCAAAACAAAATCCACTGGGTTAAATAAATCATTTAATTTTGGCAATTTTGTTACAGGGAAAGCAAATCAACTTGCCACGGCTGCCGCTAAACAAATCGCTGAAAACCCGGGAAAATCATATAACCCATTATTTATTTATGGTGGTGTGGGTTTGGGTAAAACCCACCTTATTCAAGCAATTGGAAATGAGCTTCGACAAACCCACCCCGATGCAAAAATAAAATACTTACATGCCGAGCGTTATGTGTCTGATGTAGTAAAGGCCTATGAAAACAAATCCTTTGATAGTTTTAAAAAACAATACCACTCGCTTGACTTATTGCTGATCGATGACATTCAATTTATTGGTAAAAAAAATCGCACGCAAGAAGAATTCTTTTATGCCTTTAACACACTAATTGAAAATAAAAAACAGATTATCATTACATGTGATAGCTACCCTAAAGAGATTGTGGGTGTAGACGAAAGGCTACGGACCCGTTTCAGCTGGGGACTCACGGTTGCTATTGAGCCCCCAGAATTAGAGATGCGAGTAGCAATTTTAAAGAAAAAAGCCGAGGAAATTAATATTACACTTCCAGATGACGTCGCTTTTTTTGTTGCTAAACAAATTCGCTCAAACGTTCGTGAATTGGAGGGGGCCTTAAATCGAATTGTCGCAATGTCTAATTTTTCTGGCCGAGCGATTGATATTAGCCTCACAAAAGAGTCTTTACGTGACCTTATTGCAGTAAGAGGAAGGCAGGTTAGTGTTGAAAATATTCAAAAAACTGTCGCTGATTATTATAAAATTAAAATTGCTGATATGCATAGTAAAAAACGCTCAAGAAATTATTCTCGCCCCAGACAAATTGCAATGTCGCTTACAAGAGAATTAACCAATTTAAGTTTTCCAGAAATCGCAGAGGCTTTTGGTGGTAGACACCATACAACAATTATGCATGCCTGTGACGAGATTGAATCATTAAGACTAAACGACCATAATATTGGCCAAGACCTGGGGTTTTTAACACAGGTTTTAAAGGGTTAGCTGTGCATAACCTGTATATAAGTTGTTTATAAAAAGTGGATAAAGCCATAAAACAAAATTTAATGAAAATTATGCACAATTTATCAACAACCATTACACAAATAACTAATAGCTTCTGTTCTTTAATAAATAATTGTTTTAAATATAAAAATATTAGTTAAGCACAGTTTATACTTACATTATTATTACTATTAATTAAATAAATAAATACTATGAATATTAAAATAGAAAGGGACGTGTTACTAAAACCATTATCTAATGTTTCTGGCATAGTTGAAAAGCGTCATGCTTTACCAATTCTTTCAAATTTACTCATTGAAGGAGAAAACAACTCCTTGAAATTTACCGCTACCGATTTGGAAGTACAAATCTCTCTTAATATACAAGCAAATATTAGTGAAAATTTCTCAACCACCGTTGCAGCACGAAAATTATTTGATATAACAAGAGCGCTTCCTGAGCAAAGTATAATAACCGTGCAAATTGAGGAGAATAAAGTTTTTGTCAATGCTGCGAAAAGCAAATTTAACCTTCAATCCTTGCCGCCCAAAGATTATCCATTAATGAAAAAAAATGAGGCCGACGGATCAGAAATAAAATTATCACAAAATCAATTAAGGGGCCTGTTAAAACAGGTAGAATTTGCGATGGCGCAGCAAGATATCCGTTATTATTTAAATGGGCTTCTTTTTGAGGTGGATGGAAAAAAAATAAATATTGTGGGAACAGATGGGCACCGATTAAGCTTTACATCATCAAGCTTAAAAGAGAATAACGAAAAATTTCAAACGATAGTTCCAAGAAAAACTGTTTTAGAGTTAGTTAAATTATTAGAAGAAAATGACGATAACGTCACTGTCCGGCTAACAACCAACCAGGTTGTTTTTTCGTTTAATAACATCGAACTAATTAGTAAGGTTATAGATGGTAAATTTCCAGATTACCATCGTGTCATCCCGGAAAATCACGAAAACCACTTTGACGTAAACCGATTAGAGCTTTTATCATCCATGCAAAGAGCATCAATCCTCTCAAACGAAAAATACCGAGGCATTCGAATGGTTATTGAGGCAAATAGTTTAAAATTAATTAGCTCAAATAGCGAACAAGAAAAAGCAGAAGAAGAATTAGAAATTAAATATTCCGGACCAAGCATTGATATAGGATTTAATGTTACTTACTTAATTGATGTTTTAACAAATATCCAGTTTGAAAAATTAACCCTTGCGTTTCATGATTCTTCCAGCAGTTGCTTGATTACAATCCCAAACAACAATGATTACAAATATGTGGTCATGCCAATGAGAATATAGATGACAGAAAACAATAACGAGTATAACTCGGACAGCATTAAAGTTTTAAAAGGCCTTGATGCAGTTAGAAAACGCCCAGGAATGTATATTGGCGACACGTCAGACGGAAGTGGTTTACATCATATGGTGTTTGAGGTTTTGGATAATGCTATTGATGAATCGTTAGCGGGCCACTGTGATGAAATAAAAGTAATTATTCATCCTGATAATTCTATCACCGTTACAGACAATGGCCGAGGTATCCCAACGGAAATTAAAGAAGATGATGAGGAAAAAAGATCTGCAGCAGAAATTGTAATGACAGAGCTTCATGCGGGTGGCAAATTTGATCAAAACTCTTACAAAGTTTCTGGTGGCCTTCATGGTGTTGGGGTTTCAGTTGTGAACGCTTTATCAGACTGGTTAATCTTAAAGGTTTATCGTCAAGGCAAGGCTCATGAGGTCGAATTTAAAAGGGGAGAACGGGTTGCCCCATTAAAAGAAACTGGTAACACTAGCAAAACAGGCACGGAAGTTTCATTCATGCCATCCTTAGAAACTTTTCTTAAAATAGATTTTCATTTTGATCTCTTGGCTAAGCGGATAAGAGAGCTTTCGTTTTTAAATAATGGCGTCAAAATTGATCTGATTGATCATCGAACAGGAAAATCTGAAAATTTTGCTTTATCAGGAGGCATTAAAGGTTTTGTCGAATACATGAATCGCTCGAAAACAACGCTTCATTCAGTGCCCTTTCATGCAACCTCAGAAAAAGATGGCATCACAGTTGAGGTAAGTATGCAATGGAATGATTCTTATGGGGAAAATGTGCAATGTTTTACGAACAATATTCCTCAAAGAGATGGCGGCACGCACTTGACTGGATTACGAGCGGCGATGACGAGAACCATCAATACCTATATCGAATCAAACGAATTATCAAAAAAAGCAAAAGTAGAAACTACGGGTGACGATATGCGTGAGGGATTAACTTGTGTCCTCTCAGTCAAAGTGCCCGAACCTAAATTTTCTTCACAAACCAAAGATAAATTAGTATCAAGTGAAGTGCAGCCAGTTGTTCAAGATATAGTGGGTAAACGATTAACAGAATACTTATTAGAACACCCACAAGACGCAAAAATTATTTGCAACAAAATTGTGGATGCGGCAAGAGCAAGAGAGGCTGCCAGAAAAGCAAGGGATATGACCCGAAGAAAGGGCGTAATGGACTCAATGGGCTTGCCTGGAAAGCTTGCGGATTGTCAAGAAAAAGACCCAGCGCTGTGCGAAATTTATTTAGTGGAGGGTGATTCAGCGGGCGGCTCAGCCAAACAAGGTAGGGACAGAAAAAACCAAGCCATTCTTCCTCTTAAAGGAAAAATATTAAATGTAGAAAAAGCGAGACTGGACAAAATTCTCTCTTCACAAGAAATTACCACCCTTATTACGGCATTAGGCACAGGAATTGGTCAACGAAAAGAAAACTCAGATGAAGGGTTTGATATTGAAAGGCTTAGATATCACCGAATAATTATTATGACAGACGCTGATGTTGATGGTGCCCATATTCGAACATTATTATTGACATTCTTTTATAGACAGATGACGGAGCTTGTTGAGCGCGGACATATATATATTGCTCAGCCCCCTTTATTTAAGGTTAGACAAGGGAAAGCTGAACAATATTTAAAAGACGAACAAGAGTTAGATCAGTTTTTAGTTACTTCAGCCCTAGATGATGCCCGACTCCTAACAAAAGAAAATGGAGAAACGCTTTCGGGCGACACTTTAGGCAATATTGCCAGAGAAATGGTTTTAACAGAGGCGGTAATTCGACGCTTATCATCCCGCTATGATGAAACATTAATTCGCGCCATTCATCAGATGGGCGCAATTTCTTTACAAAACGAGAAAGAGGCGCAAGCTTATGTTGAGCAGCTGAAAATTTTAATGCCTATCGAAACAATAAATTTTGAAGTTAAAGAAAATCAAGATAACAATACTTTTTTAATAGAAGTAAACCAATATGTACATGGCAATTTACAAACAAGCACTTTAGATAGTGAATTTCTCCTGAGCGGCGAATATCAACAAATTATAAAATCATCAAATTTAACAAAAGACTTAATTGGTCCAGGCGCTATTATTTCAAGGGGCGATAAATCTTTAGCAATAAACAACTTTCATGACGTGTTAACCTGGTTAATGCAAGAAGCAAAAAACAGTGTAGCTATACAGCGTTATAAAGGTTTAGGTGAAATGAACCCAAGTCAATTATGGGAAACAACAATGGACCCAAGTGTTCGTCGTTTATTGAAAGTTACCATTGAAGACACAATCGCTTTAGAGGAAACCTTTACGGATTTAATGGGCGACAATGTTGAACCAAGACGAAATTTCATTGAAAAAAATGCTCTTGGTGTAAATAATTTAGATATTTAATATGACGCTTAGCGAGCTAAAATTTATCATCGCCGTCGCCCATGAAAAAAATTTTAGAAAAGCCGCAGAAAAATGTTTTGTGAGCCAGCCTGCTTTAAGTTTGGCTATCAAGAAACTTGAAGATGAATTAAATATCATTTTATTTGAAAGGAGCCGAACAGAAGTAACGGTTACGCCGGCCGGACTATTGATTGTAAATCAAGCAATGGTTGTATTAGATGAGGCCGCTAAAATAAAAGAATTGGCAAAACTGGGTGACAGCCAACTCACCCAACCCTTTAAACTAGGTTTAATATATTCCATCGCGCCATATTTACTGCCTTTAATAATTCCAAAATTAAGAGTAAATGCGCCCAGTATGCCTTTTGAAATTGAAGAAAATATTACCAAAAACCTGGAAGATAAATTAAAAAAAGGTAACATTGATGCGGCCATCATTGCTTTACCATTTGAAGTTTCAGGGACCGAATTAATCGACTTATACGATGAAGAGTTTGTTGTAGTTGTGCCAGCTGACCATGTGTGGACAAAGAAAAAAGCAATCCAATCCAGTCAATTATCTAAAGAAAAAGTTCTCCTTTTAGATAACACACATTGTTTTAGCTCTCAGGTCAAAGAAGCCTGCCCAGGTTTGAGCAAAAGCAGTGAAATTCAGCTAGGGAACTCTTTAGAAACAATTAGAAATATGGTAGCTTCTAATTTAGGGATTTCAGTGTTACCAAGAAGCGCTTGTTCCTTAAAACATGAAAATAAGCTTGTCAAAATTATTCCTTTTGAGAGGCCAGCACCATTTCGAAGAGTTGCATTAGCATTTAGAAAAAGCTCGGCAAAAAAGGAAGCAGTTTCTGTTGTTGCCAAAACTATTAAGGAAATTAATACAAAAAGTTTTGAGGTTGAATATTAAAAATTAATATGATTATTGGTGTATTAAAAGAAACGAGAAAGAATGAAGCTCGAGCCGCTTTGTCTTTGGATACAGCGAAAAAGATAATTGCTCTCAAGCATGAGCTTATTATTGAAGAGGGAGCGGGTTTAGCATCCTTTATTAATGATGCTGATTATGCCAGTGTTGGCGTTAAAGTCGTTGATAGAAAGGAAGTTTTTAACGCAACCCTAATCTTAATGGTAAATGCTATGCCAGAAATAGATTTTCAGTACCTAAAACCGAATCATGTTTTAGTGGGTATGTTAGAGCCGTTTAATAAAGAATTAACACAAAATTTTGCCAATAAAAAAGTCACAGCTTTTGCTTTAGAAGCATTGCCTAGAAATACACGCGCACAAATTATGGATGTATTATCCTCACAGGCAAATATTGCAGGTTACAAAGCTGTCGTGTTGGCAGCAAATACGTATAAGAAATTTATGCCGATGCTAATGACGGCTGCGGGAACCGTTAAAGCAGCCAGGGTAATGATTTTAGGTGCAGGTGTTGCCGGCCTGCAAGCCATTGCAACAGCAAAACGTTTGGGTGCGGTGGTTGAGGCGTCTGATGTTAGGCCGTCGGTGAAAGAACAAATAGAATCATTGGGGGCAAAATTTATTGATGTGCCATATGAGACTGATGAAGAGCAACAAGCCGCATTAGGTGAAGGTGGTTATGCAAAGGCAATGCCCGCTTCATGGCTGACGCGTCAAGCTAAATTAGTAGCTGAAAAAGCTGAACAAGCTGACATTATTATTACTTCTGCGCTCATACCAGGCAGAGAGCCACCAATTCTTATTAATGCAGAGACGGTAATGAAAATGAAAGCCGGCTCAGTCATTGTTGATATGGCAGCAGGCCAAGCCAAGAATGGATCCGGCAATTGTCCGTTAACCAAAGCAAATGAAACCATTGTTGAAAATGGTGTGACGATTATTGGAAATACTAATTTGGCAAGCGAATTAAGCTCTGATGCCACGCTGCTATATGCACGAAATATTTTTGAATTTATTAAATTGCTCTTCGATGAAAATAATTCCTTTTCTATTAACCTGGAAGACGAACTTATTTCGGGCAGTTTACTAACAACTGATGGACAGATAAAAAAATAGGAATTTATTATGGCTGAAATACTTACATTACAGAATATTACGATCTTCGTTTTGGCAATTTTTGTTGGTTATCATGTCGTGTGGAATGTTACCCCCGCACTGCATACGCCGCTCATGTCTGTTACTAATGCAATTTCGGGCATTGTTATTGTTGGGGCAATTTTACAAGTTGTTGAAATTAACGACAATATAATTACATTTAGTAGCATTTTAGGTGCTTTTGCTATCTTTTTTGCCTCAATCAATATTTTTGGTGGATTTTTAGTAACACAACGAATGCTTGAAATGTTTAAAAAGAAAGAAAAAAAGGTAACAAAATAAAATGTCCATCCATGCTATATCAATTATTAGTTATTTAATTGCAGCCATTTTGTTTATTTTGGCGTTGAGGGGGCTATCTTCACCCAACTCGGCAAGACAAGGGAATATTTTTGGCATGCTTGGTATGGTAATTGCTGTTGTAACGACTTTTTGGGTTGGAGAAAACCTAATACCACTTTTAATTATAGTGCCAATTGTTCTTGGTGGCTTAATAGGAATAGTTGCTGCAAAAAAAGTACAAATGACCAAAATGCCCGAGTTAGTTGCACTAATGCATTCGTTTGTTGGGTTGGCGGCGGTCCTTATTGCTGTCGCAGCGGTCCTTAATCCAATAGAGCTTCATTCTAAAGTTCAACGAATTGAATTATTTTTAGGGGCGTTTATTGGTGCAATCACATTTACTGCGTCTATCATTGCTTTTGGAAAACTATCAGGAAAATTTGGTGCTAAAGCATTACTTTTTAAAGGGCAACATTGGTTAAATTTAACCTTAGCGTTGCTTATGGTTTTTTTTGGCATGCTTTATTTTACGAATGAATCAGTCGTAGCGTTTATTATTATGCTGATGTTTGCTTTGGTTTTGGGGGTTATGTTAATTGTTCCGATAGGCGGAGCAGATATGCCAGTAGTAGTTTCAATGCTTAATAGTTACTCTGGTTGGGCTGCAGCAGGCATAGGGTTTACATTGAATAATTCTGTCTTAATTATTGCCGGTGCATGTGTCGGTTCATCTGGCGCAATACTTTCATACATAATGTGCCGAGCCATGAACCGTTCAATAGTATCCGTATTGCTGGGTGGTTTTGGAAGTGACGTTGCAACCGATCTAACAGACCAGGAAGAAAAAAACTATAAAACAGGATCCGTTGATGATGTTGCCTTTTTAATGAACAATGCAGATTCGGTTATTATTGTTCCAGGTTATGGTTTAGCTGTAGCAAGAGCACAACATGCTCTTCAAGAGCTCACTGTAAAATTGATTGAAAAAGGGATCAATGTTAAATATGCAATTCACCCGGTTGCAGGCCGAATGCCTGGTCACATGAATGTTTTATTAGCTGAGGCAGACGTGCCTTATGATCAAGTGGTCGAAATGGAGGATATCAACAGCGATTTTTCTCAAACCGATGTAGTGCTGGTTATTGGTGCTAATGATGTGGTAAATCCAGCAGCAAAAACTCCAGGCAGCCCAATTTATGGAATGCCAATTTTAGAGGCCCAAAAAGCAAAAATGATTATCGTTAACAAGCGCTCAATGGCACCAGGTTATGCGGGGCTTGATAATGAATTGTTTTATATGGAAAAAACCATGATGTTGTTTGGTGATGCAAAGAATGTGGTGGAAGATTTAGTAAAAATATTATAAAAAAAGGCCTTGCGGCCTGATTTTATTCAACCTCTTCCATTAATGGGGGCAAATCTTCAGCTGAAGAACCTGCAGCTCCATTCAGGTATTCGTAACCATAATAAATAACTCCTGCCACGACTATTACTAAAATAATATTTTTTAGCATTTTTACCTCCAATTAAAATAATCTTACAAAATTACTCTATCACACTATAATTAAAATTATGCAAGACATAGATCAATTAATAAAACAGCTTAATATATTTTACAATCAAGCGATTTCCTACATTTTACAAAATCTAAATGAGTTTATTATAGGCAGCGTGATTGCTTCAATAGCGGTGGTAATAATATCGATGCTTTATGTTTTAGTTTTACCCAACCAAAAGCCTACAAAAATAAAAGCTAAACACAAACCAAAGAAGATTAAATACACAAAAGAATTCTTGAAAGGCGTACGAGGTATTGACCTTGATTTGAAAAAGTAAACTCTAATTCATATTGTTTGTGTTAACACAAAACAATAAGTTAGCAGTAATACTAACGATACAATAGCGTTAAATAAATAAGTCATGAACAGATAATAACTAATATAAACAATCAATGTGTTATTGCGAATCATTATCATTTTCATTAGAAATAAAAAAAGCCCAAATATCGCTTGGGCAAAGCGGCAATAGTTGAACAGGAGGAAATAACTATTACAACCAAGTAGACGGGCCCATTTAA
>Ga0222714_10000370_pt1 | contig 52920 bp, 49 predicted proteins | sample C33_3DmetaG_FD_165048 | JGI IMG/M metagenome (GOLD analysis project Ga0222714, IMG submission 165048) | Estuarine water microbial communities from San Francisco Bay, California, United States - C33_3D | ecosystem: Environmental > Aquatic > Marine > Unclassified | place: USA: California... | reverse complement strand
GTTGATTCGTGAATTATGAAGCTGCTCGCTGAGTTCACGGGTAGGTCGCACCGAGGTAGTTAGTAATAACTACCCCAGATGGATGATTATCTTTAACAGAATCCGGCTTATAGGGCGACTCTTCTTAAATTACATTATGAGATTAGTTCAATTCTAAATCCAACTCCAGGACCAGAAGAAAACTTGGGGGCTCCCACCGCATCAGAGAGATATTTCCAAGGCTTCGGGAGAGGATCTTGATCTTTTAATCTGAGAAACTTTTTAAAGAGGCCTTTTCGGCCTAAAACTTTTGAGCACGAGATTCCAAAAGCGTGTATTTGATAAATTCCCTTAGGAAATTCCTGCCCGGCAATAATTTGATTCTTGCTTACTTTATGTGTTCCACATGGGGGTACCTGAGGACCAGCGGCGTGAGATGCTGCGTGAGATTGCGTTGGAGTTAGAGAAAGCGCGAGCAAAATAACTATTGATGATTTTGCAACGACTGACTTCTTCATTATCTCCCCAGATCACTGTACTTCAATATGCTTTCCTTCTATCGGTAAATCTGCCATACCTCTTCGATAGAATCAAGGCTTTTTGCTGTTAATAGTCGGAGAGTTCACAAAAGGTTCAGGAAATGCCTCCCCCTGGTTAAATGGGGACTTTTTTTAAGGCACCACTTCGCCAATACTCCAACTTTTTACTTTTGCACCAAGATTAGGCAAGCTGCGCATTTTTGAAGTTGTGGAATGTCTCAAACTTTACGAGGCTATTACAATTAAGCCATGGATGCATTGAGCTTGATCGGACAGGTCAAGGACAACTGGTGAAGAAACTAATCTCGACCTTAATACTTGCAGTAACTTTTTCAATTATTCCACAACATGTAACACCAGCGCTAGCCCACACCCCAGTAACTCTGCTTGAAAGTGACACAACTCCAAATGCTGGCCCGCTACTAGTAGATGGCACAATTTCATTTGCGATCCAAGCATCTTTCAAAAAATCAGGCCAGAAGAAAGCTTTCCGTGCAGCACTCAAAACAGGCGAAGAGTTAGTGGTGGAGTATTTGATTGTTGATAAAAAACCCGAGAACATGCTGAAAAAAGAAAAGTTACCACGATTGGTCATCACTTCACCCTCGGGTAAGAAGATTAGAATTAAATTCACCGAACGCACCAAGTTCTATTACCCAGCTCTTAACACCAAATTTCTTTACCTTGCTCGCTACAGGGCACCTGCTGAAGCTGGGATTTATCAGTTTGTGGCTACCTCACGCAGAAGCGCTGCCATCGTTCTTGTGGTGGGCGAAAAAGAGATTCCTGGTGAAGTGCGTCGTAACTGACTCCAACATTGGCTGCAACAACTGAACTAGCATCAACAACTATCAGCTCAGCCAAACAATGCAAAAGAATCCAGTGAGTACGAGCAATATTGCTACAGCAATACTTCCTTTTTGCCCTAGCTCTTGAGGCAACCCATTCACACCCTGATCAAGATCCCACCGCAAATCTTTAATTACATTCAGAAAATGAAACGCAGTAGAAAAGATCATAATGCACAGATACAGCCATAGTGGCGGAGTTTTATCTGCCGAAAGATAAATTGCCCAAGGCAAGCTGCCAAATGAAATTATGTATGGAAGTGGTGAAAATATGGTGGCTTTCAACTTCAAGTTATAAGTAGTTGCACTAAGAATTCCAAGAAAATGCAGTAACGTTCCTTGCCATCCAAATGGACTTAAGATGGAAAGCACAAATGCCATCACTAACGCAACCAATATGCATTTCTTTAAAAATTCAATTGTGATCTTGCCAGACACTAAAGGCTTTTTGTATCTTTGTGCAGCGCTATCTAGTGGAAAATCAATTACATCATTGCTCCACCCAACAACTAATTGGCCAGCAAATATTGCTAGCGCAATTCTGAGGGAATCAACCCAAGTGAGCACTGAAAGGGCCAGCAAAAACGAGATCGCCACAACAAGCAAAGTTGGTCCAAAGTGAGCAGCCTTTAAGAGGGCTACACCTCGAGTGGTTGCTGAATTCAACATCTAGCCATCATATGCGCCTGTTGAATTTAGGCTTGTTTTAGCGGGGCTGTTAGAGCAGGCTAGGAATCTTCTGCTCTTCTGCCAGATTGGCGCGGCGGAAAAATACTGTGACTGCCGTTGCCACCAGAACAATAAATAGCGAATACAACGCTGGCACAATTAGCACGAGCCCAATTGTTGGATCACCACTGAAATTCAGCAGCACTATTGCCAGAGCCAGTGGTCCATTTTGAATGCCAGTTTCCAAAGCAATGGTGCGAGCATTCATTGGGTGCATTTTGAATCCACGAGTTAAGAAATAAGCAATTGCAATTCCAAACGTGCCAATACCGATTGCAACAACATAAGTCTGCCACGGCGTTGAAGAAAGCAGCTCCCAGTTTCGTGGCACCCATGTTGATAGTAAGAACAAGATGAAGAAGATGCCAAAGAATCCACCAAGTAATTCAAGTATGGCACCAATGTTTGCACTGAATTTTCTAAGCAGCATTCCAAGCACAACAGGGATCAACAAAATTACGAGCGTGACAATAATGTTTCTAGGTGGAATTTGTTGAGTAGCGGCGCCATCTGGCAATAGCAATCCTAGATAGATATATAGCGCAAGTGGAGTCATGAAAATTGCCCATAGGGTTGAATTTGTAGTCATAACAACGCTTAAAGCTAAATTACCTTTTGAAAAGTAAGTGAAAATATTAGAAGTAGTTCCAGCTGGAACGCTTCCCATGATCATGGCACCAATTGCTACCGGTATTGCATACTCGCGCGGTAGTTGGAATAAGAATGCCACTATCAATAAGTATGTTAACAACGGCATGATTCCAAATTGAGTAACCCAGCCAATTATTAGACCCCATGGCCTTCGCAATGCCTGGCGAAAATCTCTTGGGGTTAAACCGGCACCTAAACCAAACATGATTACAAAGACCATAACCACTAACAGCACTTCTTCAAATGGCGTTACCACATCTTGTTCTGAAACTTGCGCCTGAGCTTGTAGCAGCATTGATGATAAATGCATTATGAATCCTTCTGGTTATGGTTCGCTAGATCATTCATCGCAGTTCTTCGCAGTTCACGTCGAAGAATTTTTCCAATCGGACTTTTGGGCAGTTCATCAACAAAAACAATTGATTTAGGCAGCTTGTATCGGGCCAGATCCTGCTGGCAATGGTCAATAACTTGCTGTTTGGTTAGTGATCCAGATGAGGTCACGATATAGGCACACACTTTTTCACCAGTATTTTCATCTGGTAAACCAATTACTCCTACCTCTTTGACTTTGCTGAGTTTTGCAATTTGCTCTTCAATTTCATTTGGATAGACATTAAAGCCACTAACAATAATTACATCCTTCTTACGGTCAACAATTTTAAAGAAGCCGTCTTGATCCATCTGGGCGATATCTCCGGTATGTAACCAGCCATCCTTTAGGACAGCAGCAGATTCGATCGGGTTATTCCAATAACCAAGCATGATCTGCGGCCCGGTTGCGATTAGTTCTCCGGATTCACCAATGGCAACAGGTTGACCTTGATCATCGATTAGTCGGATATCAGTAGAAGGAACAGGAACCCCAATAGAGCCTGGCTTAGCACTTCCATCAAGCGGATTAAAAGTTAAAACTGGCGCTGATTCAGTTAGACCGAATCCTTCTACCAGTGGAGCTTTAGTGATCTTCTCCCAATCCTCAGCCACGGATTGGTGCAGCGCCATTCCACCTGCGACAGATGCTCTGATATGACTTGGTGGGCCATCTAGGAACCAACGTTCCTTTAGTAAAGCATTGTATAAAGTGTTCACTCCCGAAACCCAGGTAATTTTATAATTTTCAAATGCTCGCTTTAAGTTGCTTGGTGGTCGAGGGTTTGGAATAACAATATTTCTGCCACCAACATAGTAAAAACCTAAAAGGTTTACTGTAAATGCGAAGATGTGATACAGCGGAAGCGCGGTTATTACAGTTTCTTTGCCAAACCGAATAAACGATCCCAGCATCTGCATCATTTGAAAGGTGTTTGCTACTAAATTCTGATGAGAGAGCATCGCACCTTTTGAAACACCGGTGGTGCCACCGGTGTATTGCAATGCGGCAACTGTGGTGGGACTTATCTGATCTGCATAGCTAAGCACCTGATTTCGATTTGCGTGACTTCGCCCTTGGCTTAGCGCCTGTGCAAGCTTGGTGTGCTCAACAGTTATTTTCGGCAATGACCTATTCCATACCTTTTGCACCATCCGAATCACGCCACTTACAGCTGCTGGGAAGAATTCAGATATTTTTACGGTCACTACTGTTTCGATATCAGTTTTTTGCAAAACTTCAGGAAAGCGATCTGCGAACATATCTATAGTTATTAGTACTTTTGCCTGCGCATCAGAAAATTGATGGACCATCTCTGTAACTGTGTATAGCGGATTTGTGTTTACTAAAATACAGCCTGCTTTGAGCACTCCAAATGCCACAACTGGATAACTCAAGCAATTTGGCATTTGAACTGCCACTCGTTCCCCAAAGCTAAGGCCAATTACTTCACGAAGATAAACAGCAAAATCATCTGAAAGGTCATCAACTTGCTTGTAGGTTAAAGATCCGTTCATGCCATTGGGCATGCATTGGGTAAAAGCGATGGTGCTTGCATAAGTTGAGCTAGCAGCTCGGATGAGCTCTGGGAGATGGGCAATTTTAACTTCTGCCAGCTTGGGATTAATCCCAGTTGGGTAATTAGATAGCCAAGGCTGCTGTGTCATTTTCACTCTTTCACCAATAAAAGATTTGTTGAATCCTAGCCAGATTATTGGGGCAAGACTAGGTTTAAATACAACCTACTGACCAGTACGAGAACATGAAGATTTATTGGCTCAGCTAGGCTAAAGAAATGACTGAAGCCCAAATCACCCACGATTCAAAGTGGGTATCTGAATTTTTAGCATCGAGGCGAAGCACTCGAGACTTTTTAGCAACTCCTGTACCTCAAGAATTGATCGATCAGATACTTACTGATGCTCTGACCGCCCCTAGTTGGTCTAATACACGCCCATTCAAGGTGGCAGTTGCAACTGGAGAAGTTAAAGATCGAATCAGTGTTGAATTTTTGGCACGATGGGAAGCGCTAGCCAAAATTAGGCAACCAGGATTGAAAAGTAAATTGAGATTAATTTTTTCACGATACGGACTGCCAACTAGTAATAGAAGAATTATTAAAAAGTATGCAGCTGAACTTCGTCCTAGAGCTTTGCGAGTAGGTAAAGAACTTTACGATCATATTGGAGTTGAGCGAGGAGATGTAACTGCTCGAAATGCACAATGGGCAAATAACTACAAGTTTTTTGGTGCGCCAGTTGAGATGTTCATCTTTATTCATAAAAGTTTGCATGTATTCGCTGCAAGCGATGCTGGCTTGATGATGCAAAATTTGATGCTTTCTGCGCATGCTCGTGGCCTTGGAACCTGCGCTCAGGGTGCAGTTAATATTTGGGATGACGTAATTCGACAAGAATTTAATATTTCTAAAGATTATCGTTTACTTTGCGGTTTAGCCCTGGGGTATCCAAGCGATGCAGTGGTAAACACTTTTGGTGCGCACCGCATCGGGGTTGATGAGTTGGTAATTAAGCCAACTCGGGCATCTAAATAGTTTGAGTTGACTATTTCTTGGGTGCGAAAAACTATGCTGCAGCTCTTGAGATGCGATCTCGAATAGCAACAGCCAATCCATCTCCTGCTGGTGGCATAACCGATATATTTTTCAGATTTTGCAGGTCAGCATCACGTAAGGCAGCATAAAAAATCCTTGCATACTCTTCGATGGATTTTGGTGCAGCTAATCTGATAACCCCTGTTGGAGTTTCAACCTCAGCAAGCGCGATTAAACCGTGACCTGGTTGTGGCACCGTATTGATATGTACTTTTGCGTTTGGTGCATAATGTTTTTTGTCTGAACCAGAAACTCGAATTGCTTCAGAGCTTGGATCTGCAATCACAATTCCAGTACTCACCTCAATCATTTCAGCAGTAATAGCGCCATGACGCAGTATTGCAGGGTTGCTTTTTGTGCAATCAATAATCGTAGATTCAATTCCAACTGCGCAAGATCCACCATCAAGGATTTGATCTCTTGGTTCAAGGTAATCCTGCAGTTCTGCAATTACCGCATTTGCCGTTGTTGGCGAAACTGCCCCATAGCGATTCGCACTTGGTGCAGCAATGCCGCGCCCGCCTAGTTTATGAAATTCAGTTAATAAATTTAGCGCGATTGTATTTGCTGGAATTCGGATACCAACTACATCTTGACCGCCAGTTATAAAGTCTTTGACATTTGAAGTTCGCTGCAGCAGCAGCGTCATAGGCCCGGGCCAGAAATCGCGCATCAATGCGATTGCATAGTCAGGAATATCTTGAGCCCAATAATCAACATCATTCAAATCTGCAATATGCACAATAACTGGATGATCAGCTGGACGATTTTTTACTAAGTACATTCGCTTTGTTGCCTCAGCATTGCTGGCATCAGCACCAATGCCATAAACAGTTTCAGTAGGAAATGCCACCAAGCCCCCGTTGCGCAAGTTTTCGGCGGCAGCCTGCAGTGCGTTAATTGTGCACTTGGCAACTATTGCGTTCATGGGCTTTATTCTAGGAGTTGCGAAAAATGTCCACATTTTCTTGGGTTTTTGGCATGTTTGGTAAGGTAGATGTTAAACCTATTTATAAGGAACCAAAATGTCCGAAACTCAGGCAAAATGCCCAGTCGCTCATGGCTCGCTTACCAATATGGAAGCTGGCAAATATAACTGGTGGCCCAATGCGCTTAATCTTGAAATTCTGCAGCAGCATGACACCAAAGTGAACCCGCTGGGAGATACCTTCAACTACAGCGAAGAGTTAAAGAAGCTAGACGTGGCTGCACTTAAAAAGGATCTGCATGAATTAATGGTTACTAGTCAATCATGGTGGCCAGCAGACTGGGGCCACTATGGCGGGCTGATGATTCGAATGGCATGGCACTCAGCTGGTTCATATCGAACAGCAGATGGCAGAGGCGGCGGCGGCACAGGTAATCAACGCTTTGCGCCGCTTAATTCATGGCCAGATAACGCAAACTTAGATAAAGCCCGACGACTACTTTGGCCAATCAAGAAAAAATATGGAAACCAAATCAGCTGGGCTGATCTTATGATTCTGGCGGGCAATATTGCCTATGAATCAATGGGCTTTAAGACTTTTGGTTTTGGATTTGGCCGCGAAGATATTTGGTCACCAGAGTTAGATATTTACTGGGGTGCTGAAAAAGAATGGCTAGCGCCAAGCGATAGCCGATATGGCGATCTTGCTGATGCTGCTTCAATGGAAAATCCGTTAGCTGCTGTTCAGATGGGTTTGATTTATGTCAACCCAGAAGGTGTAAATGGTGTACCAGATCCGCTTAAGACCGCACAGCATGTTCGTGAAACATTTGCTCGCATGGCAATGAACGATGAAGAGACAGTTGCACTAACTGCAGGTGGCCACACAGTTGGTAAAGCACATGGGAATGGTTCAGCTGCAAACCTTGGTCGAGAGCCAGAAGCTGCTGAGCTTTGGGAGCAAGGATTGGGTTGGAATAACTACCAGACCCGAAGCGTTGGTCGCGACACTGTTACCAGTGGTATCGAAGGTGCTTGGACAACTAACCCAACCAAATGGGATAACGGATATTTTGAGCTGCTGTTCAAATACGAATGGGAGCTAAAAAAATCACCTGCAGGCGCACATCAGTGGGAGCCAATAAATATTGCTGAAGAAGATAAGCCAGCAGATGTTGAAGACCCATCAATTAAATACAACCCAATGATGACTGATGCCGATATGGCGATGATTAAAGACCCTATCTATCGAGAAATCTCGGAGCGCTTTTACAAGGATCCAGCATATTTCGAGGATGTCTTTGCTCGGGCTTGGTTCAAATTAACGCACCGCGATCTTGGTCCAAAAGTTCGTTACCTCGGCCCAGACGTTCCGGCAGAAGATTTAATTTGGCAAGATCCAGTGCCTGCTGGAAATACCAAGTACGACGTGGCAGCAGCAAAAACCAAAATTGCAGCTGCAGGTTTAAGCGTTGCTGAATTGGTAACCACCGCTTGGGATAGCGCAAGAACATTTCGTGGCTCAGATAAGCGCGGTGGCGCTAATGGAGCTCGAATTCGACTAGAGCCACAGCGCAGTTGGGAAGGAAACGAACCAGCTCGTTTAAATAAAGTGCTGGCCGTGCTTGAACCTATTGCGAATGAAACTGGTGCCAGCATTGCCGATTTAATTGTGCTCGCAGGAAATCTTGGAGTGGAGCAAGCAGCTAAAGCTGCTGGCTTTGATGTCACGGTGCCGTTTGCTCCAGGTCGTGGCGATGCCAGCGCTGAACAAACCGATGCAGAATCATTTAAGCCACTTGAGCCAATTCATGATGCATTCAGAAATTGGCTCAAGGCAGATTACATTGTTAGCCCAGAAGAGCTAATGCTTGATCGCGCTCAGCTGATGGGTTTAACAGCTCCAGAGCTGACTGTGCTAATTGGTGGAATGCGAGTGCTTGGCACAAATCACGCTGGCACAAAGCACGGCGCTTTTACTGACAAAGTGGGATCATTAACAAATGATTTCTTTGTAAATCTAACCGATATGGATTTCATCTGGGAGCCTAGCGCCGAGAATCAGTACAACATTCGAAATAGGAAAACCGGGGATGTCAAATACACTGCAACTCGAGTTGATCTAGTTTTTGGCTCTAATTCAATATTGCGCTCTTATGCAGAAGTTTATGCGCAAGATGATAGTAAGCGAAAATTTGTTGATGATTTCATTGCTGCTTGGACCAAAGTGATGAACGCAGATCGATTCGATCTAGTTTAGTTATTAGTTCCTTAAAACTGGCAATCAGGAGACTGGTTGCCAGTTTTTTGCGCTTTTAAGCAAACCCGTATAACTGCAAGGTTGGTCGACTCAAATTGCAGCATTTGGCGCAAAGCGCGCATTGCCAAGGGAAGGTGTGATTTAATTCAATATGGAAATAGAACTCGGACCGCTGGTAGAGAAAGATCGATACGCGCTGTTGACCCAAACAATCATTCCTCGCCCTATCGCGTGGGCATTGACCGATAACTCATTAGATGGCGAGCCAAGCTGGAACCTAGCTCCGTTTTCCTTCTTCAATGGCATCTCCTCTGACCCAGCTATGGTGATGTTCTCAATTGGCAGTTGGGATGTATCTGGCAAGGTGAAAGATACGTTGGCAAATATTCGAAATAAAAATGCATTCACTATTGGTATCGCAAGTAAAGATCTGGTACAGCAAGTTCAACAAACTGCCACGGAATTGCCAGCAGGAGTTAGTGAAGTTACTGAGTATGGAATTTCAGTAACTAGCTGGGATTGGCCAACTCCGCTAATTGATGGGTGTGGAGTGAATTTTGCTTGCACCTTAGCTAAAGAAGTAAGAATAGAAGAGAGCAGTCAGATATTAGTTTTTGCAAAAATTGAAAAAATTTGGGTTACAGACGCTGCAGTAACGAGAGATGAGAAGAATCGAATTGTGATTGATCCTGAAGTGATTGATCCGCTATTGCGACTTGGTGCTGGCAAATACGGAAAACTCGGTGGCGTAATCCCTACACCAAAGGGTTAGCAATGATTCGAAAAGGCTATTTTGACGTGCCAGTTGGTCAACTTCATTACGGTACAGCTGGAGATGGTGGCCCTCGAATAGTGTTGTTGCATGAAAGTCCGCTTTCTAATCGCATCTACTTTGATGTGGCGAGCCAAATTGCGCTGTGGGGTCAAGTTCTGTTACCAGATACCCCTGGATATGGTCAGTCAACTGCGCTTACTTCCAGCGCCACGCTTGTTGATTATGCTGCAAATTTGATTGCAGGCATCAAGCAATGGAGTGGAGAGCAGCAGGTAATAATTGGTGGCATTCACACCGGTGCGAGTCTTGCAGTTGAAATCGCAAATCAAGCACCTGAGCTTTGTGGCGGGCTATTTCTGATTGGTTTGCCTACCTACACTGATGAGATGCGTGAATCACGGATAAAAACATATGCACCAAGCATCGAATTGCAAGCAGATGGATCTCACGCAATCTGGGCGTGGGACAGGTATCGAAAAATGTGGCCAACTGCACCATTGGAACACATTCAATTGGCAGTAGCAGACCTTTATTACAATCTAGAGCGATACAACTGGGCCTACTTGCAGGCTTTTAAGTATCGCGCAGAGCTGGCCATCAAAAATGTCAAATGCCCAATCATGATGTCTGCGGCTGAGGGTGAATTCCTGTATGAGGGCACTAAAGAATTAGCCCAACAAGAAGGTCTGCCATTTCATAGCTTTCCTGGTGAAGATTGGCAAGGGCAGGTATCACTCCGCAACCCAGATGAGCTTGATTTGGCACTTAAATTGTTCGCCGAATCTCTTTAGGTTTTCAAATCTCCTGATTTTTGTAGCTCTTCAAATACCTGTTTAACTGACGCCGCAAATATGTTAACCATTCTTGACAGTTCATCATCTGTCACAACAAATGTAGGTGAAAATGCCAGCGTATTTGATTCAGCAAGTGGCCTAACGATTAGGCCGTTTTTGAATGCAGCACGGGCGATCCGTTGCGCCACTTTCAAGGTTAAAGAAAATGGAACCAACGGCGATTTGGATTTCACAAATTCGACAGCAGCTAACAATCCATAACCTCGAACATCACCAACAAATGGGCTATCCAAAAATTCATTTTCCAGCAGCGCTTTCAACTTAATGCCCTTATCTCCAACATTTTGCAGTAGGTCCTGCTGCTCAATAATGTCTAGATTTACCATAGCTGCCTTCATCGCAACTGGATGTCCCGAATAGGTGTAGCCATGGCCAAATGCACCCGCTGCTTTGCTTCCTTCGGCTAACACCTTCCACACCTTTTCAGAAACTAAACTTGCAGATAGCGGTATATAGCCAGAAGTTATCCCTTTAGCTAAAGTAATAAAGTCTGGTTTTAATTCAAAACTCTCAGAACCAAACATCTTTGCAGTTCTACCAAAACCAGTGACTACTTCGTCAGCAATAAGTAAAATTTCATATTTCTCAAGTACTTCTTGCAGTGCTGCAAAATATCCAGCTGGTGGCACCAATACGCCGCCCCCCGCCATTATTGGCTCTGCAATAAAAGCAGCAATAGTTTCTGGGCCTTCAGAGATAATCAGCTGCTCAAGATCAGCTACTAGTTTTAATCCAAAATCAATCTCTGAGTCATTGGCCTTATTGTCCCATAGCGGATGTGTGGCGCTGGTATGGATGGTTCGAACTAAAGGTAAATCAAAATTATTGTGTAAATTATTAAAACCAGTTAGGCCAGCGGCAAATATCGTTGAGCCATGATAACCATGCCGGCGAGATATAATTTTTTTCTTTTCTGGCTTGCCAAGAATGTTGTGGTAATACCAGACCATTTTTATATTCGTATCATTTGCATCTGAGCCAGATGAGCCAAAAAATACTTTTGACATAGGAACAGGAGACATTTTAAGTAATCGAGCTGAGTAAATTGCTGCAATGTCTGTACCAAACGAGGTCAACGCTTGGTAGAACGCTAATTTTTTGGCCTGTTCGGCGATTGCTGAAGCCATCTCGCTATTGCCATATCCGATATTCACGCACCATAAACCAGCAATACCGTCCAAGTATTCCTTACCATGTGAATCCACTAAAGTGGAGTCATTTCCTTGAACAAATATCTCAGCGCCCATTTGTTCATGAATTGCAAGTGAAGAGAAGGGGTGGAAGAAGCTTTTTCGATCTAGGTCAATCAATTCAGCTGGCGTTAAATTCATTGCCTCAGGTTACATGAGAGCAGTGTCTAATTTTTTGTTTGGGCGTCTATACTTGGGCGGGCCAAGGGGAGTACCTACTTAGTCACACCTCCGTCAATACGGGTAAAACCCGGAGGGTGAGCCGCAGCAGCGGTATGGGAGACCTTGATCAGTGTTATCAATGACATGATCAAGGAGTAATTGTGGAAGTTTCTGGTTTAGTTTGGCTGGTAACAATAAGCATCATTGTTGGACTTATCCTTGTAGACCTTTTGACGGTTAGCAGTAAGCCGCATGATGTGATGTTCAAAGAGGCTAGTTTTTGGTCAATTTTTTATATTGCAATTGCAGTGGCTTTTGGTATCTGGGTTTTTAGTAATTATGGAACACAATTTGGCACTGAATATTTCACCGCATACTTAGTTGAGAAATCACTTTCGGTGGATAACATCTTTGTCTTTGCCATCATTTTGGCTCAATTCGCAGTGCCCTCTATCTATCATCAGCGAGTTCTTCTTATTGGCGTGTTACTTGCCTTGATTCTGCGAGCAATATTTATTGCCATTGGAGCTGCTGCGCTGGCAGCCTTTAGCTTCACCTTTGTTTTCTTTGGCGCGTTACTGATTTGGACCGGCATAACATTATTTCGACATTGGGATGAAGATCCAGATTTAAATGAAAACTTTATCGTACGAAATGTGACTAAGCGAATCCGTTCAGTCAGTGAATATCACGGCACCAAGTTGTTTATTAAAAAAGATGGCATGCTCTATGCGACACCAATGTTAATTGTGATGATTGCAATCGGAGCTACAGATTTGTTGTTTGCGATCGATTCAATTCCAGCCACATTTGGCGTAACTCAAGAACCATTTTTAGTTTTTGCGGTTAATGCGTTTGCATTGTTAGGCTTAAGAGCGCTTTACTTTTTACTTAAAGGCCTGCTGGATAGATTAATTTATCTTTCGCTTGGATTGTCGATAATTCTCATGTTCATCGGAGTGAAGTTAGTGCTTACTTTCGTCCATGAGATCTATGACTGGGTACCTAAGATTCCAAGCATTACTAGCTTTGGTGTGATCTTGAGCATCTTGGCAATTGCCACAATCGCAAGTGTAATTAAGTCAAAGCAAGATCCAACCGCCAAGAAGAAGGCTGGTCGTATTCTTTCTCGCAAAAAGCTAGAAGATACTGCGCCAAAAACTGTAATTAAAAAGCCAAAATCTGAATAAGGGGCGCTTACAAGCTGAAGAATTTGCATTGTTAGCAGCAGGCCCTACACTTAGTTGAAAGTTAAACTAAGTGTAGGTATGGTGACGTAGTGCAAACGGCAAAGCGAATTAGATTCGGCTTGGACACCTTTGGTGACATGTCTAAAAATGATGCTGGGCAATTTCTACCAGCTGGGCAGGTAATTCGAGATGTGGTTGCGCAGGCAAAATTCGCAGATGAGCTTGGTTTAGATAATTTCAATGTTGGAGAGCACCACCGCGATGATTTTGCGGTATCAGCTCCAGATACGGTGCTAGCTGGCATTGCAACGGTCACTAAAAACATCACCTTGGGTTCAGGTGTAACGGTGCTATCAAGTGAAGATCCAGTTCGGGTCTATCAACGCTTTGCCACAATCGATGCTCTAGCTAATGGCAGAGTTGAGATAACTGCAGGACGAGGATCTTTTACCGAATCATTTCCACTTTTTGGATACAAACTTGAGGACTATCACGTTTTGTTTGAGGAAAAACTTGAGCTGTTAGTTAAATTGCTGGAAGAGCATCCAGTTAATTGGAGCGGTGCTACGCGATCGGGTTTAAAAAATCAACAGGTATACCCAAAAACAGAGCGAGGTCGCATTCCACTTCGAGTGGGAGTTGGTGGCTCGCCTGAATCGGTAGTGCGTGCTGCTCGGCTTGGCGCACCAATGGCGCTCGCCATTATTGGCGGCGACCCAGAGAGATTTGCACCATTTGCAGATCTATATAGAAGAGCGCTTACTGAATTGAACAAACCACAACTGCCAATCTCAATTCATTCACCAGGACATATCAGCGATACCGATGAACAGGCCATTGAGGAGTTATGGCCAAATTATTTGGCAATGTTTGGACGCATTGGCCGTGAGCGTGGTTGGGGACCGACCACAAAAGAGCAGTATTTAAATGAAGTTCGATATGGCTCGCTGTATGTTGGCACACCTGAAACAGTGGCAAAAAAGATTGCCCACGCCCTGCGATCAGTTGGCGCAGATCGGTTTGATTTTAAGTATTCAAATGGACCGGTTCCGCATAGCAAGCTGATGAAATCAATCGAACTTTATGCCACTAAAGTTGTGCCGATGGTTAACGAGTTACTTGCGGAGTCGCTAGTTTCCTAGCGGCTTAACTTGTAATTGTTCGACCTCGTAGCAGTTGATTTGACCAAGGAATAACATCGCCTAACTCTTCTGCTGCCTGCATTGCCCAGCGCGGATTGCGAAGCATTGCTCGAGCCAGCATTACAGCATCTGCTTTTCCAGTTGCCACAATCTCATTTGCCTGCTTGGCATCTGTAATTAATCCAACCGCGCTGGTTGCTATCTCAGCTTCATTTTTAATTCGAGTTGCAAACTCCACTTGATAACCAGGAACTACTGGAATTTGGGCATTAGGAACAGTGCCGCCAGATGAAACATCAATTAAATCAACACCGAGCGCTTTGAGTTCTTTGGATAGCTTGATTGAATCTTCAATATCCCATCCTTCAGGAACCCAATCAGTTGCAGAGATCCTGACAAACAAAACAGTTTCATCACCAATAGCCGCTCTAACTGCTTTTGTAACTTCAAGCAGAAACCGAATTCGGTTTTCAAAAGATCCACCATATTCATCAGTGCGCTGATTGCTGATAGGTGAGTAAAATTGATGTAGCAAATAGCCATGCGCTGCGTGAATTTCAATTACATCAAAGCCAACAGATTTTGCTCGTTTTGCAGCAGCAGCAAAATCAGCAACTAGATTCTTAATCTCTTCAACAGTTAGCTCTCGTGGTGTTGGCATGTTATTAAACCCTGCTGCAGTTGCCGATACCGTCTCCCAGCCACCTTCAGTTGCAGATGCAACCAAATGGTCATCCCATGGCCGCATACTTGATCCCTTGCGTCCAGCATGAGCTAACTGAATTGCCATTGGAACTTGCTGTGAATGAGCGAAATCGATGATCGATTCAAATGCAGCCGCCTGCTGATCGCTCCAAAGTCCAGGGCAGGCAATCGAGATTCGACCTTCTGGGGAGACTGCGCTGGCCTCCACAACAATTAAACCGGGAGCTCCTGTTGCAAGTGCGCCAATGTGGTTTCGGTGCCAGTCGCCTACAACTCCTTCAACAGCGGAGTACTGACACATTGGCGAGACCCAGACTCGGTTTGGAAATTCAAAATTTCTAAGTGTTAATGGCGTGAATAAAGGTGATGTCATGGCTTAATTATAGATTAGACCGGTTTAAAGAGTGTGATCGCTAACATGATTACAAACTCTCCAATCCTGCTTATGATTATTGACAGGAGTAGAAATAACGCTACAAACCTAGGCAGGTTCTCATGAAATCACAGTTGATATATGCGTTTGAAGATGGCAACAAGGATCAAAAAGATCTGCTTGGTGGAAAAGGTGCAAACCTTGCAGAGATGACAAGACTTGGATTACCTGTGCCACCTGGATTTATCATTACAACCGATGCCTGTAAGGAATATCTTGAATTAGGAAAAGCGCCAATTGAATTAGATATACAGGTGACTTCCGCACTGCGTCATTTAGAGGTTCAAGCAGGAAAAATTCTTGGGGACGCAAATGATCCGTTGTTAGTTAGCGTGCGATCTGGTGCTAAATTCTCCATGCCTGGCATGATGGAAACCATTTTAAATGTGGGCATGAATGATGAATCAGTTTTAGGACTTGCCAAGATCTCAATGAATGAGCGTTTTGCTTGGGATGCGTACCGGCGATTAATCCAGATGTTTGGAAAAACTGTGATGGGCATAAATGGAGAACTTTTTGCAATAGAACTAGAAAAGGCAAAGCAACAACAAAATATTGATGTTGACTTTGATTTAAACGTTGCGTCATTGGAAAAACTAGTTGAAACATTTAAAAATATCATCAAAACCCAGACCGGTAGCACTTTTCCGCAAGACCCACGAACTCAGTTAGATATGGCAATTAACTCGGTATTTGATTCTTGGAATACCGAGCGTGCAAAACTGTATAGACGACGAGAAAGAATTCCTAACGATCTTGGCACTGCAGTAAATGTTGGAATGATGGTGTTTGGCAACATGGGCGACTCATCAGGTACGGGAGTTTGCTTCACCAGAGATCCCGCGACTGGATCTCCTGGCGTTTATGGAGATTATCTTCAAATCGCGCAAGGGGAGGATGTTGTTTCAGGTATTCGAAATCCACTTTCCTTAAATGATTTAAAGCAGATAATGCCTGAAGTTTATGCTGAACTTGTTGCCATTATGCGAAAGCTTGAAATTCATTATCGGGATTTGTGCGATATTGAATTTACGGTTGAAAATGGCAAGTTGTGGATTTTGCAAACAAGGATTGGAAAGCGAACTGCTGCGGCTGCATTTCGCATCGCCATGCAGTTGGTTGATGAACACCTAATCACGTTAGATGAAGCGTTGATGCGAGTGTCGGGATCTCAATTAGTTCAACTGATGTTTCCGCAGTTTGATAAATTAAGTTCGAAATCCGCTATTGCAACAGGCATTGCAGCTTCCCCTGGCGCTGCAGTTGGACGCGCTGTTTTCAATTCAGAAGTTGCCCAAGAGTGGGCAAGTCGTGGCGAACAAGTAATTTTAATCAGGCATGAAACCAATCCCGATGATCTTGGTGGTTTGATCGCAGCAGCAGGAATCTTGACAAGCAAAGGCGGTAAAACTTCACATGCAGCTGTAGTTGCGCGTGGAATGGGAAAAACTGCAGTTTGTGGGGTTGAAGCTATTCATGTTGATTATCAATTGAATTTAGCAATGTGTGGTTCAATCAAGATAGCCGAAGGCGATCTCATTTCAATTGATGGTTCAAGTGGTGAAGTTTATCTAGGTGCAATTGCTGTGGAACCATCAGTTATTGTTAAATTCTTTGAATCAGGCCCGGGATCTGATCCTATCGAGATTGATGCAGAAGATGCGGAGTTAATTAGCGCAGTTGATCGGATCCTTCAACATGCCGATAGTCGTCGGCGATTAAAAGTTCGAGCCAATGCGGACACTACCGATGATGCAAAAATGGCACGCAAGCTTGGCGCTGAGGGAATTGGATTATGTCGAACTGAACATATGTTCCTTGGCGAACGCCGTATCGTTATTGAGCGACTAGTTCTTGCAGAGACCAAAGAAGAACGCGAACTCGCATTAGAGGCATTAGTTCCGCTGCAGCGTGAAGATTTCAAACAATTATTTGAAACCATGGATGGCTTAACTGTTACAGTCCGACTCTTAGACCCTCCACTGCATGAATTTCTTCCTGATATATCCCAACTTAAAGTTGAAGTTGCATTAAACCAAGAACGCGGGCAAGTAGATTCTGCAAAGAAAGAATTATTGTTAGCCGTTGAGCAACTCCATGAAGTAAATCCAATGCTGGGATTGCGCGGGGTCAGGCTTGGCTTAGTAATTCCTGGACTGTATGGCCTACAGGTAAAAGCCATTGCGGAAGCGATGGCTGATCTAATTTCAATTGGTAAATCACCAATCGTTGAGATTATGGTGCCATTAGTGGCTTCCTATATGGAGTTGCAAATAATTAAAAATGAAGCAAGGTTGATCATTCAAGAGGTAGAGCAACTTCGAAGCGTCAGCCTTTCAATAAATATAGGCACAATGATTGAGCTTCCAAGAGCTGCGCTAACTGCTGGCCGGATTGCAACTGTGGCGGACTTTTTTTCTTTTGGTACAAATGACCTAACCCAAACCACCTGGGGCTTTTCGCGCGATGATGTAGAAGCCGAATTTTTCTCCTTATATTTGGAGAAGGGAATTTTAACCATTTCACCATTTGAAACAATCGATATTGATGGCGTAGGAGAGCTTATAAGAATTGCAGTTGATCGGGGACGCAAAGCAAATCCCACTTTGCATCTTGGGGTCTGCGGCGAACATGGTGGCGACCCAGAGTCAATTCACTTTTTTCATGCTACAGGCATTCACTATGTTTCTTGTTCGCCATTTAGAGTGCCCGTTGCACGCTTAGAAGCCGGTCGTGCTGCGCTAGCTTCAGCTATGTATCTCTGAAAAATGAACTACTTGGGCTAAACATCTAGAATGAGTGATCACTCGAGATCGGGGGAATCATGCTCAAAGAACCTAGCAGCAATCCCTTGAGCGAGCTTCATAAAAAAACTAGTTCCAAATGGCGACGATATCCAACCGATGTGCTTCCAATGCATGTAGCTGAGATGGATTTTGATGTTGCACCCCAGATTAGAGCTGAAATTATTGATCGCGCAAGTCACAGCGATTTGGGCTACTTAGGGCCAATCCCTGAATTGGGTGAAGCCATGAAAGTGTTTGCAGCAAGTCGCTGGGAATGGCAACTAGATCCAAATTTGGTTTCACCAGTTGTTGATGTTGGAGTTGCTGCCGTAGAGATTTTTAGAGTCCTAGCAAAGCCTGGCGATAGCGTTTTAATTAATTCACCGGTATACACCAATTTTTTTACTTGGATAGATGAAGCCAAGCTAAATATGCTAGATGTCCCACTTATTAAATCTAATGACAACTGGACTTTAGATCTTGCTGGAATTGAATCAGCATTTAAAGCAGGGATAAAGCTGTATTTAATCTGTAATCCACAAAATCCAGTTGGTCGAGTGCATTCAAAATTGGAGTTAGCAGCCATCTCAAATTTAGCTGAGCGCTATGGCGTGATTGTTATCAGCGATGAGATTCATGCGCCGCTAACTTATTTAGATCAAACCTTCACTCCATACTTAAGCATTCCTAATTCGGAAACTGCTTATGTCATTACTTCTGCAAGTAAATCATGGAATATCGCAGGCCTAAAAGCGGCTGTGATTGTTTCGGGATCAAAAGCAGCAGCTACAAAAATCTCAACTATGCCACCAGCTGTTCATTGGCGCACTTCAATCATGGGCGCATTTGCCATGGTCACAGCGCTGAATAGCGCAGTTGATTGGCTTGATGAAACTTTGCTTGAGCTTGATAAGAATCGAAAACTGCTAAAAACCTTGCTAGCTGAGTTGCTACCAGAAGTTGAATATCAAATTCCTGAATCAAGCTACCTAGCTTGGTTAAATCTTGCGGCTATTGGTGAAAACAATTCTTGGCATGATCAGCTAATTTCCCAAGGAAAAGTTGCAATTGTGCCAGGACAGGATTTTGGTAAGCAATACAAAAACTATGTTCGACTAAATTTTGCTACTTACCCTGAAGTGTTGATCGAGGGAGTAAATCGAATGAAACTAGGTTTGGGCTAAATTTTTGCTAATGCTTGTTCGAGATCTTGAATCAGATCAGCTGGGTGCTCAAGGCCAACTGAAAGTCGAACAAGGCTGTTGGAAATTCCCATTTTGGCTCTAATCTCTTCGCCAACTCTTCGATGCGTGCTAGATGCTGGATGAGTAATTAGAGATTTACTGTCTCCCAAGTTATTGGATATATCAATTACTTGTAACGAATTTAAGAACTTGAAAACAGCTGGTTCAGCTACAGCCAACTCAATACCAATAGTGGTTCCACCACCTGACATCTGTGCGAGAGCAACCTGATGACCTGGGTGATTGGTTAAGAATGGATATCGAAGCTGCTTAATTAACTTATGTTCAGCTAGGAATTTAGCAATAGTGAATGCACTGTCATTCATTCGGTTTACGCGCATTGAAAGTGTCTCTAGAGATTTAAGCACGGTCCAAGCGGTGAACGGGCTCATTGCTGGACCGGTATGTCTTACGAATTGTTCTAAGTATTCAGAGACATATTCTTTACTGCCTAAAATTGCACCACCAAGAGTTCTGCCTTGGCCATCGAGATGTTTTGTGGTTGAGTAAACAACTACATCAGCTCCAAGTTCAAGAGGTTTTTGTAGAACTGGCGATGCCATGATGTTGTCGACAATTAAAATAGCCCCAGCATTATGGGCAAGCGTGCTAACCATTTTCAGATCAATAATTTCCAACATTGGATTGCTTGGAGTCTCAACAAACACAACCTTGGTTGGCTTGCTTAAGGCAGCTTCCCAGTCAACTAGTTCATTGCCATGAACAAATTCAACTTCAACGCCCCATCTGGGTAAAATTTCAGATAACACAACATAGCAAGATGAAAACATCGCAAACGATGCAACAACTCTGTCGCCTTTAGCTACTACTGATGCAACCGAGGCAAACATGGCGGCCATTCCACTTGCTGTTGCAACTGCAGCTTCTGCACCTTCAAGCGCAGCTAATCTGTTTTCAAACATAGCCACGGTTGGGTTATTAAAACGACTGTATACAAAATGATCAGTATCTCCGCTAAATGAAGCTGCAGCCTCATCAGCTGAGTTGTATGTAAATCCACTGGTTAAATACATTGCTTCACCAGTTTCATTAAACCCACTGCGAGCTAGGCCGGCTCGAACAGCCAACGTGTCAGGATGAAGCTCCCAGTCAACTTTTGCCTCACCTGCAGGGCCGTGATAGCCCCATGGTCGGTGCTGTTTAGTCATGCCTGAATCTTAACCATGTCGTAACCCACAAGGTTGCTGGCAACGGTTCGACCTGAATTCGCTGAAGTGATACAAATAGGGCATGGCAAACAACTTTAGGTCGGCGATCTTTGAGCTTAGTGATGACTACGTAACAAAATCAGCGCAATTAAGCCCCATTGCAGCAACAAGTTTAGGTATACCTGCAGGAAATCATGAGCTAGATGATTTCTCCCTAGCTGGCACCCAGCGTTCAGCTGACCTGACCCAGCGCACCCTTGGTGCGCTGAGCATGCTGGATCCAATTGATGAAATCGATAGCATCGCAAAAGCAGTTTTGCAGGAGCGAATGAAGTCTTCGCTAGCGCTGCATGATTCCAGAGAGCGACATATTTTGTGGAATGTGATCGCATCTCCAGTTTCACGTATTCGACAAGTATTTGAGTTGATGCCAAAACAAACAGCTTCAGATATTGAAGCTATAACAGCAAGAATGCATGCCATAGCTGGAGCTCATGACTCATGGTGTTCCACTATCGAAGAATTAGCTCATGATGGCAAGCGCACCGCAAAGCGACAAGTTGTAGCAATTGCTGAGCAGTTAAATACGTTTAGTAAAGGTGCATATTCAAATATTGCAACCAAAATAGATCCTGCTGGGAAAAATACCGAGCTTGCTGCTGCGGCGAAAGCAGCTGAAGCTTCTTGTGCCAAAACAAGTGAATGGCTAAAAGATACTTATCTACTACTTGCTAATACTGCCGATGCAGTTGGTGAAGAGCGATATGCGCTCTGGTCGAGGTTTTTTACCGGTGCAAATTTAAATCTTAAAGCTACTTATGAATGGGGATTGGAAGATTTAGCTCGAATTCATGATCGAATGTGGAAAGTGGCAGCAAAGATTAAGCCAAATGCAACTTCGCTTCGTGAAGTTGCCGATCACCTTGAGCAAGATGAGCGTTACCTAATTCACGGTGAAGAGAATTTATTGAAGAAGCTTTCAGGTTTCATCGATGAATCGGTTCGAAGTTTAGATGGTGTTTATTTTGATATTGATAACCGCATTAAAAACTGTGAGGCCAGGCTCGCGCCACAGGGTGCAGCTGCTGCGCCTTATTACATGGGGCCAAGTGAAGACTTATCTCGGCCTGGCACAACTTGGTATCCAACTCTTGGCAAGACAACATTTGGTTGGTGGCACATTGCATCTACCTGGTATCACGAAGCTGTACCAGGACATCACCTGCAGGTGGCAACTGTTGCTGTTGAGAAAGAACGACTAAGTAGATTCCAGCGCAGCAGCACCTTTATTAGCGGGCATGGTGAAGGCTGGGCGCTGTATGCCGAGCGCTTCATGGATGAGCTAGGCGCGTTTGATGATCCTGGACTCGAGATGGGTTATTTATCAGCGCAAGCGCTACGTGCAACGCGAGTAGTAATAGATATCGGAATGCACCTGGGCTACACAAATGCAGCTGGAGAGCTTTGGGATGCGCAAACAGGTTTTCGAGCGCTAGTTGATCAAGCGCTAATTAATGAAGACTTCGCACGCAGTGAAATAGATAGATATTTAGGCTGGCCGGGACAAGCAATTGCTTATAAAGTTGGCGAGCGAGTTTGGATGCGATCAAGAGAAGATGCTAAACAACGGTTGGGTGGAAAATTCGACCTTAAGAATTTCCATAACTACTCTTTGAAGTTAGGCCCAATGGGACTGGACGCACTTGAAGCCACAATTGCTACCTGGCAAGGTAATTAAAAAAAGCATTTAATTTAATACGTGATCTTTTGGAAGTTGAAGCTATTGCTCTTTCTGGAATAGTGTCGATTAGTGCTGAGCTCAACTGCTCATAAGATGCATGCAATACCCCTTAGAGCCCAGCCTTGGGGGAATTCGAATACGATACAACCAGTGCACAACTGTTTAGGATGAGATGAACAACGCAATAGCTGCCAGTGATTTGGTAAAAACCTATCCAAAAGGCAAAGTTAAAGCTCTAGATGGACTTTCTCTTGAAGTTGAAGAGGGAACCGTGCTTGGGGTGCTTGGCCCAAATGGTGCGGGTAAAACTACCTGCGTCAGAGTGCTGGCCACTTTGCTCAAACCAGATTCTGGCAGCGCCACAGTTGCTGGGGTAGATGTAATCAAAAATCCAGATCAAGTTCGGAAATTAATCGGACTTTCTGGTCAGTATGCAGCTGTTGATGAAACTCTAACTGGCTGGGACAACTTGGTAATGTTTGGCAGGCTTTATCACTTGTCAAATTCCCAAGCTAAGGCTCGTGCAACTGAATTATTAGAGCAATTCAAACTGACAGAGAGCGCGAAACGAGCTATCACTACTTATTCCGGTGGAATGCGTCGAAGATTAGATTTAGCTGCAGCTTTAATTGTGCGACCTAAGGTTTTATTCTTGGATGAGCCAACAACAGGATTAGACCCACGTGGCCGGTTAGATATGTGGGATGCCATTAAAGATCTGGTTGCAGGTGGAGCAACCCTGCTGCTTACCACGCAATATCTTGAAGAAGCCGATCAGCTTGCCGACCGAATTGCAGTTATTGATCATGGAAAAGTAATTGCAAACGGCACATCTGATGAATTGAAAGCACAAGTTGGTGGCGAAAAGCTTGAAGTAACAGTTGCACCATCCAGTCTTTTGGCAACTAAAGCGGCGCTGGAATTAATCACCAGTCATGAGGCACAAGTTGATGAACAATTTAATCGAATCTCAATCGCTGTTGCAGGTGGAAGCGCTGCATTAAGTGATGTAGTGCGAGCCCTAGATGGCCGATCAATTGAAATTTTAGATCTTGCGCTTAAGCGCCCATCTTTAGATGATGTCTTTTTGGCACTAACAGGACATGTTGCCGAAATTGAAGAAGAAGCAGAAGTTAAGCCAAAGGGGCGACGTCGATGAGCGCAATTAAAGATGGACTGATAATTACTAAGCGCCAGCTGCTGCAGCTAAGCCGCGTCCCAGAAGTGCTTATTTTCTCAACAATTCAACCAGTTATGTTTGTGTTGTTATTTCGATATGTATTTGGTGGTGCCATTGATACGCCAGGAACTGATTATGTTCAGTTTTTGATGCCAGGCATCTTTGTGCAGACAGTGGCATTTACGTTAGCAACGACATCTGTTGGCTTAGCCATGGATATGACTAAAGGTTTAATCGATCGATTCAGATCACTTCCAATTGCACGATCAGCTGTAATTCTTGGTAGAACGTTGGGTGATGCAACTCTAAATATTGTTGTGCTGCTGGTCATGGCAATAACTGGAGTAGTTGTTGGATGGCGCCCAAGTTCTGGCATTGTTTCAATATTGGCAGGATTTTTATTGTTAATGCTATTTGGATACGCCATGTCTTGGATTGGCATTCTGATTGGTTTATCAGTTAGAGATGCCCGCACAGCTAACAATTTGGTGTTTCTAATTGTTTTCCCAATGACTTTTTTGTCAAACGCTTTCGCTCCAACAACAGCTATGCCAAGAGTGCTGCAATACTTTGCTGAGTGGAATCCAGTTTCAACCATGGTTGCTGCATGTAGAGAACTATTTGGACTTGAAAATGCATTTGGCGTGACTGCTGGATCATTTCCTAGCGAAAACCCAGTGCTGATGTCGCTAGTTTATATTGCAATAATTATGGCCATATTAGTTCCTGTCAGTGTAGCAAAATACAAACGAACTTCAAGTAAGTAATTACTTCTTATTTTTGTAATAATTGCTTAGAAATTCAGCTTTGTAATCAAAAAAGCTGCCATCATTGATTGCATCTCGCATTTTTGCAACAAGGGAAATAATAAAGTATTCATTGTGAATTGTTGCCAGCGTAGAGCCAAGCATCTCTTTGGCTCGAAATAGATGATTTAAATAAGCTTTTGTGTAATTAGTGCAGGTGTAACAAGGGCAATTTTCCTCTACCGGAGAAAAATTATTTTTAAATGCAGCCATTGTGATATTCACACGGCCAAATTTGCTAAAAATAGTTCCAGTTCTGGCAATGCGTGCTGGTGCTACGCAATCAAAAGTATCTGCTCCATTTTCTACGCCAATAAATAAGTCATCAGGTTCACCGATTCCCAATAAATGCCGCGGCTTATCGGCTGGCAGTTCTTCATTTACCCAACCAACAATGGTGCCTAATTCATTTTTATCTAGGGCGCCGCCAATTCCAAAACCATCAAAATCAAGCTCACTTAAATCTCGTGCAGCTTTTCGTCGCAAGTCCTCATATTGCGCACCTTGCACTACACCAAACAGCATTTGGTAAGGGCGATGGCTGCGCTGGAGGGTTAGTTTCTTATGTTCAGCAATACACCGCTGAGCCCATGCATAAGTGCGATCGAGTGACATCTCTTGATATTCGCGGGTGTTAAGCAATGTTGTGCATTCATCGAATGCAAAAATTATGTCTGCACCTATTTGATGCTGAACCTGCATTGAAACTTCTGGGGTGAAGCGGTGCATGCTGCCATCAAGGTGAGATTTAAATGTAACGCCATCATCATCAACGAGTGCTAATCGATCCTTGTTCTCAGCCATCACATCATCTGCTTGCACAGTATCGGCATCCATAGCTAAAACTTTTTTGAAGCCAACACCAAGTGAAAGCACCTGAAATCCACCGCTGTCTGTGAAGGTTGGTCCTGACCAATTCATAAATTCGCCAACCCCGCCAGCAGCATCAATAATTTGCGGCCCTGGCTGCAGGTAAAGGTGATATGCATTTGCCAATACCGCTTGCGCACCAAGTTCAGCAACAGTTTCAGGTAAAACTGACTTCACGGTGGCTTTGGTGCCTACTGGAATAAATGCTGGAGTTGGAATTGCGCCATGAGCAGTAGTGATGATGCCTGTTCGGCCAAGTCGGCCCGCTAGCTGGGTTTCTAGTTGAAAACTCATGATTTAGCCTCAGATTACCCTAAGGCTAGAAGTATGGCTAAGGGCAGCAGGATATTTGAATTAATTCGCAGGAAATTCAAGCAGGCTTTATGGTTATGCTCTATCGATTCGCAGACTTTGAAAGTAGATTCATTTTCATGAAAAAAAGCTGGATCGCCATCGGGTTAAGCGCATTATTGATTGGACAATCAATAAGTGCTGTTGCTGTAGTTTCAACTACTTCAAGCCCGGTTAGTGGCGTTAAGTATTCCTGGGTTGTCACTTTGCACAGTGTTACCGATGGCGATCGTGGCGAACATGTTTGTACAGGTGCACTAATTGATGATTACACAGTAATTACTGCAGCCCATTGTCTAAATGCTTTGGCTTTTGATGACTGGGTAATTGTGCAGGGCCGGTTAAATTCAGACGATCGAGGCCGGGTGCTCACACCTTTTGATTTTAAGATTCATCCAAGTTACGACCCAATAACTTCAAACAACGATATTGCTGTTATTTATCTTTATTACCCCGCATACTCTTCAAAACATTTACGGATTGCTGGACCACAGAAGAAATTTACACAAGCAGATATGTTTCTATTTGGCTGGGGAGTCGATGAATTTGAAAATATTCCTTATCAACTGCGCAGGGCTAAACAGCGGTTAGCTCCAAAGTCAGCAATTAATGAATACTTCAAGAGTTTTGATCCCACTACACAACTTGCTACGTTGTTGTATTTCAAAATTAAGGATGCTTTTGCAGGTGCCTGTAAAGGAGATTCAGGAGGTCCGTTAGTTAAAACTATTAAAAAGGTTGATTATTTGGTTGGCGTAGTTTCATATGGTGGTAGAGCGTGTAATACGCCTGCACCAACTGTTTTCACTAAAGCTGCAACTTTTCGAGACTGGATTTCACAAGTTCGATTTGAAGCTAAGTCGAAGCACGCAGCTGATATCAAGATATCAACCGAACCTTTTTATGTAACAGGCGGGGAAACACTACCTATCTTAAATGTTGCCGATCCAACTAGTGGTGGGTATCTAAAGAGCAGCGCCCAGCTTGTAACTGGAGATTTAACTAATGATGAAATTGATATCGCAAACCTCACTGTAGATTCATATGAGAGGGATCAAGAGTATGGCAGGGTTGCTTTAACAGCTACAAATGTTGGTCGCTGGGATGCCTGCTCATTAACAACACGTGGATTTATCGAAGTTCGAATAGATGTAGATGGCAAATTAGGAAGTGATCGCATTTGGCAATATGGCGACATTTCTACAGGATGTATCACCGATGGTGATGAAATGGTTGTAGTAAAAACCAATCCTGATGTAACAGATCTGTGTAAGGCTAAAGTTCAAACCACAGCTAATGGTCCACAAGTTTGGTTTAGCGCTGAGTGTTTCATGACAAGCAAGACAGCTTTATTCCGAATGCTGTTATCAGATGGTGAGATGGCAGATGTTGAACCAGGATCTGATAACTGGATGGGTCCAGTTGTAATTAGAAATTAACTGATAATCACTACATCATTAATGCAGGTTGATTTAAATATTGCTTGAAAGACTTAATCAATTTACCAGCATGCGCACCATCAACTAAGCGGTGATCTGCAACGGCGGTAATTATTACCACTTTTCTCACTTCAACTTTTCCATCAATCGCAACTGGTGCTTCATGAATTTGACCAATAGCCATATACAGGGGAGTTCGAGCAAACGGCAGTGGCGCTAGATAAGCTTCTTGCATTTCAAATGTTCCAACATTGCTAATGAATGCTGACCCAAGTGGGTGTCCAGCTTGACCAAATGCTCGCCTACCAAGACCACCTGACCAAAATGATAAGAATTTCATGATTAATTTCATAAACGGGGTTGGCACAGCCTTTGCCCATCTAACTGAAGTTTGATAATTGTCATCTTCACGAGCACGCAATTTTTCAGCACCAGCAATCAACTCAGCACTTAGTTCTAGTAAAGTTTTTTTATCGGCATCTTTAATTCGACATTGTGCGAGATCTGAACCACTATCTAGGTTTACTGCAAAACTTAAATCAATTCTGGGAAAAGGTTTCACCTTGCCAAATACCACTCGCACATTAACCTCTGGATTGGCGGCAATCGCACGGGCGAGTGCGGCTCCAACAATATGAGTCAAGGTGATGGCCTGGTGCTTGGTTTGCTCTAGATAGTCCAAGATCGCGGTTAGCTCGACCTGAATCTTGGTCTGAATTCGAGATTCCCTTGGGGCAACCCAGGTGGCCACGGCAATCTTGCGTCGGTGCTTAAGCGGGGCATTCATAGGAGTTCATACTCGCACAAAATCCTGCTATTCGATAGTTCCCCCTGCCCCCAAGTAGCAACAACCCGATCCGATTGGGCAGACTCCGCCCTATGCCCATCGTTTCAATTCTCAGTCATAAAGGCGGGGTCGGTAAGACCTCGGTAGTGCTTGGTTTAGCTGGTGCTGCCATGCAGCAAGGCTTGGCCACTTTGGTTGTTGATCTTGACCCGCAAGGAAATGCATCAAGCATCCTTGGTCCAGCAAATCCAACCGCTTCTGCTTTAGATTTATTTAGCAGACCTGGCTCAAAAGCTTTGCATGATGCAGTTACGGCATGCGCATGGGAATCTGGTCCCGGCGAAGTGGATGTTGTGGTTAGCGATCCGATGCTGATCAAATATGATGCTTGGAAAGAAATTTCTGCAATTGTTCCCAAATTAACAAAAAGTCTTGAGCACTCAGCAGGTTACGATTTAGTATTAATTGATTGCCCACCTTCACTTGGCACACTTGCTGTTGAGGCGCTTGCAGCATCAGATGCCGCAATTATTGTTACTGAACCAACTTATTTTGGCGTTCAAGGCGCACTAAAAGCTGCCGACACTTTCGAAGAAGTAAAGCGCACTCTAAATAAGAAGCTAAAAGATGTTTCAGTGATTGTTAACCGAATCAAATCAACTGCTGAAGAGCATGACTATCGAGCTCGCGAACTATCGCGTGAATTTGGAAAGCTAGTAATTAAGCCAGGCATTCCAGAACGCATTGCAGTTCAGCAAGCCGAAGGCGCTGCGATTGCAGTGCAAAAATATGGCAGTGCGGGTTCACGAGAAGTTTCAGCAATATTTGAAACTCATCTTGACAAACTATTGCGCAGAATCGGCTAACCCCACCAAGATTCAATTTGCGGTATCGCATCGCGAACAACTGCTCGCTCACCAGTTAAGTGATCAAATCTGTCATGCTCAATATAAGTTGTTTCAGTTCCATAGGACTGCATCTCAGCAATCATCAATTTACTTTGCGCAGGAGGTACTGTGATGTCTTTTCCACCCTGCACAACTAAAACTGGCAGACTCAATTTCGTAGGCGCTCGGTTTTCATGCAGCATGGTTGCAAATGGCTCAACATGCAACGGATTAATTAGGTGAGGTTTGCCGCCCATCGCATCAGTTGCAGCTAGTCCAACAATTGCCTCAGCACCAATAAAACAATGCTTAGCAGTTTCACGAACTGCAGCTAGGGATTCAGGTTTTATTGCACCTTGCAACGAGATGCCAGTTAACCGTGACCATGCCACAGCAGATAGCGCCCAAATCACTCGACTAATGGGGGAGTCCTCACTTGCCTGAAACAACTCAGCAGGATCAAGAGCAGGAGAACCCAGAATAATTCCATCCAGCGCTAACTCAGGTGCATAACTTGGTTGTACTCCAGCCGCCCATGCTGCAGCATGCCCGCCTTGTGAATAGCCCCAGATAACTGTTTTATTGTTTATCTGCGCAACTGTTGTCGTTTGGATTGCTCGAATTGCATCAAGCACGCTGGTTGCAGTTGGTTCCCCGATTAAAAATGGATGAATGCCTTCAGCTCCCAAACCAGGATAATCTGGAGCGAGATATGCCCAACCTTTTTGCATAGCTTGTCGCAGTCCAGCTAGTGCTAAGGCGGGCTTGTCATGCACTGAAGGTGCGCAGCGACGCTCAATGCCAGTTGCCTGATGACAGTAAACAAGAAGGTTATAAGAATCTTCTTGAATTTTTGGTAGACAAAACAGCGCACTAGCTATTGTTACCTGTCCGGCTGCATCTGTGGTGGTGTAAAGCACCCGCCAAGCTCGCGCATCAATTACGGTTGAGACAGATTGTTTTCTAATTAATACGCCTGGCTGTGCTGGTAAAACTTCTGGGGCAAGATAAAACAGCGGCACCGTAGGGTGAGTGATTCGCTGGTCGGCAGCAGTTAGGGCGCGGCCAGCTGCATCACGTGCGCGCTCACCAATTTTGGTTGCCTGTTGGCGCAGTTGAGCGGCAGTTGGGCGTTTAGGTAGCTCAAACTTAGGCACGGGCTAAGCCAACCGCATCAATTTTTCGGGCGTCACTTGCCCCTATGGTCAACTCATACGACTACTCTCTCGCACGTGACGCCAGAACAATTAAGTGCCGAAATTGCCCAATGCTTGAAAGCCGCTGTCGCAGCGCAGGTATTACCAAGCATGGCAGCTGAAGTTGAGGTGGTCGTAGAGCGCCCGCGCAGTCGGGAGCATGGCGATTGGGCAACCAATATCGCAATGGTGTTGGCCAAACCAGCGGGGCTATCGCCACGTGATGTAGCGGCAGATTTAGTGCTTCGAATTGAAAAGTTAGCTGGTGTGAAGTCAGCTAATGTCGCAGGGCCTGGATTTATTAACATCTTTATTGATCCGGCTGCAACTGCACAATTAGCTGTACAAATTATTGCAAAGAATAATACTTATGGAACTAGTAATTTACTTAATGGTCAAACTATCAATGTGGAATTTATCTCGGCGAATCCAACTGGCCCACTTCATTTAGGTCATACCAGATGGGCTGCAGTGGGAGATGCGATTGGCCGAGTGCTCGCAGCGGCAGGTGCAAATGTAGTTCGAGAGTTCTACATTAATGATCGCGGCGTACAAATGCAAAAATTTGCCCAATCAATTTTGGCAACGATCAAAAACGAACCAATTCCAGAAGATGGATATCAAGGCGATTACATTGCTGATCTTGCAGCGCAGGTTCAGATCAGCTTGCCCAATTTATTGGACATGAACGACGCCGATCAACTTGATGCAGTTTTAACGCAAGGCTATGCAGTTCAATTAAAACAACAACAAGATTCACTATTAAGTTTTAATACAAAATTTGATATCTGGTATTCCGAGCTGGCAATGCATGAAGCAGGAAAGGTTGTGCATGCATTGAAGGTGCTCGAACAGCAAGGTCATATTGATAACCGCGATGGCGCGGTGTGGTTGCGAACTACAGATTTTGGTGATGACAAGGATCGCGTCCTCGTTAAGTCTGATGGTGAATACACATATTTTGCATCTGACTGCGCTTATTACATCGATAAGCGAGAGCGTGGATCATCAAAATGCATTTATCTCTTAGGTGCTGACCATCATGGATATGTAAACAGATTGCGAGCTGTTGCAGCTTGCGCTGGTGATAATCCTGATGAAAATATTGAAGTGCTAATTGGTCAGCTGGTTAAAATTATGCGAAACGGCGAAGAAGTCAAACTTTCAAAACGTGCTGGTGATTTAATTTTATTGACCGATCTAGTTGAAGCTGTAGGCGTAGATGCAGTTAGATATTCGTTAATTAGATATCCAGTTGATACGCCACTGCTATTAGATTTTGATTTGATGACTTCGCGAACAAATGAAAATCCGGTTTATTATGTTCAATATGCTCATGCTCGAATTAATGCATTGGTAAACACCGCAGCTGAGTTGGGAATTAATTGGGAGCACGGAGAGCTTGCCTTTGTACCCCAGTTGCTAGATGGACCAGCAGAGCAAGATCTATTAGCTCAGCTAGCACAATTCCCAGCTGTGGTTGCTACCAGCGCTGAACTGCGTGAGCCACATCGAATTGCTCGCTACCTTGAAGATTTGGCTACTGGCTACCACCGGTTTTATGACAGCTGCCGAGTATTGCCAGCCGCCGATCAGGCGGTTAGCGAGTTAAATATTGCTCGATTGCACGTTTGCCGGGCAACTCAAGTTGTTATTTACAATGGGTTACAACTACTTGGCGTTGCAGCACCTGAGCGAATGTAATTATTCATGGATAATTACCTCCCATGAGCCCAGCATCAGCCGCCCTTAATCCAGCAATTTGGCCAAGTTCAGCTGCCAGATTGGCCTCAGGGGAGCTGCAGATTGCATCATTGAGCGTGATTGATCTTGCAGATCAATATGCAACTCCGCTTTATGTTTATGATGCTGATGAAATCTATGCCCGCGCTTTACAGATGAAAGCCGCCTTTGATCAGCAGCCATTAAATTGCGATGTGCACTATGCAAGCAAGGCATTTTTATCAAAAGCGGTGGCTAAAATTATTAACCAGGCCGGATTGCATTTGGATGTTGCTTCTGGCGGCGAATTAACAATTGCGTTAGCAGCAAAATTCCCAGCAGCAAATATTGCATTTCATGGTAATAATAAAAGTGATGCTGAAATTGAATTAGCGATTTCTAGCGGCGTTGGACACATCGTTATAGATTCGCTGCATGAAATTAAAAGAGTCGCAGCAATAGCAGAAAAATACAAAGCTCAACAAGCTGTGATGCTACGAGCAACGCTAGGAATAGATGCTCACACTCATGAATTTATCTCTACTGCTCACGAAGATCAAAAATTTGGGCTATCTGCCGCAGATGGATCTCTTGAAAAAGCAGTTGAGCTACTAGTTCAGCACGATGCTTTGCAGCTGATTGGTTTACATTCACATATTGGTTCTCAGATTTTGGCGATTGATGGTTTTGCTGCTGCAGCCGCAAAACTAGTAGCGCAAACAGCAGAGCTAAATCAAAAATTTGGTCTGAAAATGTCAACAGTTGGGCTAGGTGGTGGATTTGGGATCGCCTATGTAGATAGCGATAAGCCAGTTGCAATTGAAGCGATTGCCAAATTACTAAATGACACAGTTGTTGCACAGAGCAAAAAAGTTGGACTTGATGTGGCAAAGATAACTGTCGAACCTGGTCGATTCATAGTTGGCCCACCAGGAATTACGCTTTATACGGTTGGCACAGTTAAGCCAGTAACAGTTACAGCTGGGGTCACTCGCGCTTACATATCAGTTGATGGTGGCATGAGCGATAACATTCGGACAGCTCTTTATGATGCAAACTACACCGCAGTTTTGGCAAACCGCAGCTCAACAGCTCCATTAGTGCTAAGCCGAATTGTTGGTAAACATTGCGAATCTGGCGATATTGTGGTTCGAGATTGTCAACTGCCAGCTGATATTACGCCAGGAGATCTAATCGCTGTGGCAGCAACTGGGGCATATTGCCGAAGCATGGCCTCCCAATACAACGGCACCCCGAGGCCAGCGGTTGTTGGAATCACAGCTGGCCAGGCAGGCATTTGGATCCGGCGCGAAACATATGAAGATCTACTGGCACTTGACCAAGGTTGAGCTAGGTAATCGAGATTTACCCCACGAGTCTGAGAGACTTCGGGCTTGAAGGAGTAGCGATGGCAGATTCAATTAAAGTTGCAGTGCTTGGCGCTGGGATTGTTGGTTCCCAGGTTGTACGACTGCTGGCTGAGCAAAGCGGTGACCTCGCCCTTCGTGTAGGTGCGCCACTTGAAGTTATTGGCGTTGCAGTTCGCGATCTCAACCGACCAAGACCAGGTATAGCTGCCGAATTACTCACAACAGATGCCCATGCACTTGTTGCAGCTGCCGATATTGTTATTGAAGTAATGGGCGGCATTGAACCAGCTAAAGAATTAATCCTTAAGGCAATAGCTAACGGTGCAAGTGTCATCACGGCAAATAAAGCCTTACTTGCACAGGATGGATCTGAGTTAGTGCTGGCAGCTCAACAAGCTGGAGTCGACTTGTATTTTGAAGCATCGGTTGCCGGTGCAATTCCGCTGCTTCGCCCGATCCGCGAATCTCTTGCTGGCGATAAAGTCAATCGCGTTATGGGAATTGTAAATGGCACCACAAATTACATTTTATCTAAGATGGAAACTGAGCATGCGGCATACGAAGATGCTTTGGCTCAAGCGCAGGAGCTTGGATATGCCGAAGCAGATCCAACAGCTGACGTTGAGGGTCATGACGCAGCAGCTAAAGCGGCAATTTTGGCTTCGTTAGCATTTCATACCAAAGTGACCATTGATGATGTTTATTGCGAAGGCATATCAAAGGTAACTGCTGCAGATATTGCTGCAGCTGAATCAATGGGATTTGTTGTCAAGCTGCTTGCTGTTGCTGAAAGAATGAATGAGCAGGCTGTGGTAGTTCGAGTGCATCCAACCATGGTGCCAAAATCACATCCATTGGCAAATGTTCGAGACGCATTTAACGCAGTATTTATTGAAGCGGAATCTGCTGGTGAATTGATGTTTTTTGGACGTGGCGCTGGTGGCGCACCAACGGCATCTGCGGTGCTAGGTGATGTAGTTGCAGCAGCTAGAAATCGCTTATCAGGCGGAATTGGACCAGGTGATTCAAGTTACGCTGAATTAACACCGCTTGATATCTCGCATGCGAAAACACGCTATTACATTCATATTAAAGTAGCAGATCGTCCAGGTGTGCTCGCAAAAATTGCTGGTGTATTTGCAGCCAACGATGTCAGCATTCAGGTGCTGCATCAAGATGGACATGATGACAATGCATCATTAGTAATCCGAACTCATAAAGCAGCAGATTCAGCGTTAGCCAAAACGCTCAAAGATCTAAGCACGCTTGATGTAGTTGATTCAGTCATTGGCGTGATGCGAGTAGAAGGTGAGCGCGGCGAATGAGTCTGTTTAAAAAGCCTGGTAGTCACCAATGGCGCGGTGTCATTGAGGAATATCGCTCACTTTTACCAGTTTCTAAGCGCACTCCCGTTGTGACGCTGCGCGAAGGTGGAACGCCGTTGGTTTATGCCTGCGTGCTAAGTGAAATGCTCGGCAGCAATGTTTGGCTTAAAGTTGAAGGCGCAAATCCAACTGGATCTTTTAAAGATCGTGGCATGACTATGGCTATTAGCAAAGCTGCTGAACGTGGTGCCAAAGCTGTAATTTGTGCAAGTACTGGAAACACCTCTGCTGCAGCAGCAGCATACGCAGTTAAAGCTTCAATGGTGTGTGCAGTTTTAGTGCCAGATGGGAAAATTGCAATGGGTAAATTAGCTCAGGCTGTTGTGCATGGCGCAAAAATTTTACAAGTACAAGGAAATTTTGATGACTGCCTAACTTTGGCTAAAGAGTTAGCTGAAAATTATCCAGTCGAGTTAGTTAACAGCGTTAATCCATATCGAATAGACGGGCAAAAAACCGCATCCTTTGAGGTAATTGATTTCTTAGGTAAAGCCCCAGATATGCATGTGCTGCCAGTAGGAAATGCTGGAAACATCACAGCATATTGGCAGGGCTATCTGGAGTATAAAAAAATCAAAAAAACATCACTACCTAGAATGTTTGGCTTCCAAGCTGCAGGTGCAGCTCCAATTGTGAGTGGGCAGCGCGTTGATAACCCAGAAACAATTGCAACGGCAATTCGAATTGGAAACCCAGCGTCATGGCAGCAAGCGGTCGCAGCACGTGACGATTCAGGCGGATTAATTGAAGCTTGCACAGATGCAGAAATTCTCTCGGCTTACCACCTATTGGCTAGCCGTGAAGGGGTATTTGTTGAGCCATCTAGCGCGATTGGGGTAGCGGGGTTGTTAAAACTCAAATCAGCTGGGCGATTAGATGCTGGCCAAGAAATCGTAATTACGGTTACAGGTAATGGACTAAAGGATCCGCAATGGGCGCTTGAGGGAGCAAATGAACCAATTAAAGTTTCAGTTGATGCTGCCAGTGCAGCCAGAGAACTTGGCTTAGCGAATTAATTATGCTGGTTAAGCAATCTGCGACAGTCAAAGTCCCAGCAACCAGCGCCAACTTAGGTGCTGGCTTTGATGTGCTTGGTCTATCACTTGGATTTTATGACGAATTGTCAGTTGAAGTAATCGATGGTGAAGATGTAGCAATTATTTCTGGAGAAGGAAGTGCTGATCTACCAACAGATGGTCAGCATTTAGTAATTAAATCATTGCGCAAAGGATTAGATTTTGCAGGTGTGAATGCAACTGGATTAAAACTCAATGCCACAAACAAAATTCCACACGCTAGAGGCATGGGATCATCTTCTGCTGCAATTGTCGCTGGCATTGCACTTGCGCAAGCCCTGGTTGGTCGAGAAAAATTAAGCACCCTTGACCTGATTAATTTAGCTGGCCGACTAGAAGGACATCCTGACAATATTGCGCCATGCATTCTAGGTGGCATGACAATCGCATGGATGGATGAAGACGGCCATCATGCTGTGAGACTGGATGTGCATCCAGAGATAATTCCAATAGTTTCAATTCCAAATTTTAAAGTTGCAACGCAAACAGCACGGAACTTGTTGCCGCTGCGAATCGCTCATGATGATGCAGTTTTTAATGTGTCAAGAAGTAGTTTGATGGTTTATGCAATGACGCAAGACCCTTCGTTGCTGTTCACTGCAACTGAGGACCGCCTACATCAGCGACAGCGTGCGGATGTAATGCCAGCAACCCTTCGTTTAATTGCCGCGCTTCGCCGCGAAGGCATGGCTGCGGTGGTCTCTGGGGCAGGTCCAACAGTGCTAACGCTGGCTGCAGCTGGACAAGTTGCAGCAGTTCGTCAGATTGTTGAAGCAAATAGTGAAGGTTTTGAAACTATGGAGCTAACCGTTGACCAGGGTGGGGTTCAAGCAAGCTAGCCATACTGGTGGTATGGTTCTACCAGAAGCAGGCGAGTAGGCCTAGAACTTCAGTTCAAACCGAAAATCTCACTCCTTCTGAAATCCCTTCCAAATTAAAAATTGGAAGACCCCAATACTCATAAGCCGGAAGGCATAAACCTGTGACTGATACCAAAGCTGATGTGAACAGCATGCTGCTGCCTGACCTTAAGAAGTTAGCCACCAAGCTGAACATCGAAGGCGCATCAACCATGCGCAAAAGTGATCTAGTAGCTGCAATTGAACGAACTCAATCTTCAACCAAATCTAAAGTGAACGAAAATAAGTCAGAACCAAAATCAAGCGACGCTGATCGAACTAACTCAACTAGTCGAGAATCAACAAACGAAGGTAAAGACGAGCGTCGTGAGTGGCGTGGTCGCAATGATCGCAACGACCGTAACGATCGTGGTGATCGCAACGACCGCGGTGACCGCAATGGCGATCGCAATAATGACCGTAACGATCGCGGTGACCGCAATGGTGATCGAAGAGATATCACCCGTGGCCGCTTTGATCGAACACGTAATCGCCGGGATCGCGATGGCGAATTTGAATTAGGCGAAGATGACATCTTGGTTCCTGCTGCAGGCATTGTCGATATTTTGGATAACTATGCATTCGTAAGAACTACTGGATATCTACCAGGACCAAATGATGTTTATGTCTCACTGGGCCTTGTGAAGAAATATGGTTTACGCAAAGGTGATGCGATCACCGGTCAGGTAAAGCAACCCAAAGATGGTGAATCCCGACAGAAATTCAATCCACTTGTAAAAGTTGAAACTGTAAACGGTATGGAGCCTGACGAAGCTAAAACCAGAATCGAATTTAGCAAACTAACACCGTTGTACCCACAGGAACGGTTGCGCTTAGAAACTGAACCAGGACTACTAACTACTCGAATCATTGACTTGATTGCACCAATTGGAAAAGGCCAGCGAGGCTTGATTGTTTCGCCACCAAAAGCTGGAAAAACAATGGTGATGCAGGCAATTGCAAATGCCATCAGCGCCAATAATCCAGAAGTGCATCTAATGGTTGTCTTAGTAGATGAGCGACCTGAAGAAGTAACAGATATGCAGCGCAACGTTAAAGGTGAGGTAATCGCCTCAACCTTTGATCGTCCAGCTGAAGATCACACCACAGTTGCCGAGCTTGCAATCGAGAGAGCTAAGCGCTTAGTTGAGATGGGCCACGATGTAGTAGTGCTTCTTGACTCAATAACTCGTCTAGGTCGCGCATACAATATTGCCGCTCCTGCAAGTGGAAGAATTCTTTCAGGTGGTGTCGATTCAGCAGCGCTTTATCCACCAAAGAAGTTCTTTGGTGCAGCGCGAAACATTGAAGATGGCGGATCGTTAACGATTTTGGCTACAGCGCTAGTTGAAACGGGCTCTCGAATGGATGAAGTTATCTTTGAGGAATTCAAAGGTACTGGAAACATGGAGCTCAAGTTAGAACGCAAGCTAGCCGATAAGCGAATCTTCCCTGCGATTGATATTAACCAGTCTGGTACTCGAAAAGAAGAATTACTAATGAGCGCCGATGAGTTAAAGATCAACTGGAACCTGCGCCGAGTGCTAACAGCCCTTGAACAGCAACAAGCACTTGAGTTGCTGATGACCAAACTAAAGGAAACCAAGACCAACGTCGAGTTTCTAATGCAGGTCCAGAAGACCACCCCAAGCCTGCCAGAGACCGGTGATTCAGGGGAGTAATCCCCTGCTACCCTTTGGCTCCGTTGTTGGTTCACGGCAGCCCGGCCCAGCAACTAGATAAGGAAGATACGAAATGAAGAACGAAATTCACCCAAACTATGGGTATGTAATTTTTCGCGATAAGTCAGCAGATTTTGCATTTTTAACCCGGTCAACGCTGAAAGCTGACCAAACTATGGTTTGGGAAGATGGAGTTGAGTATCCAGTTTTTGACGTGGAAATCTCCTCTGCAAGTCATCCGTTTTATACCGGTAAGCAGAAAATCATGGATGCTGGTGGCCGTGTCGCTAAGTTCGAGAAGCGTTTCGGTAAAAAAGCTTAACTTTGCATCGAGCGCTACCTGGTTCGCCAGGTGGCGCTCGTTTTGCTATCTGGAGAAATGAGTGTCATGTTTGAAAATTGTCAGGGCTTAGTTGCCGAGCTAGCCTCAATTGAAACCCAATTATCCGATGCCGCAATTCATTTAGACCAAGCGAAAGCTCGGGAATTAAACAAGAGATATGCCCAACTTCGACCAATAGTTCATACCTATCAGCAATTTTTGAGTTTAACGGAAGATTTAGTATCAGCCAAAGAGTTTGCCGAATCTGATGATGCTTTTGCTGATGAAGTTAAGCGGATTGAAGCCGAAATTGAAATCGCAAGTCTTAAATTAGAACAACTTCTTATCCCAAGGGATCCACTTGATGATAAAGATGTAATTGTTGAAATAAAAGCTGGTGAAGGCGGTGATGAATCCGCTATCTTTGCAGGCGATTTACTGCGCATGTATATGCGCTGGGCGGATAATCGAGGCTTAAAAGTTGAAGTTCTAGATACGGTAGAAAGCGATATGGGCGGCTATAAAGATGTTTCGATAGCTGTTAAAGCAAAAGGCAACACCGAGCATGGTGAGGCGCCATGGGCGCTATTGAAACATGAAGCTGGTGTACACCGAGTGCAGCGCGTACCAGTTACTGAATCGCAAGGGCGAATTCACACTTCGGCTGCCGGGGTTCTGGTATACCCAGAGGCTGAAGAAGTGGAAATTGAAATTGTGCAAACTGATCTGCGAATAGATGTTTACCGATCCTCTGGGCCAGGTGGACAAAGTGTTAACACAACTGATTCGGCAGTCCGCATCACTCATGTTCCAACTGGAATTGTGGTTTCATGCCAGAACGAGAAAAGTCAGCTACAAAATAAAGAGTCAGCCATGCGAATTCTTCGCGCCAGATTACTAGCTGATGCTGAAGCAAAAAGGGAAGCAGCGGCTTCTGCAACCAGAAAGTCTCAAGTCCGAACAGTGGATCGAAGCGAACGAGTTCGTACATACAATTTTCCTGAAAATAGATTAACCGATCACCGCAGCAACTATAAGTCTTACAATTTAGACCAAATCCTTGAAGGAAACTTAGATGATGTCATTCAATCTTTAGTTGATATCGAGCGTGCTGAACGAATGCGAGATGCTGGTAAGTGAGCACTATTCGGCAAGTCTTAGTTGACGTCGAGCGTAGGTTTACGCAGGCGGGAATTGAGAGTGCTCGAACAGATGCCGAGCTACTTTTAGCTCACGCCCTTGGCGTAAGTCGATCACAGTTAATGATCGCACCAGAACTAAATGAAGATCAAAAACATAACTATGAGTTACTTATTCGCCGCAGAGTACTGCGAGAGCCACTGCAATACATAACCAGAACTGCTCCATTTAGGCGCCTTGAATTAATCGTCGGACCAGGTGTATTGGTACCGCGGCCAGAAAGTGAATTAATAATTGACATCGTAAAGCGCTTTGGCAGATCTGGCATTGCACTTGATTTAGGTTCAGGTTCAGGATGTTTAGCGCTTAGTTTAGCAACTGAATTCCCCCAGATGACAGTTTTTGCAGTTGAGAATTCACAAACTGCACTTAATTACCTTCATGAAAACATTTCGAAATATGAATCAGAGTTCTTGCCTGACTCAACTGTAACTGCGTTGGAGTTTGAGATATCAGAGCTACCTACAGTTCATCGCGAGCTCATTGGCAACGCTGAATTAGTTGTTGCTAATCCGCCTTACGTGCCAATGGGTTCAGCTGTAGCTCATGAAGTGCAATATTTTGAACCGGCTGAAGCAATATTTGCATCAAATAATGGGTATGCAGTTATTGATCAAGTAATCGCATCCGCAATTGAATTATTAAAACCAGGCGGACTCATTGTTATTGAGCATGATCAAACTCATGGCCTAAATGGAGCTGATGGTGGAGTTGCATCACGGCTTAAAAAAACTGGGTTCTTCAACGCGATATCGGCAGTTGATGACTTAACTGGACGACCCCGGTTTACCTATGCGACTCGGGAATCAAGCTGATGACTATTGTTGTAAAAATGAGCTCAGAGGCTGAGCGAAACCGCGGATTTGTGGCTGCTAAAGCAGCGCTGTTGCGTGGGCAATGCATTGTGATGCCAACTGACACAGTTTACGGAATTGCTGCAAATCCATTTGTGCCAAAAGGAATGGATAGTTTGTTTGCAGCCAAAAAACGTGATCGTGAGATGTCTGTTCCAGTTTTTGTACCAAATCTAGATGCCGCTATTGCGCTTACCTATAACTTAAGTGATCAGGCAAAGTTACTAATGCAAAAATTTTGGCCAGGTGCGCTAACTGTGATTACGGCTGCACATCCAACTTTGAAATGGGATTTGGGAGAAAGCGCTGCAATGGTTGCGCTAAGAATTCCAATGCAGCGAACTGCGCTGCAGCTGCTCACAGAAACAGGACCGCTGGGAGTTAGCTCGGCTAATTTAGGCTCAAATCCAGCTGCTACTAACATCGAAGCGGCGCAAGATCAGTTGGGCAGTTCAGTTGCTGTTTATTTAGATGCCGGACCTTCAGCAGGGGATCAACAAAGCACCATTATTGATGCTTCAAAAGCAAAGCTTCGAGTTGTAAGGGTTGGTGCGCTGGCTATTTCAGATATCGTAGAAGTGACTGGAGCAACAGAATTACTTGAGGCTGTAGATGAATAATTTATTTATTGGGGCTGGAACTTTAATTAATATTTTTGCAATTATTGCTGGAGCAACAATGGGTGGATTGCTTGGAAATAAATTCTCAAGCCAGGTGCGAGAATTAATTACGGATGTATTGGGCTTAGTGACTTTGCTGGTTGGAATCATGAGCGCATGGGTTGTAGGCTCAAGTGCGCTTACTGCAGCTGTTGGCGAAGGGTTTCCGATCCTGGTGTTACTTGGTGCGTTGTTAATTGGTGGGGTATTAGGAACTTGGTTAAAAGTTACTCAAAGATTTGATTTAGTTGGTATCTACTTAAACTCTAAATTTAATTCTGGTGGTGAGTCCCAGAAATTTATTGAAGGCTTTGTAAGCGCTTCACTGTTATTTGTCGTAGGTCCATTAGCAATTATGGGTTCTATCTCAGATGGGTTGGGCACTGGCTTAGATCAATTGGTTTTGAAAAGCAGTTTGGACTTTTTTGCGGCTGCGGCATTCGCCGCTACCTTTGGCGCATTTGGCGTAGCCAGCTCGGCTTTGAGCGTTGGGCTGTATCAGGGAGCTTTTACTGCACTTGGATTTGTGGCTGGGGCCGCGCTATCTGTTGCCCAGGTGGATGCGCTAACTGCGGTCGGTGGAGTGCTGCTGATCGGGGTTGGAATGCGACTTTTAGGTGTAAAACAGGTAAAAGTTGCCGATTTGTTACCTGCCTTACTGGTTGCACCGCTGTTAGTCTCTTTACTCACCCGGATATGAGGCTAGGCTCTGCCCACTCATAAAAAAAGTGAAGGAGATGCCCTTGCTGCTGCGAAGAGGATTGCTGACAGCTGGCTTGCTGGCGCTCACCTCTATGCTGCTGCTTGCCCCCAGCGCCGCTCTTGAGCCTGGCAGCATCGGGGGACAAATGACCGATGAAGCGGGTGCGCCAATTGCTGGTGTTGAATTTTTAATAACTGGGCCTAATGAACTAGAGGCAGAAACCCAATCAGATGCTGCAGGCAACTGGGCTTTTAAAATTGAATCTGCGGGCCAATACTTTGTAACGATCAACTCAGAATCGCTTCCTAGCGGGGTGGGTTTAACCGAGCCAGACAAAGTGACCAGATCAATTGTGGTTTTCAAATTAGAAACCGCTCCACCGCCAGTTAGATTTTTAACCGGACCTGGCCCTGAGCGCACCTCGAACTTAGATCGCGCGATGCAGCTCACCCTTGATGGATTAATTCTGGGTGTAACCATTGGATTAGCAGCTGTTGGGTTGAGTTTAATTTTTGGCACCACGGGACTTACTAACTTTGCCCATGGCGAATTGTTAACGCTAGGTGGCATGGTTACTTACTTCTTCAACAAATTAGGGTTGCATTTAATTCCAGCTGCGCTGTTGGCATTGGTTTTTGCAGTGGTCGTTGGTGGATTTTTGCAGGATAGATATCTGTGGAAACCCTTGCGCAGACGCGGAACTGGACTAATAGCGATGTTGGTGGTCTCTATCGGTCTTGGCTTATTTATTCGTTACTTGTTTCTTTATGTTTTTGGTGGCAGCAAACAGCAATATTTGCAGTATTCAGGACAAGCCGGCTGGCAGATCGGTCCGCTCAGCCTGACACCAAAAGCAACTATTGGAATTTTGATTGGCATTGGCTTAATTGGTTTAACCATTGCATGGCTTTTGAAGTCACAGATGGGTAAGGCATCAAGAGCTGTGGCTGATAATCCATCGCTAGCGGCGGCAAGCGGTATTGATGTTGAGCGCGTAATCATGATGGTCTGGATCTTGGGTGCATTCCTGGCTGGATATGGCGGAATCATGATGGGCCTAAATCAAGGTGTGCAATTTATTATGGGTAGCGATGTACTGCTACTGATTTTTGCTGCTGTAACTCTTGGCGGACTTGGTACGGCCTATGGTGCGATTATTGGTAGCTTGATTGTTGGATTATTTATTCAACTTTCTACGCTGTTTATTCCCACCGAGCTTAAGTACGTAGGCGCACTAGTAGTGCTGATTGTGATCTTGTTAGTTCGGCCTCAAGGAATTATGGGTCGACGAGAGCGAGTTGGTTAACTTATGGATTGGACATTCATCTTTCAACAGGCAATTAGCGCTGGAATAGGCGTAAACGCCATTATTTTTGCGCTAGCAGCTATTGGATTGAATATGCATTTTGGTTACACCGGATTGCTTAATTTTGGTCAAGCCGGATTTCTTGCAGTTGGTGCATATACCGTTGCGGTGTTGGTAGTTAATTTTGATGTCTCGATCTGGCTAGCATTTCTAGCAGGTATTGGCTCTGCAGTTGTGTTGGCGTTATTGCTTGGCATTCCAACCCTGCGTCTTCGCGCTGACTATTTAGCGATTGTAACTATTGCAACTGCAGAAATTATTCGCCAAGTAGCAAGATCGGTAAGTTTGCGCGAGTACTTTGGTGGCTCAGATGGAATCACTGGAAAATTTGGTAAAGACTTTTTCGATTTAAATCCATTTCCAAATGGCTTAAGTCTGGCGTTTTTAAGATACACCCCAAATGACCTGTGGGTGGTTGTTGTGGGTTGGGCTTTAGTTGTGATTTTTGTATTTTTAACTTTCTTAATCATGAGATCGCCATGGGGACGAGTTATTAAGGCGATTCGTGAAGATGAAGAGGCAGTTAGATCGCTGGGCAAAAATGTCTATTTCTACAAAATGCAATCCTTAATCCTCGGTGGCGTTGTTGGCGCATTTGCTGGTTTCGTTTATGCCATATCTCGACAAAGTGTGCAGCCAGATAACTATTCAACTGCGCTAACATTTTTTGCGTATGCGGTATTGATTCTTGGCGGTGCTGCTCGAGTGCTAGGCCCAGTAGCAGGGTCAATAATATTTTGGTTCTTATTGGTCTTTGTAGAACAAGTGCTGCGTCAAGCTGTGGCAAATGATCTGATTCCAAACTGGTTGATGACTCCAAATCAAGTTGGCCAAGTTCGCTTCATGTTAGTTGGACTCGGTTTGATGTTGCTGATGATTTATCGACCACAGGGTATTTTTGGAGACAAGAAGGAGTTGGCGCTAGATGCAAGAGCATAAGTTGACTCCTAAAAAAGAAGCAGCGGTTGCAGCGTTGGCAAGCATCGCTGCAATCCCTGGTGTTAAGAAACCAGACCCAATTGTTATCGCTGACAATGTAGTAAGAAAGTTTGGCGGGCTAACGGCAGTTGATGTGGAGCACCTTGAGATTCAACGCGGTGCAATTACTGCGTTGATTGGGCCTAATGGTGCTGGCAAGACAACGTTTTTTAATTTATTAACTGGCTTTGATAAGCCAAATTCTGGCAACTGGACATTTAATGGCATTCCACTAGCTGGGGTTGCGCCGCATAAAGTTGCCCGACTTGGAATGGTTAGAACTTTTCAGCTAACAAAGGCACTTTTTCGCTTATCGGTTATGGATAACATGCGACTTGGCGCTAAAAATCAAATCGGTGAAGGAATTTTGCGAGCGTTGCTGCCATTTACTTGGAAGAAAGAAGAATTGCAAAATACCCAGCGCGCCACAGAGCTGCTCAGCCGGTTCAAGCTGGAAACTAAAGCGGATGATTTTGCAGCAGCACTTTCTGGCGGACAACGTAAATTGTTGGAAATGGCCCGTGCGTTAATGGTGAATCCAGAACTTGTAATGCTTGACGAGCCAATGGCAGGGGTGAACCCTGCATTAACGCAGTCGCTACTTGGTCATATTAAAGATTTGCGCGAACAAGGCATGACAGTTTTATTCGTTGAGCATGACATGGATATGGTGCGAGACATTAGTGACTGGGTGATTGTGATGGCGCAAGGCAAAATAGTCGCTGAAGGCCCACCGGAATCGGTGATGAGTGATCCGGCGGTAATTGATGCTTACCTTGGTGCGCACCACGACCAGCCATTAGATCAGGAGGAGGAGTGATGACTGCTGATCAAGGAGTAGCTGCTGCAGATGCGCTAGTGAGAGCTGACAATCTTGTTGCAGGCTATCTGCCTGGCGTTAATATTTTGAATGGTTGCGACCTATATGCAAACCAAGGTGAGCTAGTTGGAATTATTGGGCCAAATGGTGCGGGCAAATCAACTCTGCTAAAAGCTATGTTTGGATTGGTAAAAATATCTAGCGGCTCGGTTTATTTGGCTGGTGAAGAGATCACAGGGCAGCGCGCAGATCAACTAGTTCGTCGCGGCATTGGATTTGTGCCGCAAAACAACAACGTGTTCCCATCACTAACTATTGAAGAAAATCTACAAATGGGTGCAGTTCAAATCCCCGCACGATTTGATGAGCGATTTGAATTTGTAACCTCACTATTCCCTACGCTAAAAGAGCGACGAAAGCAACGGGCTGGATCGCTTTCTGGTGGCGAGCGACAGATGGTTGCGATGTCTCGAGCATTAATGATGGATCCAAAGGTGCTGCTGTTGGATGAGCCAAGCGCTGGCCTTTCACCTGCGTTGCAAGATGAAGTTTTTGTGCGGGTGCGTGAGATTAATAGAACTGGTGTGACAGTGATTATGGTTGAGCAAAATGCTAGACGTTGCCTACAGATTGTAGATCGAGGTTATGTACTTGACCAAGGCAAGAATGCCTATACGGGTACTGGTAAATCACTTGCAAGTGATCCAAAGGTGATTGAGCTATATCTAGGCACATTAGCTAAAGCTAAGTAAATATAGTTTGGAGTTGCTTAAATTAATGATTAGCAAATAGTTTTAACAAATAAAATAGCCCGGCTCGATTGAGCCGGGCTATTTTATTTTCACTTAGTTATGGCAGTGGAGCAGGAACTGCACCTACTACGAACTCTTCTGGACGAGCTTCGATTTTGTCGTTAGCGACATATTCGTAAACGCCCATTGTTGCTTCGGTAACTTCGCCATCAGCATCGAATTCAACTGGACCTGAAACTCCGTCATAGTCGATATCGGTGCCTTCATCTAGCAAGCCCTTGCACTCTGCCCAGCTGTAGCACTTGGTTCCACCCTTTGATGCATCTTCAAGGTTGGCAGCCATGGTTACGCCATCAGTTGAGCCACCGATTTCAGCAGCTAGTGCTAGCAACATAACTGCGTCATATGACTCTGCGGCATATGAGAAGTCAGTTAGTGTTGGATCAATTGCTAGTAGTCGCTCCTGGAAATCTGCTGGTGGGTAAGCGCCAGGCAAGGTTCCCTTAACACCGTTCATGATTCCTGTTGGCAGGTCTTTGAACGCTGATCCGGATAGGTTTCCATCAACCAAGTAAATCTTGATCTTGTCTGGCCCTACACCTTGCTTGATCATTTCCTGCAAGATTGCAGTGGTCTCTTCGAAACCAATTAGTGCAACTGCATCTGGACTTGCGGCTTTTGCCTGTCCAACTTCAGCTGCAAACTCGCTGGCCTGTGGGTTGTAAGTGATGACTGTTGAGGTACCGGTAAAGGCATTGGATGCATATTTAGCCAAGCCGTTTCCGTAAGCATCATCCAAGTTAAGGATAACTACGTTTGATGCGCCTTCATTTGCCATCAACTGTCCAAGCACAGCACCTTGGAAGGTGTCTGATGGAGCGGTTCGGAAATACAAACCGTTGTCAGCATAAGTTGTGAAGTCAGGTGATGTGTTTGCTGGTGAGAAGTGAACTACGCCAGCGCCAGTGATCTTGTCGATTACTGTGAACGAAACACCTGATGATGCGGCACCAACAATGGCGCCTACGCCAGCTGCTAGGTGGGCATCAACTGTGGTTTGTGCAATGTCAGTGCTGGTATCGCCAGAGTCACCACGAAGGTGTTCTACTGGCTGGCCAAGTACACCGCCACCATCGTTGATTTCATTTACTGCAAGGTCTACACCAGCGAACTCTGGTGGGCCTAGGAACGCCAAGCTACCTGTTTCAGGTAGCAGCGAACCGATTTTCAGTGCAGAACCAGCGCCATCTGATGAGTTATCGTCGCTGCTCGAGCAAGCGGCAAGAACCAACAGTGAAGCGCCAATGACTGCAGCTGAACGGATCAGCTTTGAGCGGGTCATTAACCGTCTCCTTGTATTTTTCAATCCCAGCGGGGGAATCCCGCAGAGTGGCTTATTGTTGCGTCACAGTTGAAATCCTCAAAACTAAATACCCTCACAATGGGGCTTTTTCGCAATTTGTGACCTAACTGAAACATAGAAACCCCGAAAATAACGATTTGTGCCCAATTTGAGGTTTCTATCTACACTTAGCCACCAAGCTGAGATCGCAACTAAGGGAGCTAACCATGACATCGCCTACTTTCTGGGGTCCGGATTTTGAAGCACTGGAGCAGCAGGACCCAGAAATTGCGCAGTTGCTGCTAGCCGAACTTGATCGGCAGCGAACTGGGCTGCAACTTATTGCCTCTGAAAATTTAACCAGCCCAGCTGTATTAGCAGCTTTTGGTTCGGTGCTGAGCAATAAGTATGCAGAGGGATATCCAGGTCGCAGGTATTACGGTGGTTGCGAAGTAGTTGATCGCGCTGAAGAGCTTGCCATTAACCGAGCCAAAGAATTATTTGGCGCAGAGCATGCAAATGTGCAGCCGCATTCAGGTGCTAGCGCAAATCTTGCAGCGTATGCTGCTTTTACAAAGCCAGGCGACAAAGTTTTAGCGTTATCGCTAGCTCAAGGTGGGCATCTAACACATGGGTCACCTGTTAATTTTTCTGGCCAATGGTTTAATCCAATTCATTACACGGTTCGTAAAGATACTGAATTTATTGACTACGACGAAGTTCGCGCACTGGCCATTGAGCACCGACCACGCATGATTATTGCGGGCGCAACTGCGTACCCGCGACTAGTTGATTTTGCAATTTTTAGAGAAATCGCTGATGAAGTTGGTGCGATATTGATGGTTGATGCTGCCCACTTCATTGGCCTTGTTGCAGGTAAAGCAATACCTAGCCCAGTTCCGTACGCAGATGTTGTTTGTTTCACAACTCATAAAGTATTGCGCGGACCTCGTGGCGGAATGATTTTGAGCAAAGCTGAGCATGCCAAGGAAATTGACAAAGCAGTGTTTCCAAAAATGCAAGGCGGCCCACTTATGAATGCGGTCGCGGCTAAAGCAGTGGTTTTAAAAGAGTGTGCAACTAAGCCGTATCAAAATTATGCTGCGCAAGTTATTAAAAATGCGCAGACGCTAGCAGCAGAGCTCAATACTCATGGCCTGCGACCAGTCAGTGGCGGAACTGACACCCACTTAGTTTTGATTGACCTACAAGGTGCTGGCGTTACAGGCAAAGAGGCTGAACGCAGATGCGATATCTCAAAAATTACGTTAAACAAAAATTCCATCCCATACGATCCACAACCACCAATGATTTCATCTGGAATTCGCGTTGGCACTCCTTCAATAACCACGCAAGGAATGCAAGAAGCTCAGATGGCTGAGGTGGCAACTTTGATCGCAGATACCGTTAAAGAGACTGACGACAATAAGTTAAAAGCAGTTGCAGCACGAGTGAATGAACTTGCTGCAAAGTTCCCGGCCTACCCGCGTGCGTGAGTATTTAATATGCATGTTTGCAGCAGCATTTGTAACGCTGATTGCAACACCGGCAGTTAGAGCTTTAGCAATTAAAGCTAACGCAATGGCTGAGGTTCGAGATCGAGATGTGCACGACAAGCCAACCCCAAGGTGGGGTGGATTGGCAATGTTTATCGGTGTTGCAGTTGGTGTTTTGCTGGCATCGAGATTACCGCTGATGAGTTCAGTATTTGACACAAACCAAACTGCAATTGGTGTGCTTGCAGCAGCAGCAATTCTGGTCACACTTGGGCTAATAGATGACAGATGGCCCTTAGATGCGCCGGTAAAATTAACTGTTCAAGTTTTTGCAGCCGGGGTGATGGCATTTAATGGTGTGGTTATTTCGTGGCTGCCGCTTGGCAGCACTATCGTGCTAGATCCAACAGTTGGAGTGCTGTTCACGGTATTTTTAGTGTTGGTTGCAGTAAATGCAGTGAATTTTGTAGATGGGCTCGATGGGCTTGCTGCTGGAGTTGTGGGGATTGCAGCTTTTTCATTTTTCTTATACGCATACACGCTAAGCGTTGTTGAAGGATACTTACGTGCCACTTTGCCCACTTTGCTCTCTGCAATTGTGGTTGGAGTGGTGATTGGTTTTCTGCCGCATAATTTTTATCCTGCCCGAATTTTCATGGGAGATACTGGATCAATGATGCTGGGCTTGATTATGGCTGCAGTAAGCATCATGCTGATTGGGCAGTTAGACCCAGCCGCAATTGATGCAACTGCAGCGTTACCAGCTCTACTTCCAGTACTGCTGCCTGTATTTGTAATTGGAATTCCCTTAGCAGATCTGCTACTAGCAATATTTCGCCGCACCAAAGCTGGAAAAAATCCATTTACTCCAGATAAAAAACACTTACATCATTTACTGTTAGAGCGGGGTCATTCCCAAAAAGGTGCTGCGTTGCTGATGTATGCAACCGCAGCAGTGTTTGCGATCCCAGCAGCAGCTGTTGCATTCGTGCCGCTTTGGGCTGCAGTTGGTAGTTTTGTCGTAGCCATGGGATTACTGCTAAGTTTTCTTGTCCGACGGCCTAGGTCAAAGAAGTTTGTTCCAGTTGGGGAGTTGAGTTGAGCACTGCATACATAGCATTGAGACGAATGGTTCTAGCTGGATTGCTACTTGCCGTAACAGCGATGCCAGTTGCCATGCTGATTGGTTTTTTTCTGCATGATCTGCCTGGCTTGTATGGTGCTGGCATTGGTATGGGTCTTGCACTAGTTTTCATCGGTCTTACTTCAATTATTGCGCTATCAACAAAGAAATTGAGCGTTCAAGTGCTTGGGTATGTGGTATTGATTTCATGGTTGGCAAAGTTGGTGCTACTTGTTGGTGTGCTGGCCTGGCTTCGCGCTCAAGAGTTCTATCACCGGCCAACACTGCTGATAGCTATGCTGATTGGATTAGTTGGCTATCTCACAATTGAGGCCATGATTTCAGTTAAATCTCGCATACTGTATGTTGAGCCGAACTAAATCCCGGCTCGACCTGCTTGGCTCAAGCATCCTTGCTAGGCTTTCGCCGCGATGGCATCAGATCCCAAAATCAAGCCCCTTTCCAAAGGTGAAGGTTTGGTTTGGTCTGTGATCGGAACGCTTGTGAGCGGCCCGTTAGTATGGGGCCTCTTGGGAGCGTTCTTGGATCGCAAATTTGAAACTGAGCCAATATATTTAGTTTCAGGGCTGATACTTGGCTTCGTAATGAGTATGTACATTGTGTATGTTCGCTACGGCCGCGAAGAGATTGATATCAAGAACGGAGGGCAATCCTGAACAGCGATCGGGCAACCTTGCTAGCTGCCTCCTCCGAAGATGGATTCTCCCCGCCATCAATTGCGGAATTCTTCCCGCCAAAGTTCTTTGAATTCGGTCCTGACTTTTTAGGCCAACCAATGTTTGCAATGACTCGAATCAACCTAATTATGTTAGTAATGACAACTATTTTGTTTGTCTTCTTTTTCATGGCGTTCAGAAAACCTCAAGTAGTGCCAACGGGTATACAGAATCTTGGTGAGATGTTTTTGGACTTTGTTCGGGTACATATTTCTGAGGAAGTACTTGGGCACCACGCCAAGCGCTTTAATTTGTTGCTCACCACAATGTTTTTCATGATTTTTGCCTTCAACATAACTGGCATTTTGCCCCTGATGCACATTGCGGCATCTAGTGTGGTTGCAGTTCCATTAATTCTTGGCGTTGCAAGTTATTTGGTTTTCAATTATGCGGGAATCAAACAACATGGGGTAAAAGGTTATCTGCAAATGAACCTATTTCCACCAGGCGTTCCGATTCCATTGTATTTATTAGTAACACCAATTGAAGCGGTTTCGACGTTCATTTTCCGTCCAGCAACCTTAACTATCCGTTTGGTTGCCAACATGATTGCCGGTCACATGCTGCTAGTTCTATTTTACGGTGGTGCTAACTACATGCTTTTCATTTCAGACAGTCTGTTTTTGAAGCCATTTGGAGTGTTTAGCTATATGGCAGGCTTTGCATTTACACTATTTGAAATCCTAGTAGCATTCTTACAGGCATATATTTTTACCTTATTGACTGCAGTTTATATAAGTGGTGCAGTCAGTGAGGAACATTGATGTTAGTTAGGTATTCGCTTAACTACAAACGAAAGGAACACAATGGAGCTGTTCGCTGAAGTAACCGGCAACCTCGGTGCTGTGGGTTATGGTCTAGCTGCAATTGGCCCAGGCATTGGCGTGGGAATTGTTGTTGGTAAAGCACTGGAGAGCATTGCTCGCCAACCTGAAGCAATTGGCATCCTACGAACCAATATGTTCTTGGGCATCGCGTTTACTGAAGCGCTTGCTCTGATCGGTTTGGTTGCGGGATTCATCTTCACCTAAATCGTTAATAGAGAGGCGTGACAGCAATGATCGAGACGACAGTGTTGGCTGCTGTAGGCGGCGAAGATATAGAAGGCATTCAGCTTTTGCTGCCTGCGTTCTATGACTTGCTATTTGGTGGCCTTAGCTTCGTAATCTTGTTGGTACTTTTCTGGAAATTTGCGCTGCCTCGAGCTCAGCAGGTGCTTGATAAGCGAACTGACTCCATTCAAGGTGGAATTGCTCGCGCTGAACAGCAGGAGCAAGAAGCAGCACAGTTGCTAAGTCAGTATCGAGAGCAGCTAGCTGGTGCCAGAAATGAAGCGGCAAAAATTCGCACTCAAGCCCAAAGTGAACGCGATGAGATTGTTACTCAAGCAAAAACTGAGGCAAGTAGTGCGGCTGAGCAAATCAAAATACAAGCCACAACAGCTCTAGAAGCTGAGCGGGGTCGAGTAGTAACCAACTTGCGCAAAGAAGTTGGCGATCTAGCTTTAGCGCTAGCCGAAAAAGTTCTAGGTGAATCTCTTAAAGATGATGCCAAGGCAAAAGCTGTGGTGGAGCGCTTCATTGCAGATATAGAAAAATCAGCAGGAAAGAAATAGGCATGTCAAACGCTAGTAGTCAATCACTTGCTGCAATCTTGAAGTTGGCAGATTCGTTGCCAGGTTCAGTTGCAGTTGAGGCAGCAAGCGGTTTACTTGCTGCTGCTGGTGTGATTGAGCGTGAATCGCAGCTTCGAAATTTACTAACTGACGGCGGCCGTACAGCTCAAAGTAGAAGTAAATTAAGTGCTGATTTGTTTGCCAGCAAAATTAATGCGGAATCGGTTGAAATAATTAACGCAGCAGTTGCAGCCAGATGGAGCAACGGTGCGCAATTGGTTGAAGTGCTTGAGCAAGCTGGATACCGTGCCATGTTTAATGCAGCTGAATCTGAGAATGTGCTTGATCGCGTCGAAGAAGAGATATTTTTATTTGCAAGAGCCGTTTCACAAAACGGCGAACTACAAATGGGATTAACTAACCCAGCTTACGACGCAGCTGCAAAGGCTAAACTGGTTGAGAACTTAATTGGTGGCAGTGCGCATCCATATGCAGTAAAAGTTTTAGCTCACGTAGCTGCAAATTTACGCGGCCGCCGAACTGACCGAATGTTTGAAGAAGTTGTAGATCTAGCAGCTGCTCGTCGATCCAGGCTGCGTGCGAAATTGCGAACTGCAATAAAGTTAGACTCAAGCCAGCGAGCTCGCCTAACTGCAGCATTAACTGAGATTTATAAAAAACCAATTCAATTAGATGAAGAATTAGATACAGATGTTATCGGCGGCATTGAGGTTCGAATTGCTGACGATGTAATTGATGGAACCATCGCAGGTCGCTTGAGGCAAGCCCGCCATCAAGTTGCCGGCTAAACAGAAGTAACACCTGGAAACAAGGAGAGAAGCCGAGATGACCGAGATGCAGATTCGTCCACAGGACGTAAAAGCTGCCATCGAGAAGACAGTAAGCGAGTTCACCCCGCGAACTGCAATCGAAGAGGTAGGCAGAGTTGCTGAAACTGGCGACGGTATTGCTCGAGTTGAGGGTTTGCCAT
>Ga0222714_10000368_pt1 | contig 53066 bp, 70 predicted proteins | sample C33_3DmetaG_FD_165048 | JGI IMG/M metagenome (GOLD analysis project Ga0222714, IMG submission 165048) | Estuarine water microbial communities from San Francisco Bay, California, United States - C33_3D | ecosystem: Environmental > Aquatic > Marine > Unclassified | place: USA: California... | reverse complement strand
TTGTAACTTGGGACAATGGATTTACTAATGAAGAAATCGATGCGATAGTTCAATACTGCGACTCCGCTGGTTTGCAAAAGGGTGTTACCTTTGGAGCACAGACCGACGAAGAGATTGAGAAGCATCGCGTATCAAATATAAAGTTTCACGATAGAAACGAAAATACAGCTTGGATCTTTGATAAGCTAAACTTTATTATTCAAGCCGCAAACGAGCAGTTCTATAACTTTCATCTCAACGGCTATTCTGAGTTTCAGTATACCACATACGATCCAAGTGGTCGATATGACTGGCATACAGATATGGCATTTGGAAATAAGTATGGAAATGATGCTGAACCGCGTAAACTATCGCTATCACTTTTATTGAACGATGACTTTGAGGGTGGAGAGTTTCAGATCAATGACGGCAAAGAAGAAATGGCTTCTACTGTGCCTTTGACTAAAGGACGGGTTGTTTTGTTCCCGTCCTTCATGATACATCGTGTCAAACCAGTAACTAAAGGTATTCGCAAGTCACTGGTTGTTTGGGTTCTTGGACCGAAGTTTAGATAAGATCGACACCATCTAAATCTGAAAGATCGGACATATCCCAAATTGTACCTTCTTTATTAGGTCTACGCTTTAGTGAATAACTTGGTCCTCTACGCACAAAGTCGCGGCACTTTTCAAGAGTATCGATACCTCTATAAATGTTACCGCGACCCATTTCGATAGGAAGCCAAATACGCATAGGTGCATAAATTTTATGAGCAGGATTTGCAGAACCATAATGGTACGCTTTGTTCTTTCTCCACTCATCAATCATTATTGCTGTAAATCCAAGAGAAATTAGTTCTTCAACTTTTTGATCCCACAAGCACTTATAGCAATTTTCGCAAGCTTGAATATCTGTACCGTCGTCAACTGCAATAGGTCTATTGCATGAGAATGTAAGCTTGTATAAGTTTTGTGGTAGGTAATAGAAAGCGTGCCACTTATTGAAGTTTTCGTGCCATACATTTTTCTGTAACGGATTCCAAACTTCACCTCGTGTTACTATATTACGAAACAGTCTCGTCGCTGCAACATTTGTAGGAGAACCATCAATAGTTTTGAAGTCTGCAACTTGAACTTTCTTATCCCACTGCTCTGCTGTACGACCAGTAACAATTCTATCATATGTACCATCATTTAGAAATGGCGCAGCATAGCTAATAAAATAAGTATAGGTATGATCCGTATTAGGATTCATCTCTTCTTCAGTTACAGTTCTCATAATATGATTGAAATCGCGAATCTTTTTGAGTTCCGCAATTAGCTTAGGAAGTCTTGTAAAATTTAGAGGAGGATATGCAACATAAAGTTCACTATCATAGTCTCTCTGAAAAGTGATCGCAGTAACTTCGTCGTCGGTTTCACTCAACAGTTTGTATAATACATATGTAGAATCCAATCCACCGGAAAACAAAACTAAAGATTTAGTAGCCATTATAGATTCCCTCTATGCGATCTTTGCTGCTATTTATAAGGAGTAAAAATGAAAAAAGTTATAACGGCTTTGTTTGTATTACTAGCAAGCCCGTCTATTGCATCCGAACCCATTACAATTGCAACATCAGCTGCGGTTGGCGGAACACCATACGTCCAATCTGTAATTTTAGCAAAATATCTAACAAAGCATATGACCGGCAATCCAAGAGTCAACGTAATCTCTATGCAAGGTGCAGGAGGTATTGTTGTCAACAATTGGCTTTATAATATTGCTGATCAGCAAAACACTATTGTAACAACTTCTTGGAACGGCAACTCGATTCTACATGGACTCAACGGAAATCCACAAGTTAGATATGATGTAAACAAATTTCAATATCTATTTGCATCGAACGATGGACCAGACGGAGTGTTTGCGATTTGGGCATCTAACTACAGAGGACTAACGAATATTCAGCAAATGCGTGAAAAGGGTAACCCGTTTGTTTTTGGTGACCAAGGAACAAGCGAAAACAATATAGTCAATTTCATGATGACTAAAGTTTTGAAAATGGAATCTAAGATTGTTTATGGATATAAGAGTACACACAAAGCTCTATTCGACAGAGAAATCGACGCTCGTTTTGGAACTCTTCAAGGAACAATTTCACTCAATCCAGATTGGCTGAAGCCTGGACATGAAATTCAAGCTATCGCTCAGGTTGGCACAAAAACAAGAAACGCTAGAATACCTAATGCTCCACTATTCAACGAGTTTGTGACTGATCCAGATCATCTCAAAGTTCTTGATCTATTTGATGATATGATGGATGTAACTCGTCCATACTATGCTGGACCAAATATGAAACCTGAAAGAGCAAAGCAGTTTATCGATGCTGTCCGCAAAATTCCGAGCGATCCTGAATGGGTTGCCGAAATGAAGAAACTAGATGGATCCTCTGTCGAGTTCGTACAGCATGAGGATACGACCAAAATCATGCATAAAATCCTTACGACCGATAGAAAGATTCTTGATCTTATCAAGTAATATCACTCTATGTAACTCCTAGGATTAGGTTTGATCTTACGCTTTGATATCATAAGATTCAATGCGATATCATACATTCTGCTATAGTGATATTTGATCTTAGGTCTGAATGGGATTTTGTATAATCGATGTTTGAACTCTTGATGATCACCTCCATCGTATTCTTTACGCATGGCTTTGACTAGTTCAAGAGACCACATGAAGAAGTAGATGCTATTATCTTCGTGTATCAATGCATCATTATAAAAATCCCATTCATTATTATCTTCATATCCGTGCTCACCGATGACAGCTACACCGCCTTGGTCTTCTGCATATCTACCAGCAATTAGCGCCGCAACAGAATTGAATCCATATCCGTTCAACTTCTGAAAAATGTCTTCATAGTATATGAGGAGCATCTGCTTTTCTGTTTTCTCAATTACAACAGGCTTCAAGTTGTTCTTACGGCAGTAATGATATGCATAAGCCGTTTCGATCTTGTTTCCTGGTGTATCAACAATAATTGGTATGGGATACAAATGCTTCAATGATTCAAATACAAACTCTGAATCCATACCGCCGCTCAGCGGAATATACAGCTTCTTACTAATCCACGAAAAATCTGTTACTGTATCATAAAGAGCAGTTTCCCAATCATGATCTTTTGGCTCTTCTATATCATGCCATACTTTGAAATCTAAAGCAGGGTTCGACAAACGATCTTTGATATTTGTTTTGAGCCAGTTATTCTTAGTTGCCATCTAAGTTCTTCTTTGTTCCAAAAGCGTAATCCCAAATCGGAATAAACACACCATAATTCTTGGTTGGATCTTTGTGATGTATCAAATGCCACTTACCACTAGTAATGAACGGATACAGATTGATCTTTGGATTATGCTCAATAGCTTCCTGAATAAACGCTGCCCAAATATAGTAAGCAATAAACAACCACCAGTGCCCAGTAATTGCTGATAGTATCAATGTAGGAATAACTTCTGTTAGCCATTGATCGACTGTACTTTTCCAACTATCAAACCATAGAAAAGCGTTTTTCCAGTTTAGACCGTTGATTGTTTGATGAGTTACTTGTGCATGATGATCTATATGATATTTGCGCATAAATGACCATACATGCGCAAGTCTGTGCATCCAATAGATTACCAGAGTCCATAAAAGAAATACAAGAACATAAGTCATTCGATATAATGTGGTCTAGTCCAAAAGTTATATTTTTCTTTTGCTGATCCATATTTAGTTATAGTTCTAATACCATCAGCAAACATATTATACATTTCAGAATTTTTAGCGTTGAGCATAAACATATCTCTTGCACTAATCGAAGTGTAAACGGATTTTGGCGACATATAAACAAGCGGATGTCTAAGATTATAGATGATCTTGTGTATAAGATCAGTTTGACTTAGGGTATGATCGAGGTTCAATCTTTTGAAGTTATTGATTAGATGTGCTTGTTTGCGTGTAATATCAGTAGCTGTTGAATGAATATCTGTATAGAAGTTGATACGCTTGAAGTTTTCATCTTCATAGTTTGAACCGTAGTCAAAAAACGAAAGATCATTGAAACGAATATATGACTTTTCATCTGGTTCATAATGCAAATAAACTTTATCTGTTCCCATAATATAAGCTGTTTGTTTTGAGTTTTCATGACCAATAAACTTTTTGAGATCACGCCAAAATAATGTATGAACACTTCTAAAGCCGCCAACATACTTCGTCCACTCATTACCATATTTTTGAATAGTGGTAAAGTTACTAGGCTTGTCGAACCATTTTGTATAATCTACAACTGTAACTTTTGTATTAGGAAGACTTAGCTGTTTTAGTGTAGGAAAAGCATTCTTATACAATTCCCTATTGTGATTATCGTCGCTACCAGTACATGGATCTTGTCCAAATGCACCGACAATTAGAATTTCATCAATATGGATATTGTTATAGTAGAATGTTTCTAGGATATTGGTTGAGTCATGACCGCCGGAATAACACAGAATAACATACTTATTATTGTCACGAATATACTGGGCTCGGGCTTTGTAAAGATTATCTAACGATTGAGATGGCTCCAATTTCCAAGGAACCAAAGCCATCTCTTTATCGTGAAAGTATAACCAACATGGTTTTTTAGAGGCTACTGCGTCAAGTTGGTTATGATAAATGTTTGACTCATTATCATAATAAAAAAGGTCCATTATCTTTCTTGAAGTTTAGCGATTAGATCCGTAATTTCTGAATCAGAAAGTTGCTTTGATGCTGGATTTACATTCAAGATATCTTCAATCTGTTGTGTAGTCTTAGACTTAGTTACTCCAAGTAAAGATTGAATATCGTTCAAGCTTGTATCGATATTAGGATCCGCAACCTTTTCAAGAGTTTCAAGCCATGCTCTTGGAGCATTGGCTAAGATAATTTTTTCTAACTCGATACCAGTCGGTGCAGGAATAGGTAAAGTAATCGCTACATCAGAACGGCATCTTACAGGTGTGCCATCTTCTTTTCTATTGCTATCACCAGCCAATGATTCTTCCGATACATTGTCGGTCCAATACCTAGCAACAATCAAATGATCATTAGGCCATACTTCAACGATTTTGTAATGAATGTTCATCATTAGTCCTTTTAAGCTATTGGTCCGTTTCTTGTTCCTGTTGCAACATATTTAGTGATGTTTGCATTACCAGAAACGGCGTTACCTTGCGATCCTGTAGGTCCTGTAGCACCAGCAGGTCCAGTAGCACCGGGAGTTCCTGCTGTACCAGTTGGACCAGTTGCGCCAGCATTTCCTGGAGTACCTTGAGGACCCGTAGCTCCAGCGTTGCCTGGGGTTCCTTGAGGACCAGTTGCACCGGCTGATCCGGCAAGACCAGTTGGACCGGTTGCTCCTGTATTTCCTGGTGCACCGTTATTTCCTGGAGATGCAGCATTACCAGCACCACCACCGCCGCCGGCAGAATGCGGAGCAGTAGAAGTTCCTGCTGCACCAGCAAATCCTGCATTACCGCCAGGTCCACCTGAACCTGCGGGAGCTTGACCCACACCACCAATACCACCACTATCACCTGAACCAGGAATACCAAAGTTGTATGGAGAAGAGCCGCCGGCACCAGCAGGATTACCGCCACCACCGCCACCGCCGCCGCCGTTATAGTATCCAACACCTTTACCGTTGTTGTAAGCTGCGCCACCGCCACCGCCACCGCCGCCACCTACACCACCTGGACCGCCAGTTCCTCCAGCGCCGCCAGCACCTCCAGGTCCGCCAGGTCCGCCAGGACCAGCTAATCCTCCAGGACCGCCGGGACCGCCAGGACCTGCTGCACCGCCAGGACCGCCAGGACCGCCAGGGCCCGCAGCGCCGCCTGGTCCTCCAGGGCCTCCGGGTCCGCCAGCACCACCGGGACCGCCTGCGCCTCCGGGACCACCTGGACCACCAGTACCTCCAGTAAACGTACCGCCGCCATTATCGACAACTGTAATTAGTCCAGTTACTGCAGGAACTGCAAACGAAACTCCGCCTGTACCGCCTGTACCACCAGCATTGCCTGGATTGCCCGCTGTTCCATTATTTCCCGTACCACCAGTACCACCAGCGGTTCCATTATTTCCTGGACCGCCTGTACCACCTGTACCGCCATTATTTCCTGGACCACCAGTGCCACCAGCGGTTCCATTATTTCCCGTACCACCAGTGCCACCAGCATTGCCTGGAGTACCATTAGTACCGTTATTGCCGAACGAACCAGGACCTCCTTGATTTCCTGGACTACCGTTAGAATTTAGATTAGCTGCACCACCAGAACCGCCAGCGCCAGAACTTCCTGGATTACCAGGCGTACCAGCAGCTCCAGCATTTCCGGGAGTACCGGTATTACCAGGATTTCCGGGAGTCCCGGAAGCACCAGTATTTCCAGTTGTTCCAGCAACACCCGGATTGCCTGTATTTCCTGGATTACCTGCTGTACCCGGATTGCCTGTTGTACCAGTATTACCAGCGGCTCCTGGATTGCCTGCTGTACCCGGATTGCCTGTATTTCCGATTCGACCAGTGATTGTATTGTTGTTGTCGATATAAACAAAAGACCCACCTTTGAAATTTCCAACATCGAAAGCTGGAGTTGAAGGTGAGTTAGAAGTTACTGCTGCGTTGATAAAACAAAGCAAGTTTAGCGGATAGTTTGGGCTACCCGCTTGCGTGTACAGATTATAGTTAGATGCAGCATTGCTGATCGTAACAACTTTTGTTGGGCGTGCTAGAAATCCTAGAAACATTTCTTACCTTACATCTGGGAGATAAGATCCATACATCTTTGAACCATCAGAGAAGAATGTGAAGATATCTACTGCACCAACAGCTGTCGATAGAACAGGAGCAGTTTGAGCGGTCCACTTGAAGTTACCATTCCATGTAAGCGTATAGCTTCCTGTGCCGCCCTGTACAACGCGGAGAATATATGTACCAACCTTTTGATTAGTTGGAGCAGCAATCGTGCGAGAAGCACCAAGAGTTACAGTAGCTACGCGACCGAGCGAAGTGTCCCAAGTAATTGTGGCCGCATCCGTAAGCGTTTGATTGAGAGCGTTTGACTTGTCGGTTGTTGTGCCGTTGAGTGTTGTATTACCACCGACAAATAAGTTAGTTGAAACTGTTGCACGACCGTTGACACCAAACCAACCAGTGGCGTTGGCAAGCTTACCAGCAGCACCAATAGTTGTGTTACCTGATACGGTTAGATTGTTGTCGATAGTTTGACGACCGGTAACCGCAAGAATACCAGTAACTGATGTTGTCTTACCAGCAGCACCAAGATTTGTATTACCAGAAACAGTCAAGTTTGTAGTAATTGACTGTGTACCGGTATGGGAGATTGCGCCAGTTGTTGTAATTGTTTTACCAGCAGCACCTAGGGTTGTATTACCTGAAACCGTAAGATTGGTTCCAACTGTAGCACGACCAGAAGCGGCAAACAAACCAGTAACAGTAGCCGTACCCTTTGCAGTAAATGCTACGTTAGAAGTTAGTGTATTGGCATAAAGAGACGATTCGTTGATAGCAAACGCATTCAGACGGACAAACCCGATATTGGTGCGAGTGCGCCACGTATCAAAAGTATTAGTAAGTTCTACTGCAGGAATTACAGCCATTGGTTATCCTATCTTATCTAAAATGCGCTGCATGAGCGTTTTGAGTTCTGACATTTCTTGTTTCATATTATTTATATCATTGAAGGCTTGATCGATTTCTCGATACTTAGCCTTTTGTTTTTTATAGGCGCTTAGAGCATCTATATTGGTGTTCAAGATAGCCTGAGTTCCCATATCACGGATCAAATCAGGGTTATCTTGAACTTTCGCAATTTTTTTCATATTTTATACCTGCAATGCAATTGCTCTCAAATCCTTGACTCTTGGCGGGTTAGTGCTTGAGCTATTGACTAGAACAATCTTGATGGCAAAATACTTGAACCCAGTAAAGCGAGCTTTTGCTGTATTGCGGTATTCAATAACACCAGTTGCGCTGTTTGCACCAAACTTATAGGGTGATCCAGATGTAGCTGAATATGTAGGTACTTTATATGTAAGCTCGATGAAGTTATTTCTATCTTCATTGCTTGAATATAGAGTAGCCGAGCTAAAGCCCTGTCCTGTATCCAGATCCATTGGAATCCAACGAGTATCACCAAAAGTATCGCTATCATCTGCGCTCAGAATCTTATAGTAAACAAGAATGTCTGAACTTGTTGGCTTATAAGCTGTCAGATATACACGAAGGTCTTCAGCATCCTGACCGTCAGCCAAAGTTACCGTTCTTGTAATATAACGAACCTTTGAGTTGCCTCCGTTCTTTACATACTCTTCTGATGTTCCAATTTCACCACTTGTGCTAATCAAATTGTGTGTTGAATGCAGAGATAGTCTGCCCAAGTCGATTGCAGGAGAAGCAACCTTGTTGCGACCTGTAAGTTCATACTTGATTTCAACAGAACGTCTTGCCCCCATTGTAGCTGAAGAAGCAGCCGTATTTGATTCGACACTACGCGACAAATGATATCTTGGTGCAGAGAACTCTGTATCACCGTTGATATTCAACTTGAAGAATGATGTATCGCGCGTGCTTGTAGATGTTGCCATCTTAGCATAAGCTTGAACATCGTTGTTCGATGGTAAAATCATATTTGTAATTAGATTTACGTTGTCCATTGTCGTATTGACAAAGGTTACAATACGCGCTGTGTAACCGTTCGACTGACCCCTAATATAAGAATCAGCAAGGAAGTAACGAGCATTTGAAAATGATCCACCACTCTCTACATAAGATGTATTAGCGATGACCAATCTTGTATTGGCATAATCAATTGAGTTGTAGTAGTAAATACGACCAACTGGATAAGTTGTTACAACTGTATTAGACGTACCTTTGATCTCACCGTTTAGTGCAGTTGTTGAAGAGGTATTCGCAATTCGAATACGAACCTTTTCTCCGCCAACAAACTTATTGCTTGTAGAAACATCGCGAACCGTAATACGATTTGCAGCCAAGCTAACAATCTTACCAGTTGCGCCAGAAGTAATACCCTGAGCAAAAGCAGAGTTATTAGCAACGTGCAAATTGATAACTGTTGTATTTGCAGCACCAAAAGCAAACTTACCTGTAATTGTTGTCTGACCGTGAATAACTTCACCAGCGCGATCCAGAGGACCAGTTGTATTGGCAATCACAACTGTATCAAAGTTTGGATTCTTTACAATCAAGTTGCCTACATTTGAAGTATCAAACTCAGCATAGTAAGCTGTAAACTTCAAATCTTCGTCCTGAACTGGTGTAAAGTTTCGGTCATTTGCAGACGTAAACAAGAATCCTGTTGCAGGCTGGGTTGAGATACGATTGCCAGTTCTAATATCACTTTCACCAAGAACTGCAGTCCAAATTGTTACATTTGGATTATTAGCTGCTGGACCAATAACAATTGCATATTCTGTTTCGTCAGACAGATAAACTGGCGCAGGGAAATAAACCGGTGTTGGTGCCGATGAATCTGTACTTAGATTGATATCATCAGCAGCCAGCGAAACTTTAGCATATGGAAGTGTACGACGTGTAATCTGACCAGTTAGATTATCAACTTCGCGAAGCTCAACGATTACAGGAAGCGTTGGGTGCTTTGTTGCGAAGAACAAATCAAACTTTGTTAGATACATGCCAGATGTACTGATCTTTGCTGTCTGACGACCTGTTACAAGGAATGTCTGAGCAAGCGGATCTTGATCATTAGATGGCGGCGGATCATTATCTTGATCGGGTTCTGGTTCAGGATCTGGAATAACTTCTGAACCAATTAGATTTGATCCAGAGGCAGTTGATGATGAAGAGACAGAACCTTGCGTAGTTTTGCTTAGAGCAGTCTGAGTAATCGATACAGACTTGGTTGTAACAGTCAAAGCCGATACTTCATTAGCCAAACCTTCAGCAGAATACTGAGCTTCGGCCGATGTCGTATATTGACCTGAAACAGAAGAATTGGTTGGGTTATCAACCATACGCAAACGCTTAGTTCCTGTGCGGAACTTTAGATTGGCGTCATTTGGTAAACGGAATACAGCATACGCATTACCGTTGGCATCAGAGTATAGAGCACTACCTTCCGCTGCGGCAGGAGTAATAGCGTTACCGTTTGTATCTCTAAGCCCACTGCTATACTCTGCTGCAGTTAGAGGTGTAATATATGCACTTACATTTACATCATCGAAGAATGAGTATAGTTGGCTTGATGCTTTCATACCCGAGAGAGATACAAATATCATACGCGAACGCATGAACGGAACAATACTTGTATCTTTTACAACATTACCAAATGACTGAGTATTGGTATTGATTGCAATACCAGTTTGATTACCAGTCTGTGTTGTCTGTGTCTGTTGTGTAGATGTTGTCGTTGTTGTATAGTCTTGATACGTGTTCATGAAGTTGCCTTCTTGAACAGTCTTCTGACCAGTATTTGTAGTTGTGCTTGTTACGACTGGCTGACCAACAAACGAAGTTACAGCAGCGTTCCAAGTTGCAGGCCACGTTGATGCAAGATATTGCCAAGCATCGGTATTTTGATCCAGTGTAATGTTTGTTGCAGGAGACTGGATTGTATCGCACCAGTAATCACTATCTGGTGTTAGAACCATTGTTCCCTTATACTTCCACGAACCACCCGATGTATTACGAGTTGTTGTGGCGTATGGCTGCTGAACAAGAACTTTGTGTGCATAAGGTAGAGTAACCAGACTATCTGGTGTTGTCATTGCCTTGACAGCAGAGATTGTTGTGCTTCCGCCGTCAGTTGAGGTAATGGCTACAGAAACAGCAAAGTTACCTGTAGCATCTTCAACATAGATGCGATTACCAACCTTGTTACGGATTTTAGCGTTGAATGCACCAGAAGTTACAGTTGCACCAGGAAGGAATGTTGTTGACGATGGTGTAGCTGCCAGAGTAATACGCTGATCTCTTGCAATACCAGCTGGTGTTACGTTCGAACGAACAATATTCGATGAGTTAGACGTATAGACTAGCGGAAGCTCGTTGACTTCAGCTTTTGGACGAAGATTACCCAAAGCAGGATCAACCGCAGCATTATAGTCTGGATCAAATACGTTACCAATAGCGTGATTGATAAACGCGTCGATAAGCATACCGTTCTTGAAACGATTTAGACCGTTTGCATCTTGAACCAGCATATCACGTGCGCTCTTTTCGAGCAGATTCAATGATGTATAGTATTCCAGACGGTCGATGCGCTGAGCAATCTGACCGATATCTTTCATAGTATAACGACGATTGTTGATCTTGCGAACAGAGTTTGTAATATCTGGACGACCAATTCTACGACCTACCTGCTCTGGCAGAGAAGGATAAGCTGCAATATTTACAAATGCCAACGGCATTACATCTTCAGGAACAGTTGGAGTAACTGGTCTATTCGAAGATACACCGCGTGTTATTTGCAACTTGCCCAGTGGAGTCAAGCCAACAACATCAACACGAGGCAGATAGTAGCTAAGATCAGTTGTAAAATCTTCACCAGGCGGCGGGAAGTGCAGACCATTAGTTGGAAGCACAAATGTATTTGACGTCTTCGGATTGATAGCTAAACTACCAGCCGAAAAAGTTGTGATAACATTAGCACCAGTAACCGTATCTGTCATACGAGGACGATTGTCGATACAGTCACGAAGATTGTATTTTTCGCCAGTTGTTGGCGAAGTAAAGATAGGAATCTCGTAGGTATAAATCTTCGAAGAATCCGTACCAGCTGTTGTATCGTTAACTGGATATGAATCTACAGAGAAGTAACCTCTACCAGCAGAAGAATGTGTAAAGTAGTCAAGCTTGACTAGCAGACGATCTGTAGAACCGATAGTAAGTGAGCTTGTTGATTTCTTTACAAGTTTGGCATGACTATAGTAGCCATCAAGCATACCGCTATCAAGCGTAAAGTGTGATGTTACATCTTTACCTTCGGTTGCAGCACTAAAGTTTGATCCTGACTTCTGACGAACTTCGACAAGCTTGAAGCCGTCTGATACACCAAGATTCCATGGACCAGTTGTATTAGCCACATAAGAAGTACCGCCGCCGGCATTGATACGAATACCAACGTAAATACCACGCACAACCGACTTAGATTCTTCTTGCCCATCAACTTTATTCAGTCGTGCAATTACAGTAGCATTGAATGAATTGCTGAGAGTTCCTTCCTGAAGAGAAAGTCTTGCTGATGTTGTTGAAATAACATTAGCTTGACGACTAAGACCGCTTTTTCCTACTCCGCCAAAGTCAAGAACTTGACCAGAGTAAATTCTCTTGTGGAAATTTTTTCCAGCGCCAGCAGAGCCAGATGTAGGTTTAGCAAGATTGATTGTTGTACCGCTAACACCAGTTACAACAAAGTCGCCGCCTTGTGTATGAATATTGATAATATCGCCAGGGCTTACCTTTGTATCAATCGTAGCTGAAGCGGTTACGGTATTTGAACCGGTTGTTGTTAGAGTTTCTGCAAAGACTGAAGTATTCGAGTTGCCGCGTGCAACAACATAGAAGTTTGCACGAGCCGCATCGTCGCTAAGAGTTCCAGATCCTTCAAACTCTCCATCAGAACTAGTTCCAAAATTAGAAATACCGTTAGTATCAAAGCTGGTATTGATTGATTTATAGAACCAATAGTCGTTATTTACAACATTGATTGAGTTACGAAGTCTTCTTGTAGCTGTTGTTGGTAAACGGAATACAGCGCGATCAAACGAAGAATCGAATGTGTTTGCACTCAGATTGATTGATGTTGTTCCGAGAATGTTTGCTTTACCAAGAGCAAAAGATGCACCAGGATTATAACCAACAGACTTGACATTCTTGAAAGAATATCCAGCAGACATACTGATATCTGTTAGATACATCTTATACTGACCGCCTGGAGTACCAGGAGTTCCTGTGTAATACTTCAAGGCGCGAACACGCGCAGTTCCAATTTGATTACCGCGGAAGTTGGCAGAAAGGAATCCTGGACCAGAAGTGGTAGAAGAACCAATAGTATTGGCGCACTGATCGCGAAGCGATACAATACTCTGACGATCCAGATCCCAGTTACCAACAACATTGTTTACAATAATGTAGTTACCGTAATCTGCATATCCCTTAGCAGACTCAACCTCTTGAAAGTCGATACCCTTTTCAGTCGATACGTTTGTTGAAACAATTTTATCAACATCGTAACCCTTGACATATGCTTTACCTGGATCTGCTGTAACAGCGATAAGGAAAGTATTGCCGCCTTGCGCTGCAGTATATACACCGCCGTTATTAGCTGCTCTTAGATGTTCGCGGGTATTGACAGCAAAGCCACTTACAATATAGTTTCCAGACTCGTCGAATGTACGCTGAGCCATATAATCACGGATCTGTGCATACTGTGTACGATTAGATACAGACTGTACAACACCGTTCTTGACCTGCATCAATTCGACAAATGTATTTGACAGAGCTGCAGTAAGAGAATATGATCTAATAGGTGCTTCAAGCTTCAGGCGAGCGGCACCAGGAGCAGCATAGTTATACGAGCCTGATGCAGGATCAAGCAGAGAAGTATCAGTAATTTCTGTTACAATTGTTTCGCTTACATCAAAGCCTACGCGCGCAGAACCTAGATTGTCATACTTGCTAACAATAACTGTTTGAGTAGGAACACGAATGAAATGGTCTTTGGCAAAAACAATACCAGCTTGGAATGTAGCTGCTGTGCCTGTTCCAATAGCACCAGTTGTATGTGCACCAAGAGTAGCAGGAATAGCGTTTGCAGAGTAAACTGTTCCGCCAACTGTATTGATAATTTCATTGTTAGCAAAGTAGCGATAGCCTGTTGTAGTATTAGCTGCCTGATACTTTACATAGATTGTTTTGAAGTTTGGTGTATTAGCTTCTGATCCATCGCTAACATTTACAACGGTAGCAATAACACCAGAAGTAGCACCCTTGACTGTTTTGTTCAAAAAGTTTGAAACTGTAACCGAAGCGCCTGTTGAATTTTTGTCGCGCAGCTTTACAAAGTTATAACTGGTATCAAACTGCATTTCCAAGCCGCGAACTGTCGAGCCCTCTTGGAAAATATGCGAAGCGAAACGATCAATCTGATTTTGAAGGATCGTTTGCATCTGTGTAAGTTCACGCGCCTGTACCGCCAAACCTGGACGGAACAAAATGCGATGGAAGTTCTTTGCCTCATCAAAGTCGTCGTAGTAAGGAGCTACGTTGAAGTTCGTTGAGAGCGTGACGTTATTAGCTTCTGCAGCCATGATACCTTCCGATTAGTATTTTACAACTAGTTTGAAATCTTCAGTCTGATCAACACTTCTGTTGATTGGCGTTCTATTCTCAGTATATATTACGATACCGCTATACCTTTTTAGAGCAGGTGTGGATACCGATTGAACATTTCCGGTTACCGTTGATTCTGAACCAGTAACAAGTTCTCCAACTGTAAATCCTTGACCAGTTCCGTTTGTAGTAATACGAATAAGCTTTAGATATCCGTCTGTTCTTGCAGCATTACTGTTTGCAAAGTAAACGACGCGAGCTTTTGCGCCACTTACAGAACCAGTTACAATCTCATCGGCGCGGAAATCGCCACCAACACCATTGACAAGAACATTTGTAGTTTGGTCAATTACTGTTGTGTTTGCATAAGAGCCGTTAGCAAGCATTGGATCACGAATAACACCAATAACTCTAAAGTCATTATTGGTTGGGAATGTACCAGATTGAGACCCAATAGTTTTCATATTCATCATAACAGCAGTGCCGTAGAGTTCATCTACTGGATCAGAACCGTGTCCACCTTTTGGTGAAATAATAGCTCTTGCTGTTGCGCCATAACCGTATACAGAGTTAGCTGTAATAGTTACGTTTGCTGTTGAATATGAACGACCTTGACTGACAATTGTAATTCTACGAACTTGACCAGCAAATGTATTTGAAACATATGCTGTTGCGCGAGAGGTTGTCGATAAACCACTATCACCACGAATCGTTACCAAAGGAGATATAACATAACGACTCGTGGTGTTTGGTGATGTAGAGAAAGCGGTATTGACAACCAATACGTTGTTGGCACCAAAATACTTTACAATCTTACGAAGCTGACCCGATCCAGCTCCTTCACTAATATAAAGTCCAGATCCAACATAAGAACCGTCAACAGAACTTGCATTACTCTTGATTGTGAGATATGTTGAATTGATAATCGATTGGAACGTATTTGATGTACTTAGATATCCAGAACCATTTGATGTAATCTTGATATGATGAATAGCACCGTTACTTGCCAGCTGCTGCACATACCACTGGTTTGAATTATCATTAGCCGTAAGAGTTTTTACTGGAATATAAGCATTAGTTTTGAACTTGAGTGCTTCACCAGGTGTAACTGTATACATATACTTCCAACGATAACCGTCGGATGTAAATTGAATATTTGAATAGTCAATCGTTGTTGGCTGTACAGTTGAGTTTGCACCACGATTGTTATCAATACACTTATATACGTTACCAGTATCAGTTACAGCATAAAATGTTTTGGTATCTAGATCAGCATCTTTATCATCATACTCGGTATAGAAAGTATTATTTGCCCAAACATTATTTGGTATAACATGAGACACATCAGAAGATTGAAACTTCTTCAATGCAATCATATCTCTCCAGACATCATAATAAACATTATTGTATGATGCATCTACTGCCGGCGGATTAGTTTCCGCAAACAACTTACGAATATAAGCATTTGCACCAGCTGTAATTGTTGCACTTGGTCTTGGCGTAACTACAATCGATTGTGCACTTGGAATTGAGTGAACACGAACAACTGTAGCTTGCCCAGTAATACCAACACGATCACCAACAGCAAGTTCTGTCTTGAATAGAGTTCCCTGCCCGACAATTGTATTCGAACTACTCGTCGTCTTTACTGTTCCCGATAAAGGAATAGCATTAGCATATGGCTGCGTCTTGCCGATAAAGAAATAGTATCGGGTAGGCGCAGCCTCATTGAACGACTCAAAAAACTGAATCGCGTTGTGAATTCTAAAGTGACGAGTAATAAGAGCTGTCATTTATTAGGCAGATGCTGTATATGTGATGTTTAGAGTGTCGCCTGGTGTGACAACTTTGTCGCCAACAGTAAAGAGACCAGCTGAGTAAAGAATACCAGTTGTACCAGCCTTTGTTGCGTTGTTGGCAATAAACGCGCCCTTTACAGTTCCTCCGGTACCGATTGAGAATACAACAGCGTTTGATGTTGCTTTCGATCCAGAAGAAGACGCGGCAAATGTTACCTGACGACGTGTTCCCTGTGTATAGCCTGGAGCTGCAGCACCATCTGCGCCAGATTCTTTCCAGCCAGTGTGCGAATTCATTGTATCTGATGAAGAAATAGCCGAGTAGCCATTAGCAGCGATTAGACCCATATACCATGTGGTTGTACCTGGACCAACTGCGGCCGCACTAAGATACGCATCGAGAAGCGCATTCTTACCAGCTGTTGTAACTGTATTTGGGAAATCTTCTTCCCACTTTACGTTGCCTTCTGCATCGTAGCAAACGGCTGTATATGTGCCGTGCAGATCAACTGATTCTTGCGAACCAGCTCCGCGTGTAACGACTACATTAGTAGAGTCGCCGGCGTTAATCTTTTCAACTGACATTTATCTATTCTCCTTTGGGTTTAGACATGGGTATTTATATCAAGAAATCATGACCTATTTACAGTATCGTCAAGATTTAGGGTCGGGTCGACGATAGTTGCAATCTGGGTTGATTGATAAGTTGTAATCTGAACTGCAGCATATGGTGTAATCTCACCATTGTTTTCTTGAATACCAAGATTCATTGCGGTTCCACCAACAACTTGATCTGTTGGTGTTACCGACTCAGCAATTTGAGCACCAAGTAGAACTGTTGGATCTGAAGAATCCGTTGCAGTTATTGATTCTGTTCCGGTATCAAGCGCAACTGAATTATAAGTTCCATTTGTAGTATCTATAGCAGTTACTGATTGAGTTCCTGTATCCAGATTACCAGAATTATAAGTTCCTGCTACACTATCGGTTGACGTTACTGACTCTGTTCCAGATGTTAGATTGACTGAACTATAGACACCAGCAACAATATCTGTTGATGTTACTGATTCGGTACCAGATGTCAGATTGCCAGAATTATAAGTTGCGTCTTGCGTATCCGCAGTTGTTACCGATTCAGTTCCAGATGTTAGATTACCAGAAACGTATGTAGCTGCGAAGCTATCGGTTAGCGCAATAGTTTCTTCATGACCAACGTTTTTGGTCACTATAGCAGTTGGCAACGAATCTGTTAGAGTTACAGACTCTGTTGGCATAGAAGCAGATGTTACAAGACGACCAACAACTGTGTCGGTAGATACGACTGATTCATCAACTTCTACATCATAAATGTTTGAATACGAGAATGATGTGATTACAACAGCAGGCGCAGTCGAATTGATAGTAAGCTCGTTGAAACGCTTTGTTCCCGCAGGATGAAGCGTTTTCTTGATGATCTCGCTATACTTATCTAGTGCTTCTGATACTCGAAGAACATAAGAAAACTCTTGATAATAGTAATTATCTTGTAGTCTATTGTTCCAGCTCAAGAAACCTTTTGTATCGACATAGCGTCCTGGGAAAGTAACAATACCAGATGGCTTCGGTTGAGCCGAACCAGAGAAGGTTTTATGACGGCGAAGATAGCGATCTGCACTTCCGCCAGATACGTTAGCAGAAGAATATGTCTTTACAATTGCAGTATTGCCTTGTGTAATATTGAGCAATGATGCATTTTCAAATCTATTGAAGTTTTGACCTGGGGAAATAATGCGCATCTTTTTGATAGCGCCAGGCGCAGGATTTACAGATACTATTGCATTTCTGCCGATATAATTTCCATAGCCGTCAGCTACGTTTAGTGGTGATGTTTCGTTATCAACAATCGTAACTGTTGGTAATGTTGTATATCCATATCCAGGATTGATAATGGCAATTGCATTGATTGCGAAATAGTTGGTTGCGGTAAACTTGAGTGCGTTGCCAATAAGGCTATATGCGTTTGCAGCGGCAAGACCAACATATGCACTTGCGCCGACAGCAATATTAGTTGTTGCGGCAATAGCGGAAATAAATGTCTGCGCACTTGAGATAGAATGTACGCGAAGCGTATTAGCACTTCCATTGACGCGAACAATATCGCCTACATTTAGCTGCTCTGTAAAAGAAGATCCTTGACCAACAACAGTATTCGATCCGCTTGCAAGCTTTACTGTTCCTGTAAGTTTGACGCGAACCGAAGCCGTATTAGCTCCACCAGCAACAAAGAACGGGCCTGCACCAATCTGAACGTTTCTAAGTGCAGAAATAGTATCGATACCAAGAGTTGTCGGAATTGGCTCTTGTGTCCAAGATGCAACCTTAGCAGCGAAGCCAGTTCCGCTACCACCACTAATAACAATTCTAGTATTGTCTTTAGTATAACCAGAACCACTATTTGTAATTCTGATTTCAATACCTTCACCAGTATTGTTTGTTTCTGTAACAACACCGCGTGCAACTTCTGTTGAACCCGCTCCACCAATTTCAATAACATCGCCAGGACTATGATAAGCGCCACCATCGATAACTTCCGCATCAATCAAAGAACCAACTTGTGCGCTAACAGTTACAAAGTTACCATTATCATCAACAACACGCTCGCCATCAATAAAGAGTCCTGATACGTTTTCAACAACCATATCATAGATTGTCATACCAGCAGCAATTGTAGATGTAATACGCTGAACAAGCGCAGTTGCACCAGAAGTAACACCTCTTACATTGCTACCGCCAAATTCTGTAGGGTTTAGTGAATATGGTTTGCCTACACGTAGCTTTGTTTCTTGAACCCATCGACCATCAGATGCACGAAGAATATCTTCGCCCGGATAGTAGAACTCAAGTTCTGTATCGAAGAGCGCACGAAATAGAAAGCGATACGACTCTTGCGAGCCGCGCGAACGATAGAACTCGCGAATATGTTTAGCTAATAGACGCTTGTCGGCTAATACTTCTTTTGGAATATTGATCATAAACTCTTTGCGGAAGTATTCCACAAACGAGTCTACAGTTCTATCAATATCTTTGTTATCGCGCAGAGAACGAGCGGCATTGACTGGATTGCCATTCTGTTCCATATACTCAAAGTATGCCTTCATAAATGAGACAAATTGAGGCCCTTCCTCGCGAATGAATCCAGGAAACTGGGAATCAATCTGCGAAGAGATTTTCTTTAGGATTTCGTCTGCGCCTGCTATTGCCATTAGAAGTTATACAGCTTGATTGATGGGGTTAGCAATGTAGTAGTCTGACCAACCGTTTCAATATTCGAAGCAGTAGACAGTGTCAGATTAGTATTGTCATCAATAACATTTACTTCACTCTGCGAGATCAGTAGAATTTGATTTCTTACAGGTGTGATATTTGGATTCAATGGAGCAGCAATAATAGAAATGCTTTCTCCAGTATAGGCTTCAGGTACAAAGTTTGTTATTGTTACTGTACCAGTGTCATAATCAATTGATCCAACATTGTAGTTGGTATATACTCGTCCAAGTCTACCCGCTGTCGATGGATAGTAAATACGAAGTGTACCAAATCCATTATCGTCAAAGTATGATGTTTGACCTGCGTAGGTAAAAGAAGAAGAAGTTACAGAACCATATCCTGGGTGTCGTGATACACCGCTAATCAACTCTTTAGTACCCAAACGCTGAAGAGGATTGTTGAACTTCAACGAATAAGAATTGACGCCAGTTAGATTTGGCGTAAATGTTTTTCTCAAACGAATCTGTGCGTCTGTTGTTTGAATGGCATCGTCTGTCGAATCAAGATAGTCGAGGAATCTTGAGAAACGGAAGCTATTGCCGAATGTCGATAGATAGTTTTCTTCAAAGGAAACAATACGAGCAGCAACAGCGGCTGCAAGCTCGCCTGGTGTTTTTGTCGTAAGCGATAGATTATATCTTACGTTTACCGTAGGAACCATATACAGATATGTTGGATCGACAATTTCGGTATCGATAGCTTGAACATTATACTTGTTTAGCTTTGCAATAATTTCATCTTTGCGTGAAGCTGAGAACAATGTTCCTGTTTTTGGCTTCGCAGCGATAAACACTTTACCGTAGATAGGCGGGTCGTTTTCTTCGCCACCCCATACATTGACAGCAGAGATATCTGGATTTTGATCCAGTAGCAATCTTCTATAGTCCTCTGATGTTACGCAACGATTCTGTGTCTCGTACATTCGTGGCGCATTGAAGCGAACCGACTCAATGCTTTCGATACTAGAGCCACCAGAAGAACGACCCATTGGAACAATTGTAATACCAGATTGACCATCAATTGTTGTATTGACAAGCGTAAATGTATTTGCGCCATTCGGAAGTCCAGCATTACATACACGATATGAAACAGTAATGATAGAAGATGTAGCTGGCTGAACACCAAGCACACCATCACCAAAACCAATCTTATACTTTTGCTGACGATCTGCTTCGACAAAGTAAATTTTAGAACTTGAGTTTACAGAAAGAATATCGTTACCAAGTACATATGTTTGCGTATTGCCGCCAGATGTTACCGTAACTGAAATGCTTGTTGTATCTACCATTTCATTTGGTAGAACAAAAGACGTATTCGAGCTTCTATTGTAAACAAATCTATGTGTTAGCGGTTCGCCTTCAACAATATTGATATAATCGGCAAAGCCGTTTGAAGTGTTGGCAGTAATCGTATATGTCTGTGGTGTAACAAATTTATATGTCGCACCGTTTACAACTGCGTTGAAAGCTGTATCCTTAGGAACACGAATTGATCTAAAAGTCGTATTGGCAAGCGAGTTGGTAAAGATAAGCTGCACATTAGCACGAGCGCCACGCGCTGATCTTGGCGTATAGCCAAGTGCCTTAGCATGAGACACAACCGAGTCATATAGCTGAGCTGAATCGATAAAGCTTTCATTGACTGCCATGTTTGCATAGAACGCATTATAATACGTATTGTATGCAAGCAAATCAAGCAATGTACCTAAAGCTGAGTCCGCAAAGTCATAATCAGCAAAATCTTGTTTCGACGCAATATAGTTGCGAAGATTGCTACGGATTGTATCAAAGTCCAATCCTGTTACGATGAGGTCGGTGTTGACTGCCATTATCGGACCCTATTGAGATTGATGTCGATATCAACGTCGTTGAGTGTAACGGCGTTTCTAAACTTGACTGTAATATAAAGTTGGTTACTATCTCTGTTTTCAGTAACAACTACGCCACCATTTTCAGCAACAACAGCTCTTGGTTCGTAATTCTTGATAGCCGTTGTAATCTGGTTTTCGTAGTCGCTGGCAAAAATAGTATCGAAGTTATCGAATAGACGCTTACGAACATCTCCGCCAAACTCTGGGCGAAACGGACGCTCGTAGCGATTTGTTAGCAAAAGGTTCTTTAGTCCTTGCTTGACCGCATCGTCATCCTTCTTGACAAGCAGCTTGCCTGTCGATGGATGCGCACGAAACATAAGATCAAAGTCTTTGTTTGTGGTCTTGCCGAGCGATGGTGGTAGTGGTCTTTTTTTCATATGTTTTCCTTTATCTTATTTATTCTGAAAAAAAGACTTGACAAATCAATCAAACGCCATTATAATAGGAATTGTATTCAGGCGGTTGTAATACTCGTATTAGCTTTAGCTGCCGCAGCTTTATCCGTTTCCTCGATGATATGCAATGCTTCAGCCACCGTCGATGTTGGTTTGATAGCAGGATACTTCTTGATTAGTTCCGGATAGCTATACTTAGTAAGTTTGGTATAGTCAACTTGCTGTAATAGTTCTGCTGTATGCTTTTCGATCTTAGCAGAGATTTCCAGTCTTTTCTTTTCCAAATTCTCTTTAGACTTGTCTCGTCCATAGCCACCAGAGCCCCAATTAGCACTATTTGCAGTCGAGGTTAGTTTCTGTGGGCCATAAGAAGTCTTAGCAGGACTATCAGCAATTAGATTGTTGCGCGGACCAATTGTCGACATAATACCCATAAACTTGGATAGAGGTTGGTTTAGCGTCGAAAGCGATGAGCCGGCTGCTGATTCCGCAAATAGATTTTTTGGTATAATAGGATCTTTTGGCTTTGTTGGTGGCTTGAGCTTCTGTGGTCCTTGTGCGTCTTTTGTTGGAGCAATAGTAACCTTAGGAAGCATCTTGAGTGCGCCGCTTGCCAATACAAGATTAGGAACAAGCGTAGCAAAGTTTGGTTTACGACCAGAAGCGGCAGTAGCAATAAGCACACCAGCCATCGCGTTCATATTGAGCATAGGGAAGTTTGCTTGAATACCAGCTGCCTTAGCAGCGAACCCGATCGGGTCAGCGGCAATCTTTGTAAGCGATGCGATCTCGTTAGCAAGCGGAATCTGACTTGCTAAATCTGCAAGTCCAGGAATGCCACTCAATAGATTACCTTTGATAGCAGCAAAAACAAGAGACGCTGGTCCAGATAGACCAAGACTCATAAGTACCTTTACTTGTGCAATCTTGTTTACGATATCTGCTGCGCCGCCTAGTTTGAATGGCAAAGCGCCTGTTAGGTTCTTGATTGCACCAGTAACAGCAGAGATGGGTCCGTCGAGTCCAGCACCAAGAAAGTCTTTAGCAAGTCCAGTCATTGCGTCAAGTGCACCAGTCTGCTTGAGCGCAGCAAGACCAACGAGAATAGCTGGATCAATTTGATATGGAGGCGCACGATAGCCAAGTGGATCTTGAATCATACGCTTCGCTTCAGCATGATTGACTAGCTCTGGATGGTCGCGATTCATTCGCTCCAGCAATTCGCAGAGTTCGTTTGTTCCAGTATAGATGTATTGCTTGCCGTTGAGTGTATACTTGTCACCCTTAGCAAGAGGCGTCTTGTTATCCGCTTCCTGCTTTAGTTGAGCAAGACGTTCACGCTTCGAAACAATATCTGGTGTATCTGGTATATCTGCCATATTATCCTACCGTAACTGTTCCAAGACCACTCGATGCGTTTGGTGCGCAATGATCTCCGCCTGGAATAGGGCAAAGCGCGTCAGCTGCTGCGCTATCTCCAACAACAATAATTCCTTTGCCGTTGATTGTAATATTGCTATGCGATGTCGACAAAGCTCCACCACCATCAGTGTTTTCATCACCATCGACAGCAATTAGCTTTCCACCAGCATAAACTGTGGACTGACCTGATACAATCGTTGTCGCTCCGCACGCGCGGCTATCGTCTTGTCTATGAATCGCTGCCATTATGGATTTAGCTGAATTGTGCTACCCTTGATTGTAGTTGTCGATGATGCTTCGACGTTTAGTGTTCCTGCATTTGCTTTGACGGTTGTATTGCCGCCAGAAGCAATACCCATATCTGTACCAGCACCCAATCCCATTCCCGATGTAGCAATAGCTTGAAAATCTTTGCCAGCAAGAACAGCGTAGTTTCCACCAGAGATAACAGTTGACTCTGTTCCTGTGGATTGGAAATACTCGTTGTTATTTGTTTCGGTCTTATTACCGCCAGTTACTTCGTCGCGATTACCTGATGTACGATGCGCTGTCTTGCCGTTGACTTGTGTACGCTGATCCCCAATAACTTCGCGTAGCTCGTTGCCGCCGACCTTTACTTTGAGATCGCCGCCAATATTCAACTCGTAGTTTCCGTCAACATGCTGAATAACGTTGCCTGTGCAATAGATATTGATTGGACCGTTGACTGTTAGATTGAATTCACCAGTGGTTACTTCGTCGCGCCCTTTGTCATTGAATTCTTGACGACCGCCCTTAGCAGTCGTGATCATAGCTCCATCGTCTTTGATCTCGACGAATGTTCCTGACTTGTGGTAGATATGAATACGGCAATCACCTGGAGTATTATCAAACTCCACGACATGACCGGCTTCTGTCGTATAGGTATGATTGCCGAGATACTCGGACTTCTTACCACCTTGATCCTGTTGATTCCAATCCGCCATCAATTACCCCTTGCCGCTGCCGAAGCAGCTACTGCAACTCCAAGATTTCTTCCTGATATTCTTGCGCCTGTCGATGCTATTGTTCCTGCGCCTGAACTAATAGCCGCATCCTGAGCAGCAACTTTTGCAGCTGTTTCGTCGAGTGCGCTAATAGTATCTGTTGGCATCGAGCCGGCAGAAAGAAAATCAAGATTATCTATAACATTTAGATCGCCTGCTGCAGCGCGCTCAATATCTGTCAGACTATATGTTCCAGCAGCACTTGCTGTAGGATCTACAGCTTTATTCTGCACAGGATTTGCTTTTACGTTACCCTTGCGCTGTGTCTTGTCTTTACTCTTGACGATTGTTTCTTCAACGCGTTCTTCGTTACCGCGACCCACAAGTGATGTTGAAGCATCGTCGTTGAGCGTTGGATGAACAGAAGGAACGGGAGCAATACCGTTCTTGCCGCCAAATAGTTTATTCAAGTTTGCCATCAGCAAAGCAACAGTCGCAACCTTTTCGAGTAGTGTTGGATTCTGTTGTTGAATCTGTACTGGCGTTGGTGGTATAATTGTAATACCAGTTTCCTTAGTATCACTCGCAAGAATAGTGTCAGTCGCTATATCTGATACGTAAGCTTCAACCTGATATGTTCCGGGCTTGAGCGGTGTAGAGAATTGCAGCTTCCATTTATTAGGCTGTACTGTTTCGTCTAGACCTAAATTCCCTTCAAACAGTTTATATCTTGTATAATTGACATAAACAGATATTGTTTCTTTTGCTTGTCCAGGAGCACTAAAACGCTGAAAGTCAACATAGCCCGTAAGTGTAGGCACAGTATTAGATGTTGAAAGCGGCGTAATACTAATTGAACTCATGACATTGCTCCGCCAGAGCCAATCGAGTTCTGCTCAGTATCTTCTTTCTGTTGAATATGTGGTAGCACGCCAATCGCTACAGGAAACTGTTCTCCGTCTCCATCGAAAAAGAATCCGATCACTTTGCTATTCTCGACAATACCCGTAGGGCTGTGACCCACTCCGGAGATACCTGCGGACGTCATAGGCATAAGCACATAGCACCACGGCAACTGACTCGTTGGCAAGTCGCCTTTATTATCCGTGTGCTTGCCCTTGATGCGCACTTTGATACGACCCAGCTTGAGATCGTCCTTCTCGCCCGAGAACTGCCCAGTGCCGCGATCCTCGACCACGCCGATCCACCACTTCAATCCGTCTTGTCCGAGAACTGTACCTAACTCAGCCATAATTATCCTTTATTCTGCGAATCAGATTTACATTCTAAAACACATTCATACTTCATATCTTTTCCGTCTTTATATAATACGTGTCTAACTGACGTAACCAAATAAGAACCAGAACGATTATCCAGTTCGCCTTCTTCTTGGTTAGCCGGAATATTCAATTTTACTTTGATTCCAGGCTTATATTCTACGTCTCCTGGAACGCGAACGTGCATAATAAGATTATCTAGTTGCGTTGCAGCTGACGAATTTGCTCCATGCTCGTGCACAGTTCTTTTATTTTCAGAAATCTTTGGATCGCGCGCGTCACGAAATTTACTCTTAGATGCTCCTGGCGCAATAACAAAGTTGAATCGTTCGCCGCGCGCTGTCTTTTGTTTTTGTGTAATTTGATTTTTGCCAGTATGTGAAGTGTCGCCGGCACCATCGCGCTTTGATCCACCGCCCGTCTTTCCTGTAGTTGGATCAAAATAATACCAGTGGTCAGAGTCTGCACCGTTGAAACTGGACTCAACAGTATTGAAATCTTTTTGCTGCTCGAAGGCAATAATATTACGCTGCGGATCACTACCGGCAGCACCAATATTCTGTTGCGCATAGCTAAATGTAAACTTATCTCCTTCCGATAACATCGAGTCAATTGTTTTGAAGTGATACCCTTCGCGGTCTTGATAATAAACATAATTCGATGCTTTAGCCTTAGCAGACTTTGCTTCCTTTGCAGCCCATCGAATAGCGGTTACCGGCGAGCGCCCAGTTCCATAATATGTTGCGTTGCCCTCGGACTCTTCGTTTGTGGTTAGGTCTTTTTTGATTGTGATTGAGTCCTTAGTATAGTCCTCGTGCCACTTCTTGACCATCTCGGAAAGCTTCTCGCCGACATAAGCTTTAGCCACTTCTTTTTGATTATTCTCTAAAAACTCTTGCGGTACGCAGGTCAGCTCATAATAATCTTGATTATCTTTGACGCGCGTTCTATCTCCAATAATACCGGTCTTGAATTTCATGCGAATGGTGCTACCTTCGCGATTGCCGAAAGCAAGCTCGACGTCCTCGCCGCCCTTCAACTTAGCCTGCTGATGGAACCCAGACGCGTCGTTGACTGATATATTAGATGAGGCGGCTGTTTCATAAATGCTTTCGAAATAATCCAGCTTACTGACAAGACTGCGAATGTCAGCGCCACCCACAGTGCATTGTGAAACAATACCAGTTGCTACATTCGGATTCATCTGACGAATTGGCTTTCTTCAAAGATATATGGATGCTGATCGCGAATAAGATGTACGTAGTGCAAGTCGAGTAAATAAATGTGTCGACGTTGCTCGTTCAAATCATTTTCATATTCAAATATATTTACTTCTTTTCTATCCGTGACTGGCAAAGCTGCGTATGTGGTATAATCAACAATAACAGTCTTTTCCGGATAAACACGGCTTTGAAGACCGTCAGAAGCAATAGTATTCTTTTGCAGTATTTTTTCATAGTGGTGAATATTCTGATATGCATACTGCATCGAGCCATACTTCTGTACAATATACGCGTTGAATTGCTCGTAGCTTAGAGGCCATTCATAATATGGGTCGTGGATCTCATTAGTCAATAGCACAAGCCAGTCGAGTGTATAGTCGTCATAGTAGTCATATGCCACAACGTCTGGGCGCTCACCGTCTTGCACATAATACTCGTCGTAAGTAACCGCCGCATTGCTAATAAAATTAGCCACAGAAAAACGACGAGTAATATCGGTAACAGCAATACCTTTATTCTGCCCAGGAATACGATAAGGAATAATTGGATGCGGTCTAAAGAAAAACATTGTTATCCTTAGTTAGTAGCACTATTTGGGATATCAAGCGCAGGATCTGGTGTTCTTCCTGGATTCGATGCGTTCCACTGTGCTGTTGAATTTCTGACAAGACCTGCTGTTTCGTCTGGTAGTGCTCTCGAACGCTCTAATAGTTCTGGATCATTATAGACAGCCGACATATCAGCTGGTGGCGCTGACGGACGACCCAAAGTTTTATTGAGCGAATTCTTTGTGACGATCTCTGTTTCTTTGAACGATAGCGTCAATTCAACTTCAACTGGTGCAGGAGCTCCACCGCCATTTGCGTCACGAATATAAGCAGCAACGCCTTGACCATGGTAATTGACCTGAATATCTGTACAGACTGATGGCTGTAGCTCAAACAAATAATTTGGATGGCGGAACTTGATATTGAAGAACTCTGGATATTTGAAGAATAGACCGCCGCCAACATATTCTGGGTGAGCATAATAAGTAAACGCGTCAATAATCATTTTGATCATATTCGATTCTTCGCGGCTTCTTGGTGATAGTTTCCAAGAGAAACGATGTTCGCGGAAATCAACGCCAGTAAATAATACGATCTTGTGTGGGTTCTGTGCTACACCAAGACCAACCTTGAGCGCTGCTTCGAACGCACCTGCGCCGCCGAGAGCATTGATGCCTTTACCAATTGTATCTGCAGCGGCAGCAAATCCGCCTCGCCCGCCGCTTTCTAGTGCAGCACCAGAGATACCATCGCCGCCTGCTCCACCCAATAGAGAAGGGAGCGATGAATTATTATAAATTTTTTGGTCAAATGGTTTTAGAATAGCGCCAGCAGCTGCACCCAGATCAGGTGTGCTATACTGTGGATTATAATCTGTGGTAAGACTAGACGGCATCGGAAGTCTAATTGTTGCGAGATTGACCTGACTACCAATATTTCCTAGAGTCTGTACGGCTTGACCAATAAATGCATTGACTTGATTTTTTACAGCAAAGTCCTGAAATACTTTAGAATCAGCTAATTTACTAAGAGCCTCTGATCCTTGACCTTTTGTTTCGACTGCTTGGAATTCAATCCAGTGGTCAATTGTTTTGAGATCGTCAGGGAAATAAAAGCTAGAATCCTGAAAAGGATCTGGTCTACTAATTTGTCCAACAAGAGATACTCTTGGTGATGCTGTACGACTCAATGCTGTAAACGCTGCAGCGATGCCAGCAACACCGGTTGCAAGTCTTTCTGATCTTAGTTGTTTAGCAGACATTGAAACTCCTTTTCGATATGATATTTATATCGATACATAGTGCCATGGCTACTTACAGAGGGCGCTTTCAGCCCAAAAACCCAAACAAGTATAAAGGTGATCCAACGAACATTGTCTATCGTTCGTCGTGGGAATTACGCTTTATGAAATATCTCGATGAGAATCCAAATATAATTCAGTGGGCGTCAGAAGAATTATTCATACCATATAAATCACCGCTCGACGGTAAATGGCATAGATATTTCCCAGACTTTATTATTCGTATGCGAGACCGCGATGGCAAACTATCGACAAAGATGATTGAGATCAAACCGCGCTCACAGTCTGTGCCACCGACAGTCAAAACAAATGGATCAAAGCCAACAAAGAAGTATCTGCGAGAGGTCGCAACTTACGGTATAAATATATCGAAGTGGGAAGCAGCGAAAGAATACTGCTTGGACCGCAACTGGGAATTCGTCGTATTGACGGAAAAAGAATTAGGAATATAGCTTGGTAGCTTACGTCTTCGACACAATACTAAAGCGCGGTGCTAAAGCCGGCTTCACGCCGTCAATCAAACGCGATGCGCGTCAGTGGTTCCGTAAGCAAGCGCAGGCAGCTGTCGCAACGCCAATGCGTATGATCGGTAGTGATCGCTCCAGACTAACAGCGCGCCCAGTTATTGGCAGCATGTATTTGTTTCAGTATGATCCAAAGGGAAAAGGGAAACTACCTTATTATGACAGATACCCTCTTGTCTTTCCTATCGGCGCTGGTCGGACCGGCGGATTTGCCGCAACTGGAGGTTCTTTCTTGGGACTCAATCTCCACTATCTACCACTCCCTCTTAGAGCCAGATTGATGGATGCGCTGTATGCAACAGCAAGCAATCAAACGCTGGACGAGAATACGCGTCTGAAAATATCTTATCAGATATTAGCCCAAGCAAGTAAATATCGTTTCTTCCGTCCGTGCATCAAGCGTTATTTGATCTCGCACGTGCGCACTAAATTCTTTTACATCGAGCCCACTGAATGGGAAATGGCTTTATTTTTACCTTTTGATAGATTTGTTGGCTCAAATAAAACTCGCATTTATCGCGACAGTCGCGACAGGATCTAACAAATGCCATTCAATATCGAAGAATTCAACGCAAATATATCGCAGAGCGGTATTGCACAGACCTCTCACTTCGAAGCATGGATTCTTGGCGGTCCAGGCGTAGCACCGAATATTCTAAACAGATACGGTCTTGACGGTGGTATGCGCTTCCGTATTGAATCGATCAATTTACCTGGGCGCAATCTACAGACGCTGGATCAGAATTATCATGGTCCGGTTCGCCGTATTCCATTCCGCTTTACTCAGCAGCCCGTCACGATAAGCGTTATTCTATCTAAGGATATGCGCGAGCGTGAAGTATTCATGCGCTGGCAGGATTTCTTTATTGGGCACTATCGCGATAACCCTAATGGCACCGCTATTCCGGGTATGTTCGATACCAAGTATTATAAAGATGGTATTGGAACGATTGCTATTCTACAGTTCTCGCAGCCAATCGGAACTGACGCAATGACCCTCGCGCGTATCGGATCGCAGGTCGTTACTAAGTTCGTCAATCCAAATAGTAACGCTGGACGTAATATAACAGCAGGCGCTCAGATTGCCTCTAATATTCTACGCATCTTCGACCAGCCTACGTTTGAAATTCAGAATACTATTACGCTAGAAGAAGCATATCCAGTCTCCGTCAATGATATACAAATGGCTTGGGGCGATGAGGGATATGGCAAATTGCAGATTGAATTGAATTATCGTTATGCTATTGAACATAATCAGAACTTCGGTAGCAGCGATCTATTCAACATGGAAAAGTCAAATAGAGTCAAATAAAATCATAATTGGAGTGAATTATTATGGCATTACCTAAGTTAGCTGCGCCGCGCTTCTCAGTCGAACTACCGTCAACTGGTCAGCGTATTTCGTTTAGACCATTTCTAGTCAAGGAAGAAAAGGCGCTGCTGATGGCAGCAACTTCCGACGATCAGAACTCGATGATTGACGCAGTAAAAGATGTACTTGCTGCGTGCGTATTAGATGAGACCGTAAATATATCGAATCTACCGTTCTTTGATTTGGAATATCTGTTTCTCAATTTGAGAGCCAAGTCTGTTGGCGAGATTGTCAAGCTAGAATATCGTCATACTGGCGGTAGGAATTATCAGGGTATTGAGTGCGAAGCAGTAACTCCGGTCGAGATCAATCTGGAACGAGTCAAGGTTGAGAAGAGCGAGAAGCATAGCAATAAGATTCAGATCACTGATAATCTTGGTGTGGTTATGCGCTATCCGACAATCAGCGATATCAAGCTGGTCAATGACGGCGCAGACGAACTAAAGATGATTGCCAAGTGTATTGTTTCGGTATACGACGAAGAGAATTTATACGAGCCGGATAATTTACAAGATGCAGTGGACTTTATTGACTCGTTGAATACGCAGCAGTTCTCCAAGATCATGGAATTTATTGCGACAATGCCAAAGCTGCGTCATACGTTTAGCTATAAGTGCAAGGGCTGTGGGCAAGAAGATACGGTCACGCTGGAGGGGCTGTCAGATTTTTTTTGATGATCCTCTCTCATAATACGCTTGCAAATTACTACCAGACTAATTTTTCGTTGATGCAGCATCACAAATATTCGCTAAGTGATATAAATGAAATGATTCCGTGGGAGAGGGATATTTACGTCAAGATGCTTATTGAGCATTTAGAGAAACTAAAAGAAGAACAAGAAAAAGCTAAAGCAAGGCGATAATGTCAAAGGAAGACGAAGAAATTCTTAGAGCCATCCTCGAAAAGGGTGGTGATAAAGCTAAGAAAGCTGCTGCGGAAGCATTGGCTGCGCAGCCGCATACTTCGGACACACCGCCAGAAGTCAAGCAGGTCAAGCAGAAGCGCAAGGTCAAAGGTCTTGGCAAAGTTATTGGCAAGATCGGTAAGTCTAATTTTTATCAGACCAAAGAAGGTAATATTGTAGACCAGAACGGTCAGATCCTTGAAGGTCGTCTTGCTCAAATCCTAGCTAAAGAAACTGAAGTAAAGAAAGCTGCGGTTCAGCAAGCCGTAGCTACAAAGCCGGCTGCATCGAATCAAAAGAATGCTGAACGTCAAATTGATCGCGAGCTAAGTGGCGTTGTCAAAGCTACATCAAATCTAGCTAAGAGCCATGAAAAAATCCTTACAACGTTGCCAAATGCTTTCGGTGAAGTTGAAAAGGTTATAGCAAATATAACTGAGCAGCATGAAAAAGTTGTTTCTAATCTAATCAAACAGAACGACGAGTTACGCGAAAAGATTATTGAAGCAATAACAGGTGTAAAGGCAGCATCTAAATCTGGCGGCGCTACAAAAAGAAAACCGTCTAAGGGAGTTGGCGCTTCGCGTGCAGCGAAAGGCACAGAGATCAAAGCTGCTGCAGCAAAGAAAGCTGCAAAAGAAAAAGCAGCAAAGGAAGAAAAAGAAAAGGTAAGTGCACCTTCTCGTCCTGTTGCAGCTATGAAAAAGGCTGCAAAGGAAATTGGATTCGCTACGCTTGCCGGCGCTGCAATTGGTGCTGCTGGATACTTTGCTCCTAAGCCAGAAGAAGCAGCGGCTCCACCAGCAGGCGGCGGTGGTCGAGCAGCTCCAACAGGACCAGTAACAAAGTATGAAGGTCTTGGTAGTATCTCAGCAAAGTATGAATCCGGCGGTAAGGGTGTTCATACTATTTCGTCTGGGCGCGGTGACCCAGGCGGCGTATCGTATGGCGCACATCAGCTTGCGACTAATACTGGAACGATGGCGCGCTATCTTGCGTCTGCCGAAGCAAAAGAGTATGCAGGTAGATTTGCTGGACTACAGCCAGGAACCGAGCCATTCAATCAAGTCTATAAGCAAATTGCTGCCAGTGACCCACAAGGCTTCGCTGCTTCACAAAAAGCGTTTATTACAAGAACACACTTCGATCCAGTATCAAAAGCTGCTGGAGATAAAGGCTGGGCTGTAGCTGATCCACGCATACAGGAAGTTCTGTATAGTATGGGCGTTCAGCACGGCGGCGCTAAAAAGATCGTCGAGCAAGCAGGTAGTCCGCAAGGCAAGACTGTGGAAGAGCAAGTTCAAATGCTCTTCGAGGCTCGCAAGAAATATGTCGCCGGCGTATCGATGCCAGAAGCAACAAGACAATCTCTCTATAACAGATATGCAAGTGAGCAGAGAGATGTTCTTGCTATGGCTCCTGCGCCTGGTGCTCCGCCCGGTGCGCCTACACAAGTTGCAGGTAGTAACTTCGCAGTTCCTGGACAAGGAATGGGCGGAGCAACACCAAGCTTCGGTGAGCCGCAGAAGACAGGCTCGAATGGTAATCTAGACGATGCACAGCTTGTGGCTATTGGTGGCGGTAGACATAGACTGCAGCCAAGCGCAGCTGCAGCTTATGAAGCAATGGTTCAAGCTGCTAAAGCAGATGGAGTATCGTGGTCTATTACAGATTCGTATCGTCCGTATGCAGCGCAGGTCAAAGTTGCACAAGAAAAGGGATTATATTCACAGGGCGGTCTTGCTGCTCGTCCTGGTACTTCTAATCATGGTTGGGGTACAGCGCTTGATCTTGGTGGCGGCGCTAACTCACGCGGAACAAAACAGAACGATTGGTTGATGGCAAACGCAAGTCGCTTTGGCTTTAGCACAATTGCGCGCGAACCGTGGCACTGGGAATATAAAGGCTCCGGAGCAGCTATAGCATCTGCTGGACGACCAGAAGCAGCGCCACAACGAGAGCCAGGAAACGCTCTTGCTGTTGCGTCAAGACAAAACCAAGTAGATACGATGCTTGCTGAAAATCAAGCTCGCGGCGGAACTGTTATTGTGCAAACAGACAGAGTTATCAATAATACAAGAACAGTATATCAGACAGCATCAGTTTCACAGAGAAGAATGGAACAAGATTTCAATCCATATAATATGCTCGCTAGTGCTGCCACAGGGAGACCTTTATTCTAATGGCTATTTCTAATCTTCTTCCTGCGCAAGGCGCAAACGATAATAGACCAAACCTCAAGCAGTTCTTTGGTAAGAATCCTGCTACGGCTAATGACAACGTACAGCGCGTATCGAGTGGTATGTTCTCCAATGCCTTCATTGATTCCGTTGTTGGCGCATTACAAGGTCTAGCCCAAGAGATTGCTAAGATCACTGAGATTGCGCAGAAGGTTATTGCGTCTTTTGGAAATATCGTCGAATCAATAAAGGCACTAAACAAAGACGTAACTAATCGTTTTCGCGTTCTCAATAACGAACTCAACGCAAGCAAGATTGATTTTATTCGTACAGTTCTAGCTATTCCAAAGACAGATACACCAGTCAAGATCGACGGTGTGCCTGTCAATGTAAAGCAAGAAGAACAAAAGAAAGAAGGAGACGCAGACGGATTTTTTGAAAAGCTTATACAGATGTGGCTTGTAAAGAATCTAGGTGAAGGTGCTATTGCTCTACTAAAAAGCCTTTTAGATTTTGCTAAAGGTACAATGGTTACACTTATCAAGTTTGTGGCAGAAACACTACCTAGACTTCTCGCTCTATTAGAAGGAGCACTTACAGGACCTGCAGCCACAGCCTTGGCTAACGGACTGAGAGCTGCTATATTCAATCCAGTAACACTAGCTGGTGCTGGATTTATTGCTCTTGCTTATTGGGCTGGAGAGCAGAGAAAACAAAATCCAGAAGCTTGGGTTGACTTCCAGCTAAAGATGCGTGGTGCTGGAGAAAGATCGAAAGTTATTACTGGACCACAAGCTGAAACAGATAAGTTTGGTCCTCTAGAGGAATCCGGAGTTATTAGACCATTTGATGTTCTAAAAGCAAACGGACTTGTCAAAGATCAGAGAGACATTAGAAATGTTGTTGACTTTGCAGACGGAGACATTATTACACTCAAGGATGGTCGTTGGTTCGATACAAAATCTAAAAGCACGGAACTACAACCAGCTGAAACAAATCCTAGCGCAAAAGCTAAAGCTAAAAAAGGAAGACCTACAACTGGTGTTTCGCCTAGTGGATTATCTACAACTGGCATGTCTGGAGATACACAAGCTGGTGGTAGTAGCGTAGCCCCATCTACATCAACAATGCCATTGGGTACTCCGACAAATTCTACAGTGCCTGCTCTTGGTACAACTGGCGCAGGTAGCTTTAGTCCTGGCGGAGTAACTGGATCGCCTCCACCCACTAATCAAATGGGAACACCAGCCGGTGAGATAAAAACAGAATCTAACGTACCTGCGCCGCCTCCTTCTGGTGCACCCAGCGGCACTCCAGCAGCAACTAGTATGGCTCCGCCTCCAGCTGGTCCATCTGGCGGAGAAGGTGCTGGCAGTGGTGGTGGAGTTGCAGTTGTTCAGAATAGTAGCGTACAGAATGTCGGAACAACAGCTGGTGCAGAGAACGGCGGTATGACAGGACAGAACTTACCGATGTTTGCGCGCAATCCAAAGCTGCAATCTACGTTCGGTATGCAGAATGTAAGATATCAATAAAAAAAGGGGAGCCGAAGCTCCCCTAAGTCTAATCATAGGTGAAAGGAATAAGCCCTATGATTATTCGTCATCCTCAGCAAGCTTGTTGAAGAATTCCAGATCGTCGTCATCTTCGACCTTAGGCTTCTTCGCTGGAGCTGCAGTCTTACCAACAGCAGGTGCTGCGGCTGGACGAGCAACAGAACGCTCAAAAGGGATATCGTCATCTTCCTCGCTCTTACGAGCAGAACCATTTGGCTCAGAGAGAACCTTTTCGAGACGGCGCTTCAGTTCGTCGTATGACTTGAACTTATCTGGAGCAACGAGTTCTGCGAGTGAGTGTTCGCCCTTCCAGATTGCTTCCATATCATCATCGTCGTCAAGCAGCGGAGCTGGCTCTTCAAACTCTGACTTATCGTAGTTGCGATAGCCTTCGACCTTGCGGATCTTCAGCTTGAAGTTTGCACCAGCCCAGAGATCAAATGGATTGGTTGGCTTCTCATCTTCAAACTCAGGATTCATCTTCTCGTTGATCTTGTCGAAAATCTTCTTACCGAACTTGAAGAGGAACACCTTACCTTCGTTCTCAGGATGAGCAGGATCCTTGACAACATAGATGTTTGCGATATAGCTCAGACGGCGCTTGCGTGCGCGAGCAATCTCCTTGTCCTTGTCGTTACCTGAGTTCCAAAGCTTGGAATTCATTTCAGCAACAGGATCGGGCTGATTGAGAGTCGTCAACGAGTTCTCAATGTACCAGCCACCTGGACCTTGGAAACCGTGGTTCCAGATACGGACCCATGGAAGTTCTTCATTGACGGGAGCGGGAAGGAAGCGAATGATAGCGTATCCGTTACCAGCCTTATCAACTTCAGGCTGCCAATAGCGATCATCGGATGACGATCCCTGTTCTTTGTTGGCGAGCTTGTTGATTTCTTTGGTGAGACGCTCCAGCGAAGAAGTGCGCTGACGCTTGAGGGCAGAAAAAGATTCGTTCATGTATGTCTCCGTTGTATGTGTTGTGTATAACGTCTTATCCACAGTATGCATAATATACTAGTATATAGCACGAGTCAAGACGAAAAGACATCGCGCATTACTTTTTTTATTGTAGCCTTTTCGACTCTGACAAATGGGCGATACTTAGAAAGCTGACGATGAAACTCAGGCCATACGACTGGATCGTCAATCTCTTCGTTCCACTTGTCAAGGACGTTGAATGCTACATCAAATGCAATAACAGTTTCAGCCGCGATCTTACCCGCCATATACATTTTCAAAAGAACTGGATGAGTTTGCTCAACCAGTAGAATACGGCTTACGCTGTTATTGCATTCATCAAGAATGGTTTCCAAGTCTTGCTTCAGATAGTATGAAAATGCTTCCATACGTTTCTGCCAGTTGAGATATACCTTCTCTGACTCGGGACCATTCATCTCTCCAACCCAGCGAACACCTGCGTTGGAGACAAAGTTAGCAACGAAGAAGTTTGTGAGTTCCTCGTCGCTATACTTGCGTTCCAGTTTGCGAAAGAGATACTGATCCTTGCGCTTCAGGAACGATTCCTCGCTTATCTTGCGCACCTTGCCACTATACTTGATAAAGTCATAATCAGAAGTAAAGTGCAGCTTCAACGCTTGATAGCGGTTGTATGCTTTCATACCTTCCATTACAGGGTTACGTCAAGAGGCTCGTGCTTCCAGCCGCGCTCTTTGAACTTCTCGAAGCGCCACTCAGCTGGAATTCTGTTGCTGTTCTGAACGAGTTTCTTAGCTTTGATAAGATCGTAGACTTCACGAGTGATGTATAGCTTATCCTTAGAAAAATCATACGATACACAGCAGTGCTTGAAATCAAAATGCTTGACTAGTTCTTCACGAGTCTTATACTTTGTCGTGATATACTGCACGCCAGTTTTTTTGAAGAACACAGTTTGTTCGATCTGTTTGTTGTTCATGTAATTAGAATTGCCTAGTCGAACATCATCATTACCTTCGGCAGATACGGATAGCTGTTTTACATATTCGCGATTATCAATATCGTCGAGCATGAATATATCATAGTCTTTGACTGGCTCTTTGTTGAGCATAGAAGCGAAGCAACCTCCAGCGACAACAAGACGAGTCATATCAAGCGCAGTAATCGGAACTGTATCGAATAGAAGGGCTTTGATAGTCTGTTTGACTTCTAGAATACGACGTTCATCATCAAAAGAGAACAGCTTACTCTTTACATCTCGATGTGGATCATCGACGTATGTTGCAGACATAACAGAACCGATAGCACCATGATTTTGCATCGCGCTTTTTACAACTGCACCGAAACCAGCACCTCCGCCAGAGCTGGCACCGATTGCTCCTGTGTTGACTGCTGTCACTGGAATAGTATTTGGCATGATTGTCTCTATTGCGCTTGATATCACCGAGTATGGAAAATGTGTATCTTCAAGTTCTGTTCTACCAACAACAGTTCGATTTCCGTTCTTCATATTGGTCAGAACAATGTTGTCCCAAGCATAATCCCTATCGACCGCTAGGTCTGGGATATTCATTTGATTGATTGAAGAAATGAGATTGTCGATTGTTGTCTTAGCCATTAGATCGGCAACCTTGATCCAGTGCGTTTGATAAGATTGAGTGACGCAGCTTCTGACTGAAGCAGCTTACGCATAGTAGGAGTCATGAGCTTGGATACATTCTCAAACTCAAGACCAGTCTTTTCACAGACATCGGTAATCGCTTCGAGATAGCTCATACCTTTGTCGCTGATACGAAGTTCCACCATCGAGATGAATGTGTTGGAACTCATGATGCTTGCTACAGCTGCTGTCTCACTCATTTATCATATCCTTCGTAGGGGACGTTCTGTGCGCCGCTCCAGAATAGTGTGTTGTCAAGTTTGAGTTTGCTGTTTCCAGCTTCGGCAATCTCAGCAAGAGTGCGATCACAGCCAATACACTTTTCGCCGGCTTCGTCAAGCTGACAAATCTTTACACAAGGTGTTTGCTTAGGAACTGTAATAGGGACAGTTGCACGACCACCAACGCTACGACGAACGATATCTTCGCTAAGTGCTTCTGGATAGTAAAGTTCTAGTGCAGAACAATCTTCGAGGCAGTTGAACCAATGAAACTCGCCAGGACGGACAGAAGTATAATCACCTGCTCGAAGAGTGGTGACATCGGTAAGATCATAGTTATTCTTTGCGACATGGATTTCCAGCACTCCTGAGATGACATAGAATCCGTTCCACTTGTGTTCATGCTTATGCTCCGAGCAGCGATAGCCAGCTTTGACATTGATCTTGTGAAGTTCAACCAGCGAGTTCTGAAACAGAACGCTTGTGTCACCCCAAACCTTTCCAGTGATGTTTCCCATTATACTTCCTTCATCAATTCCTGAATACGTTGGAACAGGCTATTCTTATTTGATTCATAACGACGTTGAGCCTTACGAGTAATAAACATTCGCATCTTTGCAGATTCGGTTATCGACTTCATATTACGAATATCTGGATCGATATTGTCTAAACGGAAAGAAGAGTATCCGCACATATATTCTTCATATTCGCGAGCAACATAATCTGCGATCCACTTGGAAGGATCGCTAGTCATTGTATTATATTCTGCCTTGACTCGTGAAAGAGTTTCAACTGGATCCCACGGAATGGCTTGATCTACAAAGTTTGCGGGTGTAGATAATCCTGGCGATGGATACGAAGATTGATAGATCATCTCTTTTGCAACGACAGGACCAGCAGCTGCGCCAAGTCCAAGCATACCAAGAACACCACGACGATTCATGACCAATCAACCTTTTGGCACACAAGCCAGTTTGTAATTATCCCAGATACCGCGACCGTATTTCTTTTCTTCAATAAACTTCAACGCATACAAACACGATTCGTAGGTATTGAACTCTTGGAACTTGACGTTCTGACCGTTGCCAGCGTTACCTGAGAAATATGTAATAACCACAAGAACGTAGATCATCGCCTCAAACCTCGTTTTGATATGATGTCCAATTCTACTAAATCATACAGCAGTTTCTCGAAGCTGTCAAGATAAATCATGTTCGGACCATCAGATGGAGCGAAGTCTGGCGACTCGTGAACTTCCATGAACAACGCAGCTACGCCAACAGCAACAGCAGCGCGAGCCATTGTCGGCACATACTGACGCTGTCCGCCAGAAGTCATACCGTTTCCGCCAGGAAGCTGAACAGCATGAGTGCAATCCATCACAACAGCGTTGGTGTATTGCTTCATTACTTCCAGAGAACGCATATCGACTACAAGATTGTTGTAGCCAAATGTCGTGCCACGCTCTGTGAACATATACTTGTCGCAGCCAAACTTACGCAGCTTCTCAGCAACATTCTTCATTTCCCACGGAGATAGGAACTGACCTTTCTTCACGTTGACGGGCTTACCTGTTTCTGCTGCCGCGCGAATAAGATCAGTCTGTCGGCAAAGGAACGCAGGGATTTGTAAGATATCAGCCTGCACTTGTTCACATTGCCATGATTCGTGAACGTCCGTGAGAACCTCGATGTTCCTAGCACGGACGGCCTCCATTCCGTAAAACGCCTCGTCGAAGCCGCTACCTCTACTACTATCTGCGGAACTTCGATTCGCTTTATCGAAAGAGGTCTTATAAATGAAGTTGATTTCTCTGTCGAACTGTTGTCCGACCTTGATACAGATTTCCTTGAGGGACTCTGCCATCATGACTGCGTGATCCTTAGTCTCGAACGCACAAGGACCAGCGATGATACTCAAGGGTTTGTCATTACCACAGTTTTCATAGAACATAGTTTAGTCCCACAGTGCGCGATAATACTTTCCAAACAAACGAAGTCCGTTCTTGATACGCTCGTGATGCGCATCCATACCTTCACGATCCCATCCCGTTCCTTCGGTATAGAACAGATCGTAATCGTTGTCGATTTTCATCGCTTCAAACGTCCAGATCATTTCTTCCATAACCCACTTGTAGCGATCCAACGCGAGCGTGTCATTATGCCCAAAATCAGTCTCTTCACCTTTACCAAGATGAGGAACGTCTTCTGGATCTGGAGTGAAGTAGCCGTGATTGGTATCACGAAGCTGAACAAGCATAGGATGAATGATGAGCGCAAGCGTGTGATCCATCGACCAAGTATCGTAGTTGTCGATGCGAACCTTGACCTTACGTTCAAGATCACCAATTAGCTTGTTGATCGTAAAGTTCAAAACAGTTTGAATGTGATCACAGATGCGCTCGACGAACTTATCCGTCTTAGTCATCTGATCTGGATCAAGTTGCCAGTATGGCTCCTTATACTTCCAGGAAACATACTTGTCGAAGAGGGTATATGCGCTGATATGAGTTGTGCGATAAGGACCAATGTAGACTTTCATGATATACTCCAAGAATGGTTCGGGGTGATGGGATCGAACCACCAACATGCGGATTCAAAGTCCGCTGTTCTACCAATTGAACTAACCCCGAATGATTAGCAACCCACGTTCGTGTCAGTTTCGTTTAGCAATTGCTTGGGAGAAGAATGGGAACCAGCTTCGATAAATGAGAGAAGCTCTGTAGCCTTTTCGGTATATGCGCTTGTCGGAGGAGCGGTAACCTTCTCTCCATTTTCCTTGCGCCAATAGAGATCCTGATCGACAATACCAATTGCTGTCATAAGAACTTCATAGCGAAGACGCTTATCGTTATAATCCATAATGTACCTCACGGGTTTTTGTTTGAATGCGGAACATCGAATACAAATGTAATTCTATCGACTGTTCCAATATTCTTTGCGGAATGCGGTAACTTGTTATTGAACCAGAAGAAAGTTCCTGGCTTGATAACATGTTCTTCACCATCCACTTCATACAGATATTCGCCTTGTAGAGCGAAGTGATATCTATCACGCGAAAGATAATAAGTTCCGTCGTCGATATGACGACCAACACGATTGTTGGGCTTTAGCTTGAAGAAAGCTGCGCGAGATGTTTTCTCAATACCCCATCCGCGCAACCAGTCATGAACCTCGTGATACTTATCGAACAATGGTGTATTCTGCTGTTCTTCGCAGTTCTTCGGGTTGACACGAATAGAAGGAACTGCAGCCATAACAAGCGGAAGAAATCCGTAAGGATCTAAGTTGCCCGCGATATTATCGTAGGTCGACACAGCTTTCCAATCATCGGGATTGTCGAGTACCTTTTGAAGGATAGGCTTGTAGGATTCGGTAAGACTAATAAATCTAAAGTTGCTCATCTTTACATACAAAGGTCTTCATATCGGGAGTGATGTACTCTATGGCGACTAGTATCACCATAGTAATTATAATTCGAAAACCAAGCGAAAAGTAAACCAATCATGGCGCATTCTTTCATTAGAGAGGTGGGGGGATTCTGTTCCAAAGCTCCCCCCTTGCTCGTTCTTAGGCTGCTAGAGCGTAAGAGATAGGTGCATTATCGTTTGCATCTAAAACGCGCTTTCGGTCTCCTCGTAGCTTTACTACGCACGTCGATCCTATTTCGCCCCCATCAAGAATACACCGCTGTGTTTCGGTTGGGGCTTACTTATATTCATAAGGTTTACCCATGTAGTCCGTGTCGATGTATTCGTGGTGGAGGCGGTGGGTACTGCCCCCACGTCCGAAACGTCTATTCCATACGCCTCAACGACCTCAGCATATTATTTATACTAAGCGGTTTGACGTTGATTGTCAAGACTTTTCCTCCACTCATACTGATCTCTTACACGAATCAGTTGGCGGACGTAGTCGTTGCGTTTGCCAGGAAATACTTGGAACTCGCCTTCGTCGGAAACCATGAGAATGGCAAAGTGATGGCACTCGATGCCAGTATGCTCTTCGAACATGATAGAGTATGCTGTAGCCTGCATGAAGTAGTCTGTAATCATGTCTGGCTTTTTCATTTCGCGAGCAGTCTTGAAATCGACTACCGTCACTTCGCCGTTCCACTCACAGATTAGGTCTGCGGTCCCTGCGATGCGGAGGATGTCCGAGAACATCGGCGTTTCAGATGCATACACAAGTTGTAGATTATCGTCCAGACATTTTTGAACAAGACGAAAACGTGCGAGGGTCGAAGGCATGATTTCTTTTGCATCTATCTCATCTCCTAGAATATATTTTTCCATTAGATTGTGAAGATCGGTGCCTCGTCTTGCGCTCTGTCGTGCGATCTTGTTAGCTTCTTCTTCACCAACACGAGCGCGCCACTCGGCAATCGCTTTCTTCTTCTCGGGCTGATCGCCCAGAACTGTAGTGATGGAAGGATACACGTTACCATCGGGCGTCTGATAACGTCTGCCCGATGGTGTGTTGATTTGTTTTGCTCTTGGTAAATCTATATAAGGACTATGATCAAATCTCAAGTTATCATTCCACGTTCTTCAAGTTCTGTTCGCGTAAGTATATATTCGCGAACAAAGCCTGATCGAACGACATCCTCCTTATTGAATTTCACAATTTCGAATGATCTCATTTGATTTGCAATCTTCAACAGATTGTTCATACCAGATCCTTCACGAGTATAATCCTTCTGTGTAAAGTCGCCACAGAAAATAACACGACAACCCTCACCCACGCGAGTCATAACTGTATGGATTTCATGATCTGACAAGTTCTGACACTCGTCGATGATAATGATGTTATCGCGGAATGTCATACCACGTAGGAATGACGTAATGTCAAATTGAATGTAGCCGTTCTGCTTCATCCAACCATAATCTTTATCACAGATTTCGGATACAATACCTTGATACGGTGCTTCATAGACTGCTGCTTTATCTTTAGCGTTGCCAGGCAAGAAACCGATATCGCGTGTAGGAACCACGCTGCGTAGAATGACGATTGGCTTAGGCGCATCACCATTGAGCATAGCATTCATCGAAAGCCAAACAGCAAGGAACGTCTTACCTGTTCCTGCGCACCCGTGCATAATAATATTCTTATCGGAATTGAATGCTTCGACGACTAGTCGTTGCGCTGCTGTCTTTGGGGATACACGACACAAGCTCGGAATTACAGGTTGTCGATAACCTGTACCCTTAGCTCTCTTCTTTTGTTTTCGTTCTTTTCTCGTCAAATACTTACTTGCTTCGGCTTCAAGGAATGCTTCGTCTATGATTGCAGGCTTCATGTCTGCTCCGATGTTATTGTTATGGGGAATCATAACGAACGAGAACGAGTTCTGTGTCGTGCATACCTCCTTAGAATGTGTTGACGGTTGATTTGGGATGCTTCTTCTTGATAGTCTTCAAGATGTCGCGGAAACCAGAATCGGGTTTGTTGCGACCAGCCGATACGCCGCTAACAATCTGCGGCGCTGCTGGAACCTGACGGATGTGGGGGTTTTTTTCGAGAAGTTCTTCCATTGAGGAAATCGTCATGAAGTCCTCGTAAATCTCACCTGTCTGGGTATTCTCAAATGTATATTTTGGCATCTTACCTCATTATTTAGTATCCGACAAAACGTCGGTCAAAGACGGAAAGATTTTTGTGATTTCGTTCCATGCCATAGTGGCAATCTCTCGGTGCTCCTTCTGAGTGCCATTATCCATACGCAGCTCGCAGTAGTGAATCCAGCTACGCAGCGTCCCGTTCATATACATGCGGGACTGAATCAGACCTTCAGGAAGAACAGCGCGAGCCTGTTCCTTGGCAATGTTATTTTCGATAGCCCATTTGTATGCACCTCTTGCCATATCCTGCATGTTGCTCTGGATCTGATTCCAATCGCGCTGAAGTTTTTCATCTTCAGTTTCAATGCTATTCTGACGATTCTTCATATCCTGCAAACGAGCTTCGCGAGTAACAAAGCCAAGATCCTTGGTAGGATCAGCATAACGCTGGCTAAACTCTTGGAACGAGAAGCTGCGATGGCGCAGAATCTGACGAGCGATGTCGCGTGTCGTATCAATTTCCATACAGATGGAAACCATCTCGAATGGAGACCAATGCTTATGCTTTGCGAGATACCGAAGCAGCTTTGGAGCAGTCTCGGTATTCATTTGATTAGATGGATTGCTTACACGAGCAACATACGCAATGAACTCGTCAACTCCTACGATATAACCAGTGATAGGATCACTAATTGTTGGCTTACTTACAGCTACAACCTTCACGCTTTGCATTTAGTGCCTCATTCAATTTGTTTACGACTTCACTTAGACTTTCTTCAACGAACCACTCGTTACCATTACAACCGTAGATGGTTGTCGTCAGACTAGCGCCTTGGGTACGTCGTGATTCATAAACTGATAAAACATTTGTGGCATTGATATACACAGGCATATCAAGGAAGTTCTGATTTAGATTCGTGAACTTAACTAGCAAGGAACCATCCTGGTACTTCACGACTCGTCCATTTCGCGAATCGTTTCTTATGTTCTATGTAGTATTTACGATAGCCGTCTACAGGGTTTTCACGCTTGCAATCATCTGGCATAGCTTGTGGGAACCATGTGCGATTAGCTGACATGATATTCTTAGGAAGCTTTTGCAGATGTGGAAGTAGCTGCTCACACTTGTGATGTTTGCCGTAACGATAGGTATACTCGTCGAGCAAACACTGGAGTAATGAAACCGACCAGATATAGTTTGCACTTGTATGCATCGACCACTGTGTGCAAGGATGATTGACATGAGTGGCATGATATAGAGTGGTCTCGCGTGAGTCAGGAAGAACCCAACGCTTTGCCTTGCGACCAGACTTAGACTTGCCTTCAATTTCAATACCGTCGAGAATACGATGCGCAGTGCAAAGCATTTGGCATTCTTCGACAATCATCTTGACAACATGTTTGTCGCAATGATACTCAGCCGCGATCTGCGGATCTTCGTCAAGAATAAATCTGTTCATCGTTGTCTTCCCATTTCCATTCAAGTATATACCACATCATCTTGATTGTCAACCACCGTGGGCGTTTGTATGCAGCGAACTTGGTTGACACAGCTGGAACAGATCCAGGCATAATCCAATAACCAACAGGCTTCGGTGGTAGCTGAATTGTGTAGCCTTGCATATCAAATCTCTACGATCAATGGTTTGTATGTTCCGTGATCTTCATGCTCACCTTTGTAACCACGCGGATGACAGATCACTCGCGTTTCGCCGACCATGTAGTCGAAGCGATCATGTGTGTGTCCGTGAATCCACAGCTTCGGTGGCTTATACATCGCAAGAATTTCTTCTTCGAAATCGTTAGCAAACGAAGTATTGTATGGGCTCGTTTCGTAACGCGGATGAATAGACTTGCGTGTTGGCGCATGATGCGACACAATGATATCTGCTTCGCTATTGAACAGAAAGTCTTTGTGGGCCTTATGCGTTTCGATCATGCGGGTCATTGTCAAGTCGTTGATATAACGGAAGTCGATAAGGCCGTTGATATAGTAAACCCAGTCGAACTGCTTTGACAAATCAGTCCACAACGTAGCGCCAGAAATCTTGATACCATTCACTTCGCGTTCGTTCACATGGTAGATTGCATCTGTAAAGTGACCACCATAGTAATCGTGATTACCATTGATAGCAAACATATGCTTTGCGTGTTTACGAACGAACTCGTCGCGGAAATAGTATTGCTCGCTGATATCACCTGCGCAGATATAGAACACATCGTCCTCGGGCTCAAAGTCCCAAGGCTTCATGTTATACATATGCAAGTCTGAAAGGATACCAATCTTCATGGCTTTGCTCCAACAATATACATCGGCTCTACGATAAACTCTGGACTGTCATCAATCCAAACATCAACAAGCCATCCAATGTCGTTGGTGAACTTGCGCTTCTGAGTGTATTCTGTAAAGATTACAGGGATCGTCTGACCAAGCCAATCGAGGGCTGGATCAGTCATAGTTCTCTTGCGATAAGTTACGATACGGATATCATGCTTACGATCTTTCGCGTGAGCAATGAACAGATCCCACAAAGCAGGATCACGCGTATATGTGTCGTCGAAGTCAAGCGCGATATTCATAGCCACATTCCGTAGTGTTGAGCTAGACCCATTAGATATATTATAGTCACTATAATCTGAATTGTCAAGAGCGACCACTTACGCCATATCCATCCCACGATGAACCAGCCAAAGTTACCAGCGAGCGAAAGCCATACATTCAGTGGATAGATGTTCCATGCAGTCAATGCTACGCCGACAATGAGAATCGCAGTCGATCCCCACTCAATCCACCACTCTGCTCGCTTGCTTACCAATGTCTGATCACTCCAGCCACGATGAATATGTTTGTGATGATATAGCACAAAACAATAAGAGTGCGGATCAGTGCTACCCGATCCGCCTCTTTGTCAGTTTTACCAGCTTTCTCGCCTAGAGCTTTTGCCCAAATGCGCCAAGCATTAGTAAAGCATTGCCGCCCAATACGCAATGATATCATCCTTGCTTGCGGGATCAAAACCGTTTACGAACATATCGTATTCGACAAGAAGTTCGAGATCACTCTGCATCTTTGCACCCATCGAAATATTCCTTTGCTTCAGATTCAGTCATATAATAGCGAATAGTTTTCTTGAGCACCTTGCGCATCTTCTTGGCATATACCAAGTCTTCTTCTTGCCAAGGTTGAAGTTTATTCTTTTTCTTCTTGTTCTCGAAGTTCTTGACATCAAGGCAAAAAGAAAAGTATGCGCTTTTCAAGTTCTGCAATGTGATCTTGTCTGCGAGTTCATAATCAATCTCCAGATTGAATGTCATTCTTTCTCTCCTCGTGCTTTGGGCTATACATTCTGTAGTGTTCACCGCAGGTGCGACGATATCCGTTGTTGGTCGGGAAACCTGCGCTAATTTCGTTGTAGCATCCTGGCTCGTCGCAGCAACACAACACATCCTTCAGCTTCTGATGATCGCCAGCAGCTAGTGCTTCACGCGCATCGGGAACAGTGTTCAGATCAAACTCGTTGCTGATAGTCATGCCATCAGAGCAGAGCGGCGCATATGCTTCTGGACCAAAGCCCAGTCGATCATAGATGAGATAGCGATAGCTGCCTCCCTCGCGCGCATGTGCGACGATGTGCTTCATAGCCCACTTGGTTACAGCGAGCTTGAGTTCTGGATCACACTCGTCTGCCATCTTTGCATACTCAGCGTCAATATCTTTGAATGCCTGTCGAATGTTCTCGACGGCTTCCCAGAAGTCTTTCTTATCTTCGGTCATGGGAAAAGATCCACCACTCTGTTTGTTTGTTCACTGACTACACGCACGCGAGCAGTGTAGTTCATGCTCTGTGTTCTCTTGAGTTCCAGCGCACGCTGAACGTAAATCAATGGATCGTTCTGAACTGAGCCTTGCATGTTCGTCCAGTTCTGAATAACGTTCCCCTGCCCATTGACCAGCATGAATTCAATTCTAACCGTGTCCATCACATATACCTCATCACTTTGATTGGACCAATGCGCCAGTAGTTATATGGCGAAGCGCCGTATAGATATCCACCGCCATTGAAACGGAAACCATTCCAGATGAAAAGCTCACCTTTCCATCCAATCCAGACAACCGCCCATCGCTTACCGAGCATCATGATTTGATTCCAAACTTTCGTTCAATCTCGTCTATGCACCATCGAACAACTTGTTCTTGTGACGGCGGAACAATGTTGCGAATTTCGTTTGCTTTATAACAAGCATCAATACAATCTTTGATAATCAGCTCGGCAAACTTCTGAAGTTCTTCTTCGATGATCTCATATCCATCAACTGGAGATACAATGTAACCGTGTCGATTTACATCAAAAAAGTTAGATGCGTGTTCTTTGATATGTTCGTTCATCACTTGCACTCCCTGACATGCTTACAGTCTTTGCGGAAACCGAAGCCAACACAAGTGCAGCTCCAATGCGAACCATCGCGAGTGACAGTATACGTTGAGCCAGGTTTTGAACCCTGAACGATGAACGTCTCGCTGCGCGGAGCAGCAACGGGAGCAGCTTCGCCAAGACCTACGATACGTTCACGGTCGATGATACGGAAGGGGAACTCTGCGATACCAGTGGAGAGAGTTATGGCGTCTTGAGCTACCCACTTAGGATTGGGCAGGATCTTGCCTGAGTATTCATTGAACTGACGTACAACGCCAGCAGCAAACACAGCAGCATTGCGCGGATCGCGCACACGGATAGTAACAGTCTCACCTACGTTCATAGCCAAACTCCATCGTATGGCTTATTATATCAAGCTTTCAGTAGATTGTCAACCGCTTTGCAAAGCGTGGCAATGTCTGAGTCATTATGGATGATGGCGTCGAAGTCTTCGTTGTTCCACGCCTTTTCAGACTCGTGAATGGCAGGATCATTTGTGCCAAACCAATCGGGAAGCTCGCCGCGCTGAACATGCCAAACTTGACCGCCATTGCGACGAATCATGGCGATCTCGTTAGGAAAGCGCACATCGCTGATCACGAAGTTTGGCTTCTGACCAGTCATTTTTAAGAACATCTCTTGAGTATCAAGCATACGCTTCTCGGTCGCGTGAGCCCAGATGTAATGATCCAGATTGTCGCGCATTACTTCGGTTCCCATAAACTGAAGCATCTTGCGAGGAGACACTTCCCAACCGAGACGCTGACTCCACCACTCGTCCTTCTGCTCGCGCTCGTATCGCGATTCCTGCGTTGCGCCTTCGAGCATCTCACGATCCCAACCGAAGATACACGCAGCTGCGTCCTTGAGCGTCTCAGCAAACGATATGCCGATATAGTCATGCTCTTTCATAAGATGTTCAGCTACAGTTCCTTTGCCAGAACCAATCAAACCACATAGACCAATAATCACTTAGAATTCTCCATAGAACGTGCGACCAAACCGTCAGCGATTTGGTAAAACTCTTCAGCCATCTGTCGACTGCCGTATGCATCAACCCATGTATTATGTATTGTTAGAAAGATAGTGTCGAGCGTGAGTTCGGCTGCCTCACGCTCTGGCATTCCTTGCGCTCTCAAGTCGTCGATCTGCTTGAACAGGAAGTCAAGAAATCGCTGCTTGATGATTTGATGATCGGTCATACATAGTACCCATACTCTGCGAGGATTTTTTCAAACGACTTAGGAAATCGTTCTTTACCGTCGATTATGTAGGCCTGACGTAGCTTCCATAGTGCCTTGTCTAAATCTATTTCTTCGTCGGAAGATGCAAGCCATGAAAACTCTTTCTTGCTTTTGTCGATGGAATAGCCGCGATGTTTCAGTTCACGAATCAGATCGTCGTCGTCGAAATCGCCGAGATCAACTTCCACTTCAACGTATGGCATTACTCAGCTTCCTTCTCTTCGTCCTCTTGTTCTTCCTGCCATTCTTTCCACGACTCGTATTCGGATTCGAGCAGATCAAGAACATCTTCGTCAGCAACCATGTCACGCCAGTTCTCGTCAGTAAAATCGTATTCCGTGCAATAGTCCTCGCCGTCAGTAAAGTGACCAGCAAAGCACATACCCGGCTCATGATATATAACATCAATATCAAAACCCATATTATAGAATTTATAATACGCTTCGGTGGCAGGACCCCATGCAGTATCAAAGAAGCCTGAGGCACTCTTGCCGTCTGGGTCGATAGAAATGTCACCACCATTGCTAACATCCCACTTGGTACCCCATTCCTCGATGGCTGTACCATAGTCCCACTCACCAGACGACAGCGGGAAAAACGTTTGAAACAGATTACCAGCCTTGAATGCGTCAGCAAACTTGGTAATCATTGCAGGATCTTCGTGCGAGATCGTAAAAGAATTCGAGCACCAGTTAGGCATATTCAGCTCCTCTCAATCTTATCCAGCAGGTCTTCCAGCCACTCAGCTTCGTTGGCTAGACGACAGTTGATACCCAGTTCAAACTCGTCGTCGAGCGGAAACTTGACAACACTCGCACGACGCACTTCCTTCAGGCGATCATACAGCGCCTGAACGATATCATGTTTAGCCTCTGTATTGTCAGAGGGAAGAAACGTAGAGTCGGTCATCACAGAGTTCCTCTTCCATACGAGCAAGGATGGCGTCGCGCTGGTCAAGCAGCTCGTTACCCAACTTGCTAAGTTCCGCGAGAATTGTTTCACGCGGCGTGTTTTGCGCGTTCGCGTCAATAATCAGTTGTGCGAGGCGAATGGCAACAGTGTCATAATCGGTAAGAGACATGGCAAAATCCTTTCACTCTGTTTATTATAGACGGGTGGCGGCTGATTGTCAACGACTCTTATTGCAGCATCTTGGCAACGACGAGACCCATACCGAAACCAGCAAGCCAATTTATGGCAAAAAGGGCGAATTCAATTTTATTGTCCTTGGTCATGATCTTTCCTTTCATTATGGCACCCAGCCATTTTCATTTGTCATTCGACCCACGTAATTGCCACGGGAATCGTAACTTGCGATGTTAGGCCACTTGCGGAGAAAATCCTTGAGTGCCTTCGAGGAGTGATTGTCGGGTTGCAGCTCGTAGTTCCCGAGAAGGATCTCATACAGCTCGACCGCAGCGATCAGCTCAGCCTTTTCGGCGCGTTCCTTGGCGCGAGCGAGACGGGCATTGTCGAGGAAGGATTCGTAAGCCATGATATAAACCTTTCTTACTGTTCGAGGACGTAGGGCTTGTTCCACTTGCCGACATTGACATCGACATACCAACCCACATCGAAGTAATCAATCTCGGCGCGGCTGTTGTTATGATTGCCGTCGTTCATGGCACGAAAGATTTCGTCAAGGAACTTGCGGATAACCTTGTTGCCGAAATGGTCTTGGTACCAATACGGATTTACGTCGATGCACTTAGTGGCAGGACTACAATGACGGAAACCGCCTGGACGATCTTCCATGTTTTTGTTATAGTCAGCGATGAAGTCCAGCGTGCCAGACTTGATGTTGAGCACAAGTGTCGAGTGGTTGCGAACAGCGAGCGAACCCTTGACGCCGTAACGCTTCAGGATAGCCTTGACCGCGGGAGCGATGCGAGCCTTCTTGTCTTGGTTCATGTAAGCCATCTGGAATCTCCTGTCTCATCAACTTATATTCCCATCATATCCAATATCCCATCCATTGTCAAGGCGCACCCCTAAAAACAAACCCTAGCAATATCAAGGGCTTAGCGGAGATCCTTGCTAAGTCATTGATATCACTAGGGGTAAAAAATTGGGCTTTTATAGATTTTTTGGTAAAAAGTTAGGATACTTTTGTAACAAATTGTTACAATTGTAAGCTATGCAATAACTTTGTCTTTTTCTCGCACGAATTCGAAACGAAGGCCCAGCTGCTTCATTACATGCTCATGAGCCATCTTGTGGATATCGGCAAGCTTTTTCGCCTGACCAATAAACTTGTTATTGCCTTTGAACCAAGCATAATACAATCCATTCTCACGAACGATGGTAACAGGAATGTATGGCATGTCAGCCTTATCAAAGTCAAGAACATCATCGCCAGATACAGAGCCAATTGGTTCTTCTGCTGTATGAATAAACTTGCGAACAATCCAACGAGCAATTACAATACCAATGATCCAACCGAGCATTGATGTAATAAGAGTGATAAGGAAAGTTTCGGTCATACAAGATTCCTTTGCTTTAGTTTTTGACTATGGTTATAATATACATTTTGCTAGCCAGTGTCAAGTGTTCTTCAAAAGGTTCTCATAGCTGTTGACAAAAACATTCTTGCCAGCAAGTTTCGATACTGTCGTATTTTCAGGAAAGATAAAGATAAAATCCACATCCGGATTTGTTCGTGTAAGCCATGACAGGTAGTTGATGCGCCCAGGATTGTCTGCGGCGCTGGCGCGTGTTTCAGCGCCATAGTTGTTTGTGCCGTCATAAACATTCGACAGTAACTGACTATTGTCTTGAATAAGAAAATCAAAGCCAAGACAGATTAGCTGATTGTAATCCATCTTGATAGCCTCGCGCATAGCGTTCATACCAGCATTGCTACGGGGTCGACCGATATTACATTCGGCAGGTTCCCATCTTTCATCAATCGGTGGAACGATAAAACGCTTAGATGGAAAATCAGATCCTTCTATCTCGGTAATGATACCATCATCAATACTAACGAGGAAATCAGGAATAGAGTGGTCAGGGTAATCACGATAAAGCGCATTGCAACCAAAGATTGTTCCATAGGGTTTCAGTCTAGTAAGGTCGAAGCCTTTACGGCTCGTTCCATTACCGATGATAAAAGCTGTATTCATGCTGCTTCTACTTTCTTTTTGGTAGAACCTTTCGGACGACCGCGACCACGCTTGACAGTAGTTTCTTCTGCCTCAGGAAGAAATGTAGAATCCTGAATAACAGGCACCTCCGTTACTGGGGCGGCAACAGGTTTAGCAACAGAACGGCCCCATGCTTCCCAGAGATTAGGAAATGCTATAGCAACTGCTTCTGGCATAATTTTTAGCTGACGATTCTTCATACGAAGAAGCAGCTGTGCATCACGAGGATCCAACGATTCAAGAACTTGAATGAACAGCTGCTCACGCTTGAGTTGCTGAACCTGACGACCTTCTGGGCTATCAACAAAATAAATCAGCTTCTTGCATTCTGTATAGAAGCGACCTTCTTGGTCTGTGCTTACCTCGAGTGGACGATACGGAGGATCGCCATCAGGAAGTAACCACTTGACACCTGGATCCATACCATAACCCAGAACTGCTTTTAGGGCATACGAGCTATAGAGATGTAGAAAATCAACCTGTCGTTCCTTTGTAGTCTGTGCCTCAATCTTTGCGACAAGGTTTGCCATACATTTGCTTGTATCAAGCGCCATCATCAATCTCCTCTTGTTCGTTATACTCAATAACATTTATATATTGTTTTTTCTGTTCGTCAGTCCAATCAGCAAGGTAATCATTATCCTGATCGAAGAGTTTGATGTATTCTTCTTCTGTAATCTCGCGCTGGTCAATGATTGCAGTTGGATCAATATGCTTCTGACTAAACTCTCTAAACGTCAAGTCGCCCTCGCGCCATGTTACTTCGTCGAGCGCATCTTCGACGCTGTTAGCACGAACAACATAGCGCATACGGAACGACGAAAGAACATCAACCACAACAAGCTTAGACATTAGATATCGCCTTCTTTACGATTGTTGGAATAGAA
>Ga0222714_10000366_pt1 | contig 53374 bp, 31 predicted proteins | sample C33_3DmetaG_FD_165048 | JGI IMG/M metagenome (GOLD analysis project Ga0222714, IMG submission 165048) | Estuarine water microbial communities from San Francisco Bay, California, United States - C33_3D | ecosystem: Environmental > Aquatic > Marine > Unclassified | place: USA: California... | reverse complement strand
AAGTTCCGCACCGCGCGCCCGTGCCCTCGTCCCCCCTCTCGCTCGCGCCCGCGCCCGCCCTCGTCGTCGCCGCGGCGAACCCCCCCAGTGAGAACGACGCGTCGATCAACGCCCGCGCCCGCGCCCACGCGCCCGTCGTCGTCGTCATCGTCCTCGCGCGCGCCCGCGGCCGCAGCAACGTCACGCGACGAATGCCTCGCAAATGTCGACCCGCGCCCGCGCCCGCGCCCGCTCGCGCTCGCGCTCGCGCTCGCGCTCGCGTCGCGTCTCCACCGCGCCAACGCATCACCATCGTCATCACCACCGCGCGCGCGCGCGTCGCGCGCGCCGCCCGCGTCGCGCGCGTCGTCCACGTCGCGCGCCATGGTGTGTGCGTCGACCGGTCGACCGGTCGGCTCGCGCGGCGCCCGACGCGCCCCGCGCCCGCGCGCGCACGACGTGCATAAAACCCCATAGTGTGCCACATGGACGCCCGTGTGGCGTGTGCGTGGGCGTCGTCCCGGAGAGTTCCGCACGTGTTCCGCGCGAGTTCCGTATAGTGTGCGTATGTTTACCGCGATGTGTGTGCATCGATCGTGATGTGCGGGGGTGAAAACACCCGTGCGCCGTGCATGACGTCGTCGAATGTCCGAATTAGCGGGCGCACGTGTTCTCGCCACGTGGCGTGATCGCATGCGTGGTCGCCACGTGGCATGATGTCTTCCATCCCTCACCCCACCACGTTGATGGTGTTGTGGTGTCTAGGCCTGTGCGACGGAATGTATGTACAACCGACCTACCTACCTACGACCGACTGACTGACCGGGCTATGGACGTCTACTATACTCTATAGGTATTGCGTGGTGATCCACGACGCCACGCACACGTCGATGACGCTGGGACCATCGCCGCCCGTGGTCGTCGTCGTTGTCGTCGTCGCGTCGTCGTCGTCGTCGCGGTGGCGGCGCACGGCGAGGGTGGCGAGGTATTCCGCGCGCGCGCCGGCGGAGCGCGGGAGCGGGGCGACGCGCTCGAGCGCGCATCGACGGAGGAATACGACATCATTCACGCGCACTGGGGCGATGAAACGCACACGGTTGACACCGTAGTTGATGTGCTTTTGTGCCCAATCGTTTGCAATCACGCGTGAGGTGAGCGTGGTGAGAAGGGAGAGGGTGAGGAAGCCGTGCGCGACGGCGCCGCCGGGCGCGTCGCGGCCGTGGATCCATTGATTGTCATTCGTGCACGATGCGAAGGCGTCGATGCGGGCCTGATCGACGAGGATTGGGATCGATGACGACACGTCGAGGGAGGTGCCTGGCGGGTGGCGCGCGAGCCATGCGGTGAGGGCCGTGGCATCGCGTCGAGCGACGACGCCATCGCGGTCGCGTGCGTCGTCGTCATCAGCGTCACGATTGGCTAGGGAGGACTCCGTCGTCGCCGCGCGCGACGACGACGAGGCGGTGACGTGACTGGCGATGCGCGACACGCGGCGTCGCGCGGCGTCGGCGTCTTCGGCGTCGCGCATCGCGCGCGGTGCGGCGACGACTGAGGTGTGGATTGCGGTGGTCGGTGCGCCACACTAGGTGGCGCGCGTCGTCTCGCGACGATGGATCGCTGCGCGTCGACGCCGAGGTCATGGCTCGCGTCGTCATCGTCGTCGTCGTCGTCGTCGTCGTCGATGGGCCGTGGTGCGGTCGCCGTCGTCCCGCGCGCCGCGAGGAGCTCGCGCGAGAGCAAGGATCCATCCGATTTCAACGGTGATTACGACGCGATACGCGCGAGTCTGATGGCGGAGAAACCCACGGTGTCGATTGGCATTGCGACGACGCTGAATTGGCTGTCGGAGCTGTCGTTTGGGTCGCCCGCGCAGAGGCGCGTGGTGGGTGGCGGCGTGGACGCGCTCGCGAGGGCGTACGGGAGATTCATCGACGCGTTGCCGTACAAGCGACAAGACGGGCGAGCGTTGCCTCAGCGCGCGCGCGACGGTGGAATCGATGAAGCGGCAAAAGTATGGAGAGCTAAGGTTCGTGGGACGGCGCGTTTGGAGGATGTCAAGGCGTATTGGCGCGATAAAGGCATGCAAGACGGTTTCGCGACGTATACGGCGGAGTACGTGTTGACGTTGGCGCACGCCGTGCGCAATGGAACGATCGCACGCGGTGATGCAGAGGTGCAAACGTTAGTATCGGATGTATTTGAGCTGTCGGCGAGAGCGGAGACTGTCGCGACGATCTGTTTGTGCTCGATTCCAGAAGCGCTCAAGCTTGCGTATGGATATCCCGAAATTTTAGTCACGCCGTCGAGCGCCATCGTATCCAGGCTCGCGGCGTTGAAAATGCTGATGCCTGGTGCAGACGTGGCGCTCATTATGCGCCTCAACGCAAAGGCGTTTCTTGAACGCGACGTCGTAGACATCAAACGCCGCTTCGACGCACTCCAAACAGCGTTTCCCGGCGTCAAGGTGGGCAAGTTGATCGAACACGACCCCGAATTGTTGCTCATCGATGTCGACGCCGGTGTCGCCGCTCTCCGTGAGCTATGGACGCCCGAGCAGTTCAGCCGCAGCGATGACGACAATCCATTCTTCGCCGAAGAGCTCGCGCTCGCCATCCGAGCCGTATCCGGAAATGGTCCAGAACAATACGGCGGGTAGCGCGCACGTCTCGTCTGTACATGTATTCTCCCTTATAGCTCTGTGTTGCACGCACGCGTTGTAATAATACTTTTATATGTACGCACATCCGCGTTCGCGCACACAAGTGCCGTCATGGGTAGTTTATCCGGATCGCAAGACGAACAACAACCAGTTGGGTGTCGACCAACCTCAAGAAAGAAATATCGAGAACTTGTGTGATGTGTTGCCTCATTCTCGCGCACACGTCGTCATCGTTGTCCTCTCATCGCACAGCCGCGGTTGCGTGCGCACCGCAGTGTGATCTTGCCCGTGTATGCCATACGCCCTGCAGGTGTCGTCGTCGTCACCGTCACCGTCACCGTCGCGCGTCTCGAGCGGTCAACGCCTCGCTGCGCTCTGGAGAACGCTTCGCGTGGATACCGCGCCGATCATGACGCCAAACTTTCGCACACAAACCGGGCCATCCGCGAAGAGCCAGTATAAGCTCAAGATGGAGTCCCGCGGGGAGTCGCACGCGTGGAAGAGAAAGGCTGAGAAGATGTTTGCGGATGGCGAGCCGCCGTTGGATTTATGGCACGACCGCTCGCAAGCGTTGATAGATAACGATATCATTCCTGCACGATTGCGCGGAGTGAACCAACATCACGTATCAACGGTACAAGTTGAAATGCATGCATTGGTTGGGGATAAAATTTTGGGCGCGGCTTTGATGGAGGTACTCGTGAACTCTGGGTTGTGCGCGGATACCGGGCAGGTGACCAAGTTTTATTCAAACGTGTCGTCTAATGCGGTGTTTTTGAGATATTTACACGATATTTTGCCCGCACGCATCAAGGAAGATCAAATTAATGGTAATATGGAGTCGCATAGTGCGGGTACGACGATCGAGGCGGCAGTGTATAAGGTGAATGGTTACGCCGGAGGTCCGCAAGCGGTGGAACAGTTAGCAAAGTGGTTGGTGTACAAGGTGGTCTTTCAAGGCACGCAATTGGGTGAAATTTCGAATCCCAAGGGATTGTTGCTTGAGAACTACGGGGACGTTGACAGTAAACGCATCGAAGGCACGCCAGACCACGCACCTGAGTTTATTGCCACGGCGCGCTGGCCACGCGAAAACTGTCCTGCTTGGCGTCAAGACGAGCCGCAACTCGTGACGCAGGCTAAAGGTACGAGCAAGAAGAATGCAGAGGCAAACGCGGCGTTGATTATGCTGAAACAATACGAACATGAAATAATCAACGCACCGCCGATGCAGCCGAAAGAAAAACTCGAACTCAAGATGGAGAACGCGGTCGGTCACTTGTATACGCTTGGGGGCATTTGCGAAAGCACAACTGAGATTAAGGACGGCGATGGCCCGCCATTGCACGTTGCGGTTATGCGATTTGGTCAGCAAACCGCGTCGGCGCAAGCGACGACGAAGAAACACGCCATGCGTCTCGCGGCTCAGCAATTACTTGAAGCAGCCGGAGAGTATGATCACTGAAAATGTACACATACGCATTGATTGGAACGACGAATGAAAAGACTTAGTAGCTTTTTCTGCTTGGAGAAATGAAACACGCACACGCGCTCAAATAGCATGACGATGAATGTGAATGTTAAGATGAGATACGATCAATTCAAACGCTCTTCTCATTCATGACTAGATATTTTTCTACGTAATAGTGTACTCAACGACGTTTTTGTGGTTTGATGTTGTTTGCCTTTCTTCGCGCCGATGTCGCTGTCTTTTCATAAGCCACATCTGGCCGTGCCTTCTTATTATTGTTCTTCTTTTTCTTCTGCATGTGCGTAGGTTTACCATACGGCGCTTCGTCCTCGTCGTCGTCGTCATCGAAACGACTTGGCTGTCGCTTGCCAGCGGATGGGTTGTCTTGAGGCACAACTTCAAAGTCGTCGTCGTCGGCAAAGCCCGCTGGTCTTTTCGGTTGTTTTCCTCTTTTTTGCTTCTTGTTCTCAACAACTTTAGGTTTTTGCGGTTGTTTATTTTGTTCTCTTCCTTTCGCTGCGTTGCCAATATTCTTTGCGCCTTCTTTGCGCGCGGGAAGAGGCTCCAATTTTGGCACTGGTGCGTCGGGCGGCGTTTCTGGTGCCATTGCGCACAGGCATGTATACCGCGCTCCTGTATCTATGGATGCAATAGACGTTGCCGGCGTGTCATCGTGAACGCTTTTTGCGGTGCGCAAGTCCCAAGCGCGCACGATACCCTCTGAACCCGCAGTTACAAGTCTGGTTGGGCCTGAGTCGCCAAACGTTTCGCCGAGGCGCGTCGTAGGTATAACCAAACCACGAACGCGTTGTGCATGTGCCGATGCTAATCGCACAACGGCGCCATTGGCTGCCGCAGTACGCATGTCGTACCCATACACGTCGCCGCCTTCGCACCCGGCGTACACCATTCGACCGCTCGTTTCAAAAGTGAGCACTTTCGCTGGCGTCGTAAACGTCGTGACAATGTTTCCAGCTTCAACATCTGTAGAGCTAATCCGCTGCGCGGCTTGCGTGATGTACTCTGCGCCACCTTTAGTGAACGCCAACGCTTCAACACGCTCAGGAGCCTTGTACTTGTACGCTACGCGCCCCTTTTGCATGTCCCACATCGCCACGTGCGCGTCAGCGCCGCACGTCAACGCCACGCGTCCACTCTGATGCGCACTAATCGACGACACCCCCCCACGATGCGCCCGCATCGTCTTCACCAACTCAAAATTATTACTCACATCCCAAACCATCAACGCCCCATCCGCTGAACCACTCAACAGCCGCGTCGGCGCGTACCCGCCCGCGGCGTGAAACGTCAAGCACCGCACGTCCCCTTGATGCCCAACACACATCCCCAAATCCGCCACCGCCCCATCCTCATCGCAATGAAACACTCGAATAATATCATCCCCACCCCCAGACGCCGCGTACCCGCCGTTACACGCGATAGATTTCACGCTCGACGTGTGCGCATCGATCGTAAACGATTTCCGCAGGTGCGCCTCACCCCCCGCCTCGTCGCCCGCCTGCGCGTCATTCAGCGAGTACCCGAACACGAACCGCTCGTACGAACCCGCGAGTATGGTTGTCGTCGTCATCCCGTCGCCCTGCGTCACCGCGCGCCGTTCCGTCGCGCGTGCGAAGCCGTTCCGTCGCAATGCCGCGCCGCCGCCAGTGGTGCGCTCCTCAAAAACCACCCATCGCACCCATCCATCAGTCCATCGATATTTCCATCGCACGATTTTCTCGCACATCGATGCGCGCATCGATCGATGGCCACACCGCGCGCGTTCGAGATGCGTGCGTGACGTCACGGATGAACATATCCAGTGACCGAGGCGCGCGCCCATTGCGCGACGCGTTGCGCGACGGAGCGACGGAAGTGTGCACGAACGCACGAGGGATATGATGACGATGACGACGATGCACGCGACGGCGGCGACGACGCGCGCGGTGGCGATGCGACGCACGGTGCGTGCGCGCACGATGATGGTGACGAAGCCACGCGGGGCGATCGTGGCGGTGAAGGCGTCGGGACGCGGTGATGAGGATGCGGCGCCGAAGCGATCGTTGAATGGTGGATTGGCGGCGTTTATGGCGGCGACGATCATGCTCACGGGGGCGATCGATGCGGATGTGGCGGAAGCGGCGCGCTCGGGTGGACGCGTGGGCGGGGGGTCGTTTCGGGCGTCGAGCCGAAGCGCGCCGCGGATGAGCGCGCAATCCCGCGGTGCGCCGCCGGTTGGGGGGTACGCCCGGGGAGGCTATGGGTATAACTCGGTGTTCATGCCGATGCCGATCATGCCAATGTATGGATTCGGGTTTGGGTTTGGTGGGCTCGGGTTTATCTTTAACATCATGTTTTTCCTCTTCGTCGTCAACTTTGTGCTTTCGTTTTTGCAAAGCTTTCAACAAAGCAATGACCCGAGAGATCGCCGCGATGACGACGAGTTCTAATAGACGACAATAATTTTGTCGCGATGTCGATACGCACTGTCGGCTGTATGCTTTACTTTACCACCACTTGTTAATAAAATTCACAGCGCTAATCGTGATGTTACAATGCTGCGATGCATCTAATGTGACTAGAATTTCTATGGTTAATGCCATGCCATCCACCAAATGTACATGCTCCCGAGATTCGAAAGCGATACAGCTTCTTCTACTAATCGCCGTGCCTGACCTTGCGGCGACAAAGGCATCGATGGCGCCGCGCCGACACCGACGACGACGCCTTCGAGCCTGGACTGAATTTTCTCCAAAGCTTCTTTACCGCGTGTTGTGGAGTCATGACGACTTCTATCGCGACTAGACGACTTTGTCCATTCAACCAAAGGATCGTGCACGAACGTCTCCAGGACGCTCATAAGCGCTTCGCGATGTGAGCGAAGAACTGTGAGCGTGATTTCGCATACTCGCATGAAAACGCCTTCGTAACCACCGACGCCGAGACCGTCAACCAAGTTCTGCGTGAGACGGAATGGTACTCGTTCGGGCAGTTCGAGCTCAAGACCTTTGTCAAACAGACAGGAAAAATCCACGTGCACGGCATCTCCGGTTGTGCTGTCGAACAAAATGTTTTCACCATGACGGTCGCCGAGGCCGACGACGTGCCCAACCATACTCCATACAGCAGCGGTGTGTGAAAATGCGGTCCGCGCGGCAAACCACGCCGCAGGTTCTTTCCACCGTTCTAAAAACCAGCGATGGAATACAGGTGGGTGTCTGCTGACTATCTCCTTCATCCACGACGCAGGGTTGCGACCCTTGTAATTCTCGTACAACTGCTTGATGTCGTTAGTTGACGTCTTTGGGTTGTAAAGCCCCGCCTCCGTGTACAACTGCTGGATGATCTGACGAAAGCCAATCGTATGCGGTACCCATTCAATGATCCCACAATCTTCAGTGAGAGGAATGACGCTGAAGGTTCTGAGGTACAAACGACGCTTGCGACTTCCAGCGTCTCTCGCCAAAAGCCTGTTCAACATTGTTGTAAATTCCATCATCCGTAAATCTTTACGTAAATCGTCTTTTGGTTTGCACAAGAAACCATAATGTTCGGAATCATCACCAATCACTGTCAGTTTCTTTGGTCGTTGTAAAGAAGCGAGAACAGTGACAGCATCGCGTAACTCAAACAACGTCGCCGTGCGCGCTGGGAATGGTTTGTGATCCGTCGGATTTGTTCCAGCTGGAGGAAGCGTCGCTGTCAGCGATTTTTGCGTCGGAATCATCACACGCGTCGGCATTAAACTCGCCAAAGCTGGGAACGTCTGCAACAGACTGAATGACTTTGGCGGACGCCCGGTTTTTGCCATCGGCTTTGGCATGTAGTTGCACAACTTTACAAGTTGATCCGCAACTTGAGCAAATTGCTGAATCAATTCACGATCTGCCCTCATACCAGTCGTATCTGCCTTTCCGTTTCTCGCAATCGCGATGATTTGCTTCGCGCTCGCCGCACGATCAACGTCGCGCGATCGAGCCATGGGCACAAGCGCCCAAAGGACTTGATCTGGAAAATTGATAAGAAGTCGTATGACGAGCGTCTGCACAAGTTTCCGTACGTCTTTTTCGTTGTGAGACAATCTCGACGTGAGCTGAGGCAACGCCGTGAGCCACTTATATAGCGGAAGTTGATCTGAAAATGAATTGATGGCTGCCATCACTTCTGTGAATATTTTCTTCAATTTTGCACCGCTGCGACCAACCACTTGTACATCCTCCGATGCGTAGAATCGATCCCCAATGTCGAACCACAGCGTCAACATGCGTGGCAGAGACTCGTAAATGTGCCTGTGACCAAATTTGATACTCAAGCCATACTCGCGCACAGTTTCATGCAAGTAATCAATCGCCTCTTCGTCGTCTCCACCGATGCCTTTGCGGCGCACCGACACTGGTAAGTTGGCACCACTTTCACCACCCATCTCTCTCTTTGTCGCATCCTTCATCCACTCATCCATATAACGTGCGACGTGAAAATGCGACTTCTCCCAGCTCTTGTAATCTCTGATTACGCTTTCATAGAACTTGAGAATTTCTGTCTTCTGTTTTTGACCAGTAACAGCGGACCAGCGCGCGAGTTTCAAAAGCGCCTTTGCCGCGTGCTCGGGGTGCGCCAAAATGGCATCTTGATCTCGTAGCGCTTCTTCAACTTCCAATACCGCACGATGCGGGCGACCTTCCGCCCACAACAGTTTAGCTTGCTCTAAAGCAAGCGGCAAGGACATACCAGTCTCTGAACGCGACTCAAGAAGTGCTAATTGTGCCGCGCCATAGTGCCCGGCGCTCCGCGCAACTCTCGCCTGCTCGAGCCACGTCTTTGATGCCGCGGACTTTGCACCAAGAAGCTTGTAGACTGTTCTACGCAACGCCAAAATGGGTTCCCGTGCCGCCATATTTGGCGGTGTACGGTCGAGTCGGTTATCCCAAGATTTCAACTCTTTCGCGGACACGAGCGGGATGTCCGCCGTATCCATCGGTATTCGAGTCTTCGTCAAAGCAGCTGCAGATTTTGCTTCATTCACCAATCTCACGGCATTCCAAGCCGTTTCGGCTTCCTGTATTAAATGCAACTGCACTAAAGCGGCGTGCGCACGAAGATAACTACCTTCCATGGACGCAGCACGTAGAGGTGTGATGACCGCGTCTCGCGCAGACGAGCACGCACTTTGGAAGGCATCGCCATCATTCTTCTGTAGCGCCAATAAAACGCGCCCAACTGCAGCATCTGCACTGAGTTGCGGTATTTCAACGTTCAGGTTTGCACCGACACCGACAGTGAGTGGCACTCCGCTCGGAGTCAGGGCAGAAGGTGCAACTGCTGTTTGTCGATGCGAACGTTTGAGTCCACAGTTCACGTGATTAGACTTGTCAGTGTCAATCTTACTCAGTAATGAGTCTAGATCATCCCATTGTCCGAGTCGCCATGCCGCAGCCGCTCCAGCTTCAGCGAGTGTTGGCGGGGCGTCTGGACGAGAGCGAATCATGCTCTGCACTTCGCGTTGCACGGCGCGAAGATGACCCAGTCCTTGTAAACACCTGAGTCGACCCCATTCGGCAACAGAGACGCCCGTACTATTCATGACCTCTTCTCCACGTTGCAATGCACTTTCGTAGTGTACAAGTGCCTCTTCCCATTCTCCAGCTTCTTCATGCTGCAACAGCTGGTCTTCTGGTTGCGGTGTGGCACGTAGACGAGGAATTGACGCGAGAGCGTCCGGCTCAGCCAATCCTTGATAAATGGTTGCCAAGAAACTCACATCGGTATCAGGAATATCTTGATTCTTGACTGAAGTCGCTTGATTGAGCGTCATTTTATTTGACCTCAAGTAATCTTCAAAGTACATAAGCGCTCTCGCGCTTGCGCCGCAACGCTGCGCCGCTTTTGCCTCGAGCGTAAACGACAGTCCTTGCAAAGTTTCATGAACTATGCGCACACTTTCGGGATCCTTTGATTTATTTGCGTCGCTCCAACCTTTCAATTGATCAAGCAAAGTAAAAATAGTCTGAGCTGCGAGCTCAGTTCTTCCATGCGATACGCTTGCGCCCGCGAGCGTGTTTACTCCATCCTCATTCACGTCGCCGCCGGCGGCGTCGTGTAAAACCGCAACAATTTCCAACTCGACTGCTGTACGTCGATCATCACTCTCAACAATAGCATCAAGTACCATGTAAGGAAGCAGAAAGAGAGCGATTCGAATATCGTGACGGAATACACCGCACGCCGCAATGAAGAGTGGAGCGCAAGGTCCAGTGGCTTCGTATGCCAGCGTTCGACACCAGTGCAAGATCCATTTGTTGAATGTGTTCACCGCTGAACTACTATTGTACAATGGACGATGCTTGGTGATGTTTACCTTGCTCAAGCTGCTGTACATGGACGTTAAGCACGGGGCGAGAACCACGCGAGCTTCATCTGGAAGCGACTCCCAAAATTCCACGCCGTCCTTACTATGTCCAGGAGGAAGCTGATCTAAATCAAGACCCAACGCGTCATCCTCATCTACAGCTTCAGGTCGACAGCCAACATGTATGAGTACACGCTGAACGGCATAGGCGGCGGCGTCGAGCATGTCTGAATCGTTTGCACCTCTCACTGTTCGCGCCAAGTGATCCACTAACAAGCTCGTCGCAACAATTTTTGAATTGCTATTCAACGCTTGCACTGGTTGAGGCGCGATGAGAAGACGACCCGGATCAATCGCCCCGAGCTCACTCAAACATTGCGCAGCAGCGCGCTGGACGCGACGCGATGTTTCACCGGAGCCCTCACCTTCACAACACTTGAGGAGTGCCTCGATCATGGCGCTCATGACGGGTTCAGCCGCCGTGCCTTCAATGCCTTGAATGAGACTCTGAATTTCATTTGCGTTTTCAGGATTGCTCACGCGTCGACGAATCTCCGCCAAAGCGGTTGCTCGAACGGCAAGCGACTCATCGGTAAGGCTCTCTGTTAAACTAGCAAATAGTTGCCGAAGTGATACTTGTCCACGTTCTTGGGCGATTCTCGCGTTTGCCGCCTGAAGACGTTCAACTGCGGGCAACATCGGCAGTCTGGCCAACATACCACGCATTACATCACTCTTGCGGAGAACGAGCTCGTCAATCACTGCCGCAGCGCGACTCGCATCTTCAATAGCTCGCGAATTCGAAACTTTGTCTGAGCCATGTTTGTCATCCTTTTGTGTATTCGGATCAAGATACGGCAGCATGGCGACGACGATTTGGCCGGCGGCGCGCTGCAAATGCTGAGGCCGCTGTGACAATACCTGCACGAGGATTCTCCAGCTTTCGAGCGCCGTGCGTCGCAGCTCTGGATCGTTCAAAGCGTGCGCAAGATGCGCCATGACCTTTGGCGCGAACTGCGGAAGGTGCTTACCAATCATCCAAACCATAATTGTCAACGAACGAATGTAACGTGTGTGAGACAACGTGTCTCCATTTTTGTCGTACAGTTGCATCTCCATGCGAGTAAAGTGTGGACGAAAGAAATCGCTCACCTCACTCACCCCAGATTGTGCCGCATCCGCGAGCGCCTTGAATACCGTCATCATCGTTGCCGCGGAACCAACTATGTCATCGCTCGTATCGGCGCCAGCGCGAGTGATGAGCGCGCGCATAATGTGGATCTTTTGCGACGAAATGAGCGTCAACAGATCCATTTTGCTGTACTTTTGTAGGAAAAGTTTAAGCGCATCACTCTCTTGTTCCGTAAACGGCTCACGTGAGCGAGGATTGATCAACTCGGCGATAGCTTGGTAGCTATAGTCGGCGACTAATTGATCGAGCGGCATATTTAGCAATGTCGCGTACTCTTCCAGAATGCTCAAGTCTTCTCCTTTGGACGTTTTTCGCTCAATCGCTTTTCTAATCAAGGATCTCATCGACAAAGGAAGGATCTCTTTAAGAAGCTGCGTCGGTGTCATTCTCGAAAGCTCGGCCAGTGTCGCAATAGAGAGAGGATTTTCAGGAAGCGAGCATCCGAGGTGCGCGGCAACGTTTTGCATGCCGAGTAACAACTCGCGGGTCCTAACATTTCTCTTCTTCGATAGACGTCTCAGCAAATAAATAGCACAGTTCTGCGCGGTGAGATCTGTGTCAATGATGTACTTGAAATAAACCATCACTGCTGCAGCCGTGGCTTCTTGAATACTCAACGTTTCCGCGACAGCGGCAAACGTGCGCAACGAAGACTCTTTGATGAAGGAATCAGACGCTGTGTTAATCTTATCCTTTAGAATGCGAAGAATCTGCACGCCGGACGTTTGCTGCGCATTTCTAACGGCATCTGCATGCTGTACCGCTGCGCTGCTACTTCGCCGGCGGTCCTCTGGTCGTTCAGAAAGTGGAGGAGCCATTTCAAGGAGAATGTCATCCGATGCAATCATTGACGCTGCTTCGCAAAGCGCTTCTCGAACGTGTCGTGAACGGTGATGCGCAGTCTCCAAAGCTGTAATCGCAAGATTTCCAGCACCTTCGAGCGCGTCACCATCACCTGTGAAATCACCAGCGGCGCTAAACACTTCGAACGCAAACTTTAATGAGCGGAGTCCGCTCGCGGCGACCAAACCTTCTGGATCGCCTCTCAAGTCACTCGTGATTACACTCTCGAGTTGCTTTTTGACGTTGAGATCTTGAAGGGTTAACGCGGCATTAAGCGACGACGATTTGCTTTCGGGTCGCTTTCTATTCGAACCGGGCGTGGTCGTAAGTCGCCTCTTGTTTTTGTTGAATTTACTTGGCGTCTTCGGAAAGCCATTCGTAGCGCCGTCGGCTTCGTCCACTTGCATCGCCCTGTTCACCTCGCTCATCACGGCGTTTTGAAACGCCTGCATGGATTCTGCGAGAATCTTCGCAGCGTCCTTGACTTCGTCGCTCGACATGTCGGCGTCACACATCTTGCACGCTGCTGTGACAGCGGTGTTCCCGTGATGTCTGGCGGCTTCACGAATGATGTCATTGCCCGCGGCGCGTTGAATGCCGTGGAGTACGCCCGCAGCCGCGAGACCTCCAAGTGCGGTGGCGAACGCGACGCGAACAGAAATCTCTGATGCATTCTGAAGAGCACTCAATGCATTAAGTGCGCCGAGACCTGACGGTGGCGTAGACGCAAGGACGTGAATAAACGGCACGGCGATGGCCGCCGCTGAACGGACACCCGCGTCTTGATCCAAAAATGCCTTTGACAGCACTCGACGAGCCGCCTCAGAACTCGCTTGACGTCCTTGAGGCTCGTACGACGCCAGCGACACCGCCAATTTTAGAGCTGCGAGCTTGGCCATTCGGGCATCTTTGATTTGCTCCGCAGTCTTGGTCTCGCTCGGATCCCCCGTCGCGATTGAACTCCAAGGCCACGTCAAAATGTCCACTGGAATATCCTCCGTGCTCAACAATGGCGGAACCTTTTCGTAACCTTTATCGACACTCACGTTCACTAATGTGTTCGCGGCTTCCGCTAAAAGGGAATACATGTGCGTGCTAGGTGCCTCATGGGTTTCGCCGTTAAATCTACGTATCCATCTGAGCCACACCGAGATGGATTGCGCGGCGACGCTTCGCATGCGCGCCGTTCCTTTGGAGACAGCCACGGATCGCACGATGACTGAAATTGCCAGAATTCGCTGCCTGTCGCTAGGCGCAGTAGATGACCGCACGGGATCTATGACATCTATAGAGTCTTCACGCTGAAGCTGAGTCGCTAAAGTATCTTTGGATGATGAAATAGACTCAGGGCCTCCTAAGAATTCCAACGTCGTCAAGACGCAACTTTCAATCCACTCTTGTTGCGCGACGTAATCTGAATTTGAGCCCGCGTGCTCGACATCGCCATCGTCACCTATGACGCGCTGCTTTTTCTCTCGTCCCATACCATCGCCATCGCCTTCTCGTGGGTTTGAAAATGCTAACGCGAGGCAGGCGACGAGGGCGTCTGATCCGCACGGCGCGATGGCGTGCGGCAACAATGTCACCGCCTGAATCGCGAGCGACGGTCGTACGAGCAGACAAATACGTAACACATCAAACAGTACGCCACGAATGTGATCATCTCGAGCAGAGTCAATGGCGCGTAGAATCGAAGACGTCAACGTGTCGGCGTGCTTCCGGAGCACCTCTGCGCCCGCTAAATCTCTGAGTGTGTACACGACTTGCAGAATGATTGTATCGCTCTTCCTAAGCGGTCTGCACGTCAACGCGGTGCTCACGGATGCTAAAATCGTATCGCACGGTACGAGCACCGTGGGGATATCTATAATAACTTTACGCAGCACCGCCGCGGCGGAGAGCTGTACGTTGTGCGAACCGATTTCGAGCAACTGCGCCAGCGCAAAAATCAAATCATTCGTAGTCAAGGGCGCCACGTTTTGCGTGTTCGTTCGCAAAGCAGCCTCAAACATTTGACACGCCGCATTTGTAATGTTCATCGCACATTCCAAGCTTTGCACTTCAATCATCAAGCCAGTGCTCGCGAAACACTCGGCGCCGCCGACGTCATCCGCCTCTGCGGTCTCGTTTCGCTTTACATGCGCCAACGCGGCGTCAAAACAACACAAAACTACAGTCCCACGATCGTTGTTCACCTCGTCTATGTCAACGTTCAAATCTCGACTACCATCGTACTGACGCTCTTGAAACAACTCTAAAATCTTTTTTGAATCGCTCACGAGCTCCACGCACCCCTTGCACAGCTCGTGCATACCCGCGCGGTCTTGTTTTGCCGCCGCGTCCATCAAAGTACTCAACACGCTTACCACTAATTCGTGAAATCCAGCGCTATCACACGAAAAACACAACAATATATTCGGTCAGTACTCTTGTCGCATTCACGACGTCTGTCGTCGCGCGCAAAAACTACCACGAAAACTACTACGCACCTCATCTCACTCGCCGCCGTCAACGCGAAGACGTGCGCGAATACGCGCACCGCGGACATCCCTTCCCCGAGCGCAAACGCCCCTGCGTACTTCTTCAACGCCACTCTGAGTAAGAATAATATGTTGGTTATATCTTTCTCCGTTGCGAACACTGTAATTGTCGACGTACACGAACGAACAAACTCACGAGTCAGTAATCAATCCACACCCAACCATGAAATCACACGAGACGTCATCTCTCGCGTCAATCGCGTACCACTCGTCGGATTAAAATGCTGCTCCATGAGCACAGGAAACGCGCGCCGCAGCGTGCGCAACACCTCCGCATCGCCATCACCACCGCCATTCGACGCCGACTTTAACGTCGAGAACACGAGCTGGAACTCTGCACTCATCGCCTTCCCTCGCGGTACCGTCGCCGTCGTCATCATCGTCGTTGCCGTCGTCGTCGCGCTCGGCGTGGCGTCCGCGCGCATGGACGCATCACCCGTCATCGTCCTCGTCGCCGTCCACGCGCGCGACGACGACGAGCGACTCGCGAGCGTCGCGAAATGTCGCGGACAGCTCCAATCCAAATTCAAATCTCTGCGACTGCACGCGCAAAAGAAATAGAGCTCATCGGGCTCAAATGGCCACAGTATGTAAGAGGTCGCTCTCGCGCGTCCCCGCTGGCGCGCGCGCGCGTGCGCCGCATTCATCGACGGGCGCCCGCCGCGACGCGCCGCGCACGATGTCCGCGACCGCCCCGTCGTCGTCGTCGTCCAATGCGCGTAACGCGTACACGAACACGCTGCTGCGATTCGCGCCGGCGAGCGCGAAAGAGAGCAAGAGCCACCAGAGCGGCGCGGCGGCGGGTGGGGCGATGCTGCCGATCGTGAAAGGGTTGTCGGGATCGTTCGGGGGGATTATCGAGGTGCGTGCGCGACGTCGCGGGAAATGTGTGATGGGTGTGTGGCCGTGCCCGCGCGTTCGGTGGCGTTCGGTGGCGCAGATGCGTCGACGATGGCGGCGTGACATGTTGTTTTCAAAAAAAAAAGCGACGCGCGAGAGAGACTCTTCTATATCGTCGTCGATGACGATCCATGCGCGATGAATGCGAGAGACTGACTTTTTTGGTGTTTGTTTTGTTTTTGCTCGACACGTCAGGCGTGTTGCTTGCAACCAGTGGATGTGGTGAAGACGCGTTTGCAACTCGATAAGACGGGGCAGTACAAGGGCGTGGTGGACTGCTTTAAAAAGATTCACGCGCAAGAAGGCGTAGGTGCGCTGTGGAAGGGATTAAATGCGTTCGCGACGCATTTGTGTTTCAAATATATGTTACGCATGGGCACGAATGCGACGTTTCAAGCGGCGATGATGGATGATGAAGGCAAGTTGACGACGAGCCGACGCATGGCGGCGGGGTTCGGCGCGGGTGTCGTCGAAGCGCTCGTCGTCGTCACGCCTTTTGAAGTGGTGAAAATTCGTTTGCAGCAGCAGAAAGGTTTGGAGAATTTAAAGTATAAAGGCACGATTCATTGTGCGCGAACGATTATTAAGGAGGAGGGCTTGCTGGCAATGTGGAACGGCGTCGGGCCGACCATTGCGCGCAACGGGACGAATCAAATGTGCTTGTTCACGGCTAAGGCGCAAGTGGATTCGTTGTTGTGGGATAAGCACGACGGCGACGGCAAGGCTTTGCATCCGTTGCAATCTCTAGTATCTGGTGGTCTCGCGGCGACCATTGGTCCGGTCGCTACAGGGCCGTTTGATGTCATGAAGACTCGTCTCATGGCGCAGAACAAAACTGGCGTCATCAAGTACAAATCCGCGCTTCACGCGTTGTACTTGATCCCAAAGGAAGAGGGCATCTTAGCCATGTGGAAAGGGTTGCTTCCGCGCTTAATGCGCATCCCTCCAGGCCAAGCCGTGACGTTTTGTGTCGCAGATCAAATCATTCAGAGATACCTTGCTTTCGAAGAACAAAGAAAGAGGGAAGAAGCGCCGTGAGACGACGACGAGCCCGACGCGTAGCGGCGCGTCGACCGTCGCGCTGGCGTCCACCTCCGACTCTTGTTCACCACATGCGCCGACCGTACAGCAACCAAATTATTAGCCAATCCTACATTGATTTAATATCTATTACCCACTAGCACACCACCAACGCGCCTGCGTCGCCGCATCCAATCGCTCTTGATACTGTCCGCGCACCTCTTGTCCTCAGAACCCCCCACGCTCGTGCGCGATGTCCGCACGCATCCTATCCGGCATCGCGCGCACATCGCGTGTGACGGCGCGGGCGATGTCCTCTGCGCCGTGCCGCGCGAGAATCCGCGCGTCGAGCCGCGCAAACCCGCGCGCCACGGGACATCATCGTCATCACTATGGACACAAGATATCACCGCGACATCACGCGCTCGTGACGCGCGCGACAGCCACGGTTGGCGGTGACACGGACACCGCGAGTGACACTCGTCGTTCGTCGTCGTCGTCGACGATATTATTTAGCGTAGAAGGCATGCGGTGCGGTGGATGCTCGGCGGCGGTGCAAAAGACGTTGACGACGTCGTGCGACGGCGTCGAACGCGCGGCGGTGAATCTCGTCACTGAAACCGCCGCGGTGAAATTCGTCGTGGACGATGAGGATGATGCAGGTATTGATGCGTTGATTGCGCGTGCTGTGGCGGAGGTGTCGAAGAAGGGGTTTACGATGACGAAACGTGAGCTCGGACGCGCAGCGGAAGCCGCGGCGCGGGACGCGAGCAAGCGTCGCAAGGAAGAGTTGGAAAAGACAAAGTGGGATTTGTACAAGGCGTGGGGATTGACGGCTGCGTGCTTGGGGACGCATTTGACCCATCACTTGCACGCGCTCGGGTTGCATGAGTACGCGCACGGTGAGGTTTTGAACGCGTTGGCGCAGCCGTGGATTGGAGCGACGCTCGCGGCGGGCGCGTTGTTAGGCCCGGGACGGCGGATTTTAATCGAGGGTGCGCAAGCGTTCGTCAACGGTGCGCCAAATATGAATTCATTAGTGGGCATTGGGGCGTTAGCCGCGTTCGGGCTGTCCACCGCGGGCGCGCTGAATCCGCAATTGAACGAGTACGGGCAGTGGACGAATGATTTCTTCGAAGAGCCCGTGTTGTTGATGGCGTTCATCTTGCTCGGTCGCGCGCTCGAAGGACGCGCTCGCGCGCGTGCGAGCGCAGATCTGCGTTCACTGAGCTCGTTGTTACCCTTGGATGCGCGCATGGTTGTTCCAGATCGCGCGAGCGAAGAGAATGAAGACCCCGCGGATCATTCGGTGACACTCACCGTCGATCGCGCGGCGGTGCAGCCAGGAGATTTAGTGCGCGTAAATCCGGGTGAAATTATTCCAGTCGACGGCGTGGTTGTCGCCGGCAACGCTGGTGTTGATGAAGCCACGCTCACGGGCGAACCAGTGTTGGTGTACAAGACGAAAGATAGCAAAGTCAGCGCCGGTACGGGTGTCTTTGAGGGCCCGTTGACGATTAAAGCGTCGAGTAGCGGCGATTCGTCCATCGTTGCTGGCATCACGAAAACTATCGAAGAGGCACAAGGGCGCGCGGCACCAGTGCAAAGACTCGCAGATGCCATCGCAGGACCGTTTGTGTTTGGCGTCATGGGCATCAGCGCCGCGACGTTTGGATTTTGGACGCTCGCCGGAGACGCCTTGTTCCCTGGAGCGCTCATGGAGGCGGGATCATTTGGCGCCGCGCCTTGGATGGGACCACTCAAATTAGCCACCGACGTGCTCGTCGTCGCGTGTCCGTGTGCGCTTGGGTTGGCCACGCCCACGGCGGTGCTCGTGGCGACGTCGCTCGGCGCTCGAAACGGCGTCTTGTTGCGAGGCGGGGATGTGTTGGAAACCATCGCGGGCGTCGACGCCGTAGTTTTGGATAAGACTGGAACCATCACGCGTGGTAAGCCCATGTTAAAAACCGTGCACACTGCAGGTTCCACGTCGTCGTCGTCGTCGTGGAATGAGTGGGATGTTTTGCGCGTCGCAGCAGCGGTGGAGGCGACGACGACGCATCCGCTCGCGGCGGCGGTGTCGCGCGCGGCCGAGGCGCGATTTCAAGCCGCCGCCGATACATTGGCGCCCGTCCCGCGTGCGTCGGCGTCGGAAACCGAACCTGGGCGAGGTGTTGTCGCCACTGTCGATGGTAACCGAGTGTATGTCGGCGAACCGTCGTGGGTGGATGCTAAGATGAATGGCGTCGGGTGCGCGAGCGACGCATTTAGCGGCGCGCTCGCTGAAGGCGAAACGTGCTCGCTCGTCGCTGTCGGTGTTGATGGTCAAGGCGTCGTCGGCGTGCTGACCGTGACGGATGAGATCCGTGCGGATGCGGCAGAAACTGTCCGCCGGTTGAAGGCTCAAGGGATTAGCGTGCACATTTTGTCTGGCGATAGGCAAGCCGTGGTGAACGCCGTCGCGGCGGAGCTCGGGCTCGGCGATGATAGCGTCACGCTCGGCGGCATGTTGCCGAGCGACAAGGCGGCGCAGATTGAATCACTCCGCGCAAGTGGTAAGAAAGTCGCCATGGTTGGTGATGGTATCAATGACGCCCCGGCGTTAGTCACCGCGGATGTCGGTATCGCCATGTCCCGCGGCATGGAAGCCACCGGGAACGCCGCCGGCGTCATTCTCCTCGACGACGCGCTCGGCCAAGTTGCCGATTCCATCGAACTCGGCAAGAACGCGATTGGAAAAATCCGCCAAAACCTCGGTTGGGCGCTCGCATACAACGCTGTAGGTATTCCATTAGCCGCCGGGGCGTTACTCCCAGAGTACGGCTTTACGTTGAATCCATCCGCGGCGGGCGCCATGATGGCGGTGTCCAGCGTCGCCGTCGTCTCCAACTCGCTATTATTAAAAGGTCCAGATGCCTGGGCCGCCTTTACCGCTGACAGTGGTGCGACATTCAAGTCCCAATCTCGTCCGCGCGGTATAAACACGTAGCAGCTTGTAAAATTATTTGTGTAGCCGAGCTAGTCCCCCTCGCGAGCCTCACACGCCGACGCGTTCGACGCACCGCCGCCGAGGCCATCGCACGATGCGCGCGATCGAACGCAAAGAAAATGTTTCACCTCGACCGGGTCGCGCCGCGAGCGCCGACGGCCGCGTCGTCGCCCACGACCCGTGGTTTGGTTTTCCCGCGCCTGAAAAAAACGATTCGTGTCTCGCATCGTCGTCACACCGCCTCGACGCGCGATGCCGGGAGTTTCAGCGCCAACACGACGACGACGACGCGGATCGCATGATTCGACGCGGGGATTTCGTGCGGGCGTTCGTGCGCACGCATGGGGTGTCGCATGAGATGAGATCAAGGTTGTGGCTCGCGTGGAGCGGCGCCGACGCGAAACGAGAGGCATCGGTGACGTCGTACGCAGAAGCGCTGGCGAATGCCGAATCGCGACAAGACTTGAAAGATTGTTTTGCACAGATTGAGATGGATTTGGAACGGACTTTCCCCGAGCATGCAAAGTTCGCTGAGGGTGGAGAGGCGTTGCCGGCGTTGCGGCGGGTGCTTCGCGCTTTGTCGGCATCGCTGACTTCGACCACTGGCGCGGCGGAACAAAAGCTGAATTGCGGTTACGTGCAAGGAATGAACTATTTAGCCGGGTTCTTACTCGTCGTCATGGATGAGCGCGAGGACGACGCGTATTGGGTGCTTCGATGCGTCGTCGAGGACATGTTTCCAGGCTTCTACGACGCCGGACTCGGGCAATTACGCTCGGATTTAGACACGCTCGATTTCAGATTTTCGCGCGTATCTCGCGATGCGCACGCGAAATTAGATGGCATGGGGCTGGCGGTGAAATATTTTACCGCGCGTTGGTTGATGTGTTGCTTGATTGGGTGTGCGTCAGTGCCATTGTTGACGCGCGTGTGGGATTTGTTATTCGTCGACGCCGATCGAAAGCCGAGAGAGACGATTTTACGTTGTAGTTTGGGTATTCTAGCCTTGCAAGCGCCGTTCATTCGCGCGGCGGAGGATATGAATGCGTCGGTGGAATGCATTCGAGAAGCGGGGAATAACATTGATAACATTGACGCGTTTTTGCAACGCGTCAGCGACTTGCGAGAGATGAATTTTCCTACGACACGATCACCGGCGGCGGACGCGTCGGCGCTCGCCACACCGGCAAGAAAACGCGCCAAGTTTCACGCACCACCGCCGACACCAGCGCGCGTGGCGATGACGCCCGTGGGCAATTCCACATGGTCAAATTTAGTGGCTTTCTTTTCGCCGACGCCGAGCAAGCCGGCGGCGGCAGTGGCGCCGCCACTGTCCGCGCGCGCATCCGCGATGAAACCGACGCGGTTGTGGTCTTTCGACGCGGCATCACCGCGTAAAACTCCACCTACCTCAAGTTTCAGACATCGCGAAGGCGTCGAAAACGCCGACGACACGCTGGCTGTTGAGCTGATCGAAGTGCGAAAGAGCGGCGGTAAGCGCAAGCGAGGCGGCGTGGACGACGAATACCCCACGTCACCCATATTTGCCAAGTCGCCGCGAATGGCGCGAACGCCGCCGATTGCAAAGTCCCCGCTGCGTTCGCCGTTGGGCGCGATGCGATAAAAACAGGCACGTAATGTTGTAAAATCTATAGAGATGTATTTTATTGACACAAAGCGAGTCTTGAGTCGCTCATTGACCAAGACTGATCTGCTGTAACATGCGCAATAACTCTTGCGAGCTGATGACGTTGGACCCCATACCCGAATCCATGAAACCAGGGGACTTCGTCGGCTTCGGTCCACACAACCCACCCGCTTGTTCATCGTTTAACTTTTGTAAGCTATTGTTCTCACCCTCGACGGTGTCGCGCCACGTGGTGTCAGCTTGAAGAGTCATTCTAACACCCGCCCGTTCAACATCATCGCAAGCTTCGAGTTCACACAATGCATTCGCTAAAATAATCACGCTCCCGACGTTACCCTCCCGCGTCGAAATAGGTTTGGTCGCCAACGCTTGTTTGATGGACGCCGCCAGCATACCTTGGAGGCTCTCATCCGCGCCTTCGAACATCGGCGCCCAAAGCGGCTCGTAGGGACTCACCAATGCAGCCAACACGAGACGAATCACCGTGGCGTGGAATGCAGAGCTCCAAGAGTACTTGAAGAACATGCGCACGAGCGCGACGAGCACAAATTGTCCGCTGGGAAGCTTCAATTTTGCGATGCGTTCGTCGATATCTTGACACCCAATTTGCAAGAGCACAGCTAAAATTTCAGCCGCGGCGACGCGGTGCGAACCAATAGCGGGAATCATCGTCCCACTGCGCTGGGTCGTAGCATCTTCTGGTTCAAATTCCAACACTGCGGCGATGGGTTCGACGTGCTCCATAATGTTTCGCACGAGCGGCACTGGGAACGCATCCAACGAATTCCCAGGAACGCGCAAATCGTCTCTATCCGTCAAATCTTCCAACAACGCATTACTTAATAGCCATAATAAGCTCCCAAGCCTCGGAGCGTCGAGTTCTTCGTTTCCACTGGAAATGGATTTTATCAACGTCGTCGCGGACGCCAACGCCTCGTCCCGCGACATCTCCTGCTCGTCTTCGTAGTCGTCTCCATATTCGTCCGTCTCCGCTTCTGTGAGCTCTTGCGAAAGTTCGCCCACGCGCGACAATCCTCCTGATGCCGTAACATCGGCCGCACGTTCCGTCTCCGTCTCCTGCTCCGCGCTCGGTTCGACGGCGTCTTCAAACGCCTCCTTCTCCTCCTCGGCAGCTTCCTCAACCTCCGCCGTCGCCGTCGCCGCTACTTCAGGCGCATCACTCGACGTAACATTCTCATCACGGTTGACGTTGTCATCCTCCACCGGCGTCTCAATCACCGGCGTCGTCGCATCAGCTTGCGTAGCCTCCATCGCGGCGATCCTCGTCAAAGTTTTGACTCCCTTCGTGCGCGCGTCTGCAGCCTACCGACGAAACGCTGCGCGATGACGTCGATCGCACGGCGAGCACGAACGAGATGACGTGCTTTTACCCCACGGTGCGCGCGCGCGACAGAATTCGCGCGACGTGTGAGGGGTTGAGTTGTGGCGTCGCTGCGAAACCCTTCGCGCCACCGACATCGGTCGAGACAACGCGACGCATCGCCGCATCGCGCGCGACGACGACGACGTCGAAGACGTCGACAGCGTCATTCACAGCGCACGCGCTGCATCGGTGAGGGATATCGTGCGCACCGGTCGCCGGTTACGCGTGTTTGAGGTGAGGCGTGGGTTGTTGGGATGAGCGCTGCGTCATCGGTGTTGTCGTTTGCGATAGCGCGCGTAACGCGCGATGATGGTGCAGGCCGACGGCAGCCTATGCACTCTGTGCGTCAGCGCGTAGTGGCGCGCGCGCGGGCCAACGAAGGGGTGAACATTCCGACGTTGTTGAATAACACGCCGCACGCGCGGACGACTCGGCAGTTTTTCTATGACGATTGCACGAAAAGTGTCGTCGCCGCGGTCACCGCCGGGGAAAAGAGGATTAAGATAAAGACAGAATTTCCAGAATTGAACGTTAGTGGTGATGTTTACCGCGTCGGGACGACGTTGGAATTGGTGCGCCATATCGCCACAGCTTTGGCGAGAGACGGCAAACGCGTAAAAATTTGCGTCCAGCGGAGCATGGGGCAGGGAGTGTTTCAAGCGCTTCCTCTGTCGTTAAGTGGTGTCTCAAAATTACTTGGTATGATGGACTGGGAAGAAGATGTTGTGGATGCTATCAATCCGAATGGCGCTATCGGCGCGGACGTTCCTGAGCCAGAGGACGACGTTTTTCTTCTCGTGCAACCGCAAAACATCGTCGGCTACGCGTTGTTGCCGTACATTGAAGAAATGGAAGCAGTAGTGGGTGATCGGCCCATGATTATGTTAAATCCCAAGTTGGATGATATACAGTCTGCGGGGAACGTGATGAGTATCCGTGGGCGGGCAGAACGCATGGAATCCGTCGCGCGCTGGCGAGAGTGCTACCACTTCCGTCTACTCTACCGCAAACCGTACTTCCATCCAATCTATGGCGCCCTGCGTTTCGCATATTACGAAAACGAGTGGGAAGTGTACAAGCGTACCGGCCGGGGCGAAGGTGACGTGCCTGATCCGGAAAAGTACCGCCTCATCGCCACGCACGACGTTGAGCCGACGCCAGATATTCTCACGAAAGCTATTTGGGGCTAGCGTCAACGCCGCTATGCGCGTGCTGTGCATGCACACGCATCACTTCGTATTGTTTGCCCACCGCCGCGCTCGCGTAGACGTAGAGCAACAGCCTTGTAAATCACGCATTTGTTATAGTCTTTTGTGCACTTTACGCTTTTTCCAGAAACCGCGGCTGAGCCGCCACCAACAACTTCACAACCCGCACGCTCAACGCGATGTCTTCGGCGCCCGTCTCGACGCCGGCGGTGGCTACCGATGCAGTGCTCGTGAAATCAGTCGAAATGCCGGCCGACGCGACGCGCGTTCGCGGGTACGACTTTGAAGGCCCGCTCGACTTTGACGCGCTCATGCAGGCGATGACGAGCACTGGGTATCAAGCTACGTCGTTAGGCCAAGCGGTGAACGAAGTAAACCGCATGCTATCGTGGCGGTTGTCGGACGAGCCAGTCACTGATGCGACTGACCCGGACGAACGCGACGAAGAGTACCGAAAAAGCGTGCGAACGAAGATATTTTTGGGATGGACGAGCAACTTGACGTCGAGTGGTACGCGCGAGACGTTAAAGTATCTATGCAAAAATAAGATGGTAGACGTGCTGTGTACCACCGCTGGTGGCGTTGAAGAAGATTTTATCAAATGTATGAAGCCGACGTATGTTGGGGACTTTGCGCTTCGCGGCAAAGATCTACGTTTGCAAGGTTTGAACCGTATCGGAAACTTGATTCAGCCAAACGCAAACTATTGCGACTTTGAGGATTGGATCATGCCTATTTTAGATGCGATGTTAAAGGAACAAAACGAACTAGGAACGAAATGGACGTGCTCATCGGTGATCAAGCGCCTCGGTTTAGAGATAAATGACGAGGATTCAATCTTTTATTGGGCGGCGAAGAATGACATTCCGTGTTACTGTCCGGCACTCACTGACGGTTCCATTGGAGACATGCTGTACTTTCATTCATACAAAAATCCAGGCTTGGTCATAGATGTCGTCGCCGATGTTCGCGCAATGAATGATGAATCGATCAAGGTGCAGAGACCGAAGAAAACGGGGATTATCATTTTGGGCGGTGGCGTCGCCAAGCACCACATTTGCAACAGTAATTTGATGCGCAACGGTGCTGACTTTGCGGTATTCGTAAACACCGCGCAAGAATTCGATGGGAGTGATTCTGGTGCACGTCCAGACGAGGCAGTGTCTTGGGGTAAGATTACTATGGATGCGAAACCTGTGAAATGTTACGTCGACGCGACCATCGCTTTTCCACTCATCGTCGCTCAAACGTTCAAGAAGAACTTTGTTCCGCGTGAATGATGCCCTCAACGCTCAAATCATAGGAAACGAAAAGTAGATGGTATCTGATTCGTTTGTTTCGTTTGTATTAGACGAACGCTCCCAATGTACACTTATTATGAATAATACCTCTCGAGTTGATTCAAAGAACAGTTAAAGCGACAGCGCGACCACAGAGCGCGGCGCGCTATGACTGCTCATGGTGGGTGGTTAACCCACGCCACGAAAGATGGTTCGCTATCACAGTCCGATATCGACGCGTACAACTCGCTCGGCTTTCTCGCAATTGCGGACTTTGCGAGTGCTGAAGAGTGTGTGAGCTTGCGCGAGAGGGCTGAAGCAATCGTCGTTGCGTTCGAGCCGGAGACGATATCGATCTTCTCAACTGGAGAAAATCAAAAGAAAACGACCGATGCATACTTTCTGGCGAGCGGAAATAATGTGAGCTGTTTTTTTGAAGAAAAGGCGTTCGACGAGAGCGGCGCGCTCGTGGTGGAGAAGTCCAAGTCCATCAACAAAATTGGCCACGCACTGCACGACATCGAGCCAGCGTTCAGGCGCTTCTCGCGTTCGAGTAAAGTGCGCGCGTTGTTACATAGTTTAGGCATGCGCGAGCCGACGCCGGTGCAGAGCATGTACATTTTCAAACAACCAGCAATTGGTGGCGCCGTCACGCCTCATCAAGATTCAACATTTTTAAACACCGAGCCACCGACGTGTCTAGGAATCTGGCTCGCGCTCGAAGATTGCACGGTTGAAAATGGCTGTTTATTCGCGCTCAAAGGAACGCCCGAGGTGACGCGACGCATGGAGGTGGATTATCCGGGCGGCACGCGTGAGATTGCATTTACTGGCGAAGCGCCCGAGTACGACTTGACCGACGCGGTTCCTATGGAAGTTCCCAAGGGCACGCTAGTGCTATTGCACGGCGCAAATGTGCATTTTAGCAAAGCCAATACCAGTCCGAAGTCACGCCATGCGTATTCTGTGCACTACATAGACACAAGTCGCGCCAAATGGCGCGAAACAAATTGGCTGCAGCGCGCGCCAGACTTTCCGTTTGCGCCGCTCGACGCCTCCGAAGACAAAAATTAGCAAGCATACGCATTATTTCGTGACAGAAAAATGTATTTCAACAAATTGTATTCTAATCACGCGTATACCGCGCAAATAAGACACGCCGCGATACTATTTAAGATCACGCGCTTGACGTATCCGCGCGCCAGACCCGAACGGTGCCTTTTTGAGTTCTCTTCAAGATGCACATTTATCGGTTGATCACCTTTTGCGATCCGGTTTCCTTGCGCACCGCGCGCTTGTTGTCATTCTTCTCCTTCTTCTCCGCAGCCTTTTCGGGGTTAGCCTTGGCCTGTATCGATTCACGCGCGCGTGACGCGTCAGTCATTCGTTACACATTCGCGACGCCGCGTCTGCGGTTCAAAACGCGTCGTCCACGCGCGCACCTTGTTGGCTTGCTTTTGCTTCTTCTTCTCGGCGTCGGTGAGCTTATCCTTCTTAATTTCAGGTTTAGGCGGCATGGTTTATATACTTATATACGTATGCGTGCGTGCGTGCGTGCGTGCGTGCGTGCGTCGCGTTGTGCCGACGCCGACGCCGACGACGATTCACCAATCACACACCATCCATCATCGACGTTATCGCACCCATCCGTGGTGCGCGCACCAACCACCATCGACGTCTCGCGTCGCGTCTTCTATCACGAGACGCATGGACGAAATCGTGACACAATACGCACGCACGGCATCGCGCGCCCCGGGTGCCCACGCCTCGCGGTCGGCGTCCACGGCGCGTCGGTCGACCGCGCGCGCGCGCGCGACGAAACTAACCTTTTTTTAGGAGGGAAATAAAACGACGCGGTCGGTCGGACACGCCGACCCATGGTCCGTGTTTGAATGTTTCACGCTGCGTCAACGCGCGCGCGCGCGACGACGACGGCTGGCGTCGCGCGACAGCACCGCGCGCGTCGTGCGTCGAGGACGGCGGCACGCGAGCGGCGATAATCGCGTGCGTGGTCCGCGTGCGACGCGAGGTATAGGCTGGCGCGCGGTCGTGAGAGGTCGTGAGAGACATAAAAAAGATTGATTGATTGCGCTCGGTCGTGGGACAGATTTGAAATTTAAAACGCAGCTGCGTCTTTGACACGCACACGCGCGCGCGTTTCGGTGAACACGCGCGCGTAGTGGCGATAGAATCATGACACGGAATGCAGAGGAGGAGTTGACGGAGTATGAGCGCGAACGGTTGGCGAAGATTGAGCGGAATAAGGCGCTCATGGAGCGTCTGGCGTTGGCCAAGCTCGCGACGGATGCGGGCGTGGGCGCGAACGACTCTGGCGGACGCGGTGGACGAGGCGGACGCGGGCGTCCGAAAGGTAGCGGTGGACGAGGACGAGGACGCGGGCAAGAGCCACGCGGACCGGCGCGTCAGTCGTCGCGAGTGGAAAAGTTGAAAAAGGAGGCGGCGTTGACGGCGTGGAAGGGCTGTCGGGTGGAGACGTCGCTGCGGTCGCACCCGAATTGGGAAGTCGAGGCTGAAGTCATGTGCTTGGGGGTTGCTGAGGAGGAGGACCGAGCTTTTGGTGGTGAACTCGTGCCTAGAAATTATTTCATCGAAGGTTGGGTCGCGGATGAGGCTTACGTGGCGTGGACGGACTCTGACGGGTGGCATCACGTGATTTGGGGCGAGGACAACATCAAGGAGGACAAGCGGCACATTCGGACCGACGAGGGCGGATGCGCGAGCGCGAGCTCGGCGGCATTGGTCATTTTAAATGAGAAAGTACGAAGGCACATGAGTGAACACGAGCGTAACACCAAACGTCGGGCGCAGAATGCGGTGCACATGTTGTGCGAAGCCGACGCGCCGTCGTGGTTTCGCGAGCGCCCGTACAAGCCGACGTTTGTTGACCGACGGGCGAAAGCGCTTTGGGACGTGCAGAATAGTGCGACGGTGATGAACGCATACAACGCAGCAATGTATAGCAAAGGCGCTGGCGCGAGTGCGCAGCAACAAGTCTCGATTGCGGATGCCACGTACACTAAAATGTCGTACGTTGAACGCGGGCGCGTCGACGTGTTGGAGGGAGAAGTCAAAGACGCGTGCGTTGCGTGCGGCGTGAGTAAGGAAAGAACGACGATGATGCGTCTTGGTCCAGACAAAGCTCGTTCGTTATGTAACGCATGCGGGTTATTCTACGCCTGTATGGGTCACACGGACCGCCCAAAGGGGTTTGCTGATGAACTTAATATGGTCGTCGAGGCAAAGCCCATCGGAGCGAAAGTGGAGGATACGAAAGACGCCAATGATTTCGAAGTTAAAGTTGAACTATCCGTCGATGAAAACGAGCGCGTAAATCTTCAATGGCAGCTTGAGGAGGCACCCAAGCTTCCTGGTGTAGCTGTAAAGAAAGAAGGTGACGACGACGACGGCAGCGACGACGACGACGACGACAATAGCGAGGACACTGCGCGAGCGCTGAAGCAAGTTGCAGATGTCGTAGAAGACTACCCGCTTGACGCTGTTAATTGGGACTCGCTTCCGCATTTTACGAAACTCGTTACACTTGCAGGTTCGGGATGCATTAGTAACGCACAAGTGCTTGCCGACGAAATGCCAGACGAGGTGCGCATCAAGCGCACCGTCCCGTTTGCGGCACATTCGCATTTGGAACGTATGGCTCGATCTGGAAGGTATGAAAAGTTTGCTGGCAATCTAACATTAACTGAGCGCCTTCGTCCATTCACGAAAGAATTTGGTCCAGAAGATATCGATGGTCTCACTTTGTTTGGGTATCTCAACGACAAGGTTCAAGAGTCTCTTGAAGCGCATCGAGAGCGTCGGATACAACTCGCTTCCATGGATGAAGGTGAAGAAAAGCGAGTGCTTGCCAATGAAATCGCCGCGGAAGAGCATGAAGGACAAAAGACTTTTGACTACAATGTCTTTTCGTCGATCGACCGTTTCCAACGGGCTGCTGAGCGCGCCGTTCGTAACGTGGAGCGCGAGCAAGAGCGCGAGCGCCGCGCCAAAGAGGCTGAAGAGGAAGAGATGCGTCAACAGGCTGAAGCCGAGATGCGTGGACAGTTCCCAGTCAAGAAGAGCATATGTGATATGGGCGAGTCACTAGGACTAACTGAAGAAGAGATGGCCGAGTATGACGGTTTAGAAGATATTCCCGAACCCATTAATGTTGTGTGTAGCGGACGCATTGGCGTGTTACAAACCATGGCGAGACCTCGCGGTGAGCGAATCCATGATGTCGAAAGTAACACGATCATGGGACCAGGTGAATTCGAGCGTATTGCAGGCTGCGGGTCTGCAAAGAAGTGGAAGTCTTCCGTTCGCATGCTTCAAAGTGATGGCAAGCCGGGCGTTTCAATGGGTACGTACCTGATTGAATGCGGCGACGAGAAGGGTGATAGCGTTGTCGGTCGTCGAGTAGCCATATGGTGGCCTACTGAGGAATTATTCTTTTTTGGTAGGATTGAGGGTTACAACGTAGGAAACGGAGAGCATCAAGTGCGATATGATGACGGGCAGAAGGAAGAATGCATGCTGTTCATGCAGCGCGTCAAATGGTTGGATGACGACGTGCCACCCTTGGGCAACGATTCGGCGTCTACGGCACCGGTACGTAAATTTGTCCGTCCACCTGGTGTTGCAGGTGCGCAAGATGCAACGTTCCGTGTCAATCTCGGTGCATTTGACGTGTACGCTCGAGCAAAACCATCGGGGACGATGATGAAGAATAGTGAGCGACGCAAGTGCTACGAAATTCTAAACACGGTTCGAGGCGTCAAGGATGATGACAGAATGTTGTGCGAACCTTTCGAGAAGCTTCCCTCTCGCCAAGCACTACCAGAATATTATGAAACAATAAAATGTCCAGTGGATTGCGCGTCAATCGAACGGATGTTACGGAAATCGAGCGGTGGCTATCCAAGCGTGTGGTACTTTTTAGTCGCCATGGAGTTGATGTTCACGAACTGCAAGAGATTCAATGATCCAGAAGCCTTGCTCTACAAAGATTCCGACGTCCTTCGTGATGTGTACATTAAAGCCGTAGCAGAAAAGTTCCCTGGTCAAATAGTTCCGCCGCAGATTACGGTGTATGACTCTGTGGACGAGCCCGCGTGGGACAAGCCCGCCGACGACGGCGTCATTGAAGACGAAGCCGATCCGTTCCCTGTTTTATACTCTCCGCCAAAAGAGAAGCCAAAGGTCACGGATCCATCTCGACGAGCAAAGCCGCGCTCCCGCGAAGACGATTCCGATAGTGACTCAGACCGCGCTTATAGACCGAAAAAGACTTTGCGCCGCGCACCGCGCGACAGGCGCTTTCCAAACGATCCAATTCAAGCCACAAAGCACATATTGGCAAGAGTCAAAGGTAATGCTTTGCCGCCGCAGGAGATCCTCGACATCTTGACGTCGAAAGGTGTGAAAGATTTCGAAAATGCGCGCCGACCACTTGCGGCGTTCAGCGCTCTATTGCGTCAGCATCCTCTTGATTTTATCGAGGCGCGTGGCGGCGCGGTTTGGGAACTCGCTGAAAAGGTGGAAGTCGAGACGGAGTCTGACGAAGATGACTTTCTCGACCACTACCGTAATACGTCTGCACCGAAGCCACCGCCGCCTCTGCAAATGTCGAAGGCAGATACAGACTTGTGCAAGGGCGTCATGCGAGCTATTCGTGCGTGTAAGACAAAGACGGGTCGTTCGCGCTCGGTGGATTTTGAGTTGCTCCCGACGCGGAAAGTCATGCCCGAGTATTACCGAGCGATTTCAAATCCTATTGATTTAGGCAGCATTCAGCGCTGCTTGCTCTCAGGTGGCTATCCTACATTGTGGAAATTCCTTATCGCGATTGAGTTGATGTTGTCGAATTGCCAGGCGTATAACGAGTCAAAAAGTATGCTGTACGGCGACGCGGAGGCGCTTCGAGAAGTCGTCGCCGAAGCGGTGCACGAAAAGTATCCTGGGCATCCGTTGCCGAAGCGCGACTCGGTGTACGACGCCAAAGAATGCGAGGACCCGAATTGGAAACCAGATGTAAAGCGACCGGTGTTGAAGTTTACGATGAAGAAACCCGTGGCGATGGAGATTGATCAGGAACCGTTTAATCCGCCTGCTTCGTGCAAGAAGTGCGAAATGTGCGACGCTTCGCGGACCAAGGAATGCTTCGAAATCGCCCTGAAGCGAGCTGTGCACGAGAAACTACCAGGTGCAATCCTCGCTGACAAGCGTAGTTATCTCCGTTCGGAGATAATTGAAGTCTACTGGGCCCCTGAAGACACTTGGTTTCGTGCCAAGGTGATAAAATACTCACACGCGAGACGCGAGCACACGGTGCGGTACGAAGCCGACGACACCGAAGAGACTTTACAACTTTGGCACAAAGACTCGCCGGCCCGGTATCCAGCCCGATAATTTTTTTCATCGTCATATACATGTTCAACGCACAAATCAACCACATAGCTTGTGATACATACACAAAACAACACTTTGAAAATTTAAAACTCTCCTCGCCTCGCGTTCTCGCCAAACAGAGCCCACCTCTCCTCAGTTCACCGCACGTCTCCGCGGTCGCGCTCGCACGTCCCACGCGCATCCTACGCGTGTGAAGCACACGCGCGCACCACACCACACGGATATCGACGCTCACGCGTGACGCGCGCGCGCAGGGACGCACACCATGTACGCGCAGCAATCCAACACCAATGGATTGAGCAGCGATGAAATCCGCCAAGCCTTCCGCGAATTCGACCTCGATCGCAACGGTTACGTCGGTGCAGCCGAAATAGCGCACGTGTTAGGTTCCATGAACCCGCCCGTGAAGGCGACAGATGATGAGATTGATGAAATGGTACGTCTTTGCGCGTCATTCGTTCGTCATTCGCGCGTCTCGCGCTCGAGCTTTGCGTACTCACCGCTCTTCGCGCGTCTTTTAAATCCTCCGCAGATTCTCATGGCGGACACCGATGGCGATGGACAAGTGAGTTTTGAAGAGTTCTTACGCTTAATGCAGCATCTGAGCGGGATGCCGCCACCAGGAATGCCTCAGCAGGGCGCGGCCCCGCGAGGCGGTTACGCGGGTGGTCGAGGCGCGGGTCCGCAAGGCGCGGGATACGGCAATCCAATGGCGCTTAATCGAGGTGGATACGCGCAAGGCTCGTATGCGGGCGCAGTTCCAGGTTCAGGAATGCAAACCATGCCCATGGGTGGCATGAATCAAGCGCCGTACGGTGGATACGACCCGATGATGACGTCTGGCGTCGGTGGCGGGTACTCGGGCGCGCATCCCGGGTCTGGCGGCGTCGCATCCGCGCCAGGCGCGTCTCCCATTGGTGATTTAGAATCCTTCCAGCGTTCCCAAGGTTTGAACACCGAGTCGCTGAAGGAAATGTACAAGAGATTCCTAGAAAGCGATAAAGACGGCAGCGGTCGCGTCGATGTCAATGAATTCGTCCGCATGTTGCGCGTCGACCGCACCCCATTCGTCGAACGTCTCTTTGCCATGTTTGACAGCGACCGCACTGGGTTAATCGACGTCAAAGAATTCATCGTCGGTATGTCCAACGTCGGCAGCGAAGCCAAGGATAATAAAATCCAATTCGCATTCTCCGTCTACGATCTCGACGGCTCGGGGTTCATCGATGCGAGTGAGATGCGAAAGATTATCAAGGCGACAAACATGAGCACCGACAAGCAAGTCGAACGGAAAGTCGAGTGGCTCATGCGACAATGCGACACGGATGGCGATGGGAATATTTCATTTGAAGAATTCACGGCGTTGAGTAAGAAGTTTCCAAATATCGTGTTTCCGGCGTTTAATCTCGCCGGGTCAATGGCTGGGTTGACGTAGCGTATGGTTGATGTCGTCGCGGTAGCTTTCGCGACGCGCGATTTGATTTGATTGTAACGCGCGCGACATTCGTTGACTTCATTTGTTCACACGCGACATACGCGTGCGTCATGGTTCGCCCGTTCAAGATACCACTCAAACGCAAAAACCCATCGCCTCTGTCACCTTCGCGCGATTCGCCGGACGCATTCTTCTCGAACGACGACGACGACGACAATGATGACGAAGACGCGAGCGCCGTCGCGACGCGCGTCGTCCGCGCGCGCACCGCACTCGGCGACGTCCCACCCGATTTCGCCGAGCTCGTCAACATGTCACTCAGCACGAGCGCACCGGGTGCGAATGTCAATGCGCGCGCGTCAGAGAGCGACCGTGAGGTCATTGAAGCGACGCACATGTCACCGCGCGCGTTGGATGACGCGAACGCGCGCGTCGATGAAGACGCCGCGGTTATGGATTCATGTCGTCACGTGCGCGCGATGGATGCCGAACTCACGCGCGCAGAGCACGCGAAACGCGTGTCTGATGGCGGTGCTCTTCGCGCGCTCGTGCGTGCGTTGAGTGATGGGGTGTCGGGGATGGTGGATTCGACAATGTCGCGACGTCGCGCGACGATTTCAGACGCGACGTCAATCGCAGAGGCGCGTCGGTTGAGTATTCGTATGTGGAACTTTGCGATTGAGAAGACTGCGCTGGCGACGCACGCAGCGAGTGGGAAAATAACTGATGCATCGCTCGTGGCGCCGTTGTTGAGTGTGCGCGCGTTGTCGTGTGAGTTGATGGATCGAGCCTTGGGGTATCCGGATGCGATGCGCGGGCGAGCGAGCGTCGCGGACGTCGTCACGGCGATGTTGAATCATACGACGATAGCGACGTTACTGTACGATGATGAACGATTCAAGGATGCTGAGGAGCAGTTTTTGATGATGGAATCTTATGGGAATTACATTGTTAATGAACGATATGAATTGGATGATGAGGCGTTGTTGCGTGTGTTTGAGGCGATGACGACGCGCGCAAAGAATGCGTTTCGAATGGGAAACGTTGACAACGCGCGGGATTTCTTTCAAGCAGCAGCACAATATTTTCAATCGCGCAACACGCAGCACGTGGGTGGTGGAAGTGCGGATGAGGTGTCTGAAAATGATGCAATCTGTGCCATGACTTTGGCAAACGCGAAGATTAATTTGGCGGAGACGCTCGCGTCGCCGTCCAAAACATCCGTTGAAGCGGTGCAACTCGACCATGAAGATCGCGTCAAGTATCTGATTGACGAGCTAGAAAGTTCATACGCCGAGTTGTATAAATTTGTGCCGAATTCGTGGTCGACGTCGACGCAGGTGGATAACGCGGCGTTGTTTACGTTGGATGAGTCATTGATGCGCAAAGACGCCGTCGTGCTTCGAAGCGATGGATTGTACATTCGCGCCTTGCATTACCTCGCACAACTCTACATTAGTTCTGGACGCTATGCTGACGCGCTCTTATCTTTGGAGAAAATGAAAGTGATCAAAACTTTTGTCAAAACGTGCAAGAAGAGTGATAGCGTAGTGGCGAGCGACGCCGAAGCGCTCACTGGTGGCGTTTTGATGGACAATATGTTTGTCGAAGCGTTTTCCGGCGTCGGTGAAACTTCAAAGGCGAGTGAAGTTCTAGAAAGTATGTTGAGTGATGAAATGATCAAGGCGGATGTTCTTCGTTCATGCTGCGTGAAGCTTGCGACGAGTGACCATGGCGCAATCGTTATCGTGGCGAACATCTCGGCGCTTGTGGCAAAGTTACGTTCACATCCGACGGAGACTCGACGGGATATTGTGACAGACGTTTTCGATGGACTCTTACACACTATTACTACGACAAACGACGACATCGCGGAGGAGATCACTCATGCGTTCGAACGCGTACTTTCGGATGGTAATCTTATTCGTGATATTGGTTTTTCTGGTGACGGCAAGTCTCGAGCGTACTCCGTCATTTGGAACGCTGCGGTGGAAATGTACATGCGAGGCAAATACGCTCTCGCTCGGTGCTTGTTTGGCATGGCGATTCCTCTTTGTTCGCAACATACAATGCAATCCAGCATGACCTCACTCGTGGCTATCATTCGTTTGCAAATTATGTGCGATTTGGAGGTTGGCGACTTGCCGCGAGCGCGCGAGTCGTTTCGCGGTTTGCTGTCTCAATATCCCAAGGGTAAAGACGTCGATGTTGCCACTCAGTTGCTTGAGATCAAGATTCAAATCGCATCGAAAGACTTTTCTGGTCTGGAGGATTCAATCACAAGCTTTGCTCAATCTGGTGAATGTGATGCGTTACTGTACGTCGCGGCGGAGCTCAATCGCGGCGACCAGCACGCGGTCGCCGCGACTGCGTTTCGCAAGCTCTACGCTATGTTTCTTGACGACTCGTGCTCTGTTGAAATGCACGAGCATGAATCTTTTATATTTTGCAGTTATTTGAATCATTTACAAGCGTCGAAATCGAATGAAAAGGGCGTCGTGAAATTCGACAAGAGTACGATGACGAGCGTCGTCGAAATGTTCCAAGCGTTTGCAGCGCGCATAAATAAGCAAAGCTCACTCTTAAATGACGAAGATCAAGCAAAGTTTCTTGCGGACTATTCGTGGAACATCGGTTTGGATGCATATTCGATCGGTTACGCAGAAGGTGCATACCAGTTTATGTTTGTGTGTGCGCTCATTGTCAAGAAATTGCTCAAGGCGGCGACGTTGATGGAGGCCGAGCGACGCGGCGACTACACTTATCGTCAAGCCTCAGCGCTCTTACTCGCGATTGCATCTCTCACCAGCGGCGAGCATGCAAGCGATTTTCACGGATTGTCTCAAAATGACCGCGAAGATGCCCGCAAGGCGCGCGATGCACAGAACATTACGCGTTCAAAGCAAGCGATGGCGCAGCTTCGTGGAATTTTGGACGCCGCCGTCGACGGGCGAATGGAGGAATTGAAGAATATTGCGCTCGTGCTTGAATATGAAATCGCGTGCGCGGAAAAGAATGTCTTGTTACAGAGAAAAATTATCGATGGATTAGTGCCGAAAGATACCAATGGCTCATCTGTGACGACGTTGCTTCTCATCGCTGACCGAGGATGTCAGTTGCGGAGCGCCGATGTGAAAACCGTGGCCCGCGCGTATGAGGAACTCATTAGTGCGTACAAGAAGCAAGCCGTACCAGATTTCAGATATATGTCGCGCGTCATGCGTAAGCGCATTGAAGTCGGCTCGCGCATTCACCGGAGCGATGATGCGCCCCTTCTTACGCTGTACGCCGAAGCTGAAAAATTGTACATGGAGTACAGCAATTATTCGGCGGTTGAAGCGCAGTGGCTCGTGGCAACGAGCTTTAATCGCGCTGTTCGACATGAACGTTCGATGCGTCCAGCTCAAGCGCTCTCATGGTTAGAGCAAACGAATAGCTTGCTCTGTGCGCTTGATAGTGTTCTTCCGAATACGTCGGATTTCAGGACGCTCGTGTTGGATAATATTGCCATGCTGTCCGCTGAGCTCGACACAGCTGTCGCCATGGGCGAGAATACTCAAGCCGATGGCATCTCTACTGCTTAAACGCTCACGAAATGATTTCTACTATGACCAACTATATGTGATATTGATACATGTTTTCTATGATTCTATCGCGCGCATGAGCTCATCGAATAAGATCTTCGCCTGTGTTCTCGTCAACGCTGTTAGGCGCATCGTTGACTCGTCCTCGTACGCGAGCGGGATGATGATGTCAGCATTCTTCCATCCATAATTCTGCAGTTGCGGCTGAGCTTTACGCATACTTTTATAAGTTACGATATGACCCGCACCTTTGACTGGTAAAAATACGCACGATTCACTCGCGACGGTAAATTTACCAGCGATCCTTGCGCATCCGTTTACGCGTTTACATACGGCGCTCGTAATCAACCGTTCGCCCTGAGGCAACGTTGGAGGGTCTAAATCCTGCGCTAACGCAGGGGATATGTCGGTACTTGTGATATCATCATCGTCATCCACATCCGCATTGTTCATAGTTAAATGATCTTGCGTGAAAGATGGGCGTTGTAAGAATTTTGGATTGGTACGAATCACAGCGACGCATGAGTCGCGTTCTCTTACATGCATTTGCAAGCCGACGTGCAACCCACCGAATTCGCTAAAGGTGAACGATTGACGATCATCAAACGTGACTCGTAAGCCTGATGTACCGTCTGCGGCATCGATGCGGGCGATGTTGGCGATGCGTCGAACCTCGCGAACGATTGCCGTCCTTCCGTCGTGCGGATGGTCGATGCTCATTCCAGACGTCGAGAATGCGAGTAGACTTGTCGTTACGAAAAATCGACCGAGCAAGCCCGAACCGTCTCGACAGACCCACGCACCGAGCACACCATCTGAAAGGTCAATTTGATTTCCGAAAAGCGCACTGAAATTCATTTTCATTATGGCTTCACTTTGCTCTCTAACCAAGCTTGCAGCGTTGGCATCCGTCACCCGCTGACGAAGAAAACGCAAAATGTCTTGAACTGATACCCCACCGAGTTGTCGTACGCGCACTTGGCGACCATGCGCTTCGACTAATGCTCGCGAAAGAGTTTCTTTCAGTTGCCAGAATTCTCGAACAGCCTCGACAGTGGGTGTGTACCACAGATTTAAAAGTCGGCGTAAACGCGCTTCGCCATCCTTGAGAATGGACTCTGGCGTCCCGGCGCCGTCGCAGTGGAAGAACTCTTTAACCTGTAACGTGAGATCGACAGCAAACGAGTGCTGAACTTCAGTCAAGTGGTCCAAACCTTTCCACTTTTCACTCGCACCACTCACACCTTCCTCCATAGGACGGTGTAAGATCAATTGCTCGACGGCGTCGCATACACCCTTGTGCATAGCCGACATTGCCAATCGAAAGGCACCCGGCGCGAGATTATCATTCATGCACTTGATTTCTGTGTTGAGCACGGTGAATAACGCCTTCGTCGCAACAGCGCGTATTCCAGCATCGTTATCCATCACGGCTGATCTAACGTACGACGCAATGCGTTCTTCAATCAACTCTGCCAAGGATGCAATGACGTTCGCTCTCGCACTTCTCAAAACGTGTACGATTGAATGTCCAACAAAGTCAGATGCCCTCGACATTTCACGAATCGGTACTTCTGCGTCTTCGTAGAGCATTTCTTCCTCCTCCTCGTCTTTGTCGACGGTGTCTCCGACACTCGTTTGCATCTCCATTGCAAGCTTTTCTTCGAGTTCCTCCTTGGATGCGCACCACAACAGCGGCGTTTCATCCATGAATGGCGTGATGACGACGACGCAGTGATGAATATTACTCAGCCGCGTATAAAAGTCAACAGGCACGAGTGCCATTTCACTAGGCACATCTGATGCCTGCGTGCGAACTTTTTGAAATAAAAGTGAGCGAGAACTTTTGATGGCCCTCAAGCAGGTGCGCTCGTGTGTCTCCACATACGTCTTGAGTGCTTCGTAGCACATGCGACCTAAATTCGTCGCGTTGAGCACCGCTCGAGCGCCAGTGAGCATGTGCTTCTTTGCCGAGCGTTCTATATTGCGTAAGACGCAGAATAAGTGCACGCACGACGCACTATGCATCGAACAGTGTGCGGGATTGAGAGGTTCGGGTGAAGATTTTTCCGCGTCAAGTTCGCTCTGCATCCACGTCAACAACGTCTTTTGCACCGACGCGAGCGTTTCATCCAACGCCGGTTGTAGCATTCTATCGATGACGTGCGATGATATCGCGCGCGAAGATATCGTCACGTTCATATTTCGCAACGCTCTGCGGTGCGCGCTAAGTGCCTCATCAAGGGCGACCATCGCGCCATCGTACGCCGGTGGATGGGACAACTTTTCAATGGCATCAAACATGCCTTCGATGAGAGTCGATATGAATTGTGTCGTCGTGCTCGTCGCCTCCATTAACGCCTCAACTTCTTCTGGGAACGCGAATAGTATGGGCGCGTCGAGTGCCAACCGAGCGGTTGACTTTTGAATCATCCGCGTGACGTTGGCCAACGAAGGCGCGCCGAGCGTAGGATTTTCCCGCGCTAAACATTCCACGCATCTTGCGCGAGCGCCTTGCCGCACAATCTTCTTCAGTCGCAATATAAAACTCATACCAGAAATGTTTTCGAGCGTTAACGCAAATAATGGAATGAGCGTGCGCACGATGTCGCCTTGCGCTTCCGAGTCCACAACGTCCACTGCTTCGCTTTCGACATCCATCGCGGATGGCAAACAATCCATCAATTTCCGCTCTAACTTTTCTGAAATCAGCGCGTTAAGCTCTCGGTACTCACGTACGTCGGTAGTCTTGAGTCGGTTGACGGATATAGCGGTCACTGTCTCGGTCATGCACCGTCGAAGTCTCGTGAGATAGTCGACGTCCCAACGCCAATGCGCGCACAGAGTGAACGCTTCGGCGATTGAAGCAACGGCGCGACAACCCCCACGTTGTGCCACGAACGAAGGTACGACATTCATCAAGTCTAGCGCACCCACATCGTAGATGGCCGATACAAGTCGCACTGTAGACTTGAGTACGTCGTTATCCATCGCTATTGCGGCATCGTTAAAGACGTATTCAGCGTCGTCGAATGTCTCTGTGAATTTGTCCACGTACACCGTCGCGGTGCCAAAAACCGTCGCCGCCGCGTCGCCACGTCCTGGTTCTTCAATGCTCACCGTCACACTCAACGGAGAATTTCGGCGCGTCGTTTCTGCTAAATCACTAATCGCGATGAACGTCCGTCCAAGAAGACGACACCCGATGTCTACGTCGTGGTTCGCCATGAGCGCGCATCGTCTGCCGACGGCGGCGTCCATGCGTTCGTCACGTTCGTTACTCACCGCCTCCTCCGCCTCCGCCTCCGAAGTACCCGTGTAAAAGCTAATTTCTAATCCCATGTTTTCTGGTGCACACACGATGTTTGGAGTCATGATGTCCCATCGTGTGGGGGATGTCATGGAGATGTTTCGCGATGTCGACGTAAACGCGTCCAATACTTCGCCTTCGCGAACCAGACGTACGACGCAGTGCATAGATTCATCACGGCCAGAGACCGAGCGTGCGGCTTCAGTGGCGTATGCACTATCATTATCTTCATACGCAACGCTCGCATTGTCATCTACGGTGCAACATGAGAGGCATCCAAGCTGTTTCGGCGCGGTCGATTGTCGTTTGAGAGCCGGCGGCAGAGACGGCGTCTTTGTCGTCTGAACCGTCGTCATTTCCGCCACACACGCGCGTAACGCAATCCGTCTCGCCGACTGCGCGTGTATGACTCGCAGTTGTGCCATATCCTGATTCAAAACCGCATTTAACGCATCGATATCGTCGTCGTCGGCTTCGACGCGCGCTTCGAGCGCCGCGACTCGAGCCTCGTACTCGCGCCGTAATCCGGCGTTCGCGTCTAACGCGAATTCAATCGCCTGTGCGCAATCCTTGGGATCAATACCGAGCGTGCGTGACAGCGCTCTAAATGCTGTTAATCGCGCACACAAACTCGCCACAGAGGGCGCGGCGCCATCGATTGTCGTCGGCGCGAGTCTGGACCGCGCGAGCGCTCGATACGTCCCGCTCGACACCAACGCGTTCGCGGGCGTGTCTTTATCATCCAACATCATCCTCGCACGCGCCTCCAGCGCGCGCGTGCACTCTTCGTGATTGATATTCACGCTTTCGCACGCAACGGGCTCGTATCCTTCGACAGCACGCGTATGCCACGCTTGAGCTGACGTCGTCGGTTCAAAGAATCCTCGCGCAAACGTCCCAGTCGACTCTCGCCACGCCCGCACCGCGTGTGCGACGTCGTCACTCTCATGCGCGCGCGACACGTACGCATGAACGCGTCGCTGCGCGCCTCTCGCACCATAAGGCGCGTCATCGTCGGCATCGTCGTCGGTGGAGTAATAATCAACTCGACCGCGCGAATGCATCATTCAAGGACAATCAATTCATGTATCCCGCGCGCGTTCTTCCGGCGCGTCAGCGGCGATGTTCACGAATGCGAATGATTGCGATAAATATGTGTCTCGCACCCGTCGCGTCGTGATGGACGCCCGTGAGGTTATCGACGCGTCGACGTGTGACGAGGCGCCTCACTGTGCGACGCCTCTCACTCGAGTCTCTCGAATGGCTGACGCCGACGAGCTGATATGCTGCGGCCTCGTCCTCGAATGCGAGGCGGTGCCGAATAAAGACAAACTCAAGCTTCTCACCGTGGACGTGGGCTCGGGGACGCCGCTTGCGATTGTCACGAACGCTTCAAACGTGGATGTGGGCAAGAAACTCGTCGTGGCGCGCGTGGGCGCAACGTTGAAGGATGGCACAGAAGTCACCAAAGCCGTCGTCGGTGGCGTGAGTAGCGAGGGTATGGTGTGTGATGCACCAATGTGCGGTTGGATCGGTGGTGGCGCTGGGGCGGCGGCGTTGTTGCCGGATGATTACGTCGTCGGCGCGGCGAAGCCGTCGACGAGGCCGCGGTTGGATGGAAAAGCGCCCACGGAGAGCGTTGTAGATGACGCCGCGGCGCGAGAAGCGGCGAAATTAAAGGAAAAAGAGGAGAAAAAGGCAGCCTTGGCGGCGAAGCGCGCGGCGCGAGATGCGGCGAAGGCAGCAAAGAAGGCTGAGGAGGCGTAACGTAGAAAAATGGATGTCATTCGGGACATATTTTGGATATTTGTATCCGCACGCGGTGGTATCTCATAGGACGGCGACGGCGACGCCGAATTGGTTTAATACACATAAAGATGCAACCGTCAGTGCCGTTGGCATTCACTGGAAACTTGATCAATCGTGCGTTACTCGCACGGCTTGGTAACATTGACGCGCGTCAAAAGCCGTCTCGCGCGCTCCACATTGTGCCACGCACGCGCACGCACGTGTGATCTCGCCGACTATTACGCACAATCATGGTATACACACGCTCAATTGTTCTCACGACGCTCGTACTCGCGACGACGATGACGGTGCGCGCGATGGAGGTGGACTCGCGGTCTGATTTCCCGAGGCTCGACGCGACGGTTGGGACATCTGAATTCACGCGCGCCGACATCACAGCCGTCCCAATGTCTGGCGACGTCATTCACGCCGATACGAACGACACCAATGAGTTCGTCGCGGACATGATTGATTGGGACGAGTCTGGTGCAGCTGACGAAGACGTCATCGCGATGTTGGATACCGTCGTCTTTGACATCCCGCCTCGTCGTCGTCCGCCTCGTCGCGCCGGGCCAATGTTTTACGCCAACGACGATGTTGCATCCATGCCTTCGACGTGGTACGCGACTTACGCGGTGGATTCAACAAATGGAATGCTCCCGATGCCGTTGGATGCGATGGTAGTAAAATGGTCGACGTGGTTTGACTGGATATCATTTTGCGACGATTTGTGCACGATGATGTGCCTCGGGTTCTGCATCTCCATCTTTTTAGTGTTGGGATTGATGTTCTTCGCGCACGACGATGACGACGACGATGATGATGACGACGACGGACGATGCAAACATTGTAAACGATGCAAGCGATGCGGCAGCGGGCGCAAGGAAATTGTGCTTCGATGCGCCAGCGACGACGCCGTCGATGAAGACTTGCTTCCATTGTTACGCAGCGCACTGGACGAGGCGAGCGAGGAAGGCAAATGCAAGAAAAGCAAGGTATGTGATGCGTGCTAACCGCTCGACGATGTTCACGCGAAAGAACAAGACAAAGACGACACGACGCAGGAGCCTCGCGGCGATTGAAAAACGCGTACTCAATGATTTTGCAATGTTAAAAGAAATGACTTTCCCTCTACTCACGCCACGGCATCGCCTTGTTCCGTCATTAGCCGCTCGGCGATGAACATATCTTCGGGCGTGGTCACCTTCAAGTTAAAATAGCTCCCCGGAGTCACTTGCACGCGCTCGCCCAAGTGCTCGACGATGGATACGTCATCCGTCACTTCCAAACCTTTGCTATTAACGTATTCGTACCCCGCGCGTAACAACGCCGGACGAATCACTTGCGGCGTTTGCATCTCCCACAACCGACTGCGATCAAGCGTCTTATCGATACTCAAATCCTTATTCACCTCCTTAATCGTCGCCTTACTTTGAACCGCGAGCACCGCCGCGCCGTGAATTTTGGCGTCGTTGAAGCACCGTCTCGCATCCTCCACCGCGCACAACGGTCTCGCGCTATCATGAATCGCCAGCAACTCCGCACCCTCTCTCGCAGCTTGCATACCATTATACACGCTATCTTGTCTCTCCTTACCCGGTCGCGCGAACACTAAAGGTTTTTCAATCGGCACCGACGCGAAGACGTCGTCGTACGACGCGTCGCACACGACGACGATCTCCCCAACCTCATCCATCTTTGCAAACTTCTTCAACGAGTGAATGGCGATGGGCGTACCCATTAAAGGCAAGTACTGCTTCGGCATGTCCGCACCCATGCGCTTGCCCACGCCCCCGGCGAGGAGAATAAAGCTCACCGCGCCCGTGCTGACATCTTGCTGCGCCTTGGCGCGCGGCACCACCGCGCGTCGAACGACGCGCGTCGCTCCGCCTCGGCGCGCGGGCGCGATCGCGCGCGTTCTCGTCGTCGTCTTCGACGCCGTCGCGGCAAACATCGTCGCGTGTGCGCGTCGTACAAGTGACGCACGTCGTGCGCGATTCTATCCACTTTTTTTTTGTGCTTTTTCGCCATCCCGAGGCACACACCGGCTCACACGCCGACGCGCGCGCGCTCGACGTTCGCCCGCGCTCGGACGACGACCAAGATGCATTCAATGCGCACCGCGGCGCACGGCGCGGTCGGCGCGACGGCGCCCGCCCGCGCGCGCAAATCGACGAGCGCCGCGAGGCGAGGGCAGCCACCCAGCGTGCGCTCGAACGCGTCGTCGCGCGTCGCGCTCGAACGTGCGGGCGCGCCGTTCGTCGCGTCGTCGTCGTCGCGCGCACCGCGGATGACGACGGTTGCGCGCGATGGCGCTGGGGATGATGCGCCACCGCGCGCGCAGCCAAACTTGAATCAGATGCTGGTGCTGGTGCCGCCGCACCCGTTGTTGAACCACTGGCTCGCCGTGGCGCGTAACGTGCAGACGCCGCCAGCGATCTTTCGTGCGTCGATGGCGGAGATTGGGCGGATATTAATTTATGAAGCCGGTCGGGATTGGTTGCAAACGTTTGATGCGCAGGTGCAAGGGCCGTTGGGGCTGGCGAATGTGACAGTCGTGAATCCGGAGAAACCGATTGCGGTGGTGCCGATTTTGCGCGCGGGGTTGACGTTGTTGGAGGAATCGGGATCGGTGCTCCCGGCACAGCAGACGTATCATTTGGGGTACGTGCGCGACGAGGAGACGTTGCAGCCAAAGTTGTACTTGAATAAACTCCCGGCAAAATTCGCCGAAGACGCCCAAGTATTGATTAGCGACCCGATGTTAGCCACCGGCGGTACAATCGTTGCCGCCGTGGAAGAAATCATTTCCCGCGGCGCTCAAGCAAAGAATATTCGCATCATTTGCGTCGTAGCTTGTCCCGTGTCGCTCACGGCGCTTAGCGAACGTTTCCCTGGCTTGCGCGTGTACGCCGCCATGATCGATGAAGAGCTCAACGAACAAGGCTACATCGTTCCTGGTCTCGGTGACGCCGGCGATCGCGCCTTTGGCACCGCTTAGATTTTACAATTCACATTCTTTCGTCATTGTTTTCACGCCCTCGTGCGATCGTCGCGCGTTCAGGCGTTCATTTGCATCGCATGTCCCGGCGAGCTCGTGTCAGCCTCCAACACTTTTCCCGCAGCCGCCACCCAATGAGCGCGAGCTCCAACCCGCCTTCCACCCTCATTCGCCGCCGCGATGACGTCCAAAGACACCGTGCGCTTCACGGGCGCATCGAACCTGCGTCAGCGCATCGTGACGTCCATTTTATCCGGCCGTACGTGCGTCATCCGGGACATCAGAGCCAAGACGTTGACACCAGGCTTGCGCGACTACGAGGTCAACCTGCTGAGACTGTTGGACAAGCTCACGAATGGCACGAAAGTGGACATCTCCGAAGACGGCACGGGGTTGAAGTTTACGCCGGGCGTCGTGAAGGGTGGACGACGGGTCACGCACGAGTGCGCGACGTCGAGAGGTATCGGGTATTATGTGGAGAGCGTGTTGACGTTGGCGTTGTTCGCGAAGAAACCGCTCGAGTTGACACTCACGGGGGTGACAAATGATGACGCTGACGTGAGCGTGGATGTATTTAGAACGGTGACGTTACCTATGTTGAAGAAGAAGTTTGGTATCGATGAAGGGTTGGGGTTAGAGGTGACGAGACGCGGGTGCCCGCCGTTGGGCGGCGGCGCGGTGACGTTGACGTTGCCAATTGTCAAGACGTTACCTTGTTTAGATTGGACTGATGAGGGTTTAATAAAGCGCGTGCGCGGCGTGACGTTCACGTGCAAGGTGTCGCCACAAAACGGAAGCCGTATGGTGGATGCCGCGAGAGGCGTGCTTAACGCGTTCATCCCGGATGTGTACATATTCACCGACCATCACGTGGGTGCTGAAGCCGGCAAGAGCCCGGGCTACGGCTTGTCGCTCGTCGCAGAAACCACAACGGGGTGCGTGCTCGGCGCCGATGCCGCGAGCACTGCGTGTTCGTCCGCGATGGAGGAAGCTAAAGGATTGGACTGGGCCACCACGGCGGAGGAACGCGTCCCTGAGGACATCGGCCGACGCGTCGCCGAATCCCTCGTCGCCGAAATTCAGCGCGGTGGCGTCGTCGACAGCTCGCACCAATCACTAGCTCTCACTTTACTCGCCATTGGTCCTGAGCAAGTGTCTCGTATTCGTCTCGGACAGCTTACGCCGCGAGCCATCGAAACGTTGCGCATTCTTAAAGCCTTCTTCGGCGTCGTCTTCCACGTCGCTCCAGAACCTGAAAGCGGTACCATCTTCTGCTCGTGCGTCGGCGTGGGCTTGAAAAATATTGCCCGGCGTTCTACTTAGCTTTGTAGTCCATATTTCGTGTAGACCACGCTTCACGCGGCGCATATTGTGTCTCGCGCTTTCGGCGCCACAAAAATTACTCAATTCCGCTTCGACAAGTGCGCACTTTCGCGCGCGCGTACCGCACACCTCGCCGCACCCGAGCCTCGCGCACGCGGTCGATAGACGTAGCACACGATTGATTACGCCCTGAACAGACCGATCTTCTCGTCCATACCATCTACGCGCGTGCACGCTCCGCATTCAGACTGTTCGATTGATCACTGGGCTCAATGGCGGAATCACACACGGACGCATCTGAAGCGCAGGATAACCTGATTCGCATCCGTAACTCGGCGCACATTCCGGTTGGATTGAATTTCTTGAAGGATGCCGCGTTGAAGCTCGTGAATGATAACGAGCGTGCGGCGATGAGCGATGTGATTCGAATGTTGCGAAGCTTGTTCCACTACGAGTCGTTGGAGAAGCGAGATCGCGTCAAGACAAACTTTACGCTCGCCAACGTACAGAGAGGTGAAGAGCGTTTGGTTGGGTACGATGAAGACTCGCTCGGTCCGGTGAGTTTTGAACATTCCAGCGTGGATTTCGTGGGTGAGTTTTGTACGTTGATGGCGGACGCGGAGTTTACGCTGTTGACGCAAAAGGAATGGGAGCTGGCGAGCGCGGAGGATTTCATGTTTACGTTGCCCGTGACGATTAACTGGGCGAGTCATGATGAGTCGTTGCTGAAGATGTTTTTGAGTAAGAATCCGTCCCTGGCGAGTGGTTTGCCGCAGTTTAGTCAACGGGCTTTGGTGTTCAAGCGCGGCACTGGCATTGCTCGAGCGAAGGGTCTGTTCATCATGGAGAAGATTGAAATGTTGTTGGACATGTTGGTCAAAGAGCCGTTCTTAAAGCTCATTGGCCGCTCGCAGCCGGTGTTTGTGAATCAAACAGCGAAGGGCTCGAAGAAGGTCTTTGGTGAAAGCGGCGTCGCGGAGGATCGAAACGTGACCGTGGTTGAACGACGAACGCTTCGTCGTTTGATGCCGACCATCTTGTCTGTCTTCATGAACTTGTTCCGCACGCTAGAATTGCAAGAGCCGACGTTCAAGGAGGTTGTGTTACTTTACCGTATGGCGAAGCCGGTGGCAAATACGAACTCTGGTCCGTCGGGCTGCGGTCCGCTCGTCATCAAGTCGTACCGAGAGATTCCTATGGCTGATCTCGAGATGATCTTCCCAGAGAAGACGGTGTCGGTCAAAATGAAGGAAATCATCTCCAACGGCATCACTATTGTCGTCGCGATCAGCACGTTGTTGTGGGCGTTTGTAACTGGTGAGATTTGGACGAAGAACGTGCAAGCGTTGCTCATCGCGTGTATGGGTAAGCTTGGACAGTCGTACACCGCCGTGAACGTAGCTAAGACGCGCTACGCCGGCGCGATGTCTAAAGAACTTATCGAAAAGAGCGGCAACTCGCAAGAAGGCATGTTGATGCATTTGTTGGAGTCCATGGAGGATCAAGAGTGCAAGGAGATGGTTTTGGCGTACATCATCCTCTCCGTCAAAGGCAAGAGCATGACGCTCAAGGAAATTGACATTGAATGCGAAGAGTTCTTGAAGAAGAGCTTTGGCGTGGATGTCGATTTCGATATAGAAGGTGGTATCATCAAGTTGTTACGTGAAGGTTTGGTCGAACAACGTGCCGGCGTGTTGTACGCCGCGACGCCGCTCAAAACGGCGTTGGCCATCCTCGACAACAAGTGGGACAACTTGTTCGAATACAACTTGGAAGCCGTCAGTGCCGAGCGCTCGCGTGCGCTCGCGGCGCACACTAACGCACATCCAGACACTGTCGAGGCGAATTTGCGCGACACCTTGAATGCCACCGATAAGGAACGCGCCAAACTCGTCTCAGATTTGAAAGCCAAGGAGGATGCGCTCACAAAAGACGTCAGCAATTTGAGCAACTCTCTGAAGGGCTTCAACTGGCGTTACTCTTAAGAAATTAATAAGCTCGCCGTCTAATATGCAGTCCATCAACTTGTAAGCTTGTAAGAATTATCACGTGCCACCCGAAAGCCAAAAAATCACCCGACAGCTCTCAAGTCTCGCGCGCAGATACACCACCGTCCGCACACCTCGACGCCGCCGCGTCGAAAGCACCGTTCGCGTGCACCCATGGACGAAGAACTCCCCCGCGCGCACATCAAGCGCCTAGTCAAGAACAAGCTCTCCACGCTCGATAACGTCGACGCCAAAGGCGTGACGTTCGAACCAAGCATTCAAAAAGATGCCTTGCACGCCTACGGCGAGTGCGCAAAGATTTTCATCCACTACATCACCGCCACCGCCAATGAAATCAGCCGCGATCATAAACGGAGCACTATATCCGCAGAAGACGTCTTGGCGGCGATAGAAGAATGTGATTTCGGGGATTTGAAGGATGAGGTGCGCGCGACGTTGCATCAGTTTCAGTCGAATAAGCGCGCGAAAAAGTCTAGCGACGACAAAGAGCGCGCGGATGACGACGGAGGCGACAAGGATGGTGAAAACGGCGATGATAAAGATGAGAGCGATGACAAAGAGGCAGATGAGGACACGCAGGTGTAGACCATTTGATTTGACAACGTTTAGAAAACTTAGAGTATGGTGTAATAGACGACTCCGACGTAGCCCAAACCTCAGTTTCCCACGCGCCGCACATCGCGCGCGTAGACTCATAAAATAAAACCAAGGCACGCTCAAAGACGTCGACGAGAACGACGACGACGCAAGGTAAAGCTTGTAAACGTATCTCGATTCTAGGGCTGAGTTGGTGGGACGGGCGAGCGGTGGTTTTTAGTGTTGGCCAAGATGCCTGCGTTTACCACCGTTCTGCGCGCGATGTTCGACCCGAGCAGGGACTTGCACGACTCAAAAACATCTCGCGAGCTCGTGCGCGCGATCTATGGGCTGAAAGCGACGTTGTTCTTGCTGTTTTGGGGCATCACGAGTGGGCTGATCATCATCGTCAATGACAAAATCCTCAACGAAGTCAAGTTCCCGTACCCAATCATCGTATCCGCAACTGGGCCGCTCTTGTCGTGGTTTATTGCAGCATTGTTAGTCATCACAGGCTCAGTGAAGCTTGAACGCGTGCTGACGTTGCGTGAATGGCTGCTTACGGTGTTCCCCATTGGTTTCTTCACCGCGGTGACGTTCGCGGCGGGCAATCAATTATACTTGTATCTGTCCGTGAGTTTCATACAGATGATGAAATCGTTGAGTCCGTGTGTGGTATTTTGCATGCTCGTAGTTTGTGGATTAGACACGGCGACGAAAGAGAAAGTCATCGCGGTGGGAACGATGACGCTGGGTATGGCGGTGGCGTGCGTCACAGAGGAAACGTTCACCGTGTTTGGCCTGCTTTTGATGATCGTTGGTGAAGCGTCGGAGTCGATTAGAATGGTGTTGTTTCAGCACTTCATGGGACCGAGGCGGTTCGGACTTCTTGAAGGGTTGTTTTATACGTGTCCGGCGAACTTTTTCTTTCTCGCCGTCGGCGTGGCGATTTTTGAGCAACGAGAAATCACGCTTAATGGAGATCTTGCCATCGTATGGGCAAATCCATGGCCGTTCGTTTGGGTGTCCATACTAGGATTTTTAGTGATGACGAGCACGCTAGGAGTGATCAAGCAGTGTGGTTCGTTGACGTTTAAAGCCGCTGGACAAGTGCGAAACGTCGCCATAATCATGTTTAGCGTCATTTTCCTTGGTGAGAAGACGACACTCGTGCAATTATTAGGTTACACCGTGAACGTTCTTGGCTTTATTTACTATCAATCGACAAAAATGAATGAGGATATTGAAAAAATCACCGGTGAAGGCGAAGGTAACGGTTCGGATGATGAGCGAGGCAAGCTGTTGGATGACGCGGATTCGCCGAGGTCCAACGGTAGCACTGAGCGCATGTTCAAGCTGTAGGGATACGTATATTATTGTATACTCGCGTATACTTAGGATCGTTGTTAGCGTTTGCGATTGTAATTGTTTGAGATTTGATTCTTTTGAGCTCTAGTGTTTTCTTGCAAAATACAGTACTACGAACGTCGCGTTGGTGCTTGGAAATCCGGATTCCCTGCTAGATTGTAATTTGAAATGTACAGGGCTCGTGTCTCTTAATTAGAGAGCACTTTTGCATGTTTTTTGTTGTGACCGACGGAATTCTTTCATTCTTATATCTTGAAGCCATCAGGGATGACAACGCCGCCGAGGATGGTGACGATGCCTTCTGTGATGACGTAGCCGTAGTCGGAGCAATCCATATTTTGGATGCCGCGCGCGTTGGTGATGCTGACGTTTGCGCCAATAATAGCATCAGAATCGACGACGCAGTTACGTAGCGTGGTGTTCTCTCCAACGTCCGGCACTTTCGTGCCAGCTCTTTTGAGCATTTCATCGCGTCCGACGAGGACGACGCGCTCGAGTGAAACGTTTTTGCCAAGAATCGTGCACGGACCGACGACAGAGTCGATGACTTTGGATTCGTCGTGGATCACGCATCCGTCGGAAACGATCGATCCTTGGACTAAACTAGATCCGTAAAACGTCGTCGGTGGCAGGAAGTTGGGCTTGGTGAACATGACGCGGTCGAACGAAAGCAGCGACGCGGCGGCGCCGTCGGTTGCCACGGAGATGTTCGCCTCGTAGCAGTCTCGCAACGAGCGAATCGGCTGCCAGTACGCCTCGTGTCTGAATGAAGACACCTTGTAGCCACGATCCAATGCGTACGGAATAACGTGCGAGCCAAACTCGTGTCGAGTTGAGTCGACTTTGGAATTTACCAACAACTCTTCCAGTACAGAGTTGTTAAACGCGTACACGCCCATATTCACCTTGAATGAGCACGCGTTCAACTCTGCTTCGGTTGAGCACTCCATAAACTCTGCGAGCTTTTCGGTATCTGGCTTTTCAACAAACGAAAACACCTCTCCAGTATTTTCGTCGACATCCATGACGCCCAGCCGCGTGGCGCTCGCAGCGTCGGCGTCGGTGTGCACGCCGATGGTCACGTCGGCGCCGCTCGCCAAGTGTTGTTCCAAAAACTGGTTGAAATCCATCTTGTACAACTGTTCGGCGGCGAGAACGATGGTGACGCCATCCGCGGCATACACCGAGCACTCTTGCAACGATCCGAGCTCGGCCAAGCATTCATCTTCCCACTCCACGTCGAACCGCTGCTTGGTCAACGAACCGGCGGTTAAGTGTCGCAGCACGCAATCCGCGCTCCCCACGCTCCACGTCTCCCCGTGTTCGCGAGATTGCGACGTAGGTAACACTTCAACAAAACCTTCATAATTGTTCCCAAACATCTCCGCGGGAAACGCTCGACTGACGTGCGACACGAGCGAGTGCGAATTATACTGCGTCAACACGTACATTTGCCTCGCCCCCGAATTGATCAAGTTTGTCATTGGAAAATCAATCACCCTGTACGGCCCTCCGAGTCGCATCGCACTTCTCGCTCGATTCTTCGTCAAAGGATTCGTCTCATCCGCACCACCCGCGAGAACGACGCAGCGTACATCTCTCATCTTAATGCGTCTTCGCGCGCGCTCAGACGTCGTCTGTCGCGACTCGCTCGCGCGCGAAGCCGAAGCCGAAGCCGAAGCCGAAGTCGTCGTCGTCGTCGTCTCCGTCCGTCCGCGCACCGCGCTCGCATCCACCGCCGACGCCGCCGACGCCCGCGCATCAAACCGCGCGTTCTGCGCCTTCACCCCATCCCTCCGGCCTCGCTGATTCTCCCTCGTCGTCCCGCGACTCGGACTCGGGCATCCCCGGCGCCCGCGCGCGCTCGCCCGCGTCGTCATCCTCCGCGTCCTCGCGCGCCCTCGCGCGCCCTCGCCCACGCCCGCGCCCGCGCGCATCGTATGCATAGACATCATCATCATCGTTCGCCACCACGCGCGCGTCGTCGATCACGTCGCGTCCGTCGTCCACACCGACGCACCGATCCACCAATCCGCGCGCGCGCGCGATCCCGCGAAAATATCCGCGCGCGCGCGAATCCAATCCGAATCCGAATCCAATCGAATCGACGCCCACCGACGCACCGACGATACCGACGATACCGACGCACGAATATCAACCAACGCACGCGCGTCTCGCACGTCTCGATCCGATCGCGCGTCGCACACTCGCGCGCGTCGCACGCGTCGCATCCGCACCGACGACGACGACGACACCAGACGACGACGACGACGACGGTCCACCGGTCGCGCGGTCGACTTTTTCCGCCTTTTTCGCGCGCGTGTCGTGTCGTGCTGACGCGGATCGCCCCGCGATCGATCGATCGACGCGATCGATCGATCGACGCGATCGCATCGACGGCCGCGGCGGTCGATCGGACCATCGGCGTGATCGCGCGCGCACATCGCACACGCACACGGCGCGCGAACGACGTGGTATACGCGGTCGCTGGATCATAATAATACATCACGCCGACGACCCCTCGAGACGTCAAACCGACCGACCGACCGACCGACCGATCCCACCGCGACGTAAAGCGCGCATAGATCTCGCCGCGCACGGCGCCGTTCGCGCGAAAATCTCGCCACGGCGTGCGTGCGTCGATAAAATATCTATCGTTCGGACATTCGGACATTCGGCGTGGTATCATGACTATCACGACTAGTGCGTCAATACTATATATATATATATATATGATCGGTGATATTGGTGTAGAGTATGTAACGTGGACGTCACGGTGGACGTCCGCGTGTTGCGCGCGAGGATCACACATCACACAGCCACGCGTGGGGGTGGTATACGCGCGTGCGCGAGCACCCTGCGCGAAAAAACACCCGCGGATGCGAAGCGTTTTTTGTGCGCGTGTGATGATTTTGAAATTACATACAAGTGCGCGTGGCGTCAGTCGACGGACGACGACGGACGGACGACGGACGGGCGGACGACGGTCGACGGCGCGGGTATTTGTGGTGATTCGTCGCGCGTGATTGATGAAGTTTTCGTTGTGGCGCGGTGAGGGCGGCGCGGGTGATGATGACGGTGATGATGATGAT